>Ga0310695_10000653_pt1 | contig 86934 bp, 79 predicted proteins | sample RumenRJG_04DNA_FD_203882 | JGI IMG/M metagenome (GOLD analysis project Ga0310695, IMG submission 203882) | Bovine rumen microbial communities from Lethbridge, Alberta, Canada - RJG_04 (v2) (version 2) | ecosystem: Host-associated > Mammals > Digestive system > Stomach > Rumen | place: Canada...
CTGCCCAGCCTTCATGGCATTCTTGAGGTCGCCTGCCGATTCGATGGTACGGATTTCGAGGTCAACACCCTCTTCCTTGGCAAAGCCCTTTTCCACGGCGAGATGGAGCGGCGCATAGCCGATCCATGTCGTACAGCCCAGCGTGACTTTGCCCTGATAGGCACCATCGGACGAAGCTGCTTTGTCTTTGCTGCCGCCGCAGCCGCCTACCAGGACGGCAAATGCGGTCAAACCGGCAATCATCATCGTTTCCCACTTTCTCAATTTCATAGCTCCGCTCCCTTTCCTTTCGTTCGCGAGTTTGATTGAATAATTCATTTCTCTGATAAATGATTGATTCATTCATACAGGAGAAATAAAAAAACAACGACGCGTTGTTGTCCAAAGCGTCGTTGCTTTTTATGGCTTTATTATAGGTTCAACTGTGTATCATGTCAATGCTATTTTTCATATTTTTTCAAGTATCTTGTATACTTAAAACAAAATTGCCTTTCAGTACCTTGCAATTGTCTACTTTACGCCCGTGGGCGGCGGTTCCTCACAAGTGCCCGGACCGGGCCGTACTTCTGCCGCAGCATGCCGGGCACGACGAGCATGACGCTGACGGCGAGGCCGACGAAGAGCGGATTGATCCGGATGCCGGCGAAGTTCGCGGCGAGCGCGGCAGCGGTCGAGATGACCATGGAGGCGACGGCCCAATGCCGCTCGATGGCCTGCGGCAGGAACACCGCGACCGTCAGCGGCAGGAAGATGCCGCCGCCGCGCAGGGCCATCGAGAGATACGACCAGAACAGCACCTGCGAGCCCTCGTTGAGCACGGCGATGACCGCCGCGACACAGATGGTCGCGAGCACGAGGAGACGCGTGAGCCAGAGCTGCGAGGCGCTCTTCGTCACGTGCAGCACCTTGCAGAAAATATCACGCGAAAGCATCGTGCCGATGCCGAGGGAGAGCCCTGCGGTCGAGCCGATCAGGGACAGCATGATGCCGCCCATCGCGATGCTGCCGAGCACGACCGGCTGATACGAGAGCAGGAACGTCGGCAGAGCGAGGATGGCCGGCACCTCCGGATGCGCCGCGTGCATATACATGCCGATCATCGCGCACGGGAGGCCGATCGGCAGCGAGATCAGCGCCGCGACAAACGCGCCGACCGAAGCCGCCTTCGGCGTTGTCGCCGAGAAGATGGCCTGCACATAGGACTGCGTGCAGATCATGCCGACGATGACGGAGATCAGGTTCGCCATCGTCATCTGCATGCCGCCCGCAAAGAGATTGAACCAGGTATCGGCCGGCAAGACCTCATGGATTTCCGGCTGGAACAGCACCGCGTAGCCGGCGGCGCCGCCCGCGAGCAGCATGCTGACCCAGATGACGACCATCTTCAGGATGCCGCCGACGCCCGCGCTCTTCATACCGCCAAAGAAGGCATAGCAGGAGACGAGCAGCAGCAGGATCCCCGCCGCCGGCCAGAACGGGATGGCGAGGATGGCGGCGATGATGTAGATGCCCGGCAGGCAGCTCGACACCGCGCTGAAAAGGATACCCAGCGACGAGACGACGCTCGTGAAGATTCCCCCGGCCCGTCCGTAGTTCTGCACGAGGTACTGCGGGATCGTCTCGAGCGACGAACGGCGCAGCGGCCGCGCGTAGAAAATCCCCATGATGATCAAGGCGAGGCCGACGCCAATCGTGAACCACCAGGCCGAAAGCCCGATGGTCGACGCGAGCTGCGCCGTGCCGATGGTCGCGCCGCCGCCGACACAGGTGCCGGCGATGGAGCCCGCGACGAGCGGCACGCCCGCCGAACGCCCGCCGAGGCTGAAGCCCTCGGCCGAATGTACGGATCTTGCCGCGTAGATGCCGCAGCCTAGGACGACGGCAATCGTCGCTGCGATGATGATGAGCTGGATAGGGGAAAGTTCCATAGGGTATCGCATTTCCTTTCTTGATTTTCGTACACATGTACCTATTTCGCATACATGCGTTTTTCCTGTATGTTATTGAGTTTACAATCCGATTATAGCACCGCTATTTTTCCCGTCAAGAATTGATTCTTCTCTCTCCAGACAAAAGAATACGCCTGCCACGCGACATTTCCTCGTGTTTCCGGCAGGCGTTCCCCATAGCCAGGATTCCTTTGACTTCCCAAACCGGCATTGCTACAATGAACCTAAAGGAACCGAAAAACTCGAAACTTGTCAAACAACGCAAATTTCCGTCCGCATTTCATCTACTGGAAAGGAACTCGTCTATGCTTCACTTTCATTTCACCACACGGGAAATCGTATTCACCGCGCTCATGATCGCCGCGACCTTTGTGCTCGAGCAATTGCGCATCTTCACGATGCCGCAGGGCGGCAGCATCACGCTCGGCGGTATGGTGCCGCTCCTGCTGCTCGCGTATCTCTTCGGCCCGGCCGTCGGCGCTGCCGGCGGCTGCCTGTACGGCTTCCTGAACCTCATGCAGGATCCGTTCATCGTGCACCCCGTGCAGGTGCTGTTTGACTACCCGCTCCCCTATATGTGCATGGGCCTCGCGGGGCTCTTTCCCGCGCACCGCGCCGCCTCGACCGCGCTCGCGTTCGCCGCGCGCTTCATCTGCCACTTCATCTCCGGCATCGTCTTCTTCGCGTCCTACGCGCCCGAGGGCATGAACCCCGCCGTATACTCGGCCGTCTTCAACGCGACCTACCTGATTCCGGACTTCATCCTCTGCTGCATCATCCTGAAACTCCTCCCCATCCGCCGCCTGACCGCCGCATTCTCCCACCGCGCATAAAGGACTGAAACATCATAAAACAGCAAAGCAGAGCCGCCGCACGGTTATCCCATGCGGTGGCCCTGCTATTCATTCGGTATTTTCATATCACAAAAAAACGTGATATAATATAGATATTAAGCCAATTTTTTGTGATAAACAGGCTGGAAATATCGAAAATAATGCGATAAAACGAATCTATTTATGGAGATTTTTGTGATGGACAGACTGAAACGGAAAATCGATGAGCGTCTGGTACAATGGTCTAAGGATCCTGAGCGGCAGCCTCTTATCATCAAGGGGGCGCGTCAGATTGGCAAGACAGAAGCGATCCAGCATTTTGCTTACCGGCACTATCAGCATGTGGTTGAGATCAATTTCGTGCTGCAGAAGGAATATCGGACGATTTTCGAAGACGGTTACGAGGTAGATCAGATTCTCCAGAACATCACGTTCCTGAATCCCTCTTTCATCGTGGAACCGGGGACAACGCTGATTTTCTTCGATGAGCTCCAGGCATGTCCCGACTGCGTGACCAGCCTCAAAGCCTTCAAGCTGGATGGGCGCTATGATGTCATCTGCTCAGGCTCTCTCATGGGCATCAGCTATCAGGAAATTGAATCCAATAGCGTAGGCTACAAAGAAGATATCACCATGTATCCCTTGGATTTCGAGGAATATCTATGGGCGAAAGGGTTTAAAGCGGAACAGATTGATATCCTCTATCAGCACATAAAGGAGATGAAGCCGTTATCCCGTGCTGCAATGTCGGCGCTGCGCGAAACATTCCAGGAATATCTGGTGCTCGGCGGCATGCCGGCTGTGGTCTGGTCCTTTATCCAGAAAGGAAATTATAGCGGAGTACTGGCTCTGCAGAAACAGCTGCTGCTCGATTACGAAGAAGACATCACGAAATATGCACAGGGATTGGACCAGACGAAAATCCTGAACGTCTACCGCAAAATCCCTGTGTTTCTGGGAAAGGATAATAAAAAATTCCAGATATCCAAAGTGGCGCATGGAGCACGCAGCCGCGAATATGTGGGTGTGACAGATTGGCTGACCAATGCAGGCATCGTGAATATCTGTTACTGCCTGGAGCATCCGGAACTGCCATTGAAGGGAAACTATGACCCTGACAATTATCGGATTTACTTTGGCGATACCGGTCTGTTTATTGCATCGCTGGACGATGAGGCACAGGAAGACCTTCGTCAAAACAAGAACTTCGGCGTATACAAAGGTGCGCTGTTTGAGAATGTCGTCGCTCAGATGCTGACGGCGCAAGGCTATGGCCTGTATTTCTATCGCAATAAAACGGCAACACTGGAGATGGACTTTTTTATCCGCGATGCCGATTCGCTGATTCCGGTTGAAGTCAAGGCAACGAATGGTACCACCAAGTCGTTGCACGCCTTGATTGAAAAAAAGGACTATCCCGATATCCATCGCGGGATCAAATTAGGCGATACAAACATCGGCAACAATGAGAGCTTCGTAACCTTCCCTTATGCGCTGACCTTCCTGCTGAAACGCTGGATCATGGGACAGATTCTGGTGCAAGAATGACCTTGGAAAAATGTAAAAAGAGGAGCCAGCATCATGCTGACTTCTCCAGGAGATTCCCTTCTCGACAAAAAAGCACCGGTGTGCTGCTTCTTGCAACACGCCGGTGCTTCTTTTGTCACGCCTCAGGCGCTTTTATGCCGCTGAATCAAGCGGCGCCGTTGATGTCGATCGTATGGCCATCTTCGGCCGTATTCTCGAGTTTCGGCATGTGGACAGAAAGGATGCCGTCCTTGTACTCCGCCGTGCATTTGCTCTCATCGATATTGTCGATGTAGAACGAGCGGCTCATGCTGCTCTGGCTGCGCTCGCGGCGTACGTAGTTGCCCTTGTCGTCTTTCTGGTCGTCGCTCTTCTCGTTCTTCGCGGCAATCGTCAGATAGTGATCTTTATAGGTCAGGGAGATATCGTCTGTCTTCATGCCCGGCAGTTCAGCCGTGAGGTCGTAGCTGCCGCCGTTATCCTTGACATCCACCTTGAAATCCGGTACGTGGAACCCGCTCATAAACGGTTCATCAAAGACGTTCATCAGGCGATCGAAGATGTTGTCTTCCTTGCTGAGATCGTTACCACCGACAAATGGAACCAAACCAAACATAATCAAGATCCCCTTTCGAAAGCATTTGATTTTTTATCCGGTTCATCGGGAACGGCGCCTCATCCTCCGGGGCTCTTTCCTGTTCCCTCATCCCCTTCACAACTATTATTATACTCGAATAGGTCAAAAAGTCAATAAGTCAAAAAGAAAAAATTGATTTTTTTGAAAAAAATTTGCCGCTGCCCATGCGGACAGCGGCAAATGCCTGAAATACCCGTACCGGATGATCAGAACAGCACTTTTGCGAGGTGCATGTAATCCGGATCGATTTTCTTTTTATTGTTGACTGCATCGTGCAGGTCGATGGCGACGACATGGCCCTTGGCGAAGCCGAACACAATATCCGACATGCCGGAAATGATCGCGAGGGCCGCCTTCTCACCGAGCTGGCTCGCGCGCACGCGGTCGATGACCGTCGGCGAACCGCCGCGCTGGATATGGCCGAGCACGGAAACGCGCGTGTCGAGCTTCGTCTTCTCGGCGACGTATTTGCCGATTTCCGGACCGCTGCCAGCGCCCTCAGCGACGACCATCAGGATATAGCGCTTGCCCTTCTTGTAGGCCTCGGCCATATTCGTGCAGATCTCATCGAGGTCGTACTCTTCCTCCGGAATCAGGATGTACTCCGCGCCGCCCGAGATACCGGAGACCAGTGCGAGCCAGCCGCACTGGCGGCCCATGACCTCGAGCACGATGACGCGGCGGTGTGCCGACGCCGTATCGCGCAGCTTGTTGATCGCATCGACGATCGTGTTCGCCGCCGTATCGCAGCCGATCGTATAGTCCATGCCCCAGACGTCGTTGTCGATGGTGCCCGGCAGGCCGACGATCGGCATGCCCGTCTCCTTCGACAGCAGCGAAGCGCCGCGCAGCGAGCCGTCGCCGCCGATGACGACGAGGCCCTCGATGCCGCGCTTCTTCAGGTTCTCGTAGCCGAGTCGGCGGCCCTCCGGCGTCTTCCAGCGCTTGCAGCGCGCCGTGCCGAGGAACGTGCCGCCGCGCTGGATGATATCGCTGACGTCCTTGCGCTCCATCTTGAACATATCTTCCTCGAGCAGCCCGTGATAGCCGCTGCGGATGCCCCAGACGTCTACGCCTTCATACAGCGCCGTGCGTACGACCGCGCGTGCGCAGGCGTTCATTCCCGGGCTGTCCCCGCCACTTGTCATGACTGCAATGCTTTTCAACATGTCGAATCCCCCTTGGAATCGCAATATTTCGGTTTATTCCCATATCATCCTATATCATACCACAAAAACGCCGCAGAAACTACTCCAAGCCGGTGAACCGAAGAACAAAAAAAGGAGCGGGCTATCCAATACCGATTGCCTGACAATACTTGCCCCCTCAGGCCGCTCTGCGGCCAGCTCCAGCCAAAGGAACGCTCGCTCTTCGAGCTCGTGCCCGAAGGGGACGCCTAAAAAACTTGACAAATGTCCCTTTTTTGTATTTAATAGAGGTAGGGCCGCGTGACTGACGGAAGTGGAGGATACCACAGGGAGCGCGGCGCGCGAGATTGCGTAGCAAGAGCCGACCGTCTGGGCAGAGGAAGCCCGGATTTGTCGGCTTTCTTTATAAGCTTTATGGAAAAGAAAAGGAGAACAATCATGCAGGAACTGGAACTCAAATACGGCTGCAACCCGAATCAGAAACCGGCGAAAGTCTATATGGACGGCGGGAAGGATCTGCCGTTCACGGTGCTCAACGGGAGACCGGGCTACATCAATCTGCTCGACGCGATGAACAGCTGGCAGCTTGTCCGCGAGCTGCGCCGCGCGACGGGCCTGCCCGCCGCCGCATCGTTCAAGCACGTGAGCCCGGCCGGCGCCGCGGTCGCCGTCCCGCTCACGAACATCCTCCGCCGCATCTACTTCGTCGAGGACACGGAGCTCTCCCCGATTGCGACGGCCTACATCCGCGCGCGCGGCGCGGACCGCATGAGCTCGTATGGCGATTTCGTCGCGCTCTCCGATGAGTGCGACGCGCAGACTGCTTCCTTCCTGAAGCACGAGGTCTCCGACGGCATCATCGCGCCGTCCTACTCCGACGAGGCGCTCGCCATCCTGAAGACGAAGCGCAAGGGCAGCTATCTCGTGATCCAGATGGATCCGTCCTACGAGCCGGAGCCGGTCGAGACGAAGCAGGTCTTCGGCGTGACGTTCTCTCAGAAGCGCAACGACGTCGTCATTGACGAGAGCTGCCTGACCGACATCGTGACGAAGAACAAGGACATCCCGGACGATGCGAAACGCGACCTGCTGATCGCGCTGATCACGCTGAAATATACGCAGTCGAACTCCGTCTGCTACACCTACGGCGGCCAGGCCATCGGCATCGGCGCCGGCCAGCAGAGCCGCGTCCACTGCACGCGCCTCGCCGGCGACAAAGCCGACAAATGGTTCCTGCGCCAGAGCCCGCAGGTTCTCGCGCTCCCGTTCAAGGACGATATCCGCCGCCCAGACCGCGACAACGCCATCGACGTCTACACGGGCAACGAGTGGCGCGACCTGCTCGAAACCGACGACTGGAAGCGTGTGTTCACCGAGAAGCCGCCCGTATTCACCGAGGAGGAGAAGCGCGAGTGCCTGAAGAAAGAGCACGGCGTCTGCCTCGGCTCCGACGCATTCTTCCCGTTCGGCGACAACATCGAACGCGCGCATAAGAGCGGCGTGTCCTACGTCGCACAGACCGGCGGTTCCATCCGCGACGACAACGTCATCGAGACCGCGGACAAATACAACATGGCCATGGCCATGACGCATATCCGCCTGTTCCACCACTAAAAAAAGCCTTCCCCTTAGGGGAAGGTGGCTGCCCAAAGGGCAGACGAATGAGGTGTCGGCAATGCCTTGAAGAACATCTCTATGTACCTCTATCCTTGCGATAACACCTCATCCACCGCTTACGCGGTCCCCCTTCCCCTGTGGGGAAGGCCCTCTTAATTAACTTTATCCACCTTATCCACAGATATTATCCCAATATCTGTGGATATTTTTTATTTTATCCACAAACAGCCATACCTTACATCGAGATCCAGAGCTTGTCCTCGATCTCGTCGCGCAGGCTCTTGCCGCCGTGCTTCTTTCCCGTCAGCGCATTCTTTGGCATGTTCTTCAGGACGCCATAGTAGATATCGTCCTCGATGGATCCCGGCACGAGGTCTTCCCAGTTGCCCATGCTGTAGGCGCGCTCATGGATTGCGTTGTCCGGACGCCCCGTGACCTCGAGTTCGCAGAGGAACTGGATCTGCTGGTGATCTGGGCGGATGTAGTAATGCTCGAGATAGTAGGTCTGCGGATAGTGATAGTCCGCATCCTTCTTCGCATCCTCTTTCTGCGTCCCGTCGGAATCCAAGCGCACCCAGACGTCGACGATGTATTCGTCCCCGGAATGCGGCATCTTGATCCATTTCGCGTTCTGCGTGTCCATAGCGTAGTTGAAGCCGTTATCGTTCAGCAGCTGGACATAACGCGCTTTCTGCCTCTTCTGCTTTTTAGATGCCGCCGCGGCCGTCATCTGCCCGTTATCCACTTTTGCGTTTTCATTTTTCTGCGCCGCGGCTGCCTGCGTGATGCGCGCCGCGCGCTTCGCTTGCATTTCTGCGATGATCTGTTCCGCTGTGCGCGTATCCCCCTGCGGATTCTCACCAGTTGCCGTGCATAAGGCTGGCATAGCACACAGTCCCAAAGACAACAGAACGACCAGCAGATTCTTCGTGCTCTTCATCGCTATCACCCTTCCCATCGTCAGAGGATCGGCTTCTTGGCCGGCGTGCCGGCCTTGCGCGGATAGGCTTTCGGCGTCGGCATGGTCTTGTGCACCGCAACGACCGCGCGCACATCGTCGAGGCCGGGGAGCGTGACGCGGCGCGCCTCCGTATGGCTTCCGCCCATCACCTTGATGGCCTTGCTGGCCTCTTGCAGCTCCTCCTCGTATTTCGCGCCCTTCAGCGCGAGGAAATACCCGCCGCGCTTCACGAACGGCATGCAATACTCTGCGAGCACATTGAGGCGCGCGACCGCGCGGCTCACGGCGATATCGTACTGCTCGCGGTACGCCTTCTGACGCGCGCCTTCCTCCGCGCGCGCGTGCACGCATTGGACGTCCGTGAGGCCGAGCGCATCCACCACCGCCTGCAGGAAATGCACGCGCTTCTGCAAGGAATCCATCAAGGTGAGATGGATGCTAGGGCAGAAAATCTTCAGCGGGATGCCCGGGAACCCTGCCCCTGTCCCGACGTCGATGACGGACACGCCGTCATGGAACAGCTCCGGCGTATAGGCGGACAGGCTGTCGACCATGTGCTTGACCGCGACCTCGTGTGGCTCCGTGATGGCCGTGAGGTTCATCTTCTCATTCCATTCGAGCAGCAGCCGCTGGTAAAGGTCAAACTGCCGCAGCTGCTCGTCGGAAAGATTCAGGCCGTACTCCTCCGCGGCTTTCCGCATTTCCTCCAAAAACACGCTTACTCACCTCATTGTGGAAATCCTGCGTCAGATCACGCCCTGCTTCAGAAGGTCGGTCAGATGGATCATGCCGACCGGCTTGCCGTCCTCGATGACCGGCAGGACCGTGACCGGGCGCGGCTGATGTTTCTCCATGACAGACAGCGCCGCCGTGGCCATCGCGTTCTTCTTGATGGTCAGCGGCTCACTGTACATGATATCCGAGACCGGCTTGTCGAGGAACGCGTAGTCCTTGGCGATCGCGCGGCGCACGATGCCATCGGTCAGCAGGCCGATGAACTTGCCGTCCTTGTCCGTGACCGAGACCGCGCCGAGCCCCTTCTCCGTCATCGTGAACAGCGCGTCCTTCACGGAATGCGAGCCCTCGACGACCGGGTTCTCGTCCCCGGAATGCATGACGTTCTCGACCTTCAGCAACAGGCGGCGTCCGAGCGCTCCGCCCGGATGGAACAGCGCGAAATCCTGCTTCGTGAAGTTGCGCACCGACATCGTCGCGACGGCGAGCGCATCGCCCATTGCGAGCGTGCAGGTCGTGCTCGTCGTCGGCGCGAGGTTCAGCGGGCAGGCCTCTTTCTCATGTCCGATATCGATGACGTAGTCCGCGGCCTGCGCGAGCTGCGACTCGCGGTTGCCCGTCATCGCGATGATCGTCGCGCCAATGCGGCGGATGATCGGCAGGATCTTGATGGTTTCCGTCGACTCGCCGCTGTTCGAGATCGCGATGACGACATCTTTTTCCGTGACCATGCCGAGATCTCCGTGGAACGCCTCGGCCGGATGCAGGAAGAACGACGGCGTGCCCGTGCTCGCGAACGTCGCGGCCATCTTGCGCCCGATGTGGCCGGATTTCCCCATGCCAGTCACAATGACGCGCGCCGGGCAGTTCAGGATGCACTCGACCGATTGCACGAATCCGTCGTCGATGTTCTCCGTGAGTTTCCGGACAGCGGCCGACTCGATTTCCAGCGTCTCCACGGCCTTTTCCCGAATGGTTTTTTCGTCCATATTGCTTCTTTTCCTCCTAAATGAATATGCTCTGTCTTATTATACACGTTTTCCCCCGGCTTTGTATAGCATTCCATAGGAAAAAGCGGCCGCGCGTCAACAGGCGCACAGCCGCTTCACCGCACTCCGGATCAGTCCGCGTCCTCATCATCCGCGAACATCTGGAAATCCGTATTCTGATGGATCCGGACGCCGTAGGGCAGGAGCTCCGAGAGCTCGACCTGCTTGACCTCGCCCTTCATGTTCGCCATGACGACCTCCGGCACATGGAACTCCGCGAGCAGCTGGCACACAGCCCCGTTCGGGATGAAGGGCTCCTCCTTGTCCGCGACGACCGCGATGCCGTCGAACTCCCGCTTGCCGTCCGCGACCGCGCGGTGCAGCGCCACCGCCTCCGCCGTTGCGGATAACGCCGGGATGGCATTTTCGATATTGCACCCCGCATAGAGCGTCCCGTCACTCGCGAGGATGCACGCGCCGACCGGCACCTTGCCATACGGCACATAGGCATTGTGCATAATCTCCATCGCCTGCTGCACGAGCGTATTCACCATGGATTCATTGAGCATTGCCATACTCCCGCCCCCTGTATCTTCACTTCTTCTTCCGTTTCGCGTAATCGGTCATAACTATATATTAGCCCTCCCGCCGCGAAAATCCTTTCTCCTGTCAAAAAAATTTCCCTTTTTCCACAGGGCTCACCCACAGATTCATGCACTTTATCCACGGAAATCCAGTTTATCCACATAATAATCCACAGCTGTGTATAACTTTCCTGCGCATAGTCGCAAGATGCCTGTTCGTTCTAGGGAAAACGGGCTTTTCCCCCATCTGTGCAATAAGTCCCTCCCATTCCGGGACAGACTTGTGGATAATGTGTGTAAATCTGTGGATTACTCAAGATATAGTGCCTTTTTTCCCGCCAAACCCTATATCTTGTGTTCTGCCGCATGGAAATATCCCCCATTCAGGTGGATAATCACCACTCCCGGAACGGGTGTTTCTGGAGGCTGGAGTTGTAATACTGTATCTGCCCGGAAACTTCCTCGCCAAGCCATTCGGGCCGCGAAAATGGCGCCTCGGCCGATGGCAGTTCGACCTCCGCGACGCGGAGCCCGGCGTTCGCTCCCTCGAAGACGTCGATTTCCCAGACGGATTTATCCACCGTTTCCACATAGCGCGTCTTCTCGATGATGGGCTGCTCGCAAAGCGCGAGCATGGCCTCCGCGTCCGCGAGCGGCACCTCGTACTCGAACTCGAGGCGCCGGATCCCGTTGTTCTTTCCTTTGACGGTCAGGTAGCCCTTGCCGGCCCGGATGCGCACGCGCACCGTCCGCCCCGGCTCCGTCGACAGATAGCCCTGCGCGATGCGGTCGCCCTCCTCCTTCGGCTGCCAGCTGTCCTTCACCAAGAATTTCCGCTCGATTTCCTCTGCCACGAAACATCTTCCTTTCAAAAATCAGATTTCCCTGCTATTCTATGCTTTGTATCTGAAAAATCGTTGCTTCTCCCCCGTGATTTCATTATAATGGAGGAGTATCGGATTTTGTACCTGAATCGAAAAAAGAAGGGTTATTTTTGCCAAATTCCACCATACCTCCCCGGCGCAGCTCGCGCAGAGAACGCCGGAAAAAGAAGCATGTCTGGCCATGGGTGCTCCTTTTCCTGTGCTTCATCGCTGCGGCGGCTGCCGGCGCGCTGTTCGCCTCGAACAGCCTGCTCGACCGAAGCGGCAATCAGGCGGAGGACGGCCTGATGACCGCCAAGGACAAGTCGACCATCATGATTATGGGCGTCGACACGCGCGAAGACGATGTCGGCCGCTCGGACACCCTGATGCTCGCGACCATCGACCCGAAGAAGGATCAGGCCGCCCTGCTCTCCATCCCGCGCGACACGCGCGTCAAGATCAAGGGGCACGGCTTTGACAAGATCAACGCGGCCTATGCCTTCGGCAGCGCCAAGGGCGGCGTCCTCGGCGGCGAGAAGCTCGCGCAGGACACCGTCGAGAACTTCCTCGGCGTCAACGTCGACCACTACATCGTCATCAACACGCACGCATTCCAGAAGATCATCGACGCGCTCGGCGGCATCGACATCAACGTCGAGAAGCGCATGTACTACGAGGATCCATGGGATGACGACGGCGGCCTGCTGATCGACCTGCAGCCGGGCATGCAGCACATGGACGGCAAGACGGCCGTGACCTACGTGCGCTACCGCGACGAGGAAGGCGACATCGGGCGCATCAAGCGCCAGCAGAAGTTCGTGGCGGCCTGCATGGACAAGCTGACGAGTCCGTCCATCATCCCGAAGCTCCCGGCCGTCATCAGCGAGGTCGTAAGCTCCGTGAAGACCGACCTCTCCGTGCGCCAGCTGCTCGAATTCGCCGGCACGCTCAAGGAGTCGCGCAAGAACGGCCTCAAGACGGACATGGTCCCGGGCAAGCCGCTCTACATCAACGGCGTCAGCTACTGGATCCCAGATATCGCCGAGCTCCGCGCCACGCTCGCGAACACGCTCGGCCTGCACCTCTCGGGACGTGCCCAGCAGGAGATGGAACGCGCTCAGCAGGAATACAAGAACTCCATCCCATCGACGGCAAGGGAGGTTCCGGCAGGCGATACCTCCATCGGCAAGGCATCGAAGAGCAGCCATAAGGAAAGCGGCCTGAAGGAAAGCTCGAAAAAGGAGAGCTCCTCGAACAGTTCTTCCTCCCGGACCTATGACCGCCGCTCCGAGGACACAGCCGCGAGCCGCAGCGAACGCGGTGAGGACGTCAACGTGAACGCCGGTGGTTCCACCCCGTCACGCTCCGAAACCACAGGCAAAGGGCAGTAACGAAAAATAAATACCGCGAATGTTTACATAAATAGCGATAATCCAAGAGGAGATTTTCCCTCGGATTACCGCTATTTTCCTTTATCTGGATAGCTTTCTCCTATGCAAACAATGGAAAATTCATATTTGTCAACGCGAAAAACGGCGCTATAATAGAGTCAAAGGAAAAAAATGTTGTAACCGATTACAAAATCAAGAAAGTGTAACCGATGGCACAGAATTTCCCCGCGAGTTCCGATAGACTGAAAGACAACAGAAAAGCGTATTCCGCCGGCAAGCGCCGGCCTTCCGATAAAAGAAAGGAAGTCTTAGCTATGGCAGCAAATGTAAACGAAGAAGCACTCCGGCTTCATGAAGCACATCACGGGAAAATCGAGGTCACGAGCAAGGTTCCCCTGCGCAGCGCAAAGGATCTGACGCTCGCCTACTCGCCGGGCGTCGCGGCGCCATGCCTCGCCATCAAGGATGACCCGGAGAAGATCTACGACTACACGGCGAAGGGCAACAGCGTCGCCGTCGTGACGAACGGCACGGCCGTCCTCGGCCTCGGCAGCATCGGCGCTGGCGCCGGCCTGCCGGTCATGGAGGGCAAGTCCATCCTGTTCAAAGGCTTCGCCGGCGTCGACGCCTATCCAATCGCGCTCGACACGAAGGATCCGAAAGAAGTCATCCGCGCCGTGCAGCTCATCGCGCCGGGCTTCGGCGGCATCAACCTCGAGGATATCAAGGCGCCGGAATGCTTCGACATCGAGCGCGAGCTCAAGAAGACGCTCGACATTCCGGTATTCCACGATGACCAGCACGGCACGGCCATCGTCGTCTCCGCGCTCATCAACGCGTTCAAGCTGATCGGCAAGAAATTCGAGGACGCGAAGGTTGTCGTCAACGGCGCAGGCGCCGCGGGACAGGCCATCACGCGCCTGCTCTACAGCATGAAGACGCGCCATATCATCCTCTGCGACTCGCACGGCGCCATCTACGCCGGCCGCCCGGACGATATGAACCCGTACAAGGACGATATCGCGAAAATCACGAACCTCGAGAAAGAGGCCGGTACGCTTGCCGATGTCATGAAGGGCGCCGACGTATTCATTGGCGTATCCGTCGCTGGGGCCGTCACCGAGGACATGGTACGCTCGATGAACAAGGATGCGGTCATCCTCGCCATGGCGAACCCGACGCCGGAGATCATGCCGGAGCTCGCGAAGAAGGCCGGCGCGCGCATCGTCGCGACCGGGCGCTCCGACTACCCGAACCAGGTCAACAACCTGCTCGCGTTCCCGGGCATCTTCCGCGGCGCCCTCGACGTCCGCGCGAAGGAGATCAACGAGGAGATGAAGGTCGCCGCGGCACACGCGATTGCAGACCTCATCGCCCCGGAGGACATCACCGAGGACAACGTCATCGCGAGCCCGTTCGACGCGGACGTCGCGCCGAACGTCGCCGCGGCCGTCGCCAAAGCGGCTCTCGAGACCGGCGCCGCCCGCCGCAAAGACATCACCCCCGAGCAGGTCGCGGCCCACACCCGCCAGCTCCTCGCGGCCCAGAACTGAAAAAGCATACCCTCCCTTTCCAAAAGCCGCTGCACAGGAATCCCCCGTGCAGCGGCCTTTTTCGTATCTGTTCCATGCAGAATTTCTTAGGGATGAAAGTTAGGAATGAATTCCCAAAACACCACCCAAACGACGACTTTTGGGATTTCATTCCTAAAATCTGCCAAAATTCAAGGAAGTTAGGATTCAAATCCTAAAATCGGACAAGTTAATCGACTTTCCGGAATATGCGGTAATTTTTTTCTGCGATATCGTGAGCGGATATGGACGGATCCTCGGAGGCATCCCAGATGCATTCGTAGTGTTCGTCGTTGGCGAGGTTGTAGTAGAGGATGTCGTTTTCATCGACGAGGAGGTAGTTGAAGTCATAGCGCGAAAGGAAATCCCGGTAGTCTATTTTTCCTGCTTGCAAGGTATAGTATTCGGAAAAGATATTTTTTTTATGATTGACTTTTGGAACGAATACTTCCGCGCGAGGATCAATATAGCAGGAAAATCCCTTGAATTCTAGATAACCGCCTTCGTCATATCCTGTATAAAGGTAGACAGCGTCTGGCAATGCCTCTTCGTACAGAACTTCTGAGGCGCGTTGCAATGGCTGTCGGATGGTAGAACTGGTGTAACAACTTATGGTTAGTGGAATAACGACTAGTAATAGCATCAGTATTGCAGAAAGCACGCCGTCTCTTTCTATTTCAAGAGGCAGAAGCTCTTTTCGATGCAAAAAACATTGATGCATCTTCGCCCCCAAAAAGAAACGACCGATCAAAAAGACGAGAAGGACAAAAAGGGAAAGTAAAACGACGAGGAAAATTTTTTGCTCTTGAATAAAAGAAAGAATATCTGAACGATAATGGATATAATACACCACCATCGAAATAAGACCAATGGAAAGCAAAAATACCAGTCTTTGAAACGTATAGTGCTGTTTATACGCAAGATGCTTGTGTTGGAGCATATAGGCAAGCGGCAGCGTGCCGAAAAGAAGGAACAGGAACAAGCTGCGGACCGAGGAAAGTGCCAGGATGCCTGTGCCGAACGCAAAGAGGAAATAGCGGAGCGGTGCGCGATGCCTTGCGTAGAACATAAACAGGCCGATGAACAGAAGCAGCAGGATAGAGGAAAACCCACGGAGGGCAAGCGGCGTCATTTCCCCGACAATCGCGTTGATCTCCTTGTAGCCGTAGGAATGGGCAGTATACGTCATCGCCTCAGTACCATACGGATTCAGAAAGGCAAACGCGAACATGCCAAGCGCTAGGATCAGCAGTTCGTGCCCTTTCCACGCGGCAGGTTCAGGGAAACGCGCGGTAAAACGCGCCAGCCTCCCCTGCTGCCCGATCCATTCCGCGAGGTACGGGAGCAGAAAAACGAACAGCATTGGCCACATCGCCGCGTGGATATTGATCAGAAGCGCGGAGAGTACGGAAAGGATAACAAAGCAGTACTTCTTCCCCCACGGGATATTTTCGAGCACAAGGATTTCGAGCAGAAAAATGATGGACGAAAAGAGCTGAGGCCGCTGACAGATGAAGAGTATCCCACAGAATAAGCCGATGAGTTGCGCGAGCAGGAACGCCATCTGACGGTTTCTGCTGACTGAGAGCATCAGTCGGTAGTCGAGGTAAATCAGCACAGCTCCGCCGATCCATGCAAATGCCTGCAAGCCAAAGATGCCAGCGAAAGCATATACTTTCCACAGAATCCAGGCGAACAGCCATTGCTGCATGATGAAATGCAAACCTTCATGTATCGTGAAGGGCTCCGTATGCGGGAAACCGTATAGATCCACATAATGTCCATGATTCAGCAGAAACCATACATCGTTATTGATACGATTTCCGACAAAAAGCAGACCGATGAACAGAAACAGGAACAAAATAAGTGGGATTTTTTTTTCTTGGATCATCCCAGCTTTTTCGACAGGCTGATTCACGAGCATTTTCCCTCCCCCGCAGATGCTTCTTCCTGATAATCAGATTCGGTGTTGACCTTCCAGAGCGATGTCCGGTCTGCGATGCCATCCTTCAGGAGCCGCACGGCCTCCATGGCCGTCAGCATGGAGTGATCCATGTTGTTATAGCGGTGCTGTCCGTTGCGGCCGATGCAGTAGAGATTATCCACCGCATCGAGCGCCTCGCGCACTACGGGGAACTCGCTGTAGCTGCCATAATAGGCCGGATAGGCTTTCTGTATCCGCACGACATGCCCTTTGATGACCGCGTGCGGGGCGAGGATGCCGATTTTTTCGAGTTCGCCTGCCGCGAAAGAAAGGAACTTCTCGTCCGGCATGGACCAGAGCGCGTCGCCCTCCTGACAGAAATATTCGAGCCCAATCCAGACCGTATGCATCGGGTCCTCGACCAGATACGGCGACCAGTTGTTGAAAATCTGCAATCGGCCGATCTTGACCTCCGGTTCCTGAATATAGATCCAGCAGTCCGGAACGATGCCGTTCACGGTCTTATGCTGCGTATTATTTTTGAGTGCCAATCTATCGACGAGCAGCCCGGCCGTCATGAAATCCCGGTAGGGAAGGGTCTCTGCAACCGTCCGGGCCTTGTCCGGCAACCACTCCACTGGCATGGCCGCACAGAGATCCTTAACGGGCATAGAGGAAAAGACGAAATCTGCAGGAACCGTCTCGCAGGTGCCATCGGTCCGCTTGACGCGAAGCCCCGTGATATGCCGGTCCGGACTCCCCTCGATGCCGACGACCTGCTGCTGATAGCGTATCTCCCCGCCGAGCCGCTCGACCTCTGCGGCCAGATCCTCAAAGAATTCCCCGGGGCCGAATTTCGGATAGAAGAACTGCTCGATCAGCGAGGTTTCCTGCTTCTTCTGCTGGATGCCGAGGCGGCGGTCCAGGAAATCCCGGATGACGCCGAGAAGCGAGACGCCCTTGATGCGCTGGCTGCCCCAGTTCGCGCCAATCTGGCTCGGCGACCGCCCCCAAACCTTTTCTGTGTAGCTTTCAAAGAACGTCTGGTAGAGCTCGCGCCCGAAGCGGTTGATCATGAAATCTTCCAGCGTCTTCTCGTCGCGCTTCTTCAGGCAGGCCGAAAGGTAGGACAGGAGAATCCGTCTCACGCGCCGGGCACCGAGCCCCCGCAAGGTGCGCAGAGACAGTGAAACGGGATAGGAGAAGAACTGCCGCAGATAGTAGATGCGGGAGATGCGGGAACGCAGCAGGAAAACGTGGTCATCCTGCTCGGGGTCGACGCCATCGGCAAAGGTCGGACACTCGCGCTGCAAGAGCCGATCATCCCAGGCCGGGGCAGACGCGAGCGGCATGATGCTTTTCCAGAGTGCTTTGACCGGCTCGCTTTTCGTGAAAAAGCGGTGCCCGCCGATATCCATGCGGTTGCCGGCAAAGTTGACCGTACGGGAAAGGCCGCCCGTCGCGTTGGACTGCTCCAAGATGATTGGATGGATATCGGTCTTTTTCAGTAGTTCGTACGCTGCGGTAAGCCCCGCCGGCCCCGCACCGATAATAACGGCTTTCTTCAACGTCCCATCTCCCGATTAAATAATTTCTAACAATATTAATATTATATCATAAATCCAGATAAGATGGGCAGTTTTATGTCATAACAAAAAGGGGCTGTCGCACGATATTTTTCGTTCGTGCGACAGCCCCTTTTATCCGTTATCAGTCATTTTTCTGATCCATGACGGCCATGGAGGCGACCTGGTCGCCTTCGTCGAGGTTCATGATCTTGACGCCCTGCGTGTTGCGGCTGATGGTCGAGATCTCGGCGACGGTCGTGCGAATGACGATGCCGTTGGCCGTGATGAGCATGAGCTCCTGATCCGGCAGGACAACCTTGAAGCCGATGACCGGGCCGGTCTTTTCGGTGACCTTGAGGTTCTTGAGGCCCGTGCCGCCGCGGTTCTGTGCGCGGTACTCATCGGTCGTCGTGCGTTTGCCGTAGCCGCCCGCCGTCACGGTCAGGACATCGGCGTTGTGGCGCATGATGTCCATGCCGACGACTTCGTCGCCCGGGCGGAGGTTGATGCCCTTCACGCCGCGCGCGATGCGGCCCATCGAGCGGACATCCTGCTCGGAGAACGAGATGGCCTGGCCGTCCTTCGTGCCGAGCATGATGTAGCTGTCGCCGTCCGTGAACTTGACGCCGATGAGGTCATCGTCGTCCGCGAGGTTGATGGCGTTGAGCCCGCCCTTATGCAGGTTGCGGAACTCGCCGAGGCTCGTCTTCTTGACGATGCCCTGCTTCGTCGCCATGAACAGGAAGCGGTCTTCCTTGAACTCTTTGACCTGGATGATGGCCGTGATCTTCTCGTCCGGCTGGAGCTGCAGCAGGTTCACGATGGCCGTGCCCTTCGCCTGGCGGCTCGCCTCGTTGATCTGATAGGCTTTCAGATGGTAGACGCGCCCGCGGCTCGTGAAGAACAGGATCGTGTGATGCGTCGTCGTCACGAGCATGTTCTCGACGAAATCCGCCGCCTTCGTGCCCATGCCCTTGATGCCCTTGCCGCCGCGGTTCTGGCGGCGGTACGTATCGAGCGGCATGCGCTTGATGTAGTCGTTATGCGTCAGCGTGATGACGACATCTTCCTCGGCGATGAGATCCTCCGCGCTCATATCCGACATGTCGATCGTGATGCGCGTGCGGCGGTCGTCGCCGTATTTCTCCTTGACCTGCGTGAGCTCGTCCTTGATGATGCCGAGGATGCGCGTCTCGTCGGCGAGGATGGCCTTGTACTCCTCGATGCTCTTCAAGACTTCCTGATACTCTTCCTCAATCTTCTCGCGTTCGAGGCCGGTCAGGCGCTGCAGACGGAGGTCGAGGATAGCCTGTGCCTGCTTCTCGCTGAGCTTGAAGCCCTCCATGAGGGCCGTGCGCGCGATATCGGCCGTGCGGCTCTCGCGGATCGTCGTGATGACGGCATCGAGATGATCGAGCGCGATGGTCAAGCCTTCCAAAATATGCGCGCGGGCCTCGGCCTTGCGGAGCTCGTATTTCGTCCGGCGGGTGATGACGTCCTCCTGATGCAGGATGTAGTAGTGGAGGACTTCCTTGAGGTTCAGGATCTTCGGGCGGCCGTCGACGAGCGCGAGCATGATGACGCCGAAGCTGTCCTGCAGCTGCGTGTGCTTGTAGAGCTGGTTCAAGATGACGTTCGCGTTCGCGTCGCGGCGCAGGTCGATGACGATGCGCATGCCGTTGCGGTCCGACTCATCGCGCAGATCCGTGATGCCCTCGATTTCCTTGTTGCGGACGAGGTCGGCAATCTTCTCGATGAGGCGCGCCTTGTTGACCTGATACGGCAGCTCCGTCACGATGATGCGCGGCTTGCCGTTCGACATCGTCTCGATATGCGCGTTCGCACGCAGCTTGATGACGCCGCGGCCCGTCGTATAGGCCTGACGGATGCCGTCCGTGCCGAGGATGAGTCCGGCCGTCGGGAAATCCGGTCCCTTGATGACCGTCATGAGCTCGTCGATGGTCGCGTCCGGGTTGTCGATGAGCATCAGCGTGCCATCGATGACCTCACGCATGTTGTGCGGCGGGATATTCGTCGCCATGCCGACCGCGATGCCGCTCGTGCCGTTGACGAGCAGCTGCGGGAACTTCGCCGGCAGTACAGACGGCTCCTTCAGCGACTCATCGTAGTTCGGCACGAAATCGACGGTATCCTTGTCGATATCCTGCAGCATGAGCTCCGCGATCTTCGACATGCGGACCTCGGTGTAACGCATGGCAGCGGCCGGGTCGCCATCGACCGAGCCGAAGTTGCCGTGCCCGTCCGCGAGCATGTAGCGCATCGAGAAATCCTGCGCCATGCGGACAATCGCGTCGTAGACCGAGCTGTCGCCATGCGGATGATATTTACCTAAGACTTCACCGACGATACGCGCCGATTTCTTGTATGGCTTGTTGCTGCCCATGCCGGCTTCCTGCATCGCGTAAAGGATGCGGCGGTGCACCGGCTTCAGGCCGTCCCGGACATCCGGCAGCGCGCGGGACACGATAACGCTCATCGCATAGTCGATGTAGCAGTTCCGCATCTCATGCTCCAGATTGACCGGTACAACCTTTCCCTGAACAAAATCCACGATCTCACCTCATATTAGTTGTAAAGCAAAAACAAAGCCCAGCCGAAAAGCCGGGCTATTGCAATCCACATAGGCTCCGTTGTATACTGTAACCAGACCGACGGAGCCGGTTCCCCTCCATGAAAAGGGGTGAGTGCCATGACGTTGTACGAAAAGCTGTCGCTTGCGATAGCACTCGCTACACTCATTGTTACTGCCTTGAAGTAAGAAAGGAGAACCCATTGGTAGTATACGACTTCCCTTTCAAATTCAAGAAATAAGGAGGGAGCCGACGACACCACCCGTCGGTCTCTCTTTGTTTCTATCTTACCATAAAATAGCAAAAAAAGCTACTTTTTTGTTCCCTAGGGCCGCCTTATCCACGCATGATCTCCGCGTAGATGAAGCCCTCGCGCACGCCGGAGTCGCTGTAGGTGATGGTAGAGCTCTGGAAGCGTTCCGCGAGCACATCGGCGATGATGAGTCCCGGGATCACGGTCTCCATGCGGTCCGGCACGGTCTTCATGAGCATGATGGTCATGTCCTGCGAAATGCCGTGGTCGGACTGGAAGCGCGAGATCAGCGAGAGCAGCTGATCCGCGTTCATGCGGACGTTCGTGGCCGGCTGATGGAACAGCGCATTGTAGAGCGCACAGCCGCCCTTGAATGCGCCGCCGATGCCGACAATCTCCTCGCCGCATTCCGGGAATCCCTCCATCGTCCCCATGATCCGCTCGGCTTCCTCGTGGATGGCCAGGGCCTCGCGGCGCGTCGGCAGCACGCCAGCGACGAAGCGGCTGCGCATGGAGAGCGACCCCATCGGCAGACTGGTCTTCGACTGGATGCGGCGGCCCGCGTAGCTGACGATCTCCGTGCTGCCGCCGCCGATATCGATCAACAGGCCGTCATCCGCCGCGAGGCTGTGCGTCGCGCCGATGAAGTCGTACTCTGCCTCGCGCTCGCCGGATATCACCTGGATGGAGAGCCCCGTACGCGCCTCGATCTCCGCGACGGCCTCGCGGCTGTTGCTCGCATTGCGCAGCGCTGCCGTCGTAAACGCATAGACCTCCGTGATCTGGAACGTGCGCAGGAACGACTGGAACCCCTGTAGGACATGCACGGCCGCATCGATGCCGCTCTGCTGCATCACGCCGTCCCGCACATGGGCGGCGAGGCCGACCATGTGCTTCTTCTTCATGAGCATCTCCATGCGGCTGCCCTCGATCAGATAGACCGCGAGCCGCACCGTGTTCGAGCCGATATCGATGATTCCTGTCAGCATAGCTTTTCCTCCGCCCTGTCATCCACTTCTCTCTTTTTCTATTCTATCACAGGATACGCCCTTTGCCCGCAATTTTTGAAATTTTAGTTGCATTCAACCACAAGATGTTGTATTATAAGCGTGGGAGGACTACTACATATCGTTATGTGGTAGTTTGGCGAGAATGTATAGAGGTGGCAAAAACGGGAACGTTCGGTAGTTCCCGTTTTTGTATTGCAGGAATCCATAGAATCCTTTTCTGGCAGGGCTTCAGCCCTGCTTTTTTAATGGCATGAGCATCGTGGATGTGGTAAAATAAAAGCAGAACAAAGTACAGAATATGTTATAAGTTTCGTTTACTGGAGCGATGCACCATGCGATGGTTGAAAAAGAACGGACAAAAGGGCGCTGCCATCGTTATGACAGCTTTTCTGATTCCCCTGATCATTGGGATCACGGGGCTTGCTGTCGATGTCGGCAATCTATATCTCCATAAGTCCAGCCTGCAGAACGCCACGGACGCGGCCGTCCTCGCGGGCGGGCATGCCTATGCGGAGGATGGCAAAAGCGACACGTCAGCCGCCCAGGACGCAGTGAATGAATATCTGGAAAAGAATCAGCAGCTGGATGGTACCTACAAGATACACGATCTGACCTACAGCGCCGACAAAAAAGATAGCAACGCTACGCGGATTACCCTTGTCGGCGAAGAAACCGTCCCGATGCATTTCCTCTCGCTGTTCGGTATAGAGAAAGAGCAGACGATCCGGGCAAAATCGACGGCCAAGGTCGTCTATGTCGGCAACAATACGCCGCGCATCTTCGAGTACGCCATGATTGGCGGCTACAAAGGAAAACCGCAGATCAAGGACGGCTGGAACCGCATGGGCGGCATGAATGACATCTTGAACTCCATCGTATTCCACTCCTGCGATATCGACATCAAAGGGAACGTCCACGTCAATGGCCCGGTTTACCTTGACGATAACCACTTCATTACCGCCGATGTACTCAGCTGTCTTGCCAACAAAGACTCGGAGCTCTGGTCCAATTACCGCGACAATTATTGGGAACATTATCTGAATGGTGAGGACAGTCATTGGGTCGGCGACAAGCAATATTTTTACGATGACGAGGATGAAGCCACGCGGAAAGCGCATATCCGGCCCGGCCATGAGAATGATGAAAAGATCCCGGATTCCAGCAAACGCGGATATACCTGGCGCTACTACTACCGCATGAGCAACAGCAAGAAAGAAGACTATACCGGTCAAGGCAGTCATTCCTCTGAGGTGGATATCTCCTATTCGAAAAACAATCCGATGACCAGCTCGCTGTATGACATGGTACAGGCCTATAAAGCTATGTCGCTCGCCCAACGGGAGGCCGCGCATGTCTACCTCGATGTAGATTCCAAGAAATCCTATCAGCTGAACCCCAGCCATACCACGAGCATCTATCCTGGACTGACCTGCGGCGACTTCGAAACTACCTATCCCAGCAATCTCAGCTATAAGGTCTGGGACAACGTCTACAAAATCGTCATCGTCAACGGTGATCTCATCGTCAATATTCCTGCTAACCAGAAACCGGACAATGAAAATGACCATCTGCTGCTGGTATCCCTGAACGGCAATATCTCCATGCAGAACAGCTCCCCGTTCTACGGCTATGTCTACGCACCGAACGGCACAGTCAAGATTGATGGTGCGCAAAACGCAACCATCTACGGAAGCGTCGTTGCCAAGTCCGTCTATCTGACAACGGGCGGCCAGAAGATCCATGCCACACATAAGACGTTCACCGATGACACCAACTCAGGCAAGGGCGGCGGCACGGTCACGGTCTCTCTCGTCAACGATGATGAATGAGATATCACATGGCGTCAGCGCCTGACGCGTCGGCCATCTCCAATTGCACGCCGCGTACCATGCCGTAATGCGCTGCAGTATGCGCGGGCAGTTCGATGACCCCTTTGGCATGGCGACATAGCGACAGGCCGATCCATGGGCGAAGATTGGTGACTACCTTCAGGATACGGCAATCTTTGTCGATATAGACGGCGTCGATCGCAAAGCGCATGAAGCACATGTGGATGCTGTTGCATGGCGCGAGAAGCAGGCCATGACCAGACGGCAGTTTTTTCCGGAGCATCAGGCCGCGGAAACGTGAAAAAAAGGAATCCGCCACCTCCAGCGTGAGGGGCGGATTCTTTTTTTCTGTATTTCTGGACGGAACGCTGCAACGTATCGTTTTCAACTTAAAACTTCCTCCCTTGCACGCCCCCGGCTTGCATCCTTATATATTTTTCAGCAAGGAGAGCAGTGCTGGAAACAGCGTCACGACGAAAATCGCCGGGAAGATGAACAGGATGAGCGGGAACAGGATCTTGATCGGCGCGCGCATGGCCTTCGCCTTGATGTACTGGCGGCGACGCTCGCGGATATTATCCGCCTGATTCTTCAGCGTCTTGCCCATGCTCGAGCCGAGCTTCTCGGCCTGGATCAATGCGGTCATGAACAGGGATACGTCCTGCAGGTCGCATCGTGCCGCGAGGTTCTTCATCGCATTGCGCCGGATCATGCCCATGCGCACATCATCTTGGAAGTGCTTGAACTCATCAATCAGCGGGCCCTTCATGCGAACCGTGATCTTGCGCAAGGCCGCATCGAACGAAAGACCGGCCTGCACGCTGACGCAGAGCAGGTCAAGCACCTCCGGCAGTTGCCTCATTATCTCCTCTTTTCGTTTCCGTATCATGGAATTGATGAAAAGCATCGGAAAAGCTGCCCCGAACAAGCTCCCCGCCGACAAAAACGCAACTCTTTGCAAGAAAGTCGTATCCCTAGCACGCAGATAATACCAAACCATCAGAAAGATAAGAGCACCAGAAAGCAACATGGTTCCAAATAAGGTCTGTGGTCTTATTTCCTTCGTCTTACCAGCAAGCACGATTTTATGCTGTAACCAGTCCCGCCATTCCTTCGGCGTCATACGGTTGGACAAATCGGAAAGATACGCCTCTGCCGGCACCACGACGCGCTCAAAAAAAGGAATATCCCTTAACCGCCGTCGTACATTCCTCTGCTCCATAGCCGGCAGCCCATTCATACGCGGAGCCCTGCGATCCATACCGCGGATCGTATCGAGACGCGCACGGAGCAATTCACTGGATGAGAGTTTCCGGTATACGAGGGAATGGATCAGCAGAAAGATAAAGCAAGCACCGGACAGGGCAAAAAGCAGTCGTAGAATCAGCATCAGGCATCCTCCTGTCCCGCTTCAAAGAATCCTTCGGGCAGCTCGACCCCGTAAAGCGCGAACTTATCGTAGAAGCTCGGCTTCAGTCCGGTCGAAACGAAATGCCCGACGGCCTTGCCATTCTCATCGATGCCCGTCTGCACATAGCGGAAGATATCCTGCGTCGTGATGATATTATCCTCCATGTGCTGTACCTCGGTGATATAGGTAACCTTGCGGCTGCCGTCACGGATACGCGACTGCTGCAGGATCAGATCGATGGCCGACGAAATCTGCTCGCGGATGGCGCGCACCGGCAGTTCAAGACCGCTCATCAGCACCATGGTCTCGAGGCGGGACAGCGCATCGCGCGGGCTGTTCGCATGCGCGGTGGTCAGCGACCCATCATGACCGGTGTTCATGGCCTGCAGCATGTCGAGCGCCTCGCCGGAACGGACCTCGCCGACGATGATGCGGTCCGGGCGCATACGCAGGGCGTTGCGCACGAGGTCGCGGATGGTGATCTCGCCCTTGCCCTCGATGTTCGCCGGGCGCGCCTCGAGCGTCACGACGTGGTTCTGCTGCAGACGGAGCTCTGCCGCATCCTCGATGGTCACGATGCGTTCGGTCTCCGGGATGAACGACGAAAGCACGTTCAGCGTCGTCGTCTTACCGGAGCCGGTACCGCCGGATACGAGGATATTGATGCGCGCCTTGACGCAGGCCCGCAGGAACTCCGCCATCTTCTCATTCATCGTGCCGAATGAGATCAGGTTCTCGACGCTGAATGGCTTTTTCGAGAACTTGCGGATGGTCAGGCACGGCCCCTTCAGCGAAAGCGGCGGGATGATGATGTTGACACGGGACCCATCCTCGAGACGCGCGTCAACCAACGGAGATGCCTCATCGATGCGCCGCCCGAGCGGCGTCAGGATGCGCTCGATGATATGCATCAAATGATCCGTATCGTGGAACTTCACCTTCGTGAGCTCGAGCTTGCCCATGCGCTCGACGTAGACCTGCGACGGCCCGTTAACCATGATCTCGGTGACGGACTCATCTTTGTGCAGGGACTCAATCGGCCCGAGGCCGAGCATATCGTCGGCAATGTCCGAGACGAGCTGCTTGCGCCGCCCGCGCGGAATCAGGAACGGATCCTCCTCCACATATTTCTGCACATAGCCGTCGATGATCTGCTCGACCTGCCGCGGATCCTGATGGTTCGCCGTCAGGATCTGCTGCTCCGCGAGCGTCATCTCATCGATGATGCGCTGGTGGATGCGCTGCTTGACGATCAGATAGGACTCTTCGCCCGTATCTTCCTGCTCTTCGGCGGCAAAGATACGTACCTGATGATTTTCGCCGTCTTTCCGGCCCAGTCTCGTAAGTAACGACATCGCATCTGCCCCCTGCAACGGATCTATTTTCTCTGCCTAGAAAAATTCCAGACAGGAATTTTCAAAAGAAAAGAACAATGAGCAAAGCCCATTGCTCATGAAGAACTGCTACTGTTTTCTCGAATCATTTGATACTGGATGGTAAAGCCATCATCAATCAATGTCTCTGCCCCCGGGATAAACCCTTTGATGGCTTGAACGAGAGCATCATTATCCTGAATCTTTGCGTGAATCCTCACACGCACATCCTTACTCCCGTTCTCGTTCTGGACATTGTCAATCTGATAATCCTTACTGTCCACTTCGTACATACGCTGAGAAGTCTCTGCTTGTTTCACATAGGCCTCTTGTATATCACTATAGTCTGTTGCTGTAGACATAGAGGCTTCACGTGCAGAGCTCCTAGCCATATTGCTAAGCGTCAGATAATCGGCAAACAGGAATCCCGTGTATATGATGCCGATCACCAATACAAGAAGAAGCGGCAGAATCAGAGCAAATTCAACAATGTCTTGTCCCTTTTCTGAATTCACTTTCATATCCTGCCACTCCATCTAGTAATGAGACCCATTCAAGATAAAATTAAAACTTATCCACGACGTTATTGAATACAGCTCCTACTTTATCCCGAAGACCACCACCATTTGTAATTGCTGCCGCGACAATGACGACGAAAGCAAGAATCAGCGCATACTCAACGATGCCCTGTGCCTTCTCACCCAGATAACGTGCCTTCAGATACTCGATAATCTCCATCATAATGAACTCCTCCTATAAAAGTATAGATAAAATGGATGTATATAAATCCCCAAAAAGGGAAATATATCGATGTTACATTTTGATGTCTACAATACGGCTGATGACAAACCAACCAATAAGCTCCATGATTACTGCCCCGCCAATAGCCATACGGCCCTTTGAATCCTCGATCAACGGCTGTAAATACCCTGGATTGATCATATATAATGCAAGAGCAATGGCAAATGGCAAAAGGATCAATACAATACCAGACATACGCCCCTGTGTCGTCATCGTCTGGATTTCCCGACGCATGCGCACGCGATCCTGAACGGTCTCGCAGATGGTATCGAGAATCTGTGCGAGGTTGCCGCCGACCTGCCGCTGGATCTCGACGGCGGTCACGACGAGCTCGAAATCCGAGCTCTGCATGCGGCGCGCCATCTCCTCGAGGGATTTGTCCATGGTCGTGCCGATGCGGATCTCGGCGATGACCTTCGTGAGCTCTTTGCTCATCGGGTCGCCCATCTCCTTCGCGACGAGCTCGATGGCCTGCATGAAGCTGAAGCCGGAGCGCAGGGCGTTCGAGACCATCGTCAGCATGTCGCTGAGCTGCCCGGCAAAGGCATCTTGCCGCCGCTTGATGCGGATGGACAGCCACATCAGTCCGGCGATGACGCCGATGGCCGCGCCGACCACGGCACCGAGGATGTTCTGGATCAGGATGCCGCCGACCGCGGCGCCGATGACGCCGAGCACGGCGAGCCCGGTCTGGAACTCCGTGCCGAGCAAGGGCAGGTCGGCCTGCTGCATGCGGAAGTCGAGATCCGCGGCCTTGTGCACGTTACTCCAGAACTGGGACAGCTTCCGCAGGATGGAGAGCCCCCGTGCGCGGAAATCGTTCTTCCCCTGCCTGCCAGGTGTACCGGGAAGGCCCCGGCGCGCGTCCGAGAAGAACTCGAGACGCTTCACGAGCTTTTCCTTGCTCGCGTGCCGATAACGGAGCAGCCCGCAGCAGAGGATGAACAGACCGAGGGAAATCAGGACGATGCCAAAGACTCTCATGGCTTATCCCACCTTATCCGATGCCGCCCGATGATGCGTTCGGCGAGACGGTTGATGCTCTTCGCGAGCTCGCTGTCCGGCTCGAGATCCATCGCCATGCTGCCGTTGTCGGCCGCCTCCGAGACGACCTGATAGGCATTCGGGATGATGCCCGCGACCGGTTCGCCGAGTTCCCGCTCGAGCCGCCTTTTCTCCTGCATATCGCAGGGCGAAACGCGCGTGAACACCGTCCGCACCCGTTCGTCGTAGTCCTTCCAGTCCTTGAAGATCTCGAGGGCGCGGCGCGTATGCTGCAGCTCGTAGCCGCCGTTCAGCATCGTCACAACGTAGACCGTATCCGAGAGCTCCGACGCCGCAATCGACGTCGGGTTGAACCCTGGCGGCACATCGATCAGGATGTAGCGGTACAGGCTTCGCGCCATGCGGATGATGCTCTCGAAATTCCGGATGCCGACCTTATCGATGAGGTTCGGCTCGGCCGTGCCGCAGAGCACATGCACGTAGTCGGAAACGGGGACGAAATAGTTGTTGAGCGTAACCGGAGAAAGGAATGAGACATCGTGCGCGGCCTCGACGATGGTCGCCTGCGGCTTCAGGCTGAAGAACACGGCCATATCGCCGAACTGCAGATCCGCATCGATGACGCCGACCTGTTCCTGCGTGCGCCGCCCGAGCGTCATCGCGAGGTTCGCAATCAGCGTGGTCTTGCCGCTCTTGCCCTTCGGCGAGAAGAACGTCATGACCTGCGACGAGACCTCCATACCGCTTTTCGCGAATGTCTTGACCGCCGACTGCAGTTCCTCCGGCGTAAATGGCTTGACGAGATATCCCTTCGCCCCGGCCTGCACGAGCTGGCTGACGCCATCGGCCTGCCATTTTTCACTGAGACAAAGGATGGATGCCTCGGGGTAGACCTTGCTGAACTCGGCGATGAGGCTCACGCCATTCTGTCCGTCGATATCGAGCAGGATGAGGTTCGGCTTGAACAGCACGCCCTGTCCGAGCGCATCGCTCGGCGCCTGATAGCGCGCGACCAGCTGGAAGTTCTCTCCCGCCTGCTGAACGGCCTGTGCGAGCTGCTCGAGCATCAGGCGGTTGCGTTCTACGAGTAAAACACGATACGCCATGCCCTCTTACTCCTTTCCAAACAGCCGGTGGAACAGGCCGCCGCTGCTTTTTTCCTCCGGTTCGCCCGCGGACGCCTCATCGTAATGCTGATTCGTCGAACGATAGACGAGCTCCCGCAAAGCGAGGCCGAGGCCATCGCCGCCATGCGACAGGACGAGCGGCACGCCGCTCTTTATCGACGCATTCGCCGCGCGGAAATCGTTCGGCAGGATATGATAGAAATCCTCGCCGAGGATGCCCGTGACCTCATCCATCGGAATGCGCGTCTTCGCGTTGCTGCGGTTCAGCACGATGCGGAGCTTGTTGCGGTCGTAGTTCAGCTTCTTCAGCGTGTCGATACCGCTCTTCATGTTCTTGATGGTCGGGATGAAGTCGACGATGCCGAGGAAAATGACGACCGTGCTGATGTCGAGCATCGAGAGGTTCAGCACGCTGAACATCGAGGTCGTGTCGATGACGACGTAGTTGAACATCGCCTGCAGCTGCTGCACGACGCGTTTCACGGCGTCCGGTTTGATGTTGTAGGCTTCCTCGAGCAGCGACGGATTCGCCATGACGTAGAACACGACGCCGTCGTGCTCGTATGGGGTCAGATACTCCTCGACATGGGCGCTATTGCCTTCGACCGCAAAGGCCTGCTGCGCATCGGCAATCGTGTTCTCCGGCATGAGCTGCAGATAGTTGCAGACGTCGCCAAACTGCAGATCGAGGTCGAGCAGGCAGACCCGGTAGCCGTCGCGCGCGAGCTCCGCCGCGAGATTCGTGCTGACAAGCGTCTTGCCGACGGCCGACGCCGTGCTGAAAAGCGTGACGATTGCGCCATTCTGTTCAATCTCCGCCATGCCTCATCACATCCCCTGCACATCATCCGCGGTCCAGATCACCGGCCCATCCGCCTTTTTCACCGCTTTTAATGGTTTCACCGCCGGCTTTTCCGTCGGCTTCACGGCCTTTTTCGCGGTCGGCTTGACATCCTTTGCCGCTTTCGATTTCTGCACCTTCGGCGGCGCGGACTTCGCCGGCTTCTTCGGCTGTGCCTGCTTGACCGGAGGAACCGGCTCATTGAGGTTGACCCGCGACCGCATCTGATCTTCCTGCCGCATATCGCGATAGGCCTGTTCCATCGGATCATCCATTGCCACTGGCGTTGTCTCATTGACCACGCGCGGCGTGATCAGGACAAGAAGTTCGGTTTTCGTCCGCGTCTTGTTATGGTATTTGAACAGCTCGCCCAGAATCGGAATTTTCCCTAAGACAGGAACCCGGCTCACGCTGTCCGAATCATCCGAGTTCATGAGTCCGCCGATGGCCATGGTCATGCCCGAAGGGATGTTGACCATGGTCTCCGCGGTGCGTGAAGCGATACCCGGCATATTGAAGCCATCGACCGTGACCGCATTCGTCCAGTCCAGCCGGCTGACCGAGGCATATAAACGGCTCGTTATATTGCCATCCCGATCGACTTCTGGTTTCACCAGATCCAGCTCAATACCATAGTTCTCATAATCCACCGATGTCCCGCCATTGGAACCATTCGATTTCGGATATGGGATTTTGCCGCCGATCAGGATGCCTGCCGTTTTCCCGCTCATCGTGGTGATGTTCGGGCGGGAAACGACACGCCCTTTCCCATTATCGATCAAGGCGTGCACTTTCGCATAGATATTCGAGAAATGCGTATAGAGCCAGTTTTTCGAATACCAATGGCTTTTGTCCTTATCGCGGTAGGTTGTCCCCGTCCCGAAATAATATACGCCCGGGGAACTGACGGTCGAATCACTGCCGAACTCCAAGCCGAGGTTCTTCGTATCATCGGTGCTTAATTCGACAACCTCTGCCTCGATGTTGATCTGATCCGGATTTGTCATTTCGAGCAGGTTGATGACCTTATCGTTGCTCCATTCCTCATCGTTGATCTTGATATCGCTGTTCGAAAACAAAGAGCGATCGTCGTCATCGTTATTCTTTGTCGAGTTTATCGAACTGACGCTAGAGGTGGATGTCGTCGTTTTCCCTTCGGCGCCCACGCGTTCCCCGAGGTACAGGGCCGCAATCTTGCCGGCCATCTCTTTTTCGCGGAGGTTAGCTACGGTTCCTCTGAGCAGAACCTTATCGCCAACCTTCTCGACTTTGACGCCAGGCAGGTCGATAGCCTTCTGGATCAGGGACGCAAGGCCGGAATCTTTCGGCGATACGCTGACCATGAATTCCTGCCGCATGCCGTTCGCCGTCCAGACCGTCAGGCTCGTCGAGCCCGACGCCAGCGCGATGATGTTGATGGCGTTCTTGTTGATGATATTGACGTCGGCGATTTTCGGGTTTGTGACCGCGACGCGCGTGATGCGGCTGTTCTGCGGCATATAATAGGACTGGTTGACCTCGAGCCAGATGGGCTGCACGTAGGCGTACGCCGGTGCCGCCGCGACGATGGAGGTGAGGACTGCCGTCATTGTACCGATACCAAGCCTGCTTAACTTCTTATTCATGACGTACTCACTCCTCACTCGATTTCGTTCCGCGCAGGACTTCTATGCCATTCGATATCGCCTGTACCGCGCTCGACGCAGGTGATGGAGACGCTGCCGGAGCGGACTGCGCAGGCGGCGTATAGGAGGAGGACGGCGTGTAGCTATTGCTATGCGACGGTGCACTCGATGACGGATTGGCTGGCGGCGTGTAATTCGTCGAGGATTGTGCCGGCTGGTCTTTGCCCTTGTTCGTCAGCATGAAGTAATCCGTATCGACCGTGAAGATATCGGTCGGGTCGACCGGGCGGAGCACGAGATAGACCGTGCCGCTCTGCGACGCAACGGCGAGCTTCAGAGACTCCTCCGGCGTCAGAGCGAGCGTCGCCGTCGCCATCTGGCCACTGTTATTCCCGCTGCTCTGCGACGCCTTCGCATCCTTTTTCTTGTCCTTGCCGTTGCTGTCACTGCTGCCGCTGTCCTGCACCGCGTTGTCGACGCTGTCGAGGCCCGTCTTGTTGATGCCGAGCAGCAGGACGTTCTGCAACAGGATCTCGCCCGAGATCTGCTTATCGTCCGATTTCCCCGAGATGATCATGACATCGACGTAGTCGCCAGGCTTCGCAAAGCCTGCGATACCCGTGATATCCGTAATCGGCACGGAAATCGCGCGGCAGTCCGGCGGAATCATGCCGACGAAACCGGCCTTCTTCGGATCCATGAAGACCTTTTTATCCGTCAGCACGTCTCCCTGCTGGATGGCAACGCTCGTCGGCTGATCCGTGACTTCGCTGACATCGTGCGCTGCACCTTCCGGCACCACATCCGCCGGCATTTCGACGACGCGCACCATATTCTCTTTGATGATTGTCCGCTGCGGGATATCCTGCTTCGCAACCACCACGCGAACCGTATCCACATGGTTCGCCTGCTTGTTTGCATCATTATTTCCCGAAGACAGTACAAATAATAACAGGCCAAAGAACACACACGCAACGCCCGCAATAATCATCCATTGCTTTTCCGTCAGATGAATGCGTTCCAGCAGCCTGCCGATTTTTGGGGCAAACTTCGGCGGCTTTGGCATAGAAGCAACAACCTCTTCCCTTATGTATCAAACTAGGAGTATCCTCCCTCTCTTTTATTACTTATATCGGATACCCCTTTGTTTTTCTTAAATTCTATGATAACATAAAGTTAAAGCCTTTTCTATGAAAATTTTTTCATTTTTCGAAAATTCTATGGAATTAACGAAAGCAGACAGTACTTTTCATGGAATTACGTAAAAAACAAGAACAAGAAATTTCATAGCGTCAGTTTTTCCCTCTCCATGCTGGGAATTTTTGCTGACATCCCCCGAACGGAGCAGAAAAGTATCTGCATGACACTATCAAAGGGCGGACGCACATGTTACAATAAAGGCATAGAAGGGAAACGGATTCCGGATTCAGGGAGGGGATTGTTTTGGTATTTCTGACGATATTGAAATGCGCCGTCGCGATTGCGCTGGCGGTCGGCGGCGCGATCAGCGGGGCACGGTGGATTGCCGCGAGCTATGAGCGGCGGCCGGATATCCTGAGCCACGGCGGGGATGTCTACGCGCAGAATAAAAGCCGCGGCACACGGCTCGCGGCGGTACTCGGGTTCCTGTTCTGCTTCGCGGCGCTGCGCATCGACGGGCTGCTCGCGACGCTCTCGGCGCTCGTGCTGATCTATTTCTGCGTGCTGTTCACGTTCACGGATCTCGAGCAGCGCGTGATTTTCGACCGCATGATGATCCCGTTCGCCCTGCTCGGCATCTTCTTCACGATCCTCACGGGGACGGGCATCTTCAACCATATCGGCGCGGCGGTCGTCTACGGGCTCGTGTTCCTGTTGCTGTCGATCCTGACGCATGGCAGCATGGGGGGCGGCGATATCAAGCTGATTGCCGCGCTCGGGCTCTGGGCGGGCTCTGAGCACCTGCTCTACATCGTGCTCGGCGGCATCATCCTGAGCGGCCTCGCCGCGTTCCTTCTGCTCGCAACGAAGCGCCTCAGCCGCAAAGATTACCTCCCCTACGCCCCCGGCTTCACCATCGCCGCCATCTTCGTCACATTGTTCTGCTGAAAAAGGTGCTGCACGAGTAAGAAAATTCGTGCAGCACCTTTTTTATAACGAAGCCTTCCCCTGAGGGGAAGGCTTTTTTTGCGACAGCCCCTTTCAGGTGAAAAATCACGCTACTCCCATATCCTTGGCCTGCTGGCGGAGGCGCGCGATGCGCTCCTCGGTGGCCGGATGGGTGGAGAACAGGTTCACGAGGGCTTTGCCGGAGCCGGAGAGCGGGTTGATGATGAACATGTGTGCGGTGGCCTCGGTGGTCGGCGTAGCCGGGATCTCGGCCATGTGCTTCGCGTAGTACTCGATCTTTTCGAGGGCGTCCGCGAGGTAGTTCGGGTTCCCGCAGATCTCGCCGCCGCTCTTGTCCGCGTCGTACTCGCGGGAGCGCGAGATGGCGAGCTGGATCAGCGACGCCGCAATCGGCGCGACGATGATGGTCACGAGCAGGCCGATGATGCCGCCGCCATCGTCCTCGTCGTCGCCGCGGCCCGTGCCGAAGATGGCCGCCCACTGCGCGATGTTCGCGATGTAGCCGATGAAGGTCGCCATCGTCGCGGCGATGGACGAAATCAGGATATCGCGGTGCTTGACATGGGAGAGCTCATGCGCGAGGACGCCCGAGAGCTCGTTGTAGTCGAGCGCGCGCATGATGCCCGTCGTCACGGCGACCGCCGCGTGCGATGGATTGCGCCCCGTCGCGAACGCGTTCGGCACGTCGGACGGGATGATGTAGACGCGCGGCATCGGGATCTCGGCGTTCGCCGCGAGGTTCTCGATCAACTGATAGAGCTGCGGCGCCTCCTCGCGCGATACCTCCTGCGCGTTGTAGGCAGACAGCGCCATCGACGCGCTGTTCCAGTACACGAAGAAGTTCATGGCGACGGCCAGGATGAGCATGATGGTCGCACCGGTATGCCCGCCGAATGCGCCGCCGACCGCGACCATGACGCCCATGAGCAGGGCCATGAGCAAAGCTGTTTTGATCGTATTCATGAATACCGACCTCCTAAATCTTCAAAAAGGACGGAAAACGTTATTCTTTCTGTGTTCCCGCATGATCCGCGTCTGTGCGTTTTTTCGCCCGCCTCTGCAGATAGTTCCCGATGACGAGCACGCCGACGACGAACAGGACCTTGATGGGCAGGGCATACGGCTCGAGGTACGCGCCCATGCCCTTATCGCCGATCATGAGCTCCGCAGCCGTGTAGCCGAGGATTGCCGCGCCGATATCGATGACGACCGGCACGCGCAGCATGATCATCAGGAAGAGCTGTGCGCCGAAAAGCACAATCGGGATGGAAATCATCAGGCCGCAGATGATCAGGCTCCATTTGCCCTCCGGCACGGTGTTCGCGATGCCGGCGAGCGACAGGATATTGTCGAGGCTCATGATGAAGTCCGCGATCAGGATGGTGCGGACCGCCGCCCAGAACTTCGTCGGCGCATTCGTCTGCTTCTCGCGGCCGTCATCCGTCTTGTCCTGCGCGAGCAGGTGGATCGCGATGAACAGCAGAGCGATGCCGCCGATGAACGCGAGATACGGCGCCGCGAGAAGCCCCGTCGCGAACAGGGTGCAGGCGATGCGGATCAGCACCGCGCCGACGCCGCCGATGATGATGACCCTGCCGCGGTGATGTGCCGGCAGATTCTTGCAGGCGAGCGCAATCATGATCGCGTTGTCGCCCGACAGGATCAGATCCATCAGCAGGATGCCGGATAATGCGGCGAACCACTCAGGGCTGAACATCCCTGCAAATAATGCTTCCATTTTCAAAAACTCTCCTTCCAGACACACAGCCTCCCGGCAGGATACGAAAAGACCCTGCTCCACACCCGAATACAGCCCTGCCCGGACCCTCGGATGCGGAACAAGGTCTTGCTTACTTCTGCCTGAAGCCGGCCACACCGGGACAGATGGTATACGCACCGCCTGTCCGACCTGACGATGTCTGGTCGTTCAGCTACTCCCCTTGTTCGGAAGTATCTCTATGCTCTTAATATAGCATCAAATGCTGAAAAATACAAGGATAAAGGTCAAAAAATCGAAAATCTTACGATTTTTTCTGCCCATCCGATTCCTCATCAGATATCGAGGTTCTTGACGAGCTTTGCGTTCTCCTCGATGAAGCGGCGGCGCGGCTCGACCTTGTCGCCCATCAGGACGGTGAACAGGTCGTCCGCCTCCTCGGCGTCCTCCATCTCGACGCGCAGCATCGTGCGCTGCTCCGGATCCATGGTCGTCTCCCAGAGCTGCTCCGGATTCATCTCGCCGAGGCCCTTGTAGCGCTGTACGGTCGCACCGTCGCGGCCGACCTCGTCGAGCTTGTTCGTGAGCTCGTCGTCGCTGTACGTATACCAGTGCTTCTTGCCCTTGCGGATCAGGTAGAGCGGCGGCTGCGCGATATAGACGTGGCCCTGCTCGATCAGCGGCTTCATGTAGCGGTAGAGGAACGTCAGCAGCAGCGTGCGGATATGTGCGCCGTCGACATCGGCATCGGTCATGATGATGATCTTGCCATAGCGGCGCTTCGAGATGTCGAAATCCTCGCTGATGCCCGTGCCGAACGCCGTGATCATCGTGCGGATTTCCGCGTTCGCGAAAATCTTGTCGAGGCGCGCTTTCTCGACGTTCAGGATCTTGCCGCGCAGCGGCAGGATGGCCTGGAACCGGCGGTCGCGGCCCTGCTTGGCCGAGCCGCCTGCGGAATCACCCTCGACGAGGTAGATTTCGCACTGATCCGGATCCTTCACCGAGCAGTCCGCGAGCTTGCCCGGCAGGCTCGAAACCTCGAGCGCATTCTTGCGGCGCGTGAGCTCGCGGGCGCGGCGCGCTGCGGCGCGCGCACGGGAAGCGAGGATGGCCTTCTCAAGGATCTTCTTCGTGATGACCGGGTTCTCCTCGAAATACTCATCGAGGCCCTCGGTCACGATGGAGTCGACGATGCCGCGCACCTCGGAGTTGCCGAGCTTCGTCTTCGTCTGGCCCTCGAACTGCGGCTCGCGGATCTTGACGCTGATGACCGCCGTCAGGCCCTCGCGGACGTCTTCACCGGACAGGTTGCCGTCCTTTTCCTTCAGCACGCCCTGCTTGCGCGCGAAGTCGTTCGCCGCACGCGTCAGCGCGAGTTTGAAGCCCGAGAGGTGCGTGCCGCCCTCCTCGGTGTTGATGTTGTTGACGAACGAGAAGATGTTCTCCTGATAGCTGTCGTTGTACTGCATCGCAATCTCGACGACCGTATCATCCTTCGAGCCGTTGAAGTAGATCGGCGTCGGGTTGATCGTCTCTTTCTTGCGGTTCAGGTGCTCGACGAACGAGCTGATGCCGCCCTCGAAATGGAACGTCTCGCTCTTGCCGCCCTCGCGCTCATCCGAGAGCGCAATCGTGATGCCGTGGTTCAGGAACGCGAGCTCGCGCAGGCGGTGCTTCAGCGTGTCGTAGTTGTAGGTCGTGACCGTGAAGATCGTCGGATCCGGGACGAAATGCACCTTCGTGCCCGTCTCCTCCGTCGTGCCGATGACCGTCAGCGGCTTCGTCGTGACGCCGCGCGAGAACTCGATCTCGTGGATTTTGCCATCGCGCTTGACCTCGACTTCCATCGACGTCGAGAGCGCGTTGACGACCGAGACGCCGACGCCGTGCAGGCCGCCCGAGACCTTGTAGCCGTCGCCGCCGAACTTGCCGCCGGCGTGCAGGACCGTCAGGACGACCTCGACGGCCGGCTTGCCGCTCTCGTGCATGTCGACCGGGATGCCGCGGCCGTTATCGACGACCGTGATGCTGTTGTCCTTGTGGATGGTCACGGCGATATGGTCGCAGTAGCCCGCAAGCGCCTCATCGATGGAGTTGTCGACGACCTCGTAGACGAGGTGGTGCAGGCCGCGCTCCGACGTGCTGCCGATGTACATGCCTGGGCGCTTGCGCACGGCCTCGAGCCCCTCGAGGATCTGAATCTGGTCCGCGCCGTAGTCCGCATCGACCGCCGACACCTCCGCGCTCGACTCATCCGTATGGATCTCTACGCCTGTCGTATCGAGATCCTTATCCTCAAACAGATCGACCTGCTCTTCCTGCGGCTCATTTGCCTGGTCCAGCTTCGTGAAATCGATCTCTTTCTTTTCGTCTGCCATGATTTCTCCCATCCATTCTGCTGTGTCTGCTGTCTTATTTCCGGATTTCCCCGATGCACCACGGGTCTTTCGAGCGCCCGTAGAGCGTCGCTGGCGCAAGGATGGACCAATGGTTCCCATCCTCCGCAACGACCAGGGATTTCACTGCTTTTCTCTCTTCCTCTTCCAGCGGCTCTACCCGCTTTTTCCGACGCTCCCAGTCGAGGAAATCGGCGTTCTCCGCCGGGCACTCTTTCCCCGTGAACAGGCCGGCATCGAAGATGCCGATGATATCCTGCATGTTCACGGAAACGCCGTCACCGATATGCAAGAACATCTTATCGCGCCTCTTTCTTCTTCTCGCCCCACGGAATGACATCGTACCGCTTCGGCATGATGAAGTCCGGCGGGCGGTAGAGCATGAAGCGAAGCCTATAGAGCGTGCGCCGGATCAGGTTCTCGCTCAGATGGTCCGGCGGCACGCAGCGGTAGAGCATGACGAGCCGTTTCGCGGCCATGTCGTCTGGGGCTGCGATATTGATTTTCGAGGCGAGGCTGCGCACCATATCGGCGCGCACGTCGCTGACGACCTGAGGCTTCGCCTCCGGCACATAGCCCTTTACCTCCTGGTAGCGGAGCCATGGGACATCCCGCAAGGTCCGCGCGATCTGGTAGCGGATATCCGCGCGCCGCTTCCGCGCGCAGGCCGGGCAGATCCCGCCGTGTTCCTCCGGGTCGCAGAGCATGCCGCAGTCCCGGCAAGGCTTCCAGCCATGCCGGCGCCGAACGATCTCGAGCTGTTCCTGCCGCTGATAGAGCAGCTGGATCTTTACCCGCAGATCCTCGTCCTCGATGCGCGAGGCCACCTGCTTCGCCTTTTCGAGCTCCTCCTCCGTGAGGTTCGTCTGCTGGATCTCTTTGGCGAGATTGACGGGGTCCTCTGCGCGGCGCTCCTCCACCATTTCGCGGTGGATCTGCTCCCTGCCCTCCGTGTCCGGATGCTCCCAGCGGCGCCCGATATACAGGCTCCGGAGCATTTTCCTTTTGGCGGCCGCATTGAGCTTCTCGAGGATCTGCGTCTCCATCATGCGCACTTCATGGTTCATGACCGGATTCGGCCCATAGAGATACAGCACGCCGCCGCGGATGCCCATCGGCTCGACCTGCTTGGCGATGACGGGGCCGACGATCTTCTCCCAGTTCCAGAGCAGCCGGTGCTCGTTGAAATCAGCCTCGAACTTCTTGCCCTTCGCCTTTACCCAGCGCGGCAGGATGGCCTTTGTCGTCTCGAGGCCGAGCTGCGGCGTCCGCTGCTCCATCTTCTTTGCCCTTGCCATACTGTCTCACCCTTCCGGCCTGCACGGCAAAGCAGGCGCCGCCGAGTCCGTGCGGGAAATAGGCGGCGTCCGTCGCCGTGATCATCGTCTGGATATGTTCCTTCCGGATGAAGTCCATCAGGAGCCGCCGGCGATCCGCGTCGAGCTCGCTCATGACATCGTCGAGCAGGAGGACCGGATACTCGCCGGTCTCCGACCGGAGGAATTCGAGTTCGGCAAGCTTCAGCGAGAGCACGCCGGTGCGCTGCTGTCCCTGCGAGCCGAACGCGCGCAGGTCGACCTCGTTGACCGCGAGCTTCAGGTCGTCGCGGTGCGGGCCGCGGCTCGTCACGCCGCGCAGGATATCGAGCTCGCGCTTTTCCGCTAGCTCTTTATTATACCATGAAACGAGGCTTTTTGTCACATCCTGCTCTCCGGCGCCGTGGATCTCATAGGTGACCGAGAGATTCTCCTGATTGCCGGAAATGCGCCGCTGCATGAGGTTCGCGAGCATGTGGAGCTTGCGCACGGCCTCGAGGCGCTTCGTGACGATCTTCGCGGCCGAAGCCGCGAGCTGCGCGTCCCAGATATCGAGCATGGCGGCTGGCGCGTGCCGCTCGCGGATGCGCTTCAGCAGGCCGTTGCGCTGCTGCACGATGTGATTGTACTGCAGCAGCTCATGGTAGTAGGCAGGGCTCGCCTGCGAGATCTCCGCATCGAGGAAATGCCGGCGGCCGGCCGGCGCCCCCTTGATCAGAAAGAGGTCTTCCGGCGAAAAGAACACCGTGTTGAGGCCGCCGACGAGCTCCTTCGGTCGGATGACCTGGCCGTTCAGCGTGATTTTCCGCCGCTTCCCGCGCACGAAGGCAATCTCGAGCGTATTCTCGACGCCGAGCCGTTCGTATGCCAAGCGCAAAGAGGCCGCCGGCGCCTCCCAGCGGATCAGATCGGTATCCTGATGGGTACGGTGCGAGCGACCGAGTGAGGCGTAGTAGACCGCCTCGATGATATTCGTCTTTCCCTGCGCGTTCGCGCCGAGGAAGATATTGATGTTCGGGTCGAAGGCGAGCGAGAGCTCGCCGTAGTTCCGATAATTCTTGAGCGTTATCCCTCTGACGAGCATTATTCCGTCTCCCTGACGAACTGCCATTCGCCGAGTCCCTCGATGCGGACGATGTCGCCCGGATGGAGTTTGCGGCGGCGCGCCGATTCTTTTTCCCCGTTCCGGTAGACCTTGCCATCCGCAAGGAATGGCTTGATGGCGCCGCCCGTCGGCAGGGCGCCGGCGAACTTCAGGAACTGGTCGAGCTGGATGCTGTCATCTGCAATGGCTATCTTCTCCAAAGGAAGCATCTCCTATCCGTAACCTGCATAAATATGCGGAATCTGTTTGTATATTTATGCGTCAGCGCGTGCGAACCGGCGTGACGACGTAGATGAAATCGTCCTTGCCCTCCTCGCGGATGCCAGCCGGCGAAAGCGGCTTGTTGAGACCGATCGAGCAGTTCTCGCTGTCGATAACCTTCAGCACGTCCTTGAGGTACTGCGCGTTGAACGCGATGCGGATCTCCGGGCCGTCGATCTGCGCCCCGACGTCTTCCTTTGCCTCGCCGATATCCGGGCTGTTCGACGTGAGCTGGATATGCCCGTCCTCGAAATCCATCTTGATGATGTTGTAGTCGTCCGACTGCGAGATCAGCGAGACGCGGTCGACCGCCGCGGCGAGGTCGCTGGTCTTGACGAGCACCTTCGTCTGGAACGAAGGCGGGATGACGCGGTTGTAGTCCGGGAACTGGCCTTCGATGAGGCGGGAAGTCACATAGAGGTTTTCCGTCTCGAAGCTGATCTGGTTGTAGGAGCAGGTCACCTTGACCGGCACCGGGACCGAGCCCGTCTGGATGCTCTTGATCTCGTTGAGGATCTTCGACGGGATGATGATCTGGATCTGGCCATTCTCCTGCTCGGACTGGCTGGTCTTCAGCGCTAGGCAGTGCGTGTTCGTCGCGACCATCGAGATATCCGCGCCGTCGACGCGCAGCAGGCAGCCGGTGAAGACCGGGCGGCTGTCATCGGTCGAGCATGAGAAGACGGTTTTCTTGATGAGGTCGGACAGCGTATCCGAGGAGATCGTGAACGAGAGCGTGCCGGAAACTGGCTGCAGCTTCGGGAACTCGGTCGGATCCATGCTGAGCAGGGTGAAATGCGTGCGGCCGGATTCGATGTGGACGATGTTCTCGCTCTGTGCGTAATGGATTGTGACGATATCCCCCGGGAGTTTGTTGATAACCTCCTGGAAGTACCGGCCCGATACCGCGATCTGGCCGATTTCCTCGACATCGGCAGCGAGCTGGCATCGGAAGCCGATCTCATAGTTCGTGGCCTGCAGTTCGAGGTGGTTGTCGAGTGCCTGCACGTAGATACCGGACAGGATCGGGGTCTGCGGCTTTGTCGCGACGCCTTTCCCGACGATGCGCAGGGCGCGGATCAGATCTATCTTGGAGCATGTAAGTTTCATGGTCAGCCTCTTCTCTTGGTCAGATGGATGAATAATACGGGGGATTGTTAAGAACAATAGTAGACGTAGTAGTAGGGCCGGTGGATAAGTGGAAAAAGCGGAAAAACAGCGGTGTGAGCCGAAAAATGCCTGTGGGTAATCTGTCGATAAGGAAGGGGCCGGTTATCCACAGTATGCACGGGGAAGCGCCGGCGCGGCACTTATCCACGTGTTATGAACGTGCTCATCCGCAGCTTTTCGACAAGGTTATCCACGCGGCCTTTTCAGCTCCGGGGATATCCTTCAGTTGACCTGCAGCTGGCTGTTCAGGTCGCTCAGCGTCTTGCTCAGCTTCGGGTCGGACTGGCTCTCGCGCTTGATCTTGTCGCGCGCGTGCATGACGGTCGTATGGTCGCGGCCGCCGAAGAATTCGCCGATCTGCGGGAGCGAGGTATCCGTGAGCTCGCAGCAGAGGTACATGGCGATCTGCCGCGGGAATGCGATGCTGCGGCTGCGCTTCTTTGCGTGCAGGTCATCGACCTTGACGTGGAAATACGAGGCGACGGTCTCCTCGATGAGCTCCGGCGTGACCTCGCGCTTCTTCGCGTCGGGGAGGATATCTTTGAGCGCCTCGGCTGCGAGGTCGGTCGAGATCGACTGCTTCATGAGGTCCGCGTAGACGACGACGCGCGTCAGGGCGCCCTCGAGCTCACGGATGTTGCTGTCGATATGGTTCGCGATGTAGTTGAGGACGGTGTCCGGCACATCGTAGTGCTCCATCTGCGCCTTGTTGCGCAGGATGCCGACGCGCATCTCGAAATCCGGCGGCTGGATGTCGGCAATCAGCCCGCCCTCGAAACGGGAGCGCAGGCGTTCGGTCAGCTGCTCGAGCTCGCGCGGCTGGCGATCAGAGGACAGCACGATGGCCTTTTCTGCGTCCTTCAGTTCATTGAAGGTATTGAAGAATTCGGTCTGCGTGCTCTCCTTGCCGGAGAGGAACTGGATATCGTCGATCATCAGCACGTCGATCTTGCGGTATTTCGCGCGGAACTTGTTCATCGTGCGGTCACGGATCGAGTCGATCATCTCGTTCATGAACTTCTCGCTCGAGACGTAGAGCACGCGCATATCCGGGTTGTTCTTCAGCACGCGGTTGCCGATGGCGTGCATCAGATGGGTCTTGCCGAGGCCGACGCCGCCGTACATGAAAAGCGGGTTGTAGACGCGGCCCGGATCCTTTGCGACGCCCTGCGCGGCGGCTGCCGCGAGCTGGTTGGAGCTGCCCGTCACGAAGGTGTCGAACGTGTAGCGCGGGTTCAGCGAGGACGCGTCGCCCGGCGCGATGACCTGCAGGGAGTCCCCGGCCACGGCCGCAGGGCTCTTTTCCGCTGCCGTATCGGCCGGCGCCTCATCGACGAAGAGCTGCGGGCCTTCCTCGTCCTCTGCGGGCGGGGCGGGCTCGGGCTTCTCCGGCTGCGGCTCGGGCTTCTTCTTCGGCATGACCTTCATGACGACATCGCATGGGATGCCGGTCACGGCGCTCGCCGCGTCGCGCAGCGTCGTCAGGAAATGCGTCTCGATCCATTCTTTGGCGAAATCCGACGAGGCGCCGAGGACGAGCTGATTCTTCGAGAGGTCGAGCGGGACGAGCGGCGAGAACCACTGCTTGCAAGCCGCTTCGGTGAGGGACTGCCTGGTCTCCGCGAGGATATTTTCCCAGATATCCTGCAGTTCATGTTGTTCCATAGGAGTAACTTCCTTCTTTCGAAAATGTATTGAGGTGACGGATTTTTCTCCTGCACCAAAATGGAAAACTATCCACATAACTATCCACAGCGGTGGATAACTTCGATAAAATGGGATTTTGGCGAAATGGACGGGGCTTTCCGTATCGGGTGCAAAAAATTATCCGCAGAGTAATCAACTCTATCTTATCAGACAATGGAGAAGTTATCAACACGATTTTCCTCTGCAAGGCCAGAATCCGCCGGAATTATCCACAGAAAACCGCACTTATCCACGGAAAAGAGAGGGAAAATGCCTTGACACGTAAAAAAAGCTAGTCTATAATTTGTCATAGTTATGATTCTGAACAAATGGGCAGAATGCGATAAAAACTGAAAATAAAGGAGGTGTTTGAGCAATGAAGCAGACTTACCAGCCGAACAATCACTGGAGAAAGCAGACTCATGGCTTCCGCGCGCGCATGAAGACGAAGGGCGGCCGTCTCGTACTGAAGAGAAGACGCCAGCGTGGCAGAAAGAAGCTTTCGGCATAATCCGATGCGAGGTTTATGAGGTCACTACGGTGACCTTTTCTTTTTCGTTCAAAAGACGCGGTGCATGGCACTGCTGTTCATTATAGATAGGGAGCCGGGAGCATTGGATTTACAACGGAAAAAGCATCCGTGCGGCCTGCCGCGGAAGCGGATGCTCAAAAGGCGCTCGGATTTCCAGCGCGTCTATCATGCCGGCCGTTCCTGCGCGAACCGCTATATGGTGCTCTATGTATTCGAGGTGCAGGAAGGGTTCGGCAAGATGCGCGGCAAGGTGGCATTCGCGGCGGGCAAGAAGCTCGGCTGCGCGGTGACGCGCAACCGCGTGAAGCGGCTTCTCCGCGAAGTCTACCGCCATCATCAGGGCGGGCTCCGCGAGGATATCGCGGTGCTGCTCGTCGGCCGCAAGGCCATGGTCGAGGCATCGGCCGATGAGGTCAGCCGCACGTTCGTCGGGCTCGCGAAGCGCGCGAAGATATGGAAAAAAGAGGCGGATCCGCGATGAAGCGGCTGTTCCTCTTGCTGATCTCCTTTTATCAGCATTGGATCTCGCCGCTGAAGCCGCCGTCCTGCCGGTATGTCCCGACCTGTTCGGAATACGCGCGCATCGCCATCGAGCGGTACGGCGCGCGGAAGGGCGGCTGGCTTGCCATCAAGCGGATCCTGCGCTGCCACCCCTTCCATAAGGGCGGTTATGACCCCGTGCCGTAAGAGCGGGGGAGCAATGGGTGAGGCGGTGCCTGTGGGCCTTCCTCCGATTGAATCAGATAGGATGTGAGGATTTGGGATTCTTTTCAACACTATTCCAGCCGATTGAGGATCTGCTCGCCTTCGTGCTGCAGATTCTCTACGATATCACGGATGCCACGGGCTTCGGCAGCTACGGCGCGGCCATTATCCTGCTGACGATCGTCGTCAAGATGATCCTTTACCCGCTGACGGTGAAGCAGGTCAAGTCCATGAAGGCAATGCAGGAGCTCTCGCCGAAGATGAAGAAGCTTCAGGAGAAGTACAAGGACAATCCGCAGCTCATGCAGCAGAAGATCGGTGCGCTCTACAAGGACGCCGGCGTCAACCCGCTCGCGGGCTGCCTGCCGCTCATCATCCAGATGCCAATCCTGATGGGCATGTACTATGCGCTCTACAACTTCCAGTATCCGACGGAGGAAGCGGCGAAGTTCCTTTGGCTGCCGAGCATGTCGGCACCGGATCCGCTCTATATCCTGCCGATCCTGTCGGCGCTCACGACGTTCCTGCAGCAGAAGATGACGACGACGGAAATGAATCAGCAGATGAAGATCATGATGGTCGTCATGCCAATCTTCATCGGCTGGATTTCGCTGAATTTCCCGTCCGGCCTCGTGCTGTACTGGGTCACGATGAACGTCGTGCAGATCGTCCAGCAGTGGTGGATGTACCGCGGCGATGACAGCAAGAAAAAGGCAAAGGGGGCGGCCTGATTGGCGGACGCAATCGTAGTCACGGGCAAAACCGTGGACGAGGCGCTGAAGAACGCGCTGGCGCAGCTCGGCTGCGGGAAAAACGATATCGAGTACAGCATCCTCGAGCAGCCGTCGAAAGGGTTTCTCGGTCTCTTTGGCGGAAAGCCGGCGAAGATCCAGGTAGTCCGCCGGGAAAAGCAGGAGGCAAAGCCAGCGGCTCCGCAGCCGGAGGCAGAAGCGCCGGCTGCGGAAAGCGCGGATGCCGACGGCATCACGAAGGAGGAGGCCGCCGCGCGCGCGACGGCGTTCCTGCAGGATATCTTCTCAACCATGCGGCTCCATGTGCGCGTGGTCGAGGGGGTCCCGGCAGATGAGGAGGAAGCCGTCCTGCTGAATCTCGAAGGAGATGAGGGCGAGGACGTCGGCATCTTGATCGGCAAGCACGGGCAGACGCTCGACGCCCTGCAATACCTGACGAACCTCGCGGCGAACCGCGGGGTCGACAACGGCCGCCAGCACATCGCGCTGAACGTCGGCGACTACCGCCAGCGCCGTGAGGAGACGCTCTGCGAGCTCGCCGGGCACCTCGCGGAAAAGGCGTGCCGCATCGGCCGCGATGTGCGGCTCGAGCCGATGAACCGGCACGAGCGCAAGATCATCCACACGGCCTTGCAGGATAACGAGCAGGTCACGACGCGCAGCGTCGGCAATGAGCCGCGCCGCTACATCGTCATCGTGCCGAAGAACAAGCGGCGCCGCCGCGGCGGGTATCATCCGGCCGAGCGCAGCGGCGAGGCTTCAGCAGAAGCGAAAAATGAACAGGCGGAAACGGCGGAGTAATCCGCTGCTTTCCTTACAGGTAGCTGTGAAAGGGCTGTCTCCGGTCAGGAGTGGCCCTTTTTTCACGTATCGGCATCGGGAATTCCGGGAAGTATCGGGATAGGAAGCAGTAGGAAGATTTCCGCGTGCATCCGCACGCATAGAAGAGAGGAGCATCAGGTCATGCAGCAGGGCGATACAATCAGCGCGGTCGCGACCGCGCCGGGGGCGGCCGGCATCGGCGTCATCCGGATATCGGGGGAGCACGCGATGGACGTGGCGGAGAAGATTTTCCGGCCCGCGCGCGAGACGCCGCTCCGCGAGCGGCCCAACCAGTCGATGACCTACGGGCATATCATCGACGATGACGGGAAGACGGTGGACGAGGTCATGGTGCTCGTCATGCGCGCGCCGCATTCCTACACCTGTGAGGACGTCATCGAGATCCAAGCGCATGGCAGCGCGCAGGCCCTGCGGAAGATCCTGCGCCTGACCTGGCAGCACGGCGCGCGGCAGGCCGAGCCCGGCGAGTTCACGAAACGCGCGTTCCTGAACGGGCGTCTCGACCTCGCCGAGGCACAGGCTGTCATGGATATCATCGAGGCGCGCTCGGAGCGCTCCCTGCAGATGGCCGAGGGGCATCTTTCCGGCGCGTTCTCCAAGCGGATCCGCGGCCTGCGGGACGGCATCATGGACATGACCTCGCAGATTGAGGCGCTGATCGATTTCCCGGAGGACGGCGTCGAGGACGTCGAGACGCCGGAAATCGATGAGAAGATCGCGAGCCTTCAGGAGGATATCGCGGGCCTATTGAAGACCGCGCATACCGGGCGCATCCTGCGCGACGGCCTGCTGACGGCCATCATCGGCAAGCCGAACGTCGGGAAGTCGAGCCTGCTGAACGCTCTGCTCCGCGAGGAGCGGGCCATCGTCACGGATATCCCGGGCACGACGCGCGACTCGATCGAGGAATACGCGGATATCGCGGGCGTGCCGCTCCGCATTATCGACACGGCTGGCATCCGCGAGACCGACGACAAGGTGGAGCGCATCGGTGTCGAGAAGGCGCGCGATTACGTCAGCCGCGCCGCGCTCGTGCTCGCCCTGTTCGACGCTGGACGGCCGCTCGACACAGAGGATCACGAAATCCTGCAGCTCGTGGCCGATAAGGACGCCATCCTGCTGCTCAACAAATCGGATCTCACGCCTGTGACGACCGAGCAGGATCTGAAGGACGCAGCGGGCGCGAAGCATGCAACCGTCATCTCGTTGTCCACTGTGACGGGGGACGGTCTCTGCGACCTGGCCGCTGCCATTCACGAGCGGGCCTGGCAGGGCGCGCAGGAGGGTGAGGAAGAAGGCTTCGTCAACGACGAGCGGCAGGCGGAGATCCTGCGGCAGGCGAACAGTCATCTGACCGCGGCGCGCGAGACCATCCTCGAGGATATGGGGCTCGACTGCGTGTCGATTGACCTGCGTTCGGCTTGGGAGAAGCTCGGCGAGCTCACGGGCGACACGGTCGGCGACGAGCTCATCGATACGATTTTCTCGCGTTTCTGCATCGGAAAGTAAGGGGTAGTGAAATGGAACAGATCAATCGTTTTACCGCGGGGACTTACGATGTCATCGTCGTCGGTGCGGGCCATGCGGGATGCGAGGCGGCCCTCGCGGCAGCGCGCATCGGCTGCAAGACCCTGCTCGCGACGCTTTCGATGGACAACATCGCGCTGATGCCGTGCAATCCGTCGGTCGGCGGCCCGGCCAAGGGGCATCTTGTGCGCGAGGTCGACGCGCTCGGCGGCGAGATGGGCATCAACGCGGACAAGACCTGCATCCAGTTCCGCATGCTGAACACGGGCAAGGGCCCGGCGGTGCACGCGCTCCGCGCGCAGGCGGACAAGAAGCTCTACCAGTTCACGATGAAAGAAACCTGCGAGAATACGGAGAACCTCGACGTCAAGCAGATCCTGATCACCGACCTGCTGCTCTCGGAGGACAAGAAAGCGGTGCGCGGCGTCGTCGTGGAGACCGGGGAGGTCTATCTCGCAAAAGCCGTCGTGATGGCGACGGGCACGTACCTGCGCGGCCGCATCATCGTCGGCGAGCACACCTACAGCGGCGGTCCGAACGGGCAGCGCCCGGCCATGCATTTCTCGGAGTCGCTGAAGGAGGCGGGCGTCCGGCTCATGCGGTTCAAGACCGGCACGCCGGCCCGCGTCGACGCGCGCACGCTCGACTACAGCAAGATGCAGAAGCAGCCGGGCGACGAGGAGGCGCGGAACTTCTCGTTCATGAGCGACGTGCGGACGCGTGAGCAGATCCCGTGCTGGCTGACCTACACGAACGAGGAGACGCACAAGATCCTGCGCGACAACATGGACCGCGCGCCGATGGCGAACGGCATCATCGAGGGCATCGGGCCGCGCTACTGCCCGTCCATCGAGACGAAGATCCTGCGCTTCCCGGACAAAGACCGGCATCAGCTCTTCGTCGAGCCGGAGGGCGTGCATACGAACGAGATGTACGTGCAGGGCATGAGCACGAGCATGCCGGCCGACGTGCAGATCGCGTTCCTGCATACGATCCCTGGCCTCGAGCACGCGCATATCATGCGCCTCGGCTACGCGATTGAATACGACTGCATCGATCCGACGCAGCTGAAGCCGACGCTCGAATTCAAGGATATCCACGGCTTTTTCTCGGCCGGCCAGTCGAACGGCACGTCCGGCTACGAGGAGGCCGCGGCGCAGGGCATCATCGCCGGCATCAATGCGGCCATGCGCATAAAGGGCGAGGAGCCGCTCGTGCTGAAGCGCTCGGAGGGCTATATCGGCGTGCTGATCGACGACCTCGTGACGAAGGGGACGCATGAGCCGTACCGCATGATGACGAGCCGCGCGGAGTATCGCCTGCTGCTGCGGCAGGACAACGCAGATATGCGCCTGACGCCGTACGGGCGGCGCGTCGGTCTCGTGACGGACGCGCGCTGGGAGCGCTTCTGCGCGAAGAAAGCGGCCATCGAGGCGGCGCGGCAGGTCATCGACGCGCAGGAAGACATCAACCCGAGCGTGGCGAGCAACGAAAAGCTCGCGGCCGCCGGCATCGGCCCCATCCATACGCGCACCTCGGTGCACGAGCTGCTGCGCCGTCAGGATGTGGACTACGAGAAACTCCGTCAGGTCATCCCCGCGCTCCCCAAGGTATCGGACGAAGTGCGCCAGCAGGTCGAGATCTCCATCCGCTACGAGGGCTATATCGAGAAACAGCTCGAGCAGGTCGCGCACATGGAGAAGCTCGAGAACCGATTGCTGCCGGAGGACATGGACTACGACGAGGTGCCGAGCCTCCGCGACGAAGGCCGCGAGAAGCTCAAGAAGATCCGCCCGCGCAGCATCGGCCAGGCCAGCCGCATCAGCGGCGTATCCCCCGCCGACATCTCCGTCCTCCTCGTCTGGCTCGAGGCGAAGCATCGCTCCCATTCGTAAAAGGAGGCAAGGAAATGCGCTTTTTTGCGAATATTCGTCGTGCTGGAAGTTTAATCGGCAAAATCATAGGCTTGTATTTGTGCCTAGTTTTTGTTCTGTCTGCTGGAGTAGGAGAAATTGCTTATCGTAGCAGTTTTCTTTTGCTTGAAGATGCTATCTTGTTTTTCTTGACGGTTGCGCTATTGGAAGACAAAAAAAGCTACATACAGAGTCTCGTTTTTCTCATGGCAGTATTTTGCTCTGTGTTTTTTATCCGTGCAATGACGCCAACGGAAATGAAAGCATTTGACATCTATATGTATTTCTCTTTTGTTTTTGCGGTCGCAGATTTCTGTATCGTCATTGTTGCGACAGGTTCACCGGGATGGAAAGGGCGGATTGCCGGATTTTTGAGTTTTTTGGCATTTCTGCCAATCCTTTTGGCATGGGGGTTCTTTTTTTCTGAACACGCATGGCTGGATGTGCAGGCCGTCATGGCTGTTTTTCAGACGAATCTTCAAGAGGCTGTAAGTTATATTCAAGATCGGGGCGGCTGGCGCGATGCATTTGCTTTGCTGATATATGCAAGTCTGGTTTTAGTGGCGTCGCGTACAATGAAGGGGCTGGCGATACGACGTCAAAAAGCGGGAAGAGTAAAGACGGATTTGCTGATTCTTTGCCTTTTCGTCATGCTTTTTCTGACACATCAGAATTTCTTAGCGGAGATAGCCTCAGAAGCATGCGAATATCAGACATATTACGATGATATGGCCCAAAAAACGGAGCAGCGTGCGGAAAGTCTGCAAGACTTGAAGAGCGTTACGTCGGAAAGTGGTTCAGGCGTTTATGTATTGGTTATCGGCGAATCGGAGACGCGCGATCATATGTCCGCTTATGGCTATGAAAAGGAAACGACCCCATGGCTGGACTCTATGCAGGGAAAGGAAAATTATTTTCAATTTCGTCATGCTTATTCTAATTATGTGGAAACCGTACAAGCACTTTCTTATGCGCTGACGCAGAAAAATCAATATAACGGCTTAGAACTTGAATCTGCGGCATCCATCTTGGATGTTGCAAAAAAAGCGGGCTATCAGACAGTATGGATCAGCAACCAAGAGGAATATGGAATGTTTGATAATCCGCTTTCTATCCTATCGCAGGCTGCAGACCAGCGAATCTTCATCAATCACCATGTCAATACACTTACGACAGATTATTATGATGGCAAATTGATTGACCAGCTGAAGCAATTGACTTTTTCAGACCGTATGCTGATTGTCGTTCACCTCATGGGAAATCATATTCTGTATAGGGAAAGGTATCCCGCAGACTATGAAATTTTTCAAAGGGAGGGGAAAAAGAGCGAATACGATAATTCCGTGTTGTACAACGATTCTGTCATGCAGGAGATCGTAACGGAAGTGCAGAAAATACCGAATTTCCAAGGGCTGATTTATTTCTCCGACCATGGGGAAGCGATTGACCGGAACGCGATGCATTACGCAGGGACGTTTGGTTACGATATGGCACGTGTCCCACTCTATATGATTTTTTCTCCCACCTATATGGAAAAACATCCAGATAAGATAAAGACGCTCCGTCAGGCAACTGGAAATTACTTTACGAATGACTTGATTTACAATACTTTGCTCGGTATCATGGGAATCCGCGATGGTGAGGATGAGCCGGAAAATGATTTGTCAAATCCTGCGTATAATGCGGATATCCATCGGTTCAAAACCCTTTGGGGAGAAAAGCCTATCGTCGATGATCCGGAATTTTCGAAGTAAGAGACTATTACACACCGATAATCAAACAGGAGCCGCCGTACGAGCTTGAAACTTGTACGGCGGCTCCTGTTATTTCTGATCAGGCGATGGGCTGAAGAATAGAATAAAACTTCTACTTTTGATATATATGTGATAGAATAAGGGGACGAAATATAAAGAAAACGAGTTTTTTATACAGTAAAATGGGTTATCTGCTATGAAGTATAAAAGTTTGCGTGATTTGTTCTATAAAGAGTCGGAGGCATGGGAGAGGATTTATCGGGAGCGGGTCAATGCGCCGATGACGCGCAGGCTGCCGTTCTCCGTCCATCAGGTCGGGCGCAGGGATACGTATCCGGCGTTTCTCTGTTATACCGAGGAGACAGCGGAGCGGATCGAGGCCATCCTGCTGGAGTATCTGAGGTTCGAGCAGGTGTATCACGAGCTGCCGGAAGCCGCAATGACGCAGTTCCTGCGGACATCCTTGGTGGAGGAGATTCAGGCGACGAATGATATCGAGAATGTCCGGAGCACGAGAAAGGAAATCCGCTCCGCGCTGGCGGCGAAGGAGCCGGAGCGGAAAAAGCATCGCATGGGGAGCGTCGTTTCTAAATACGACAGGATTATCCGCGGAGAATCCATGCAGCTCTGGGACAGCAGGGATATCCGCCAGATTTACGATGAGTTCCTTTTCGATGAGATTGCCGCAGAGGATGAGAAGAATCTCCCCGATGGAAAGCTGTTCCGGAAGGATGCCGTGGAGATCGTGTCAGGCACCCAGAAAGTGCTCCATCGCGGCGTGGTACCGGAGTCAGAGATCATCCGGCAGATGGATCAGGCGATCGAACTCCTGCATGACGCCGATATCCCGCGTTTCGTGCGCCTGTCGCTCTTCCATTTCCAGTTCGCGTATATCCATCCATTCTATGATGGGAACGGGCGGATGAACCGGCTGATATCTTCCTATCTGCTGTCGGAGCTGCTGCATCCCGCCGTGGCTTTGCAGCTGTCGGTTCAGATCAAAGAGAGCCGGCGGCAGTACTACCGGATGTTCGAAACGGCAGAGGCGGAAAGCAATAAGGGGGATATGACGCCATTTGTCATTGGATTCCTTGCGTTCATCTGCCAATCCATCCAGCATACGACGGAAGAACTGCAGGAGAAGAAGGCTGTCCTGTCTGCGGGCATGCGCAAGCTGGACTCGCTGGGGCTGGAGAAAGGCACGACGGAAGAGCTTGCCATCTTGCTGCTCCAGGCCGCTATCTTTTCCGAGACAGGACTCTCGCTGGATGAACTGGCTCGGGCCATGCACAGCACCCGCGTCACCGTTTCCCGCCATCTGAAGACGATTCCGGACAGGTTCATAACGGTCACGCAAGAAGGCCGGAAGAAGCTATACCAGCTGAATCTTTCAGGGATTTGACGGGAACAGGTCAGAGACTGAAAAGGCGGGCGAGACTCAGGCCCAGGAGGGCTGCCAGGATGCCTGCGGTGATGCTGCCGATGATATTGAGGCAGGCCATCGCGTATTGGCCGCCCTCGAACAGTGTCAGCGTTTCGAGGCTGAACGAAGAAAACGTGGTGAAGCCGCCGAGGAAGCCGACGGTGAGAAACAGCCTCGCGGATTCTGCCATGAGCTGGCCCTCCGCCGCCAATGGCAGCAATATCCCCATGATGAGCCCCATCAGGAAGCTGCCGAGCGTGTTGACGAAGAATGTGCCGCACGGAAAGGCAGCCGGCATAATGGCACCGATTTTTGTCGTTGTGAGATAACGGCAGACAGCGCCCAGCCCGCCGCCGATGAAAACATAGAAGATGTTCTGCATGACAATCCTTTCTTTTGGATAGAAACGGAATCTTTACCTTATTTTCTGATTCTATCGAGTCTGCCGGATAAAATCAAGTTTTTGATTTCATCCGGCATAGAATCTGGATTATCATCATGATTCTACGATATCGGCACGGGATTTTTTCGAAAGATATCGGAAAAGGGGCAATGGCCAATTCTTTTTGCCATCGCATTCCGGTCGGAAATGTGGTATGATAGACACGAAAACAAGAAAGAAGAAGCAGGAAAAAAGGAGAATCCTGTGCGGATATTCTGTATTTCTTGCGAGGAGAGGGTGGATCATTTATGCTGGAGGAACTCAAGAAACAGGTCTATGAGGCGAACATGCTTCTGCCGAAGCATCATCTGGTGACGTTTACCTGGGGGAATGTCTCGGGCATCGACCGGGAGAAGGGGCTTTTCGTCATCAAGCCGTCGGGGGTCGACTACGATCTGCTGAAGCCGGAGGATATGGTCGTCGTCGATCTCGAGGGCAACAAGGTCGAGGGCGATCTCAATCCTTCGTCGGATACGGAGACGCACCGCGTATTCTATCGCGCGTTCCCGCATATCGGCGGCGTCGTGCACACGCATTCGCGCTGGGCGACGATCTTCGCGCAGGCTGGGCGCGGCGTCCGTGCGTACGGCACGACGCAGGGCGATTATTTCTACGGCGAGATCCCATGCACGCGCGATATGACGCCGGAGGAGATCCAGTCGGCCTATGAGTACAACACGGGCGTCGTCGCGGTCGAGCGGTTCGAGAAGTATGGCATCAACCCGGATCATGTGCCGGCTGTGCTCGTGAAAAATCACGGGCCGTTCACCTGGGGCACGGACGCGAAGAACGCCGTGCACAACGCGGTCGTCCTCGAGGAGGTCGCGATGATGGCGTTCCATACGGAGATGCTCGTCCCGGGCGTCCAGGCCATGCCGCAGGCGCTGCTCGACAAGCACTTCCTGCGCAAGCACGGCCCGAACGCGTACTACGGGCAGAAAAAGAAATAATCCGGAGCAAGCCGCTTCAGATTGCCTTCCCCTCAGGGCACGAGTCCGAAGGACGAGCGTGCCTTGAGGCGGAAGGATTTTTTTGCGCGAAAATTCCGCAAAAACGCGAAAAATCCGTACAAAATCTATTGACAATAATCCGGTGAAATGGTAGGATAAACTTAAAAGTGTGCACGAGCACATTATGAAGACAGGAAGGAGTGCTTGCCAATGGATGAAAAGGAAATCGCCGCGCAGATTGAAGCGGGCGATGTGGCATTGGGAATAGAGCTCGGGTCTACGCGCATCAAAGCCGTGCTCGTGACGCCGTCATCGGAAACGATTGCCGTGGGGAGTTACGGCTGGGAGAACGAGCGGCGCGACGGGATATGGACCTATGCGTTGTCCGCGGTCTGGGAGGGCATCGCCGCATGCTATCTCGACCTCTCCCAGAATGTCATGGAGCGGTACGGCGTGAAGCTGCACAAGATCGCGGCCATGGGAATCAGCGCGATGATGCACGGCTACCTGCCTTTTGACAAGGACGGCATACAGCTTGTGCCGTTCCGCACCTGGCGCAATACGATCACGGGGCAGGCGGCGGAGCATCTGACGGAGGTATTCCATTTCAACATCCCGCAGCGCTGGAGCGTCGCGCATCTCGACCAGGCTCTGCTGAACGGCGAGGCGCATGTCCGTGATATCGCGTTCCTGACGACGCTTGCGGGCTATGTGCATTGGCGCCTGACCGGCGAGAAGGTGCTCGGCATCGGCGATGCCTCCGGCATGTTCCCGATTGACGAGGCTTCGGGCACCTATGACGCATCGAAGCTGTCAGCGTTCGGAAAGCTCCCCGAGGTGCAGGATATGCCTTGGAAGCTCGTGGATATCCTGCCGCGCGTTCTGCGCGCAGGTGAGGCGGCCGGGACGCTTTCGGCAGAGGGCGCGCGCCTGCTCGACCCGACGGGAACCTTGGAACCCGGTGCGGTCTTCGCGCCGCCAGAGGGCGATGCGGGGACGGGCATGGTCAGCACGAACGCCGTCCGGAAACGCACGGGCAATATCTCCATCGGCACATCGGCCTTTTCCATGCACGTGCTCGACGCGCCGCTGCGCGAGGTGCACCGCGACATCGACCTCGTCACGACGCCGGAAGGCGCGCCGGTCGCGATGGTGCACACGAATAACTGCTCGTCGGAGATCAACGTGTGGGCCGGGCTTTTCCGGGAGGCTGCGCGGTGCCTCGGCAAGGATGTGCCGGGAGATCAGCTCTACGGTGCGCTGTTCCGGGCGACGGAGGACGCGGCGCCGGACGCCGGCGGCCTCGTGACCTATAACTGCCTGTCCGGCGAGCCGGTCACCGATGTGCAGGAGGGGCGGCCTCTGTTCGTGCGCACGCCGCACAGCCAGATGACGCTCGCGAACTTCATGCTCGCGCAGCTCTACGCGGCATTCGCGCCGCTGCGGATCGGGCTCGACGTGCTGACGCAGCAGGAGAAGATTGCCGTGGACAGCCTCGTGGCACAGGGCGGCCTTTTCCGTACGCCGAAGATCGCGCAGCAGATCCTGGCGAATGAGCTCGGCCTGCCAATCACCGTCATGAAGACGGCGAGCGAGGGCGGCGCCTGGGGCATGGCAGTCCTCGCGGTCTACACGTGGAAAGGCGGGAAGACGGCGCTTGCCGACTTCCTCGATCAGGAAGTGTTCGCGGGGGCCGCGGCCGAGACCTGCGAGCCGGTTCCGGAAGGCATGCGGGGCGCAGAGCAGTTCCTCGCACGCTATAAGCAAGCGCTCCCGGTCGAGCGCGCAGCGTCCGTCCTGTCGGAGGATGCCTGAAGAGAGAAGAAAGGATTGGAGGAGATCTTTTATGCGGGATACAAAAGCGTATGAATTCTGGTTTGTTGCGGGCAGTCAGTTCCTCTACGGGGAGGAGCAGCTCGCGAATGTGAAACGGGACGCCGAGGATATCGCGGCGAAGCTCAACGCGAGCGGCCGCCTGCCCTATAAGGTCGTCTGCAAGGGCGTCATGACGACGGCGGACGGCATCACGCAGTTCATGAAGGATGTGAACTACCACGACGAGGTCGCGGGCGTGATCACCTGGATGCACACGTTCTCGCCGGCGAAAAACTGGATTCGCGGGACGGTCCTGCTGCAGAAGCCGCTGCTGCATCTCGCCACGCAGTATCTGGAGAAGATTCCGTACGATACGATTGACTTCGACTACATGAATCTCAACCAGAGCGCGCATGGCGACCGCGAGTACGGCTATCTGAACGCACGCCTGAAGCTCCACAACAAGATCGTCTACGGCTGGTGGGGCGATCCGGAAGTCCAGCAGGAGATTGCGGACTGGCAGGATGTCGCGGTGGCATACGATGAGAGCTTCCATATCCGCGTCTGCCGCTTCGGCGATACGATGCGCGACGTCGCGGTCACCGAGGGCGATAAGGTCGAGGCGCAGATCCGCCTCGGCTGGACGGTCGATTACTGGCCGGTCGGCGACCTCGTCGAGGTCGTGAACGCCGTCAAAGAGGACGCCATCGACGCGGAGTATCAGAAATTGCAGAAAGACTATACGTTCGCGCGGCAGGACAACACGGAGGAAGCCTTCACGGAATCCGTCCGCTATCAGCTGCGGCTCTACCTCGGCATCAAGGCGTTCCTCGATGAGAAGGGCTATGACGCGTTCTGCACGAACTTCCAGGATCTCAAGGGCCTCGACCAGCTGCCGGGGCTCGCGGCGCAGCTCCTGATGCGCGACGGCTACGGCTTCGGCGCCGAGGGCGACTGGAAGCACGCGGCGCTCGTACGCTTGCTCAAAATCATGACGCACAATGACCGCACGGTCTTCATGGAGGACTATACGCTCGACCTGCGCAAGGGGCATGAGGCCATCCTCGGCTCGCATATGCTTGAGGTTGACCCGACGATCGCGAGCGACAAGCCGCGCGTCGAGGTGCACCCGCTCGATATCGGCGGCAAGGATGACCCGGCGCGTCTCGTGTTCACGGGCATGGACGGCGACGGCGTCGATGTGACGATCGCGGATTTCCGCGAGGGCTTCCGCATGATCTTCTACGCGGTCGACTGCCGGAAGGCCGAGGCGGAGACGCCGCACCTGCCGGTGGCAAAGCAGCTCTGGACGCCGAAAGTTGGACTGAAGAAAGGCGCTGTCGCCTGGATCCAGGCGGGCGGCGGCCATCATACGGTGCTTTCCTTCCACGCGAAACCGGAGCAGATCCGGGAGCTCGCCGCGATGTTCGGCATCGAGCTCGTCGAAATCCAGTAATCTCCCACAACCTTTGATTCTTTGCGGCACGAAGCGCATATTCGTGCCGCATTTGCATTCTCATGACGCAGGGGCGGCAGGATTTGCGTATAGCGGCCATCCATGCTATCATCAATGCAACGAGAATCAAGATAGGAAGCATCGAGAAAATAGAACCTCTACGGAAAGGAGAGAAGCCGATGATCACCATCAAGCAGATCGCGGAGCTATGCGGCGTCTCGCGCGGCACGGTCGACCGCGTCATCAACGGGCGCGGCAAGGTCAAAGAGGAGAAGCGGAAGCTGATCCTGAAGACGATGGAGGAGTTCGGCTATCGGCCGAATCCCGCGGCGCGCGCGCTCGTGACGCAGCGGCAGGGCATCCTCGTCGGCGTCGTCATGTCGGCGAGCGAGATCGACTTCTTCGAGCCCGTCATCGAGGCGCTGCGGAAGTCGGCGGACTATTACCAGCGCGTCGGCCTGCTCGTGCGCTGGAAGCTGCTGAAGGGCTATCATGCCGAGGAGCAGGTCGAGGCCATCGCCGCCCTGCGCAAGGCCGGGGCGGAAGCCATCATCATCAATCCGCTCAGCGAGCCGGACATCTTGAAGGCGCTGAACGACTGCATCGAGAAAGGGATCTTCGTCATCGCGCTGAATAACGATTTCGCCTCGAACGCGAAGCATGTCTACGTCGGCAGCGATTACGGCGCGGGCGGACGGACGGCGGCTGCGCTCTTGCAGAAAATCTGCCATGGGCCGATCCACGCCGGCATCGCCTACAGCGGCGCGCGCATGCTCGGCCATATGCACCGCATCCAGGGCTTCCGCGAGCGGCTCTCTGCGGTGCCTGACGCCGTCGTCGAGGCCGTGTCGAAGAACGACGATGACCCGATCAAGGCCTACGACGAGACCCTGCAGATGCTCGAGGCGCATCCGGACCTCAACGCCATCTTCATCGCGACATCGGGCGGCGCGCGCGGCGTCTGCCAGGCCCTCGTCCGGAAAGACTGCGCGGACCGCATCACGGTCGTCTCGTTCGATACGGTCCCTGCCATCCAGGAGGCCATGAAGAAGGGCATCATCGACGCGGCGATATACCAGCATCCGCGGCGGCAGGGGCAGATCGCCATGCAGACCGCCTACGACTACCTGATCGGCGGCATCAAGCCGGCCAAGACGCAGTTCCTGGTACAGAACGAGATAAGGATCCTCGAGAATCTATGATGCGCATAAAAAATCCCTGCACGCTCAGCGTGCAGGGTATTTTTTATGGGGATTGTTTCAAAGGGGGGAAGTCTTCGCTATTTGATGACCTTGAGTGCCTTGCGGTCAGCGAATACCGCGACGAAGATCAGGAAGATGACGCCTTCGACGAGCTGCAGTTCCTGCGTGGTCAGGCCTATCATCGTGAGGCCGCTGTAGAGGACGTAGTAGAGCAGCGAGCCGACGATGATGTTGCTGAACCGGACTTTCGCGCCGCCGGAGATCGGCATGCCGCCGAGGACGAGCGCGATCAGGATCTGCGTCTCGAGCTGGTTGCCGACGTTCGCCGTCGCGGAGCCGTTCTTGACGATGTTGATGAAGGCCGCAAAGCCGGTCAGCGCACCCGCGAGCGTGTAGATGAAGAACTTCATGCGGTCGGTGCGGATGCCCGCGAACATCGCGCCGCGCTCACCGGAGCCGATGGCCTTCAGGTACGTGCCGAACGGCGTATAGCGGAAGGCAATGTAGCCGGCGAGGAGAATCAGCACGGTGCAGGTGAGCTTGATCTCGATGTGGTCATAGTCGTAGACGTTCATGCTGGCCCGGACCGGGGAGTCCGAGGCGAAGTACTTGATGAACCCGCGGAACAGGAACATCGTGCAGATCGTGACAATGAACGAGGCAATCTTGCGGCAGACGTGGAAATACGCGTTGATGGCGCCGATGGCAGCGCCCGCGACGATGCCACCGAGGATGGCGAGCCCGATGCTGTACGGGGACAGCAGACAGATCACGATCGAGGCGATGCCGAGGATGGACCCTTGGGAGAAGTCCAGCCCGCCCATCGTCATGATGAAGAACACGCCCATCGCGGCAATCGTGACGACGTATACCTGATTCAGAAGCAGGATCAGGTTCTTCGGCGCAATCATCCGGCCGTCCGTCAGAAAGATGAACAGGACGAAGATGACGACGAGTCCGACCACGGGGAGGTACGTCCGCAGCTGGTCGATGCGCTTGGCCTTTAACCGGGCCTCGTCTTTTGACAGTGGTTTTTCTATCTTCTTCATCAAGAACCCTCCTTATACCATCTTGGCGATCAGCGCGTTTTCGTCCAGATCCCTGCTGCGCGGGAGCTCGCCGCTCACCTTGCCATCCTTCATGATCAGGATGCGGTCGCACATGCCGATGAGCTCCATGAGCTCCTCGGAGATCATGATGACGGATTTGTTCTGCTTCCGCATGCGGTCCATGAGCTGGTAGATATCCTGCTTGACCTTGATGTCGATGCCGCGCGTCGGCGAATCGAGCACGAGGATGTCGGAATCCTTGCCAATCCAGCGCGCGAGCACGACCTTCTGCTTATTGCCGCCGGAGAGATCGGAGACGAACTGCTCGATGCCCTGCATCTTCACGGACATCTGCTTGGCGTATTTGTCTGCGAAGGCCGACAGCTTGCTGTCCTTCAGGAACTGCAAGGGGCCGGAGGAGAGGTCTTTCAGGGAGGGCAGCGTGATGTTGTCCTCGATGCTCTGGTTGAGGATCAGGGATTCGTTATCGCGGTCTTTGGACGTATAGGCGATGCTGTGGTCGATCGCCGTCGGGATGTCGTTGATCTCGGTGCCGTCCGCGAGCACGACCTCGCCCGTGCGGTTGTAGGACGCGCCGAAAACCGCTTTGCCGACCTCGTGCATGCCGGATTCGGACAGGCCGCCGAATCCGAGGATCTCGCCTTTGTGCAGGTCGAAGGACACATCGCTGATCCGGCCGGGAACCGAGACGTTCTTGACGGAAAGCACGACTTCATCGGATACGGGCTCATCGTAGTCCGTGCGGTAGTAATTGCCCGTCACCTCACGGCCGACCATGAGGCGCTTGAGGTCATCCTCGGTGACGTCGCTGCTCTTGACCGTGTCGATGTAGACGCCGTCGCGCATGATCGTGATGGTGTCGGAATGCTCGAGCACCTCAGCGAGGTCGTGCGAGATGAAGATGATGCTGTTGCCCTCCGCCCGGATGCGGTCCATGTGCTTGTAGAGCTCCTCGCGCCCCTCCTGGGAAAGCGCGGTTGTCGTCTCGTCGATGACGACGATCTTCGGGGAGAAGTACGTCGCCTTGATGATTTCGATGAACTTGCGCTCCTCGAAATTGTAGTCGTCAATCTGATCCTCCGCGCGGATTTGCGAGAAGTCGTATTTCTTCAGCAGCTCATTCGCCTGCCGGTTCATCTCGCGCGTGTTCTTGACGCCGTGGGAGACGAACCGGTCCTCGTGGCCGAGGAAGATGTTCTCGGCGACCGTCAGGCCGGAGAGCGTGCCGAGCTCCTGCACGATGATCGAGATGCCTTCGTTGTTCGCCTCGACCTGATTCCGCGGGTGGACTTCCTTGCCGTCCAGGATGAATTTGCCGCTGTCGATCGTGTAGATGCCCGTCAGCATATTCGTCAGGGTCGATTTGCCGGAGCCGTTCTCGCCAATCAGGGCATGGACCTCTCCTTTGTTGACGTTGAAGGAGACATCCTGGACTGCCTTCGTGATGCCGAAGGATTTGCAGAGATGCTGGATCTGCAGTCTGATTTCACTCATGAATTGTTTCCCCCCTTATTTGACGATAGCGCCCTGGGCCGTCTTCGTCGTCAGCGCGACGATGATCAGCAGAGCAAGGCCCGTGATGACATCCTGGATAGCGGTCGGGGCACCGAGTGCGACGAAGCCATAGAAGATGATGTTGATCATGAACTCGCCGAGGATGATGGCCTGCATCGGGATGCCGTATTTCTTGAAGGCGAGCCCGAAGAAGCAGCCCATGGTCGGCACGAAGTTGCGGCTCATGGAGCCCATGCCCGTGACCGCGACGATCGACGAGCCGTAGGAAATCGTCAGGATGGACATGATGCCGAAGAACACGCCGCTGATGACGAATGCGAGGAATTTGTAGTAATCGACGTTGATGCCCATGTTCTTGGCAATGAACTCATTGCTTCCGATGGCGTAGGTATAGGTGCCGATCTTTGTATAGTTCAGGATAGCGTAGGCAGCGAAGAAGGTGATCAGAGCCAGGATCAGGTTGCCCGGCATCTGTCCGAGCAGGCGCAGGTCGGCAGGAAGGGTCTGCTCCGCGCCGCCCGCGAGGATGTTTGCGACCGACTCATAGACGAGCGCGAGGCCCGTCGTGATGATCATGGAGGGGATGCGCAGCTTGATGTAGAAGAAGCCGTTGCAGATGCCGACGATGCCGCCGGTGATGATGCAGCCGAGGATCAGCCCGGTGTAGCCGAGGCCCATCGCCGCGAGCTTGCATCCGATGATGCAGGAGAGGATGATGCAGGCGCCGATGGAGAAATCGAACATCCCCATGACGATGACGAAATAGAAGCCGACAGCGCCGGCGGATGCAATCAAGCTCGCCTGGAAATAGCTGAGCATGTTATCGGCTGAGCCGAAATTATCCGGCGTCAGGATTTTGAACACGAGCCAGGAAACCAGTATCATCGCGCAAAGGATCAGATACCCTTTGGCTGCAGAGGATAGTCTCTTCTTGCCCGCGCTTTCAGTGCGTACGTTCATAGGTCCTCCTTTATTTTCAGACAAGAATAGCCAGTATCACATCTGATACTGGCTATCCATACGTTTGTTGCGATTTGCAAACAAGCCGTTTCGATGCGATCGATACCTTACTTGCCGGAACGAGCTGCGGCGTCAGCAATCGAGACCTTTGCAGCGGATTCCTTCAGCTGGTCGAGTGTCATCTTGGACATGTTGACTAATTCGTCGTTCGTGAACGGAAGCTGTTTTACGAAATACTTGTCATACTCCGCATAATCCTTCGGGGACGAAACGTAGAGGTACGGGAACTCGACATCGACGAAGTTGTTCTCGATACCCTTGTAGTTGCCCTTGATGGCGTTGTAGACCATCATGAACGCGTAGAGCGGGTCGCAGTAATGGCCGCCGGACTCACCAGCGATGGAACCGTTCTCCAGACGCTCGCCGAGGTCTGGCAGGAAGTCCGTCGAGACAATCTTGATCTGGCCGGTCTTGCCTGCACGCTCAACTGCTGCGATGGCGCCCTGCAGCGGGTCGCCGCCGCCGCCAGCCGGGATGAGGGCATCGAGTTTCGGATCTGCGCTCATGAGAGCTTCAGCAGCCTTTGCGCCGCCCTCAGAGGACGTGCCGGCGTACTGCGGGTCGGAGAGTTTTGCCTGATCATCCGGATGTGCGGCATTCCATTTCTCGATGCCGGCCTTGTAGCCTTCCCAACGGCCGAGCCAGGTAGCGTCGCCCTGCTCCCAGCCGATGAGGCCGATATCGCGGCAGCCTTTGTCGAGAAGGATCTGGACGAGCTTCTCGCCGTTCTCGTTCTCGTTCTCATGAACAGCGCCGATGTAGTACGGGGATTTGACGGCCTGATCGTAGATGTCCTTGTTCTTGTCCTTGTTGATGATGCGGAAGAACTGGGCGAGATACACGCCGTTGTCATTGGCCGTCTTGATCGCGGAAGCCATTTCCGTATCGGACGAGTTGCAGATGATGATGCCCTGGCAGCCGGACGCGACGAGCGTCTCAACCGAGGACGTCACTTTTTCGGATACATGCCCCTGGTCTACGTAGACGAGCTCAACCCCGAGCGCGTCTGCCGCGGCGTCCAGCATGCGTTTGCACTGGGAGCCCAAGACGTCGGTGGAGCTCCAGATGGAGACGCCAATCTTGATCTTGTCCGGCGTTCCCTGCTTGGCTGCCTGCTGACTCCCGCAGCCCGTAAACGCGAATGCACACATCACGACTGCCAGGATGGTGCATAGGATGCGTTTTACCTTTGACCATGTTCCCTTCATGTTACTACCTCCTTAGTTCGTTACCAAACGTTTCCAAGGTACCTTTTTTGCTCTCGCACATCCGCCATCTCTCCTCGGAATGGTTTATGTGCTCGAGCACATTTTCTGATTATTATCATATAATCTTTTCGGCTGGATGTCAATAGAAAATTCTGCTTTTTCCTCTTTATTTGTATGATTTAACGGTAAATCGAAATTGAAAGGCTCGGGATCAGCGGGAGGTAGCCTATTGAAAACCATCAGTTCGGCGGTATTGAGCGGTTTTCGGCGTGGACGGGCACAAAAAAAGGGAATGCTGCACGCTGCTGGTACGTGCAACATCCCCTTTTGTGCCCTCCCCTTCGGGGCGGTTATGCCTCAATCCAATGGCGGAAGTCATCGGGGCGGCCGTTGATGACGAGCTCTTCCGGGAAGCCGCATTCGGCGACGAGCTTCTGGCTCATCTCGTGTGCGCCGACGTCGAGGTCGACATGGGCGTCGCTGCCGAAGATGACCGTCGTGCCGTATTTCTTGCAGGCCGCGAGCAGCTCCTTGCCCTTTTCATAGGAGCCCTTGCGGCTGCCGCCCGGACGGTATGAGCTGTTGTTGAGCTCGAGCAGGACATGCTGCTCTTTTGCGGCTTTGGCGATCGCGTCGAAGTCGACCGGGTAGTATGGGTTATCCGGGTGCCCGATGATGTTGACGCGCGGGTTCTTCATCGCGTTGACGATGGCCGCGGTGTTCTCGCGGACACTGCCCGGGTCGATGCAGATATCGTGCAGGCTCGCGATCGCATAGTCGAGATCCTTCAGGCGCTGTGCGGGCAGGTCGATGGAGCCCGAGTAGTCCATGATGTTGAGCTCCGCGCCCATGCGGACGTCGATGCCCCAGTCATGCGCGCGGATGACCTTGAAATTGCAGAAATAGATGGGCGGGCAGCTGCCGCGCATCGCCGGCCCGTGTTCCGAGATGCCGACGATCGAGAGCTGGCGCTCCTTTGCCTGCGTGATCATCTCGCGGACGGTGCTGTAGGCGTGCCCGCTCGCAATCGTGTGCATGTGAACATCCAAAAGATCTTTCATGATTCTTCTCCCTTTCCGTATCGTGACAGTTTTTATTATAAGCAAATCTCTCGGGAAAACAAGGGAGGAACAGACAAAAAGATGGACAAAGGCGGGAGCCCCTGTCCATCTTTCCGATATGCTGTATGGTGTTGAGGTTGTATCGCTCTTACTTCTTGAGCGGTTTCTTGAGTACAGAGAGGACGAGGCAGCCGACGACCGCGCCGATGAAGATCGCGACGAGGTACATGAGCGGGTTGCCGATCGTCGGGACGACGAAGATGCCGCCGTGCGGTGCGCGGAGCGTGCAGTCAAAGGCCATCGAGAGTGCGCCAGCCGTCGCCGCGCCGATGACGCAGGACGGGATCACGCGGATCGGGTCACCGGCAGCGAACGGGATGGCACCCTCCGTGATGAACGAAAGGCCCATGACGTAGTTCGTGATGCCGGCTTTCTGCTCGCTTTCCGTGAAGCGGTTCTTGAAGAAGGTCGTGCAGAGCGCAATCGCGAGAGGCGGGACCATGCCGCCGGCCATGACCGCAGCCATGACGTGGAACTCGCCGGAGGCGAGCAGGCCGGTGCCCGTGACATAGGCTGCCTTGTTGATCGGGCCGCCCATATCGACCGCCATCATGCCGCCGAGGACGACGCCGAGCAGGATGCGCGCGTTCGGATCCATGTTCTTCAGCGTGTCGACGAGCCAGGTGTTGATCCCGCTGACCGGCGGCGCGATGATGAAGAGCATGACGAAGCCCATGAGCAGGATGCCGAAGAACGGGTACAGGAGCACCGGCTTGATGCCGTCGAGGGAATCCGGCAGGCAGCGGAATACCGCTTTGAGCTTATTGACGATCCAGCCGCCGAGGAAGCCCGCGAGCAGGGCGCCGAGGAAGCCGGAGCCCGTCGTGCCGGCGAGCGCGCCGCCGACGAAACCGACGGCCAGGCCCGGACGGTCGGCAATCGACATCGAGATGAAGCCGGCGAGAACCGGCAGCATGAAGCCGAAGGCCGCGCCGCCGATGTCCTTGAAGAATTTCGCGAGCGGCGTATTCGACCCGAAGTTCTTCGGGTCGATGCTGTAGTCATCGAACAGGAAGGCGAGGGCGATCAGGATACCGCCGCCGACAACGAACGGGAGCATGTGGCTGACGCCGTTCATGAGGTGCTTGTAAGCCTGACGGCCGAGGCTCTCGCCTGCGGTGTCGTCGGCCCCTTCGACCTCGTCCTGGCCGTTCTTGTGATAGATGGCGGCCTCGCCGGAGAGCGCGAGGTCGATGAGCTCGTCGGCCTTGTTGATGCCGTTGGCGACCTTCGTGATGACGACGCGCTTGCCATCGAAACGGCTCATCGCGACGTTCTTGTCAGCCGCGACGATGATGCCGTCGGCCTTCGCAATCTCCTCCGGCGTCAGGACGTTCTTCGCGCCGCCCTGGCCGTTCGTCTCGACCTTGATCGAGATGCCGCGCTTCTTCGCGTGCTGCTCAAGGCTTTCCGCGGCCATGAACGTATGGGCGATACCGGTCGGGCATGCGGTGACGGCGAGGATCTGGATGTGGTCCGGTGCTGCCGCTGCGGCCGGTTCCTCCGCTGCAGCGCTCTTTGCCACGAACTTGCCTTCCTCTTTGTCGTTGATGATCTGCAGGAATTCCTCTTTCGTCTTTGCGGCAATCAGGGCCTCTTTGAAATCCGGGTCCATGATCATCGTCGCGAGCTTCGAGAGGATGGCCATGTGCTCGTCGTTCTCCCCGTCCGGTGCGGCAATCAGGAAGAACAGGCGGGACGGCTTGCCGTCCATCGACTCGAAATCCATGCCGGCGGGAACCGTCATCGCGGCGAGGCCAGCATGGGATACGCCCTTGCTCTTGGCGTGCGGCGTCGCGATGCCGTCGCCGAGGCCGGTCGTGCCGGACGCCTCGCGCGCCAGGACATCTTTTTCATACTGCTCTTTGTCGGAGAGATTGCCGGAAGCGTCCATGAGCTCTACGAGCTGGTGGATGGCAGACGCCTTGTCTGCCGGATTCGCTCCGAGAACGATGCTCTCGTTCTTCAGAAGGTCGGTAATGCGCATATTTTTCGCTCCTTTGTATGTTTAGTATGATTCGTTTGTGTATGGTAGTTTAGTTTTCTATCGTTTTCAGCAGGGCCTCGACCTCCGGGCGCGTCGCGAGGTTCTCACTGAACGCGGAGGCCGAGCCTGTGGCAACGCCCCAGTGGAAGGCCTGTTCGAGGTTGCCGTCCGATTCGAGCAGCCCGGTCAGGAAGCCTGCGACCATCGAGTCGCCGGCGCCGACGGAGTTCACGAGCTTCCCTTTCGGGGCCGGGCTCTTGTACGAGTCGCCGTCTGCCGTCAGCAGGATGGCGCCGTCGCCGGCCATCGAGATCAGCACGTTCTGCGCGCCCTTTTCCTGCAGCTTTTTCGCGTAGGCCACGATCTCCTCGTCGGTTTTCAGCGTCACGCCGAACATATCGCCGAGCTCGTGGTTGTTCGGCTTGATCAGGAACGGGTGGTAGGGAAGGACATTCAGCAGCAGGTTCTTCTCGGCGTCGACGACGACGCGGATGCCGCGGCCGTCGAGCTTCTTCAGGATCTGCTCGTAGATGTCATCCGGCAGGGATTTCGGGATGGAGCCCGCGAGCACGAGCACATCGCCCTTCTGCAGGGCGTCGAGCTTTGCGAAGAGCTCCGCGCATTTCTCCTTGGAGATCACCGGCCCCTGCCCGTTGATCTCCGTCTCGTTTTCGGCCTTCGCCTTGACGTTGATGCGCGAGAAGCCCTGCTCGAGCTGGACGAAGTCATGCGAGACGCCCATCTCGCTCAGCATGCCCGCAATCGCCTTGCCCGTGAAGCCGGCGAGGAACCCGAGCGCCGTGCTCTCGTGCCCGAGATTGTGCAGGACAATCGAGACGTTGATGCCCTTGCCGCCGGCGAGGATCTGCTCGTAGTTCACGCGGTTGATGCCGCCGGTCTGGAAGGAATCAAGCCGCACGATGTAGTCGAGCGACGGGTTGAAGGTTACGGTATAGATCATCGTTTTTCCCCCTCGTAAATCGTTGTGTATTCGAGATATTTCTTATCCTTGTCCTGAAGCGTTCCCGTGATGATCGCGGCATCGGCGAGATTCGCGAACGAGAACGGCGTCGTCTGGTCGAACTTGGACGAATCCGCGAGCACGAACGCGTGTTTCGAGCGGCGGAGCGCCTCGCTCTTCACGATGCCCTCGTCAGCGTCCGGCGTCGAGTAGCCGGACTGTGCGCTGATGCCGTTCGCGCCGAAGAAGCCCTTCGTGAAGTTGTAGACCTTCAGGCTATGCAGGGCCTCCGTGCCGATGACCGCCTCCGTGGTGGATTTGACCTGGCCGCCGAGCAGGAAGACCTTGAAGCCCTTTGCCGCGAGCCGGCTGGCATGCGGCAGGCCGTTCGTGACGTAGACGGCCGAGCTCTCCGTCAGGAAGTCGATCATGCGCAGCGTGGTCGAGCCGGCGTCGAGATAGACGTAGTCCTTGCTACGGATCGTCGAGGCGGCCCGCCGGGCGATGGCCGTCTTTTCCTCCGGGTTCATGGACGTCTTCGTGCGCATGTCCGCTTCCGAGGAACTGAACGAGTTGTCGATGGCCGTCGCGCCGCCGTATACCTTGTAGAGGCGCCCGCTCTTATGGAGTGCATTCAGGTCGCGGCGGATCGTGGACTCCGAGGCGCCGAGATCCTTCGTGAGCTCGAGAACCGTCACCGCTTTCTTCTCTTCGAGAATGTGCAGGATTGCCGCGTAGCGCTCCTCTGTCAGCATTTCCTTTCACCTTCTTCTGGAAGACCGCGGGAAATCTTTGAACCTGCCCTCTGGCTTGTTCAACCGCGGTTCATAAATTGCTTTGGATTTATTTTTATCATATCATCTAAGTCAATCAAAGTCAATCAAAAATGGCAAAAATAGCGCAAAGACTGCCAAAAAGTTCGGGGAAGTCCCTTGTTCTGCCCTATGGCTGCATAGTATAATGACGGTTATAAGAGGCAAGGGCGTGACAGCGAGGAGGAAACTATGAGCGGAACACAGCCAGAAACGGCCACACGTGAGCAGGCGGGACAGAAACAGCGGATTGCGCAGCATCGGAAGGCTTCTTTCTATGTAAAGAAGTACCTGATGATCTTCGCCGGCGCAATCATCGCGTCGATCGGACTCGAACTGTTCCTGATCCCGAACAACGTCATCGATGGCGGTGTCGTCGGTATCTCCATCATGATGAGCTCGATCACGGGGCTGGCGTTCGGCGCATTCCTCGTCGTGCTGAATATCCCGTTCCTGTATCTGGGGTATAAGCAGATCGGCAAGAATTTCGCGATTGCGACGATGATCGCCATCTGCTTTCTGTCTGCCTGGTCCGCGGTGTTTGAACCATTCCCGCGCGTGACGGAGGATCCGTTCCTCGCCGCGATATTCGGCGGCATCATCGACGGACTCGGCGTCGGCCTGATCATCCGCGCGGGCGGCTCGCTCGACGGCACGGAGATCGTCGCGATCATCATGGACAAGAAATCCGTGTTCTCGGTCGGCGAGGTCGTCATGTTCATCAACCTGTTCATCCTGTCGAGCGCGGGCCTGCTCTACGGCTGGGACAAGGCGATGTACTCGCTCGTCGCGTACTTCGTCATCTCGAAGATGATCGACGTCGTCATCAAGGGCCTCGACGAGTCCTATGCCGTCATGATCGTGACGGACGAGCACGAGGACATCACCTCGGCGCTCAACGACCGCCTCGGCCGCGGCGTCACGCTGCTGCACGGCGCGGGCGGCTACACCGGCGACAGCAAAGAGGTCTTGTACTGCGTCGTCACGCGCCTCGAGGTCGACAAGCTCAAAGAAATCGTCCTTGAAAAAGACGCGAACGCATTCGTGACCATCAACGCCGTGCACGACATCGTCGGCGGCCGCTTCAAGAAACGGGCCATCCATTAATCGAATACAGGAAAAAGAACGATAGAAAAGGTAAGGGAGATTTCTCCCGGCAGATCTTCGGGAAGGATTGTGATTCGGATGAAGAAATGTTGGAAAAGCCTTTTCCTCGTTCTTTTTTTCTGCGCGGGGCTGGTGGCCTCCGCAGTCCTGCCGGCGCATGGGGAGGCGGCGATGCGGGTCGCGTGGTTCCCGGTGGCGGCAGCGGGGACATGGACGCCGGTGCCGCGGGATACTGTCGGCATATTGGAGAAGAAGATGGATCAGGCCTTGCATGTGCCGTTGAACGGGGTGCTGCAGGCCGTGGAGTTCGTGCCGGAGGCGGAGGAGGAGCAGGCGCTGCAGGAGGTCATGGCGGCTCTCAAGGCGCAGAAGAAGCATGTGAGGCTGAGGGACGCGATGCAGCCGCTCGCGGAAAAGCTCCATGCCGATCTCGTCATCTGCCCGGTGGTCGCGAATTATGAGGAGTTCGAGACGTTCGGCGGGCTCGGACTGTTCGGCGATGATATCGGAGAGGAGATCCTGCATTCGTATGTCACGATGGAGCTCACGGGCTATGACCGGCTCACGGGCAAGGTGATCTATGCCTCGCGTTCGGATTCGTGGCGGGATACGTATTCCCCGAGCGGGCAGGCCGATGTCCTGATCCAGGGCTGCATGGACGCCGTGCTCGAGGAGACGGATCTGCACGGCCGCGTCACAAACTGGCGCGCGTACGCAAAGCAGGAACAGGCGACGCCGGAAAAACAATGAAGAGAGGGAAAGACGCAGATCGGGCCGCTGCATGGGAATCCTGCAGCGGCCCGATTTTTCGTTATCTGCGGTATGCTTTCAATCTATAACGGGGCTTAACAATATAACATACCCGAAAACCATATTTTCCTCTTGACGTTTACGGCTGACCTCGCTATACTATAAACATATCAAACATATATGAATTTTAAGAACGGCAACAAACAAAAAGGAAAGAGGTTATTCATCATGGCAGATCAGAAAAAGTATCATTTCGAAACCCTTCAGCTTCACGTCGGTCAGGAGCAGGCGGATCCGGCAACGGACGCGCGTGCGGTGCCAATCTATCAGACGACGTCCTACGTATTCCATAACTCGCAGCACGCAGCAGACCGCTTCGCGCTGAAGGATGCCGGCAACGTCTACGGCCGTCTGACGAATCCGACGGAGGATATCTTCGCCCGCCGCATCGCGGCTCTCGAGGGCGGCGTCGCAGCCGTTGCAGTTGCATCCGGTGCAGCAGCCGTCACGTACACGCTCGAGGCACTCGTACACAGCGGTCAGCACATCGTCGCGGCGACGACGATCTACGGCGGCACGTACAACCTGTTCGAGCATACGTTCCCGAACTACGGCATCGAGACGACGTTCGTCGACCCGACGAAGGGCACGCAGGTTTTCGCGGACGCGGTGAAGGACAACACGCGTGCCATCTACATCGAGTCGGTCGGCAACCCGAACGCGAACCTCATCGATATCGAGGCGGTTGCGAAGATCGCGCATGAGCACAAGATCCCGCTCGTCGTCGATTCGACGTTCGCTACGCCGTATCTGCTGCGCCCGTTCGAGTACGGCGCGGACATCGTCGTGCATTCCGCGACGAAGTTCATCGGCGGCCATGGCACGACGCTCGGCGGCGTGATCGTCGACAGCGGCAAGTTCGACTGGATCGCGTCCGGGAAGTTCCCGCAGTTCGTCGAGCCGAACGTGAGCTATCATGGCATCAGCTTCGCAAAAGATGTCGGCGCGGCAGCGTTCGCGACCTATGTCCGCACGCTGATCCTGCGCGATGAGGGCGCAACGCTCTCGCCGTTCAACGCATTCCTGCTCCTGCAGGGCACGGAGACCCTGTCGCTGCGCGTCGAGCGTCATGTCGAGAACGCACTGAAGGTCGTCGACTACCTCGCGAAGAACCCGCATGTCGACAAGGTCAACCATCCGGCGCTCCCGGATCATCCGGATCATGCGCTCTACGAGAAGTACTTCCCGAATGGCGGTATCTCCATCTTCACGTTCGAGATCAAGGGCGGCGCGAAGGCTGCACAGAAGTTCATCGACCATCTGAAGATCTTCAGCCTGCTCGCGAATGTCGCGGATGTGAAATCCCTCGTCATCCATCCGGCGTCCACGACGCATTCCCAGATGAGCGAAGAGGAGCTGCTGGCCTCCGGCATCACGCCGTCGACCATCCGCCTCTCCATCGGCACCGAGCATATCGACGATATCCTCGCGGACCTCGACCAGGCCTTCGCGGCTCTGGACTGAGATCCACTCTCTTTCCAATACATACACAGGGAAAAGACCGGCTCCTGCTTGGCAGGGCGCCGGCCTTTTTCATTCCTCTTTTTCGATTTCCACGGAGGTTTCCTCGACTACCGTGGTCTGTTTCGCGTCGACGACCTCGATGTTGTCGAGCATGCCTTTTACCTGCGCGCGGATGCCGGCGAGGTAGATGCCCCGGACGGTCTGCTGCTCCTCCTTTTCCTCGGGCGTCAGGCCGACGGTGCGCTGCTTGCGCGAAAGCTCGTTGATGCGGGCGATGAGTTCTTTGGTGATCATGATGTGTCCTTTCTGTATGCGCGTGGATGATCCTTTTTCCTTCCAGTGTAGCCTCGTTTGCTGCTTTGTGCAAGTATTTATATGATATGACATTTGAGAGGGCTACGATAAAAACAATTTATTTGACATAGCAAAGAAATTTCGGAAAGAGCCTTTTCATTTTCGATGAAATCAGTTAAAATGAAAAGAGAAAATCGCATGGCGGGAGGGGTAAGAGGTATGTTGTTTCCGACGATACTCAAGCATCTGCGCGTCGAAGCGGGGATGTCACAGTCCGAATTGGGTGCGATCCTGCACGTGACCCAGCAGACCATTGCGCGCTGGGAACGGGGCCTCTCGGAGCCGAATATCGGCATGCTCGTCGAGCTTGCGAAGATCTTCCATGTGTCGCTAGAGGAGCTCCTTGACGTCCACCTCGGAAATGAGGAGGTGGAAGAGTGCTGGCAGGTCTGTTGCGGGGTTTTCGTGGAGGACCGCAAGCCGTATGAGGTGCAGGATATGGTCACCTGGAACTTCACGACCAGGGAGAAAGCGGTGAACTTCTATCAGATCCTGCGCATGGCTGAGGGCTGCAACGATGCGCAGCAGCGGACCTATTTCGACATCGACGCCATGCACGGCTACTGCGTGGCCGACCGGCACTATATCTGGCTGCGCAAGGTGTTTGACAGGAATGCTCTGGGCGAAACGTAAAAACGGGCGCGATTTTCCCGAAAAGCCTTGCGGATTGCGGCGCAAGTGCTATAATAGAATCAAACGAATGAATAACTGCTCATACGTTAATGAGAGAGGGAAGAGCCATGACCCAGACCCAGAAGAAAAACCTGTTCCGGATTCTCCTTTCCGCCGCGCTCCTGATCCTGCTGGCGTTCCTGCCGCTTTCCGGGGGGCCGCGGTTCCTCGCCTATTTCGCGGTATATCTGGTCGTCGGATACGATATCCTGCTCGAGATGTGGGAGAGCATCCGGGAGCGGGAGCCGTTCGACGAAAGCCTGCTGATGGGCATCGCGAGCCTCGGCGCGCTGGCGCTCGCGGCCTATGAGGACGGGGACTACACGGAGGCCATCGCGGTCGTGCTGTTCTTCCAGGTCGGCGAGTGGTTCGAGTCCTATGCGGTCGGCAAAAGCCGGCGGGATATCTCGGCGCTCATGGATATCCGGCCGGATTACGCGAATATCGAAAAAGAAAACGGGGAGCTGGCAAGAGTTGCGCCGGATGCGGTCGCAGCCGGTTCGACCATCGTCGTGCAGCCGGGGGAAAAGGTCCCTCTGGATGGCGTCGTGATCAGCGGCACGTCCAGTCTCGATACGGTTGCGCTGACCGGCGAGAGCCTGCCGCGCGAAGTCCATGAGGGCGATGAGATCCTCAGCGGCTGCATCAATACGAACGGGCTGCTGCGCGTCCGCACGACGAAGGCGTTCGGGGAATCGACCGCCTCGAAGATCCTCGCGCTCGTCGAGCAGGCCAGCTCGAGGAAATCCCGCTCCGAGGCGTTCATCACGCGCTTTGCCCGCGTCTACACGCCGGTCGTCGTCTACGCGGCCATCGCGGTCGCCTTTCTGCCGCCGCTCGTACGCATCTTCCTGCTCGGGGAGGCGCCGCTCTGGGGGACCTGGATCTACCGCGCGCTGCTGTTCCTGATCGTTAGCTGCCCATGCGCGCTCGTCATCGGCATCCCGCTCAGCTTCTTCGCCGGCATCGGCGGGGCGAGCCGCCACGGCGTGCTCGTCAAGGGCTCGAACTACCTCGAGGCGCTCGCGCATGTCGATACGGTCGTCTTCGATAAGACTGGCACGTTGACGAAAGGAAAGTTCGCGGTCACGGCCGTGCATCCGGCGGAGCTCAGCCCGCAGGATCTCCTGCACATCGCCGCGCATGCCGAGCGCTTCTCGAATCACCCGATTGCGGAATCGCTGCGCGAGGCCTATCCGGATGAGGCGGACGGCTGTGAGGTCGCGGACGTCGAGGAGATCGCAGGCAAGGGCGTCCGCGCGAAGGTCAATGGCAAGGTGATCTATGCCGGCAATGACAAGCTGATGGCAGATATCGGCATCGCGAGCCAGCCGTGCCGCCGCAAGACCGGCACGACGATCCATATTGCCTGTGATGGGGAGTACGCCGGCCATGTCGTGATCTCCGATGTCGTGAAGCCGCACGCGGCGGCCGCCGTCCGCGCACTGCGGCAGAACGGTGTCCGCAAGACAGTCATGCTGACCGGGGATACCCGCCGGGTCGCGGAGCCGATTGCGAAGGAGCTCGGCATCGATACGGTCTGCAGCGAGCTGCTGCCCGCAGACAAGGTGGCAAAGGTTGAGGAGCTGCTCGCGGCAAAGGCTGGCGGCAGCGGGAAACTCGCTTTCGTCGGGGACGGCATCAACGACGCACCGGTGCTCTCGCGTGCCGATGTCGGCATCGCGATGGGCGCGATGGGATCGGATGCCGCGATTGAGGCCGCGGATATCGTCCTGATGGACGATGACCCGCTGAGGATTTCCGTCGCGCAGCGCATCGCGCGCAAGACTTTGCGCATCGTCTATGAGAACATCATCGGCTCTATCGGCATCAAAGTCCTCATCATGCTCCTCGGCGTCGGCGGCCTCGCGAATATGTGGATGGCCATTTTCGCGGATACCGGCGTCCTGATCCTCGCGAGCTGCAACGCGATCCGCGCGATGTTCTTCAAGGAAATGCCTGTGCCGGAAACGGTCGTTCCTGCGAAGAAATTACAGCCGGACGCGGCGGAATGAAATCCATCCTGAAGGTCAATGCTCGGGCTCAGAACATCCCGAGCATTTTTGTTACGAAAATCCAGCCGAACATCGTCAGGCACGAAAGTGCGGACGAGAAGATAACGGTGTTGCCGGCGAGGTTCGCGTCGCCGCCCATCTGCTGGGCCATCGTGAACGAGGCGACCGCGCACGGCGTCGCGGCGATTGCGAGGATCGTGACGAACTCCGCACCGCGGAAACCGAGTGCTGCGGCCGCGGACAGGAACAGCAGCGGCGCGACGAACAGGCGGCCGATCAGGCAGGCGCGCAGATCCCGGACGCTTTCGGCGACCTGTCCGCGGTCGAAGGTCGCGCCGAGCACAATCAGCGCGAGCGGCGTCGTGCAAGCACCGACCTGCGCGATCGGCTTCATGATCGGGTCGGGGACCGGGATCCCCGCGAGGTTGAAGACGAGGCCGCAGAGGATGCCCTGGATCATCGGGTTCTTCAGGACGCCTTTCAGGATCTTGAGGAGGTCGAACGTGCCGCCGCGGAACGCCTCGAGTTCAGCGACCGAATAGATGTTGTAGAGCGGCACGACGGCGGCGATGACGACGGACGGCAGGACGGCGGCCTGCTCACCGAAGATGTTGACGACGATCGGGATGCCGAGGATGACGAAGTTGCTGCGGAAGATCGCCTGCGTGATGACGCCGCGCCGGTCGTTGCGCTTCTCGAAGAGGATCGCGAAGATCAGGCTCAGGATGAAGAGCGTGGTGACGCCGACGACGCTGAACAGCATGAGGCGCGGGTTCCAGACATCGGCGAAGTCCGCGCGGTAGATATTCGTGAACAGCATGCAGAAGAAAAAGACGCGGAAGATCATCTTGTTCAGATGCTTGAGTTCCGTCGGGTTCATGAGCTTCTGCTGCTTGACCAGAAGGCCGATGGCAATCAGCACGAAAATCGGGAAGACGGCGCCAATGGACACCCAAAAGTTTTCAATCATAATCCTACCTCGCTGTTTCTGACGGTTCCAGGGCCGCAGGCAGCGCCGTCCTTCCTTTCGGGACGGCGCTGCCGTGGCTCTTTTATTTTACGCCCGGCCCCCGAGAAATGCAACGCAAAGAAAATAAGTAGTCACTCCGTGGGACATAAGTAGCAGTATACACGATTTAATTGTTACAGTTTCGGATAAAACAAACGGAAATAGTTAAACATTGTAACGTAAATCGGGTATACTATATATAGTGGATTAGATGATGTGGGAGTCATCCGATCCGCCGAAGAATCAAATAAAAGAATCAAAGGGACAAGGGGGAAGTCATGATGAAAGCAACACAGGAACAGTGGACCTACATCCGTCGCATTATCACTTCTCATTACGGGCCGTTGTCGAGCCTGCCGGACATGGAGGATTATTCCTCTTGCGAGATGTGGCTGGATCAGAACGCGCCGATCTATGAGCGCGGCCGCCAGATGGACAGGCAGCTTCACCCGTATGTTTATTCGGTTGACGTGGAGGTCAACGCCGGATAAAAAATACGCAGCCGCGGAGAGTTTCCGTGACTGCGTATTTTTTTGCCTTTTTCTGGACTCATTCCGCTTCCGGAGCTTATTCTTCCGGTGCGAAAAAGGTCAGGATCGTGTGGATGGCGAAGTCGAGGTGGTTCGGGTTCGTGAAGATGTGGCTGCCGCCCTCCACGGGGACGAATTCGATGACGTTGTCCTCGGCGAACTGCCGGACGACGTCATACGGGACTTTCTCATCCGCGGTGCCCTGCACGATGATCGTATGGTCTGCGATATCGAAATACTCGTGCTTCCTGACGTCGCTTTCGCGGAGCTCTTCGAGGAAAGCCGGGTCGAGCTTCATCTTGCGCTCGAAGCCGACGAGGACTTCCTTGCCTTTTGAGAGCTTCTTCTTGTCCTCCTCCGTCAGCATATTCTGCATCAGCTGGTACATCGGGACGCCCGGTGCGCGCAGGGCGATGCGGCGGAACGGGTTCTCGTGGTCCTTGAGGTAGGCGAGGCCGAGGTAGCCGCCGAAGCTCGTCCCATAGTAGTCGACAGCCTCAGCGCCCATCTCCTCTTTGGCGTAATGCACGGCGAGCTCGAGATAGATCATGCATTCCGCGAGTGAGAGCTTTTTCCGCGCGTCGGCGCCGTGGCACGGCCAGTCGAAGCAGAGCACGCCGTAGTGCTTGTATTTCGCGGTGAGCCGCTCGGCGAATTTCTGCGCGGAGTGGTTCTCTTTGTTGCCGCCGAAGCCATGCGTGCAGAGCACGATCTCGCGCACGGCTTTCGGATCCTTCACATAGTATTTGCAGCGGATGCTGTATCCGTCCTCGTTGATGTCAAAGTATTTTTCCATGACAGCCCCCTGTAATCCTAAAAACAGTTCTAGTATAGGGAAAATAGGCGGCGGCGTCAAATCGGCCTGTCAGGGACGGTTCGGGCTGTGCTATACTGGAACGAGGAAGAGGTGGGAGAGATGCCGAAAGTTACGCGCGAGGATGTGCCGAACTGGTTCCAGCGCCAGACTGGTTTTGATGTGTCCATTGATGAGCTGAAGCGGGCGGCGCTGCTCGACCGGATCGCCTGCTCGGACGAACCGATGAAGCTCATGCGGGAGGTCTGGGGCATCACGCCGACCGAGCTTGAGCGGCTGCTCGGCGCACCGCCGCGCACGGTCGAGCAATGGTTCCGCAAGACGGCCTCGCGTCCGCCATCCTGGGTCATCCGCCTGATCGTCGAGAAATGCGCCGCCTACCAGAAGAACCGGGACGAGGGCTGACCGGCTGGCTGCGGTTCTGGCGGTAAATAGAAGTTCTGCTGCGGCAGGTCGGCGGAGCGATGATTTTGCGGAATCCGTCAATATCGGTAAAAGACTTTCAAAAAAGTGCAGTATACATAGAATAAGTTATTGATTTCACAGGTGCCGCGGCGTATAATTATCTGTAGTGAGTGAATGAAAAGCATCGCTTTCTGTAGGAGGATTGTACTGATGAAAAAATTCGAAGTCGCCGTGAATTGCCCGCTCGGTATCCACGCGCGTCCTGCGGCACAGATTGCCCAGGCGTGCAGTGGGCTGAGAGTGGCTGTGACGCTCGAAACCGACCACGCAACGGCGCAGGGCAACAACGTGCTCGAGATTCTGAGTCTCCACGCGGCCAAGGGCGCCAAAGTCAACGTGACGGTGGATGGCCCGGATGAGGAAGAGGCTGCAAAGGAGATCCAGGAGATCTTCGCAACCATGGATCAGCAGGATAAGCAGGTTCCTGTCCTGAAGGTTGCGTTCTTCGGCACGAAGGACTATGATCGCCTTTACTTCAGCGAGCTCGCAAAAGACAAGGGCGAGGGCACGTACAATGTGGAGCTCAAGTATTTCACGAGCCGCCTGACGAGCGAGACCGCACATCTCGCCAACGGCTATGACGCGGTCTGCATCTTCGTCAACGACGAGGCTCCGCGCGAGGTCATCGAGCAGCTGCATGACGGCGGTGTCCGCCTGATCCTGCTCCGCTGCGCCGGCTTCAACAACGTCGACAAGAAGGCCGCTGCCGAGTACGGCATCACGGTCCTGCGCGTGCCGGCTTACTCCCCGTACGCGGTGGCTGAGCATGCCATGGCGACGATCCAGGCTGCGAACCGCCGCCTGCACAAGGCCTACAACAAGGTCCGCGACAACAACTTCGACCTGACGGGCCTGCTCGGCGTCGACCTGCACAACAAGGTCGCCGGCATCCTCGGCACGGGCCGCATCGGCCAGTGCATGGCGCGCATCTGCAAGGGTTACGGCATGACGGTTCTCGGCTGGGATGCATTCCCGAACAAGAAGCTCGAGGAGGAAGGCCTGCTGACCTACGCATCGAAGGAAGAGGTATTGAAGAAATCCGACCTCATCTCGATCCATGCACCGCTGATCATGGGCGAGGGCGGCACCTATCACCTGATCGACGAGAAGGCCATCTCGTTGATGAAGAACGACGTCATGCTCGTGAATGCGGCACGCGGCGGCCTCATCGATACGGAGGCTCTTCTCGCAGCGCTCCAGAAGGGCAAGTTCCACGCGGTCGCACTCGATGTCTACGAGGGCGAGGATGCGAACGTCTACACGGATCACAGCTTTGACGTTCCGACGGAGGATATCACGGGTCGCCTGCTGATGTTCCCGCAGGTCATCCTGACGAGCCATCAGGCCTTCTTCACGCGTGAGGCGCTGCAGGCTATCGCAGCGGTCACGATGGAGAACGCCCGCAACTTCAACGAAGGCTGCCCGCTCGGTGCCGCCGAAGTGAAGTAATCACAAAAGCAAAGCCAAACCTTCCCATGCGGGAAGGTTTTTTTTGTACGATGGATTTACAATCTAAGTGCAACAGCTCCTAGACAACCAAATTAAAATGACACATAGACCTCTCTGCTATAATGGCGTTTGAAAAGAACTACCTACAGCAAAGGAGGTTCTATGTGCCACTGCACGCTTACATCCAAATCTGTATCGTGGAGTACCACTGGTCGCCAGAGGATTACATCCAACGGAAGTACCATGAGTTGAACCTGCGCCCTAGGAAGTGCCTTGGCTACAAAACACCATATGAGGTCTATTTCTCAAAGGTGTTGCACTTAGCTGGACAATTCGCCGGTAAACAGGTTGTCTTAGTGTAGAAACAGCATAGTGGCATAGAAAAGACCTGCTCGTTTTGGGCAGGTCTTTTGAAGCATTGTACATCAGCAGAAGCTGCATGACGTTATTTCTTTATTGTATTTCGGATAAAACGCACAATCAATGATAAAGTAGATACTATAGCTAGAAGTATTAAGATAAGTTCAATACCGGTTCCAATAGCTAGAACCTGCATAGCATCACTACTACCGACATAATTTTTAATATCTTCACCAGAAGAGCCAGTGATGTACTCCATATAAAATATGGGTAAAAGATATGGTAAATTAATAATAATTACCGAGATAATAAGTGATAGAATAATTTTCAGCACACGTATAGCACAGGTATGAAAATCTATTTTCCCCTTAAAAGAAAAATAATTTTTTATAAGGCAGGATATATTCATTGTATGATTTACACCTCTTTGTTTAGAACGAGATTTTGAACCCCTGAAATTCTAACCAATCACCGGATAGAATATAGATAGATGAAAACCTTCATTAATCATTGAAGCAGATGCGTCGAACAGAGCCGTATCGTAACAATATAAATTGCTGAATTACCGGCCATAGACTTTCAAGACCGGTAATTCAGTGCTAAAAAATCTTTACTTGCCAACTATACAGATGTATACTGGATGTCCACCCATATTATTATTACCTTCTATGGTACCTACAGGATATCCGCATATAGTAAGCTGCTGTCCTTCTTTGATGTTGCCACTGGAACCGGCCATTTCACCTTGTACAGTAACATCATTTTCGAGATTTACTACTACCGTGTAACTGCTACCCCCCAACCTTTTTGCTGACTCGCTATCAGGAGGATTCTCCTTTATATCAGAAACCGTACCTGTAAAGGTCAGAACCTTACCATAGTAATTCCAAGGAGCTTTTAATACGCTGCTTGGATCAGCTGTTTCAGCAATACTTTTTAGGTCATCGACTTTATTCATTTCTTTAACAGCAATTTGCCAATTTCCATTTTTAGTTGCATCTGCTTCCTTTGTATTCCATTTTGGAGCTTTTGTTTCTTGCTGTTTTTTTGTAGAGCTCGAAGAACTTGATGAAGATGACGTAGAAACTGCTGGCTTGGATGATGAGGAACTGCTGCTGTTGTCATCACTGCTAAAGCTTCCAAGTAGACCGACTATAGCGAGAAAACCTACAAGTCCGAGTACTCCTTTTTTGAATGTCATAAATATACCTCCTCTTTTGTGAGTGCAAGATATCATGGGAAAATCATTATTAATTTATTTCGTTTCAGGGGATTCGCCTTTCTTTTTTAATAAAGCACTAGCCGCTAATCCAGGGAATATTAATCCAGCAATCGATAGAGCCATCTGCATACCCATTGATGGATAATGTATATGTCTTGATAATATAACTGTGAGAAGAATTTCTAAGATTAATACTACGAGATATATACCTATCCAACATAATGTTTTCTTTATCGATTTCATGAATTGTTACTGACACGCTTCCTTGGCACTAGGTTGCCATGCTACGTTGTCGCTGAGTTGCCATGGTTTGTGTCATTGTGTGTTTTGGGGCAATGCTCATTGCCCTCGGTAAGGGGAGAACGTGGCGGTTCTCTCTTTACCGAGGGCAGTGAATCCGGTTTTTGCCGGCTCACTGTCCTTTTTGTCAGTCTGGAAGATATGGCGCAAGAGCTTTCAGCCCTGCACCAATGCTGTAGGCATCGACAGGCGGGACACCTGCTTGGATCAGGTGTTCGGTATTCCATGTGGCATCGCTGGGATAGGCAATGCCCGCGCCGATGTCTTTCATCGGCAGCACGAGGTAGTAGCCGTAGGTGTATTGGCCGAGCACGAGGTGGTAGGTTGTGGCTCTGGCATGGATCTTTATCTCGAGCGGATAGCCCTTGCTTTGGTGAACGAATTCTGCGAGGCCCGGCCAGCCCTCGACCCAGCGCTCGTCTTCGCACATCCGGTCCAGATTGCAGTGGAAGGGAATCGGCTTCATTCCTTAATCCCTCCCAGCATCTCATGTTCCTGTATGAACTGGATGTCGTGCTCATCAATCAAGCGTTTCTGCTGCTGGGCAGCGTACATCAAGCTTTTCTCAGAGATCCGGTTTATCATGCGCGGGATGCCATGGGAGAAGCGGTAGATGTTGTCTATGGCCCGGTCGGTGAAGATGTCGGTCCGTCCTCCCGCATAGGCCAGATGTGACTGGATGTAGCGCGCGGTATCGGCGCGGTCTAAAGGCCCCAGCGTACAGAAGATGTCAATGCGCTGCCGGACGGCCGCGTACCGCTGCAGCTTCAGCTTGTCCAGCAGCTCGTTCTGCCCGACGAGGAGGAGCGCGACGGGGCTCATGGAGTCGAACCGGTAGTTGAGCAGGAAGCGGAATTCCTCAATAGTCTCTTTCTCCAGCAGATGGGCTTCGTCGAGGATCACCACCACTTTCTTGTGCTGGATCAGGCGGAGCGTCTCCACGGCTTTCTGCAGCTGCCGCTTGGCATCGCCGCGGTAGAAGCGGGACTCTATGCCGAGCTGGTCGAGGATGCCTTTGTAGAACCACCGCGGCGTCAGCTTGGAGTCCGAAAGGTAGATCACGACGTAATCTTCTTTCGGCAGCGACCCGACGAAAGCCCGGAGCTCGGTGCTCTTGCCGCATCCGGGGCCGCCAGTCATCACGCCGAAGAGCTGGTGGTCAGCAACATAGGTGAGCCGGCCGAGGATGTCCTGCATGTGCGGGGTCAGGAACAGAGACTCAGGCGGCAGGTTCCGGACAAAGGGCGTATGCTTCATTTCGAAGAAGGCTTCATACATGCTGCTCGCCCTCCTTCCGGTAGCTGCCGAAGGAGATGCCGTCGGCCCGGAGCTGCAGGTTCTCCTTCCGCTTGGCTTCCAGTGCCGTCAGGAAGCGGGAGGATTCCGGCTCGGCTGGGAGCAGGGTGTCCGGGATCTCCGGCTTCGGTCCGCAGAATTCCGTCAGGACACGCGGGCTGGCATCGAAGGGGAGCATATCTTTCGGATGGACCGTGAGTATCTCGCTCTGCATGGGGTCATAGGAGATGGCTACGGTCTGCCCGGCAAGCGACGGCCCCACCTCATAGGCCCTGCCATGGAACTGGATGCAGCCGGAGTTGTCGACACGGCGCTTCTCGTGGTGCAGGAAAGCCTGCGTCACCGCTGCTGTGTCGAGGAACGTGAGTGGCCGCGCGTCCCGGTTCCATTCCTGTTCCGGCGTAATGCCGCCATCCGGGACGGTCAGCCCGAGATCCTTGTAGTATGCCGCCAGACCTTCATGCGGCTTCTTGTGGTAATAGGCATCCAGCCAGACTTCCCAGTAATGGTTGAGTTCCTGGAGTGTCCGGATTTTCTGTGCCTTGGCTTCCGCAAGGAACGAGTTCACGAAGCGGTTGAATACCTCGACGGCACCTTTGCTCGCCGGGCTGTACGGCTTGCACCGCGTCATCTTTATCCCGAGCTTTGCAAAGGAGCGCGTGAGGTTCTGTGAGATGAACTGGCCGCCGTTGTCATGGTAGCAGCGGTCCATCTTCCCGTAGGTCAGGATGGCACGCCGGTAAGTGTCCTCCACAATCTGGCCGTTCATGTTGTCGTAGAAGCCTGAGCCGATCACGTAGCGGGAATGGTCATCGAGGATCACCACGAGATAGGTCTGCGTCATGCGGCCGTGCTTGCCAATCGGCAGCTTTGGCCCGTACTTTATGTCGGCCTGCACCAGCATCATGCGGTGCGGCTTCCAGTACCGGCGGGATGAGCTCCGGCTGGCCTGCAGATGCTTCTTCATCTGGGCACGGCCGAAGCCGGCCCGCTCCAGATGCCGCTGCACCGTGGAACGCTTCAGGACGCCCGGTGCAGCGCGCCCCTCCATCTCAAGGATCAGGATGATCTGGTTTACCGAGCGGAGCGGGACTTCACGCTTGAGCTGGATGCACTCCTGCAGGAGCCTCTGGAAATCCGGCGGCATAGTGTGCAGGACGCGCTTGGCAGGCTTCAGCCCGTCAAAGCCGTCCTCCCGGAACGCCTTCTCGTAGCGGTAGAGCGTGCGCGGCGAAAGATGCTGCTCTGCGGCAATCCGCCTACGCAAAGCGAGAGCCTTCCCGAGGTCCAGCGACTCGTCCAGCAGGGGTGAGATCATCTGGAACCGGCGCAAGGCCTCCGTTTCTCTGGAATCTTCTTTTTCTGTCATGGCAAACGCCTCCTTTGCCTCCATTTTAGGCAAAGGGAACGCGTGACACAAAGCAAAGCAGGTGCAGAGGCTAAGCTGGCACGGAGCCGCCGCTGTTATACAGCATGCGTAGCACCGTCGCCAGCCATCCGCCGCCGTTAGACCGCAGGGCATGGAGCAAGGAACTGCTGGACAACAGAAGGTCTTCGCTGAAATCCAGCAGACGGTGGCCGACCGAGCGGAGCATGCCGTCCATGGCGGAAGTATTCCGCTCTATCCAGTCTTTCCAACGGCGCATCGTCGCTGTGCACGGATAGTCCTCCGTCAACGTGTCGCGCTCGGTCAGGACATCATCGACAACGTTCTCCACGATCTCCGTCCCGTAATGCTTATGCGGGGCAAGGATGTCCGGGAGCTCATTGTGGATCCTGCCGCAGGAAGGGCAGTGGAGACGGCGGATCAGGATGTAGCGGGTTTCCCCGCCATACGTCCGCCAGATCCGCCTGCGGGAATCACGGTATTTCAGCACCGAGCCGCAGATAGGACAGACCGCGCAAGGTTCCTTACTCAGACAGAAAAATATTCTCGTTCCTGTTGAATCGGAGCTCAAACTTTGATATAATAATCATATGTTTTGGGGGCTCCTAAAAGACGGGTATAGAAGATGTCTTTTAGGGGCTTTTTCCTTTCTCTATATTGTCTTAATGACAGTATAGAGGGCAAAGCAACGACATGCAAGCGTATCAATTCAGTGACGATTTAGCGTAGCCGTTACAATGAATAGCATCCTTTCTTTTTATGATAGTTCCGGGAAAGTGTACTCTTAAGAATAGAGTAGATAATATGGGTGGATATGCCGCATACCGCGAAAAATCCAATAATTTTTTGTAGTTCTACTGATGCCTTCTTTCTATTGTGAAGATAGGTGAAAATGATTGTTTACTCTCTATTTTTTTTCTAAGTATTGCACACGCGAACCTCCTTTGATGGATTTTATGTACTTTAGTAGAGAAAAACACACTATTAGTGATTATAACTCACTATTTCTACATCTCATCCCAAATTCCTGCTAATTATGTCAAGAAAAATTCACGGCTTTTGTGAGTCTTTTTTTCTACCTATACTATAGGGTAGGAAAGGAGGGGGCAGGATGAACCTGACGGCTCAACGGCTGCGTGCGCTGCGCAAGCGGGAAGGGCTATCGCAGACGGAGGTCGCGAGGATTCTCGGCATCACCAGGACGGCTTACAACAAGTACGAGAGTGGCGCGAGCGCGCCGTCGCGGAAGTTGCGCGAACTTGCTCAGCTCTATCGTGTCTCGACGGATTACATCCTCGGGGAGGAGGATGCACTGGCGGAGAAGCTGCGCGAAGCGGACGCGCGGACGAGCAGTCATCTCCGCAAGTACCTGGATCTGAGCGACGAAGGAAAGGATATCGTAGACATCACGCTTGATGCAGTATATGCGCGTGAGAGCCGTGATGTATCGTCGACGGAAAGCAGCCGCCCGCGTGTGAAGAATACGGCGGCTGCTCCAAAGAGCCCGACTGTTGCAGGCGAAGCACCGACAGACAGACATTGACTCCTTATTTCATTATACAAATGTCCCCGCAGGATTTGTTGTCCTGCGGGGACATTTTGCCTTACTGGAACGGTATCATTTTGCACGGAAGTCAAGTGCGAAGGTCGGGGTGGAGATGACCTGGGGCCCCATACCGGTGGTGGTGACGGTGAGATGGGTGCTGCCGCCGCGTGTGGGGAAGCTGCCGAGCGGGATGGTGAGCTCGGCTGTGGCGCCGGGGACAATGGCACCGGCGGTGGTCGTCTCCTGATTGCTGCCGTCGGAGACGGTAAGGATGGGGGAGGCAAAGATCTCGTCGCTTTCATTCGTTATCCTGGCGGTGATACTGTAGGCGGACAGTGAGCCGCTCTGCCAGACGGCGGCGGGGACAATCTGCATGGCACCACCATTTGAGATAGGGGTGTCCCATTGGTCCATCCAGGCGTTGAGGCGGTCGCCGTTGCAGTAGAGGCGGACGCGCACGCGGTTGGGAGCTGTCTCGGGGGCCTCTTCGTTTGTGGTGGCAGATCTTGTTGCCGTTGGCGCAGCTTGGGATGTGGGTGTTGCTTGTGGGGCTGTAGCCGTGATGTCATTTGCTGGTGCGGATGAAGCCGGCAGTTGTGCAGGTGGAACGAGTTGTTTTTTTGCCTGTTCGAGGCTATTTTTGAGAGACTGCTCTTCGTTCTTGACGGCTTTTTTTACCTCATGGCTGAAATTTTGCAGTTCGTCATGACCGGGCAGAGGCTGTTCGGGATAGCGGAAGCGATGCCAGAGCAGGATGGCGGCAAGGGAGCAGAATGCGATGCCTGCCAGGATGAGTGCGCGCCTGCCATAGTAAAAGAGCTTCGCATGGCGCACGGCGCGGGCAAGCTTGGCGGCGCTCTGGTAGCGGCGGGCGGGGTCTTGTTCCGTGCATTTTGCAAGGATGGGGCGCAGCGGACCGTGGTAGTCGGGGCCCAGAAGTTCGCGGACGGTGACGCCGAGTGCGTATAAATCACTGCGCGCATCGGTCTGGGCGCTGCCATACTGCTCCGGCGGCGCATAGCCTTTTGTGCCGAGCAGCCGCGTGTCTTCTTCGTGTCCTTCTTTGACGGTCCGCGCGGCATCGAAGTCGATGAGCCGGTAGAGGCCGCTCGAGCTCGCGCCGGGCGGCTCCATGATGTTCGATGGCTTGATGTCGCGATGGAGGATGCCGTGCTGGTGCAGGAGTGTCAGGCCGCT
>Ga0310695_10000655_pt1 | contig 86727 bp, 79 predicted proteins | sample RumenRJG_04DNA_FD_203882 | JGI IMG/M metagenome (GOLD analysis project Ga0310695, IMG submission 203882) | Bovine rumen microbial communities from Lethbridge, Alberta, Canada - RJG_04 (v2) (version 2) | ecosystem: Host-associated > Mammals > Digestive system > Stomach > Rumen | place: Canada...
GACAATCCTCCTGAAAGAATCGAGCGAATCGCGTAAATCGCACAATTCGTACGATAAAGTATAGTGTTATAGGTCATTATCTCAGGAATATGGTAAGATTAAAAGGTACTGGCTATTGAGTGCTTACGAGAGTCGAGTATTTACGGAAACATAAGGTATTTGGTCATATTGGTATGAACTCAATTTGGCGTGATAGATTGGTCCCCTTATACGCAGACAGAATTTTTCTGGGCGACAATGTGCGTTGCGGATCCAGAGTCTATTTCATTACGCATGACGTTATTCATGACATGCTGAATCACAGAGAAGGGAACGACTTTGAATTCAAAGAGTTTATCGGAGACATACACGTCGGAGATAACGTGTTCATTGGCTCTAATTCTACGATACTCGGCGGTGCAAATATCGGATCAAATGTAATTATTGGTGCAGGAAGTCTTGTGAATAAGGACATACCCTCAAATTCCGTAGTGGGGGGGGTACCAGCCAGGTTCATATGCTCATTTGATGAGTTTGTAGAAAAGAGAAAAAGATTAGAAGAATAAATGGCTGGATAGGAAATGTATATGAAACATAAACCGTATGGACCGTATGAGAAATACATAAAGCGTCCACAGGATTTCCTGTGCGCGTTACTGGCAACGATAGTTCTTTCGCCAGTTCTTATTGTAGTGGCAATTCTTGTGAAGATAAAACTGGGAAGTCCCGTCCTCTTTACACAAGAGCGGCCTGGAAGAAATGGAAAGGTTTTCAAACTATATAAGTTTCGCACCATGCTTCCTCCAAAGGACGGTGTGATTGATCCGAAACAGGACGCAGCGCGTTTGACACCGTTCGGAAGGAAACTGAGAAGTACATCACTCGACGAGCTTCCGGAGCTGTTCAACATGTTAAAGGGCGATATGGCGGTAGTGGGCATTAGGGTAATATTAGGGTCAGACAAGGAAAATCAAGGTTTTCCAATGGTCTGCGGCTGCTGAGTCGAATCCCTTTTATCGAAAAGCTGTGCTGAAGGGTACTGAGCAACAGCCGCGAAACAGATGAAAATCGTGGTTACTTGTTCGCTCAGTTTTGACCCAATCTTAATGAGCACACAAATCGAATAAAGGAGGTTGGACTAAGCAGCCGGGGAACCGAATGGTTCGCCGGCCCTTGGTCTTTTTTGATTCATCAAAAGAGACAGCTTTTCACATCTACAGGATAACACAGAAATGATAAATAAGCAAGAATAAAATAAAAGCATTTTTATTCTAAGACAGGAGAAAACACATGGCCTTTAAAGATTCTGGTGATATTCGTCCCTTTGTTGACAAGATCTGGCTTTCCAGCCCGACGATGCATGGTAAAGAAGCAGATTATATGATGGAAGCCTATAAAACCAACTGGATGAGCACCGTAGGCAAGAACATAGATGAGGTGGAAGCCAGGGTGGCAGAGTACATCGGCGTGAAATATGCAGTCGCTTTAAGCGCCGGAACAGCAGCTCTGCATCTTGCAACTAAGCTTGCCGGTGAGAAGCTTTATGGCCAGGCAAGACCGTATGAGGGAACACTTCGGAACCATGTAGTCTTTGCAAGCGATACCACATTCGATGCCTCAATCAATCCGATTGCATATGAGGATGGCGAAGCCGTCTTTATTGATACAGAATACGACACCTGGAACATGGATCCGGTCGCACTGGAAAAGGCGTTTGAGCTTTATCCGGAAACGAAACTGGTTGTTCTCGCTCATCTCTACGGTACTCCCGGAAAGATGGAAGAGATCAAGGCGATATGCGACAAGCATGGCGCTCTGATTGTAGAAGATGCTGCGGAGAGTCTCGGAGCAAAATATCTCCTTAACGGTGAGTGGGTTGAGACCGGAGCGTTAGGAAATTATAACTGTATTTCCTTCAATGGCAACAAGATCATCACAGGTTCCTGTGGCGGCATGTTCTTAACCGATTCTAAGGAAGATGCTGACAAGGTTCGCAAGTGGAGCACACAGTCACGTGAGAATGCGCCGTGGTATCAGCATGAGGAGATCGGATACAACTACCGCATGAGCAATGTGATTGCCGGTGTTATCCGTGGTCAGCTTCCTCACCTTGATGAGCATATTGCTCAGAAGCAGGCAATCTATGAACGCTACAAGGAAGGACTTAAAGACCTTCCTGTCAAGATGAATCCGTATGATGCAGAAAAATCCGTCCCGAATTTCTGGCTGAGCTGCCTTCTTATTGATGAGGATGCGATGTGTCAGCAGGTCAGAGATGATCAAAAGGCACTCTATATTCCAGAAGCAGGCAAATCCTGCCCTACGGAGATCTTAGAGACTCTGGCAAAGTTCAATGCGGAAGGTCGTCCAATCTGGAAACCCATGCACAGCCAACCGATTTATCGTACCTATGCATTCATCACAGCCAATGGCAATGGCCGTGGACAGAGCAATGCGTATATTGACAAAGGAAAGGCACAGGATGTCGGTATGGACATCTTCAGAAGAGGGCTGTGCCTGCCGAGCGATAACAAAATGACTGCAGAGCAGCAGGATGTAATTATTGATATTATCCACAAATGTTTTAGATGAACAGGGAGAATAGATTATGCACCATAAGCCATACGGGCCATATGAAAAATATATAAAACGTCCGCAGGATTTTCTTTGTGCGTTGCTGGCAACTATAGTACTTTCTCCTTTGATGATTATTATTGCAATTCTTGTACGTGTTAATCTTGGATCTCCAATCCTGTTTGCACAGGATAGACCGGGAAAAGATGGAAAAATTTTTAAACTGTATAAGTTTAGAACGATGCTTCCACCAAAAGATGGAGTGATTGATCCAACGCAGGATGCACAACGCTTAACTCCGTTTGGGAGAAAACTTCGTTCATCTTCGCTTGATGAACTGCCGGAGCTTTTCAATATGTTGAAGGGGGACATGTCTGTGGTAGGACCCCGCCCTCTCTTAGTTCAGTATTTAGGCCGGTTTAATGAACATCAAGCAAGGCGACATGAAGTACGTCCTGGATTTACTGGTCTTGCACAGGTTCATGGGAGAAACTCTATTAGTTGGGAAGATAAGTTTGATTGGGATGTTAAATATGTAGATCATATTACATTTATCGGTGATTGGAAGATTATTTTTGCGACTATAAGAACTGTGCTTAAGCGCGAAGGGATAAGTGCAGAGGGTGAAGCCACAATGGAAGAATTTATGGGGTCGGAGATAAAGAAATGAATGTATTATTTACAGGTGTTGGTAGAAGAATAGAGCTGATTCAGGCATTTAGAAACGCAGCATTAGTTCTTGAAAAAGAATTGAAAATATATGGTGCAGATATGGCGGGAACGGCTCCAGCACTATCATATTGCGACTTCACAAGAAAAGTCGTTGGTATGAAGGAACCAAGCTACATAGATGATCTTCTTCAGATTTGCTCGGATGATGATATCAATTTGCTTATTCCAACCATTGATACAGACTTGCTAGTTCTCAGCGAAAATAAGGAAAGGTTTGAGGCAATAGGAACAAAAGTTCTGATTAGCGAACCGGATAAAATTATAATTTGCAGAGACAAAAATAATACAAGTCAATTCTTTGTGAATTGCGGCCTCAATGCACCAACGCCGGTAAATGATTGGAAAAAATATCAGGGTGGCTACCCAGCTTTCATAAAGCCGAAGGATGGAAGCAGCTCAATCAATGCATTTAAGGTTGAGAATGCAAGAGAACTTGAGATCTACGCTACTCAAGTCGAAGATTACATAGTTCAACCATTCGTATCAGGCACAGAGTATACAATTGACATCTTCTGTGACTGGAGGGGGGAACCTGTTTCAATTGTTCCGAGAGAACGAATGCAGGTCAGAGCTGGAGAGGTTCTTAAGACGAAGATAGAGCTCGATCAGACTATGATTGAGGAGAGCAAAAAGCTCTGTGCTGCATTTAGACCTTGTGGTCCTATGACAGTCCAACTTATCCGCGATGAGAAGGGAATTGACTGGTTCATTGAAATCAATCCTCGATACGGTGGCGGGGCACCTTTATCCATGAAGGCCGGAGCAAGAAGCGCAGAAACTGTGCTTAGAATTTTGGCGGGTGATGAGGTGGAGAGATGGCCACAGATCGCAGACGGTGCTATATATTCTCGCTTTGACCAGTCCGTGTGTATCACAGAGGGGAAGAGCCAAATTAAGGGTGTGATCTTCGATTTGGATGACACGCTCTATAGCGAGAAAGAGTATGTGAGAAGCGGCTATAAAGCGGTTAGTGATTATCTTGGTGGCGGATATGAAGAACGGCTCTGGGAGTTGTTTGAGGATAGGAAGTCTGCCATTGATGAGTTGCTTAAGGAACTTGGACGAGAAGCTGAAAAGGACACAGCGGTTGCTGTTTACCGTAGTCATAAACCGGACATACACCTTTATCCCAAGGTAAAAGAACTTATTAAAGGACTGAAGAGTAAGGGAGTCAAAGTAGGAATCCTCACAGATGGTCGGCCTGAAGGGCAGAGAAACAAGTTGAAAGCTTTAGGGCTGGAAAACGAAGAGTTCATCATTACAGATGAATTAGGAGGCATTCAGTTCCGTAAGCCATGTGATATAGCGTTCAGGATAATAATAACTCGCTGGCGGTTGAATCCGAGTGAAGTTGTTTATGTGGGAGATAACCCTATGAAGGACTTCCAAGCTCCACAGCAGTTGGGAATGAGATATATAATGTTAAACAACAGTGATAGCATATACCAGAATATGGAAGAGTATAGAGGCACTTCTACAATATCATCAATAAGTGATTTGAAAGATTTAATATGAGAACATTAACCATAAATTCATTAAGAAGAATGATGCGAGGGCTTTTCTCTATAAGACGTCATCTGATAATGAAATTAAATATTGACCAAATTAATGAAGTAATAGTTCCTGTTGAGTGTACCCTTTTAGAAGTTGACCATGCAGATGGTTTTATTGATGGAACCTATAGCATTAAGATGCAGAAAAAAATTATATCTTTAAATGAAAAATTTGTTGATACATTCATATTAAGGATTGATCAACAGCCCATAGGTATAGCGTCTGTTATGTATAGGGGGGTTGATGAGTTAGAGTATAAGATAAGAAATATTGATGCATTTATTTATAATGTATTAATAATACATGAATTTAGAGGCAAAGGATATGCTGGAATATTGTTGTCTTTGATTGCAAATGAATTAAAGAAACAAGGAATAAGAGAGGTTTTTCTCGCAGTAAGTACAGATAACATTAGTGCCATCAGTGCATATAAAAAAATCGGGTTTGAAATAATAGATAAAAAATCTTTTATAAGAATATTAAGACACAACATCCCGTACTATGTACTTTAATAATAAATGAGAATGAGTTGGAGGAACGATAAATGACAAGTCTCGAGGATTTCAAAAATAAACAGCTTCAAATCTTACATGAGCTGGACAGAGTTTGTCAAGCAGCAGGAATTAATTATTATTTAGCTTATGGAACATGTTTAGGTGCTGTTAGACACCAGGGCTTTATACCATGGGATGATGATATTGATGTGTTTTTGACATGGGAAGATATGGAAAAACTGTTCAGTAATCAGCATTTATTTCAAAATAAGTATTTTTTGCAAAGTCGTAATACAGATCCTAATTACTGCAACATGAAGTTAGCTCTAAGGGATTCTTCAACATCTTATTTTTCTGATGACAATGATAACCAGGATATTAATCATGGAATGTTTATTGACTTGTATACGTTATTCCCTTATCCAGATAACTGGTTTGCTGCGCATAAATTAATTATAGATTCGTACATATTAAGAATTCTTTATTTGAATGAACCTCCTGTAAATCACGGTAAGTTAGGACGTATTGCATATAAAGTGGTTTCTGCTTTGTACAAAGATAAAAGAAAAGAGAAGAAAATAAAAAAGGTTGAGAAGGCTTTAAAAGAGAATGGGGGAAGAAAAAATCTTGCGTCATTCTTTGGTGATGATATAACACCAGTATCCTGTTTTAAGTTCCCTAAAGAATGTTTTCAAACTCCTAAAAGGATTAAATTCGAAGATTATCTAGCACCTTGTCCAACTGATCCGGAACGTATATGTGAATTGACATATGGTAAAACATATATGCAATTTCCACCTGAAAAAGATAGGGTTTCAAGACATCATGTGAAATATATGAGTTGTGATGAGCCTTACACATACTACAAAGGGGTTTACTATATAAATGAATGAAAACAAATTGGCAAATGACAATAAGCTTATAGTTGATAGAGCCTTTTTTTGTGATTCGCCATTCGAAGTGTTCACAAGTATACATATGGTGATACATGATGGGATAGAATCAGATATTTACATCTTAGATTCATTTCGTGATGCATCAAGATTGATCGATAAGTTGAATGAAAATCCTGTTTTCCGTAAATCTATAATTATCAATTCCAAGAATCTCTATCGAAAAGAAAAAAGCTTAAGAAAAAAGTCTTTAATAAGTAGCGCTGGAACATTCACAACATATTTTAATGTTGACAAGATCGTAGAACAATATATTGATACAAATGTGAAGTACAAGACAATGTTTTTTACATGCAACCAGCTAAGCTTTAGATTGGCAAGGTTCTATTTTATAAAAAAGGGGTATGAAACAGAGTTCATTTTTTTTGATGAGGGCTCGGGGTCATATGACGGTCATTTTGAGAGAGTAAAATTTTCAGACCGTTTTTTTAGAACTTTACTGTTTGGAAAGAAATCAAGTAATCGAAATTTGAAGTTCTATTTATATCAACCGGAGCTATATTGTGACTATAACAATAATAAGAATAGATTATATACTATACCCAAAGTGGATAATCGAGATCTAGATAATTTAGATATATATAAAAATGTGTTTAATGTTTCACCATATTCTAAAGATAGAAAATGTATTTTTTTTGATTCCTTAAGGGAAGAGATATGCACTTCAAAATATGCATTAGATAAACTATCGGAATGGTTTGACTTAGTAGAGGATGCAATAGGGACAGATGGGATGTATGTTAAATCTCATCCAAGAGCATATGGTTTATATCCCCATAGATGTCAAGAGTATGCAACAACTTCTCCAATGGAGATAAATTACATGACTATGGATCTAGATAACATGTGTCTCGTATCTCTTATTTCTACAGCGGTTATTTCACCTAAGATGATATATGGAAAGGAACCATATGTGATTCTGCTATGTAATGTCGATCATAAAGTCTATAATCCTAGGCCTGAACTTCTTGACTTTTATAATAACATTAGAAGGCTATATAAGGATCCATCTAGATTTATGATTCCAGAGAACGAAGGAGAACTGAGGAATTGCTTGGAAACAATGGGAAATTACATTAAACATCAATGATGTCAAAGACTTACTGTAGGATCATTAGTTATGAATAAATGGACAATTAAATTGAGAAATCCTTTTCAACATATTTCCGTATATGCGTACTTTATATCTGTTCTCATAATGAGCGAGATCGATAATACATTGACAACTGCATTCTTCTATCTGGCAGCTCTGTTATGCGTATTTGCGGTATTGCATTTACATGGGATGTTGGATAATAGAACTCATATCATTATGATTGCCTCATTAATTTGTGGTATTTCTAATATTTTTATTATAGGTAATTTAAACTTTATTCGTTTATTTGTTTTACTGTTAAGCATATATGTTGCAAAATTATTCGTTAGTGACTGTATTATGTCTAGAACCTACTTGAGAATCTACTTCATATATGCATTATTTGTGCTATTCATGATAATAACAAGAGGATTGGGACATCCAATTTTTACATATGTATCAAATAACTATGCATCGGTTTACTTGCTATGCCCATTAATGATTTATTATATTAAGGGTGAAAGAGAAGGAGATAATATTAAATTATTCCCTGCGGTATTGTTTTGGATCACATGCGCGTTAACCACAAGCAGAATGGGGCTTCTTGCAGCATCGTTTATGTTAGGTTGTTTGATTTTATATAGAGAACGCAAGAACAAGGGTAAATATGGATTATTAATGATAATTTTGGTCATTATATTATTTGCAATTCCACTTGGACTATACTTGCTACCGTCTATAATTAGTAAATATGCCGACCTTTATATTATTGACAGATTCTTGAATATGGGACTGACTAGTTCAGCTCGAACAAGAATGTGGACAGAATATCTTGCGCTACTCAAGAATATCAAATACCTTTTATTTGGGGCACCAACTGATCAGGTGTATTGGGCTGCTAGATTTTATGAAGGAAACTTACACAATTCCTACTTGATCGTCCATTCATATCTAGGGATGGTAGGATTCATAGGTCTTGTTGTTTTTATAGGGAGAAGTTTATTCCATAGCATAAAGAATAAAAATTGGGTATTTTTTATTATGCTGATTACATTTTGCGTAAGATCCTATAGTGATCATGTCTTTGGCTGTAATAGAATTAGTCCATTTATATTCTTCTTGATTTTTTTTACTTTCATACCTAATGATAGGGCACTACCCGGTATGATTGATACTTCAAAATCATAATTTTCAGAATGGAGGGATTCCAAGATGTTGAATTTTACAGTTGGACCAGTAATGTGCAGTGAGGAAATATGTGCAATAGGGGCTGAACAAGTACCTTATTTTAGAACACCAGAATTCTCAAAAACGATGCTTGAGAATGAAACACTCATGCTAAAATTTACTAATGCTCCTGTCGGTTCAAAAGTTGCCTTTATGACAAATTCATCCACAGGTTCAATGGAAGCAGTAGTAATGAATTGCTTTGATGGACAAGATAAGGTACTTGTTATTGATGGCGGTAGTTTTGGCCATCGCTTTGTTGAATTGTGTGAAATACACGATATTCAACATGAAGTTATAAAACTTGAGCATGGAAAGATGCTCAAGAAAGAGAAGTTATATGAGTATGATGGCCGGGATTTCACTGGTCTTCTAGTTAATATAGATGAGACTTCAACCGGTGTTTTGTATGATTCTGAAATGATAGGAGAATTCTGCAGAAAAAATGATATTTTTTATGTCTGTGACTGCGTTTCTTCTTTTTTAGCGGATCCTTTTGACATGGCACACTGTGGTGCTGATGTTATGATTACCGGTTCTCAAAAAGTATTGGCATGTCCTCCTGGAGTTTCTATAATTGTCCTTGCTCCAAGAGCAATAGAAAGAGTGGCAAATAGAAGAGTCAAATCTATGTATTTTAACTTAGCAGATGTTCTGAAAAACATGGAAAGAGGACAAACACCGTTTACTCCAGCAGTGGGCATTCTTCGTCAGATCAATGCAAGACTAAAGGAAATTGAAGCAGCTGGTGGTGCGGAGAATGAAATACAAAGGGTTGCAGCCCAGGCAGATGATTTTAGAAAGAAGATAAAGCAGTTACCATTTGAATTTGTTTCTGAATCTCCGGCAAATGGCGTAACACCGGTTCATCCAATAAATGCAGATGCGTATAAGATTTTTGAGATCCTAAAAGATGAGTATAATATTTGGATTTGTCCCAATGGTGGTGATATGAAAAATGAAATCTTTAGAGTAGGCCATATTGGATCTTTGACATATAAGGATAATGATACGTTGATTGATGCGTTAAGGGATATGCAGTTGCGTGGCTTATTGTAAGGAGATGGACATGGTCAAGGTTATTACATATGGGTCATATGATTTATTGCACTATGGTCATATCAGATTATTGGAGAGAGCTAAAGCTCTTGGAGATTATCTCATTGTAGGTGTCACTTCTGATGATTACGATAAAACCAGAGGAAAAATCAATCTGCAACAAACACTGATGGAGCGCATTGAAGCAGTAAAATCAACAGGTATTGCTGATGAGATAATTGTAGAAGAGTATGAAGGACAAAAGATTGACGATATTCGTAAATATGGGGTAGATATCTTTACAGTTGGGTCTGATTGGGAAGGCTATTTTGATTATTTGAATGAGTACTGTAAGGTTATTTATTTACCAAGAACGGAGGGGGTTTCAAGTTCCGAGATACGTGAAAAGAAAAGATCTATTAATCTTGGATTGGTTGGAGAAGCTTCATTCCTAAACAAAGTGTGGAATGAGTCGAACTTTGTAAATGGCATCCATATTGGAGCATTATGCACTAAAAAACCCGAGATGATGCAAGAACAGGCCATAGCAGAAATTGGCATCATAACAGATGATTATGATTCTTTCTTATCAGTTGTAGATGCTGTGTATATCAGATCTCTTCCTAAGTTTCATTATGAACAAATAAGAAAGGCACTCGAATCTGGTAAACATGTTTTATGTGAGTCACCGCTGACATTAAATCAATCTCAAAGTGAGGAACTTCTAAAACTAGCAGAAAAGAAGAATTTGATTCTTATGGAAGCAATAAAGACTGCATATGCTACAGCATACTACAGGTTACTGCTTCTTATTAAAGCTGGGAAAATTGGAGATGTTTATTCTGTAGATGCAGTATGTACCAGTATAAGGGATAATAATGATAATGCTGAATGGAATAACATTCATGAGTGGGGTCCCACAGCACTCCTCCCTGTTTATCAAATTCTGGGTACACACTATAATCGTTCCACTATCGCATCGCATTTCCGCGATGAAGAGCATGACAGCTTTACTAAAATAGATTTTATATATGATCATGCTGTTGCTTCGATCAAGATTGGTGATGGTGTTAAGTCAGAGGGCGAGCTAGTTGTTTCTGGTTCAAAGGGCTATATTTATGTGCCGGCACCTTGGTGGAAGACAGATTATTTTGAAATTAGATTTGAAAAAACTGATGAGAATAAAAGATATTTTTATCAATTAGATGGTGAAGGTATTCGGTATGAACTTGTAGCCTTTACAAGATCTATTGAGAGTTGCAGAACTGCTTTAGATATAAGCAGGGAAGTGACGCTGTGTATATCTAAAACTATGGAACAATTCCAAGAAAAAGACGAAATTATATTGATTTGATGCATTATATTTTTGCTCTAAAATGATTCTGAATATTGTGGATGATTGAAAGGCAGAGAGATTTACGTGTGGATATGAACAATAATGCTAAAGCATTAAAATCTGGATTTTGGTATTTAATCGCAAATTTTGTGGTGAAGGCAATGGCGCTTATCACTACACCGGTTTTTACTAGACTTCTTTCCAAAGAACAGTTTGGGCAGTACAGTAACTGGTTTTCATGGACAAGTATTGCCATAATAATTATCACCATGAGCATGGAATCAAGTTTGATAAGTGCCAAATTCGATTTTAAAGATAAAATATACCAGTATGATCTCTCACTGATAGGTTTGAGTCTAACTTCGACTGCAATCTGGACAATCATAGTTAATATATTTGCGCCTTTCTTTTCAGAATTGCTCGAATTACGAGTTCTTTATATGAACTTAATTCTGCTGTATTGCTTCTTTTATTCTGTTGTAAACATTTATCAAATAAGTGAACGATATCAATACAGGTATAAAAAAGCGGTATTTGTTGCTGTGTTGATTGCTGTTAGTACTGCGGTTATTTCTGTATTGCTTGTTATAAACATGCAGAATAGATTGACAGGACGAATATTAGGTATGGTTATTCCTCCTGTTATCATAGGCATTGTTCTAGTCATATGGTTCATAAAAGAGGGAAAACATATCGATTTTAAAGTATGGCCATATGCATTAAAAATATGTATACCTTTTGTACCGCATCTATTGTCGCTTACTGTTCTCAATTCAGTAGATCGGATTATGATCACAAAAATATGCGGTGCAACAGATACCGCGCTGTATTCTGTTGCTTACACATGTGGGCATATGGTTACGATATTGATAACATCTATGAACAATGCTTTTTCACCATGGCTTGGTGATAAGCTTCATGATAAAGAATTTGGAGAGATCAAGAAGGTATCACAATATTACATCATTATCTTTTGTGTTTTAGCACTGGGAATTATGCTTCTTGCTCCAGAGGTTCTACTTATTCTTGGTGGGCATAGTTATTTAGAGGCAAAATACGTAATCACACCAGTGGCAATGGGTTGTGTATGTCAATTTCTATATACATTATTCGTAAATGTAGAGCAATATAATAAGAAAACTATAGGAATGGCATTTGCTAGCGTTTCCGCAGCTGTATTGAATTATATTCTGAACGCAATATTCATTCCTATGTACGGCTATCTGGCAGCGGCATATACTACACTATTTGGTTATCTGTTCCTTCTGCTTGTTCATATGTATCTTGTCAAAAAAATTGGATACAAAAACACATATAGTTATTCATTCATTGGCATTGTGACTTTGATAATGCTGATCTTTATGATACTTATTAACTTTCTTTATGCCAATACTACGATTAGATTTATAGCATTAGGGTTATTTCTGATTTTGTTGGGTATTGTATTTTACAAAGAGAAAGCACGATGTAAGAAAATCCTTGGAATAATCTTCAAACGATAAGATGTATTAATGATAGTTCTTCTTGGGAGGTAATATGGAAAAGCTAATTGTAATCGGCGCTGGCGGTTATGCTAAATCTGTGCTTGATTCAGTTGATTATTATAATTATAAGATAAAAGGGTTCTTAGATGAGTTTTCAAAGGAAGAAGAGCATCTGAGTTATCCGATTTTATGGCACTCACTAGATGAAATTGAAACTCCTGAAAAGTATTTTTATTTCATTGCTATTGGAAATAATCAGAGAAGAAAGATTTGGTTTGATAGGCTGATGAGTAGAAAGCTTAAGCTTATCAACGTGGTAGACAGGTCAGCTATAATATCTCCAGAGGCGAAAATTGGTACAGGTTGCTTTTTCGGAAAGATGGCTGTGGTCAATAGCAAGGCAATAATTGGGGACGACTGCATAATCAATACAAAGTCGTTGGTTGAACACGGTTGCACTGTGCATAGTCATGCAAATATATCTACGAATGCTGTTATTAATGGAGATGTAGTTGTTGGAGAGGGTACTTTTGTTGGCACTAGCTCTACAACAATTGGTCAGAAAAAGGTAGGGGAATGGTCAACGATAGGTGCTGGCGCTGTTGTTATATCAGATGTAGAGGATAATGTTACTGTCGCAGGCGTACCCGCAAAGATAATAAAAAAAGGAGCAATGTTGGGATAGAATGAAGATTTTGGATAAGTTCATCAGATTTGCTATAAGTTTATGTGATTCAAAAGACAAGGCGAAGCTACGAGCTTACTACAAGAAAAAATTTAATGTTCAGATTGGTAAGTACTCATACGGGTTCAATATATATAATATAGGATCTGGTAGTAGTATCGGAGCTTTCTGTTCTATCGCACCTGGAGTTATTATAGGGCTGATGAATCATCCATATCAGTGGGTTTCCAGTAATCCATTCTTATATTATTCCTCCAGAGGTTTTATCCCAGAGAATAAAACTATTGATACAAAAATTGGCTCGATAATTGGGGACGATGTTTGGATCGGAGCAAATGCCGTAATACTTCCCGGCGTTATAGTTGGACAAGGTGCAATAATTGGTGCCGGTGCAGTAGTTACCAAGGAAGTCATGCCCTATGAAATTGTGGGGGGGGGGTACCAGCCAGTCATTTAAAATGGCGATTTGAGGATCCTTCGATGCGCGAGAAATTGAGCCATATAAGATGGGGTTCACTAAGCGATGAGGTATTAAAGGACAGTATCGAGTTGTTCTATAATCCGATGGATTTTGTGAATGAATTTGGAAAGGATAACAAGTCATGAAACATGTGTTTATCGTTGCAGAGATAGGTTGCAATCACAATGGAAGTAAAGAAATTGCAAGACAGTTAGTTGATAAAGCTAAGGCTTGTGGAGTTGATGCGGTAAAGTTTCAAACATTTAAAGCCAAAGATTTGATTTCTTGCTATGCACCCAAGGCCGAGTATCAGAAGGAAACAACAGGAACTTCAGATTCTCAACTTGAGATGACAGCAAAATTAGAGCTATCTCATGATGATTTAATTGAACTAAAAGCTTATGCCGAGAGTCTAGGGTTGGTTGTATTTTCAACACCGTTTGATCTTGGTTCTGTTGAGTTTCTTGATTCCATTGGTCAAACACTTTGGAAGATTCCTTCGGGCGAAATTACAAATCTTCCTTATCTTCAGAGAATTGGTCGTATAAAGAGAGATGGTAAAAAAATAATTCTTTCAACTGGAATGGCGACGATAGAAGAAATTCAGAAGTGCCTTGACATATTAATCGATGCTGGTACAAACGAAAAGGATATAATTGTTCTGCACTGTAACACCGAGTATCCAACCCCTGATAATGATGTTAATATCTTGGCGATTAATGATTTAAAAGAACATTTTCCGAATGTTGCAGTAGGTTTTTCTGATCATTCAGTTGGATACGTTGCAGCGGTTGGCGCGACTATTCTTGGTGTTAGCTTGATTGAAAAACATTTTACACTGGATAAAAATATGCCCGGACCAGATCATAAAGCTTCAGCTACACCTGAAGAGCTTAAGGCACTTGTAGAAAATGTAAGACGAATTGAGGTAATGGCTGGTAGTGTAAAAAAAATCGTAACCGAGTCTGAGCGAAAGAATAAAATAGTCGCTAGAAAGTCGATCGTTGCCTCTAGGGACATTAAGAAAGGCGAAGTGTTTACTTCGGATAATATCACTTGTAAGCGCCCTGGAAATGGCATCAGCCCCATGTTTTGGTATGATATTCAGGGAAAAACGGCAGAATGTGATTTCAGTGTTGATGAATTGATAAAGACAACTGATTTTGAATGGCAAGAATAGATTCTTTAAAAGATCGTATGATAAAAGAGAGAAATTATTGGTTCTTACAGGATCCTGTTGCTTCTAGTAATAAAGAATGCTTGGAAATACTCAAGCAAAAACAGATTAACAGGCCATTTGTCCTTAAACGGATTGATCAGATAATCAACGCTAAAAAATCAATTTTTTCCAGTCCTTTTTGCAAGAAATCAGTATGTCTTATTGGTCATTCACAATTGGATCAATGGCAAGTTGATGTGCTTGCTGGATACAAAGTTAGGAATTGTAGTGTTTCAGGCATAACTAGTTTTGAATATAACGAAAAAATACTTAACAATGGATTATTGAACTGTAATGCGAATTGCTTTATTGTTATGCATGGAACTAATGATGTTGTATGGGACTACAATATTAGCGAGATTGTTGATAGTATTCAAATAACAATAGAATACATAAGACAAAGGAATGAAAAGGCGCCCATAATTTTCCTATCCTGCCTTCATGTTAATGGGAGATTCGACAGGAGTAACACCAGAATTGATGAATTAAATTCACAATTATTTTTGGCACTAAATGCAGAAGTAATATGGTTGGATACTACATTTATGGATAATATAAAAGGCGCTCTTGATGAGAATTACACGACAGATGGACTTCATTTAACCAATGCGGGTTATGGAATGCTACAAAATAGTATAGAGGAAAAAATGAAGGAGATAGGGCTATGAAAAAAATAGCAATAATTCCCGCGAGGTCTGGGTCAAAAGGCTTGAAGGATAAAAACATCATTGATATTTGTGGAAGGCCAATGCTTTCTTACTCTATTGAGGCGGCTTTAAAGGCGAAATGCTTTGAACGTGTAATAGTATCTACAGATTCTGAAAAATATGGGGATATTGCAAAGGCTTTTGGCGCAGAGGTAATATATAGAGGCGAAAAAGTTTCTAATGATATCGCGACCACTTACATGGTATTAGAAGACTTGTTCTATAGAATAACAATTGATTTTGATTATTTTGTGCTACTACAACCCACTTCACCTTTGAGAGATCATAAACATATTACTGAAGCGATTTCTTTATTTGAAAACAGATATGATGAATTTGACTTCCTTGTTTCTATGAAGGAATCAGAACATAATCATTTGTTGGTGAATCCTATAGACGGTGATGGCTCCCTGAAATACTTTGATACGGATTTTGCCAATTATAGAAGGCAATCCTATAAGGACTATAGTCCGAACGGCGCTATTTTTATTGGGAAATATCGAGAGTATCTTAATAAAAAGCATTTCTTTGGCGCAAAATCCTTGGGATATATTATGAATGCATTTGATTCTGTCGATGTTGATACAGAGCTTGACTATAAATTTGCTGTTTTATGCATGCAGGAAAAACAGCAGGAGAATTTTTAATGATGAATACAAAAAATGTGCTATTCGCAACTGGTTCTAGAGCCGATTATGGAATCGTAAGACATTATCTTTCGTTACTAAATAATGATCCCGCGATTTGTTTATCCATCATTGTTACTGGCGCACTATTAAGTCCTGAATACGGACATCAAGTGGAACTGATATATAAAGATGGATTTAAGGTGACAGAAGAGGTTCAAATCCCTATCAATCCTTCTTCAAATCAGGGTGTTGTAGACTCCATGGCCGTTGCGATGTCAAAATTTGGAGAATTTTTTGAAAACAACAAACCGGATCTTTTAATTATTCTGGGGGATCGTTATGAGATGCTATCTGTTGCCACTGCGGCAGCAATGAACAGAATACCGATTCTTCATTTACATGGTGGTGAAGCCACATTCGGCAATTATGATGAATTCATTCGCCATTCTATTACAAAAATGAGCTTGTTTCATTTTACTGCAACAGAGGAGTTCAGAAATAGAGTTATACAGCTTGGTGAATCTCCTGACCGTGTATATAATTTGGGAGCGCTAGGTGCCGAGAATTGTTTGACTATAGTAGAGGAAGAAGTTCCTGATGAAATCAAAGAATTGAGAGGGAAGAGGTATTTTACAATATTATTTCATCCGGAAACTCTGACCAACATAAGGGTCGAAGATCAGATGGAAGAACTCCTTGCGGCGGTAGATCAGTTTAGTCAATTTAGATTTATCTTTTTAGGGTCAAATGCAGATACAAATTCAAATATTATTAGAAATAAAGTAAGGGAATATGTTGCCCAGAATGATAATTGTGAGTACTTCGAAAATTTACCAACGGCAGGTTATCATTATCTGTTAAAATATTCTCTAGGTCTAATTGGCAATTCTTCATCGGGTTTGATTGAAGCGCCTTCGTTGGGAGTATTTACGATCAATATTGGCGATAGACAAGAAGGAAGAGTTCGAGGCAATTCGGTTATTGATGTAAGGTGTGTAAAGCATGAACTGACCGAAGCAATAAAAAGAGTTTGTGAAATAAGATCGAACATTAAGATAATCAATCCCTATTATAAAAAAGACACAGCCAAAAACTATTATAACAAAACAAAAGAGATAATACACAAAATTGAGGAAGGCATTAATGAACATCCGAAAAAGTTTTATGATCTTCCTCATGTATGATATAAAGTAGTATTAAAAACCTAAGAATATACAATATAAGAATTTAAGTGAGAATCTCTAAGAAAGATTAAGGTGTACACATGATTATTAAATTCTCCATGGATGGAATTGAGAATATGGATCTACTGTACACTTGGACACCTGAAGTGGTCGAAGAATTTCCGGAAGTTCCTTGTGAGCGTGAGCACTATCATGGAAAGGAGTATTGTGAGCAAATAATCTCTCATTTATCCGCCTGGAAAGAAAAGAAGTATGTAGGAGCACGAGAGCGGATCGGTAATGAGACATTCCAACTGATTGCAGCAGATGACTCTAAATATATGGTCGCTTTTGGTATCAATACATTTGAGAGAAAACTGGCAAGGATAGAAGTGGTAATTACTGCTCCGAATATTAAATCTTACGATCAAAGGTTGGAAGATCTGAAAATTGACCTGAAGGACGCATTGCTTTCGGATTGGCGTGAATGTACATGGCTTGTAGATGGACAAGCAGCCAAGCTTTGTAAAGAAGCATATGAGCAAGCCTTTGCGATAGAGAATAATCTTCGCGCTTTTGCCAGCAAGGTTTTAATTCACTTTCTCGGCGTGGACTGGATCAAGAAAGCTGGCCTTGAGAAAGAGGCAGAGTCTGTAGCAGAATTAAAAAGGAAATTTGTGCAGCGCGTCCCGGAATTCGATGATATTAATGCTGACTTCCTTTCTATGACTCTTGAGACGCTTGCAAGAATAATGCTTGAAGGCGTTGTTTACAAAGATGAGGTTGTCCTGAGCCGTAAAGATTATAATAGATTTATGGAAATCTGTGCCAAGGCGAAGAGCCCGGCTAATTCAGCAGATTATATAAAGAAGTTCCGTACAGTGGAGAAATCAATCTGGAATGATTTATTTATACCGTATATCATTGACCCGGATGGATTCAAATCTTCATTACATGACTTTATTGAGGATAGAAATCATGTGGCACATAGCAAAGTACTGTCATGGAATTCATACTCGCTGATGTTAAAGGATTTTCAGGCGTTTGATGAGCATATCAGCAAGGCCAGTCTGAAATTTGATGAAGAAGAAACCTCTTCTGAACTATTATCTACATGGGAAGCGGAACAAGATAAATATGATCCTGATTATGAGAATGAATTATATCGGGATCGACTTCAAAGCGAGACCGGAATGGATATTCTGGATGAGCAAGGCATTAGTGATTGGTTCGACGAAGTACTGCATGATTTGTTTTCCGCAGTATATCAGAGATATCATCTTGATCTGGAATACGAAATTTCAGATTTTTATACTCCTTCAGAGGGTGATGTCGTATTCTCTGTTTCCTGTGCTGTTGACGAGAATCTTTGCGTGTCCGTGTTTGCCGAATACTCTATAGATGATGGTCTTGGCGAGGATAGTACTTGCTATCTTACAGCTAAAGACAAAAAAGGAGAAGAGATATATTCTTCCGAAGTTCATTTCCATAATGGTAATGGAAACGAAGAAGATAATGGTCTCATGGAGGCAACAGATAGCACAGAATATGACACCTTGGAGCTTGAGGAGTTTAAGGAAGAACTGTTTGCATCAATTGAGTCCTTAAATCCTTATCCAGCTGAGGCTGATGCTGTTGCTTATAGAAGCAAAGGAGCAGAACATGTCCTAGCTGACTTTCCATGCGGGCAATGCGGAAAATTCGGAGTATCGATAAATGAGGATTTTCTACCTGTAGGAAAATGTTGTTATTGTGGCTGGGAGAATGAATTATCTTACTGCGAACGCTGTGGCGAATTGGTTAGTTCAGATGTTATTGAAGATGGATTTTGCCCATCGTGTCATGCATATATAGAGAAGCAGTAAGATCTGGAGGGTTTTCGATGACAGGCGAGGAACGTAAACAAGCCAGCATCGATCAGATATACACGCATGGCGTTAGTCAGTACCCTGAATGGCATGTTTCAGCTGTAAAATCAATAAAGAAGATTCTTCTTAATCTCGATGATTTCTACGCTGATCTATTACCAGAGTTAGAAACAGAGAATGAAAATAGAGACCGGGTTCATTGTCAGATTAGAAACGGGTGGTTCTACGAAGCAATATCTCAGGCAGAACAGGCGATAGAAGATTTGTTTTCCATGATGATGAATCTGGGCGATATGGATTACTTCGCCAGAAATGTTGTTAGATATAGCGCAACAGAAGTAAAAGAAAAGTCCTGACACAAAGAAATCTATGAGGGAGTTAGTGGATTTGGCTGTAAAACTCTTTGTCGCTCCATATTACCTGGAGATTCGGGAGATTCATTCTCCCGGAGTTCCATAATATATTGTGTTAATTCACATGAGTTTCATGAAATATGAAAAGATCTAAAGTCAAAGCCTATGGGATGTCATTTTATAGATAGAACGGAGTTCCTCTTATGATTAAATTTATATTTGGCTTGGTAGCGGCCATAGTCACAACTGTGCTCACAATCCTTTCCATCTGTTTTTGTCTTAGTCAAAATGATCAGTGAGCAGCGATATTAATAGATAGCGAACACAGCACATCCGGTGCTTTCAATCCTACAGAAGTTGTATATGTGAAACTTGAGGAGGATAGATGATGAACACGCCATCAAAGGACTATATCAAATACATCTGCTCTCTTTACAACGATAAATACGATGACCGTATCGAAGACAGTAAACCCTCTGGCGAGGACTGGCGACCGGGGACTGTTGCCAAGCATAAGAGTCTCATATCTTTCCAAAAAGAGCTGGAAGAGATAGGTGTGCGGTTGAGCACAACAAAAATCAAAAAGATACTGATCTCGGGTGAGGTTTGGACGACAGAACGATCCCGCGAAATAGCAGAGCTGTATGAGAAGTACCGCGCAGAGGGAGAGCGAGAAGCTGCGAGGATGATTGCGGAGGAGTTGGAAGTCTCCATTGTGACGGTGAACACGAATCTCCCTTATTCATCCGTGGTCTACAACCTTGAAAACAAGAGCCAGAACGCACGGCGCTGTGAGCGGTACAAGGAGAGGCACAATAATAAGACAGAACTTTGGAAGTGGATTATTGAGATGGAGGGGCAGAGCTTTAGGACCAGCGGGAGAGGGGCAAGACCGGGAGTCGAGTTTAAATACGAGGTGAGCAGGGCCACGACGGGCGGTGGAAGGAGATACGCGGGAGAGAGTGTAGACGGCTACGGAAATGAACTGTGGATAATCACACTCCTGGACGGGGAGAAAAAGAAGAAAAGCATCTCCAGATCCACGGTAGAGTTGGGTTACAGCCGAGCCAAGGAAATGAATGGAGAGGTGAAAGGGCCGAAGGCGCTCGGCATTCCCGGTGCGGGGAGTTATTTGTATGCGATATTTCAGGAGATGGGTGTGATTAAAAATACGCTGTAAAAAAGTCGTACCGGTGAACCTGTAGGAGAGATCGTGTTTGACTGTAAAGCGAAGAGCATTACAAGGGCTACTATCAACATGGCATTTGAGAAGGCATTGGGGATTCAGAAAAAAGAGGGGTGTGTCCGTGGACCGAAAAGACTTGGCGTGTTTGGAGCGTCCTATATCTCCCCAATCTTTATCAGATTCGGACTAATTAAACAGTCTCTGTAATGGGGATTCGGTAAGGATAAGGAACCCTCCATCTGATGGACTGAAAGACAAAAATCAGATCAGATGGAGGGAATATGATGTTAAATGATATTGGCAAAGTCCATTTATATGATGGCGTGTCAAAAAATATTTGCGAAAAGTCTTTCTATATAATAGACAGTCTGTTTGTTGCTGAGTGTTCATCAGAAAGCGATCACCCTATAATAAAATCACAGGATACCATGTGCAGAGGGGAGGTGATTGCTTATGCGGCAGGAAGAAAAACAGATCTTCCAGTCTATCGGACAGCGCATCAGAGATGCCCGTGACGAGAGGCAGATGACGCAGAAGCAATTGGCCGACCTTGTCGATATGAACTGGAAGTATCTCGGTTCGATAGAACACGGCAGACAGAAGCCTTCGCTTTCAACACTGATAGCGATTAGTAAAGCATTGGAGAAGAGTCTGGATTACTTTGTTGCAGATCATCCGCATGTTTATCCTGAGTACCGTATCCGGCAGGAACTATCAACCAAGCTGGCGAAATGCACGAATGCGACGCTGAAGGCAGTGGACAAGATGCTGGATGCCCTTTTGGAGATGCAGGAGGCTCAGGGAAAGGCATAGCGACCACAATTGAATACGGTTAGATGATCTCTTCGATCTTTTACTAATCGGGAATAGGAATATTCACAAGTATTGAAACCGCAAGGCTGTCAGGACTACTGGTAGTTTTGCGGTTTTCCTTGCTTTTCGAGGAAGTTTGACAGCTTAGGAGACGGCAAGAAGGGAGGAGAGTGTATGGCAGGAAAACTGAGACGATGGCTCAGTGACATCATCAGCCCCAAAGACACCCGCGTGGCAGCGTTTGAAGCGAATGTTGGAACTGAGAGTGAAAACCCGATGAACCAGAGCGGATTTGACGATCCCGAATATACCATGAATCTGGAGCGGACGCTCCGAGTGTTGGAAAGCAGCCTCCATAACAGCGACAATTCAGAAGAGATTGCCATGCAGACCATGGCAGCAGTCTGTGAGTTTTATGATGCGGATTTCTGCGGTGTTCTGGATGTCGATCTGGACGTAGGCGTTTGGACGCCGGAGCTATGGTACGAGCCGGAGTTCGGCCCGATGCATACGACATTATTCAATGAGTATGAGTATATTGAATCCTTTTATTCCTGGGTGCAGGCTCTCAGAACTGGAGAGGCAATCATTATCCCGGATGTGGAGGCGGTGAAGGAGATAAGCCCGGAGGAATATGAGGGGTACAAGAGGCTGGCAGCTCGTTCTGTCATGGCGATCCCGTTCTGGAAGAAACCCACTGGCTTCCTGGTTGTCAGGAATATGAAGCGGTACAAGGACAAGAGCAGCCTGCTGCGGATGCTGTCCTTTGTCTGCTCTCAGATGTGGGAAGACAAGAAGCATCAGGACAGCGCCGCACTGATCATAAGGCCCAGCGAGATCAAGAGCGATAAGGATGTGATCCTGAATGCCTTTGGGAAGATAGAGATCAAGACCTCCAGAGGCGGCATCAATGAAGAATCCCTTGTCGCGGCAAGGGTGTGGAAGCTGCTTATCTTCCTTCTCATCAAAGGGACAAGGGTTTCCACGCAGGACATCATCACAAATCTATGGCCGGATGAAGAACCGGAAAAAGCATCAGCCAATATTCGCGCTTCGTTATACCGGTTCCGTCAGAAGACGGCATTTATCCTGGATGACAACATCATCATTTCTCGCAGCAACGGATATATGCTGAACCCGGATCTCCATTTCATTACGGACATCTATCAGTTTGAAGAGTGCGTTGAGAAGGCAAAGAATCTGACGGATTCAGAGACGAAGAGAAAGCTTCTAGAGAAGGGCTTCAACCTGTATCGGGGAAGATTCTACGAAACTTCTGATTCGGAGCAATGGCTTCTTGCGACAGAGAACCGCTATAGCGCGATGTACATGGAGCTGGTCCGTGATCTCCTGCATACGCTCTATGCGCTGCAGGACACGCCTTGTATCAGGGAATACGCATCCCGGTCGATAGAGATCGAGCCTGGCAATCCGGGAGCCTACTACTGGATGATTGTGTGCGACAAGCATCCCCTGTCCAGCACGAGCGCAAAGCAGGCGCTGAGCGTGGCGCAGGACAAACTGACCGAGGAGGAATACAGCAAATTGGTTGAGCTTCTTGAGTATTGGGAAGAGCACGGTATGGATGACAATTAGGCCTCGTCACTATAGATATCACAGCGCGTAACGGTGCGTTTCACGGAATCACTGCTCTTATAGCGTGCGTTCTAACTCGGGTTGTAAATCAATTTCTCTACATCACTAACATCTCACTAACAGAATAACGGCTCAGGCGATCCCCGTCTGGTATGGTAAGCAAGCGCTTCGGCGCTGCTGGCCATACCGGGCGGGGATTTTTTGCGTTTCGGGATTTTTTCTGAAAACTGCTTGCCTCCCGGTATTTCACAGGTGCTATAGGTGAAAGCCGATCTTGGAGAATCGGCGCGGAAAGGAATAGCAGATATGCGCGGACCCGGATAGAAAACTGAATACATAAGAGCTGAATAAAACGCTCAGGCGTTTATAGCAGCAGTGGGTGTTTGAGATTACTCAGACCTCCGCCGAAGAAAAAAACGGCGTGTGGTCTGAGCTTTTGTCGTGCCCGAAATCACTGGAGCATGGGCCATCGCCGTAGAAGGGATGGCTTTTATGAAATTCAGTGATTTAAAGAAGATTGTTCCTGTTGCAGAGGCGAGAGAAAAAGTTCCGACGCTTGCCGGTGTCCTGTCTTCCGGAGCTGCTATTGTCGCCAAAGACCTGATTGATGAAGATACGGATGTGACCGTGTTCAACAATGGCTATGTTCTGTACCGCGCAGGGAACCGAACGACGGTGTTCCCGCTTCATGAATGCGGTGACTACCGCTATGAGCGGGATGGGATGCCGCCCGTGATCGTACCAGAGGAGATATTTGACTCTCATAACTGGTCCGTGCGTCTGGTGGCGGAAGGAGAAGACCGTCTGGAATATAACCAGAAGCAGAACTGGAAGAGAACCACCATATCATACAGTGGCGTTGCGGAGGATTGGGCACTGCTTGCTGATCGGAGCGCCGATGCGGAAGCTCTCATGCTGGAACAGGAACGCCTGGAAGAGCAGAAAATCCTCGTTCAGAAGCTGCTGAAGAAGCTGACGGAGCGCCAGCGGATCGTAGTGATCGAGTGCTATTTCTTCGGCAGGCAGCATAAGGATGTTGCCTCACAGCTTGGCATTTCCCGGCAGGCAGTAACAGACGCTTTGAAGAAGGCTCTTGTAAGAATGAAAAAAGAATATGGCAAGTTGTAAGTAAGCAGACCCGTTGGCTTTCCGTGTTGGAGAGTCAGCGGGTATTTTTTTGCCTTCGGTGCTTGCCTGGGCGGCGTTTCCTTGTGCAGTCAGTGAAGGGCGGTCTACTCGCCGCTTCATTGCTCTTTGAAAACTGAATACCCTGCTGGTCAGAATGATACCGGCAATTGAGTATGCATCCCTGCGTGCCTTTGCCGGAAAATACGCCGTGGAAGAACCGGGGCAGGAACGGGTCTGATCGGGCAGGCAAGAATAAACGAAGAATTGACGGCAGATACCATGCGGCGGAGTACATACTCCGCCGTATTCATGTGCTGTCAGGCAGGGGAAGGAGGTGACCCATATGATTCAGTTAGCTGCCGGGGTATTTCTCGGTATGTCAATTACCACAGTTGCAGCAATGGTTGTTGCCTGTATCTATCTGGAAAAGAAGCATCCGGAGCTGAGAGAGCAGCTTCAGTCAGAAGAAATGGAGAAGTGAGCGATCTATGAGAAACAAACCAGAGTATAAGACTCCTACTGCTGAGGGGCAGCGGAAAAAGGGAGACTATGGGTAGCGTCAGCATCTTCCCATTTCACTATGGAAATGAAGCTGAAACCTACACATTTTACCGGATACCAAAGGTGCTGTTTACGGAGCCTGTGTTTTCTGGTTTATCTACAGAAGCAAAGCTTCTGTATGGTCTTCTCTTGGACCGTATGCAGATTTCCATCCGTAACGGCTGGCTCGATCAGGAAGGGCGGGTGTTTATTTACTACACCATCGATGCGGTGATGGAGGCTCTGTCCTGCGGAAACAAGAAAGCCGGTACGCTCCTGGCAGAGCTTGATGACCGAAAGGGAATCGGGCTGATTACCCGCATACGGCAGGGCCTTGGGAAACCGGATCGAATCTATGTCCACAAGTGCATTCTCCCGGAGATGTCCAAAGGACATTTCCAGACATGTCAAAACGACACTTCTGGAGATGTCGAAACGACAGTTCCAGATACGTCAGAAGGACATGCAAATAAGAAAGAGATTAATAAAAATAATCTGAATAAGATCGATTCCAATCTATTCCTTTCCGGCGATGACCTGGAGTCTCCGGGACAGCCGGAGAAGACAGGAACGGAAGGGAGCGGAACGGAAGAATATGACCGTTATCGGGAATATTTTGAAAGATCTCTTTCGATGAAAGAACTCCGGGAACAGTACCCGTATGATCAAAAGCTATTGGAAGAAATATTGTCTTTGCTGGTGGATACGTGCTGCTCCAGACGGGCATATATCCGGATTGCATCGGATGACAAACCGGCAGCAGTAGTCAGGAGCCAGCTCATGAAGCTGGATTATGACCATATTCAGTTCGTATTGGACTGTTTTCGGGAGAATACCACGAAGGTGCGCAACATTCGTCAGTACCTGCTGGCAGCACTCTATAACGCACCGATTACGATTGACGGCTATTATACGGCCCTTGTTCATCACGATATGTATGGCGGGGAATGAGCCGGGAAAGGAGGTTTTATGCAGGAAGAAGTCAACGAGAAGACTGTGGCGTTGATCATCCGCAGCGGGAAGATCTCTGCAGAGGTCTTGAAGGCCGCGCTTGTTAAGCTGATGCGGGACATGGAAAAATCTCAACAGAAAAAGCAGCAGAGCAAGGCGCAGGAAAGGGCACCGGACAAAGATTCCGGTTTTCGCGGAAAGACCACCCTCAAAAAGATGATGCAGGAAGGAAGCCAGCTCACGAACATTGAGATCACAGACAACAATATCAAGTCATTTGAGAAGGTGGCACGAAGATACGGGATCGATTACAGCCTGAAGAAGGATCGTTCCGGAGAAAAGCCAAGATATCTTGTTTTCTTCCGGGCGAGGGACGCGGATGTGATGACAGCGGCCTTTAAGGAATATACCGGCGTGACGCTTACAAAGAGCAAAAAGCCTTCGATCAGGAAGAAGCTCCAGAAAGCGATCAACCGGGCTGCGAAGCATCGTGAGCGCGAGAAGACGCAGAAGCGGGAACAGGAGCAGAGCCTATGAAGTTTCAGATAAATGGGCTGCTGCAAAAGCCTGCGGCCTGGATAAAGGAGCGGATGGCAACGGTAAACATCGGAAAACTGATTGCTCTGAATCTCCCGTACATGGGGATTGCTTACCTCATGGATAAAGAAATGTGGCTCTACCGACATGTGTCAGGTGGAGCCATGTTTCAGAAGCTCACGGTGGCACTGATGAACCAGGGGCTGCTGTTTCACAGCCTGCTTCCAAGTTTTCACGGCTTGGATGTACTGGCCGGAGCAATTGCGGCGGCAGCGCTCAAGCTGTTCGTTCTTTACCGGAGAAAAAACGCGAAGAAGTTTCGGCAGGGTGAGGAATACGGTTCGGCCAGGTGGGGAACGCCCAAGGACATTCAGCCGTTCATTGATCCAGTCTTTGAGAACAACATTATTCTGACGCAGACGGAGCGGCTGACGATGAACAGCCGTCCCTCAAAACCAAAATACGCCAGGAACAAGAATGTAATTGTGATCGGCGGCTCGGGTTCGGGCAAGACAAGATTTTATGTGAAGCCCAACCTGATGCAGATGCCGGAGAAGGTTTCTTATGTGGTAACCGACCCGAAAGGTACGATCATCATAGAATGCGGCGAAATGCTGAAAAAAGCCGGATACAAGATCAAGGTGCTGAATACGATCAATTTCCGCAAGTCGATGCATTATAACCCGTTTCGTTATATCCGCAGTGAGAAGGACATTTTGAAATTGGCGAACACGATCATCGCCAATACCAAAGGCGAGGGAGAAAAAGCGACCGAAGATTTCTGGGTCAAAGCAGAACGGCTGCTGTACTGCGCCCTGATCGGCTATATCTACTATGAAGCGCCGGAAGAGGAACAGAACTTTGCAACTCTGCTGGAATTTCTGAATGCCTCGGAAGCCAGAGAAGACGACGAGGAGTTCCGCAACGCGGTGGATCTTCTCTTTGAAGAACTGGAAAAGGAGAAGCCGGAACACTTTGCCGTGCGGCAGTACAAAAAATATAAGCTCGCAGCCGGCAAGACAGCGAAATCGATCCTTATTTCCTGCGGCGCAAGGCTGGCACCGTTTGATATCCAGGAGCTTCGGGACATTATGGCTTATGACGAGATGGAGCTTGACCAGTTGGGAGAGCGCCGGACAGCGATGTTCGTCATCATAAGCGACACAGATGACACGTTCAATTTCATTGTTGCAATCATGTACACACAGCTTTTCAATCTGCTCTGCGATAAGGCGGATGATGAGCACAACGGCAGGCTTCCGTTCCATGTGAGATTGCTCCTGGATGAGTTTGCGAATATCGGCCAGATACCGAAATTCGACAAGCTGATTGCCACGATACGAAGCCGTGAAATATCGGCTTCGATCATCCTGCAGTCTCAGTCCCAGCTGAAGACGATTTACCGGGATGCGTCCGAGACCATTCTGGGCAACTGCGACACGATGCTGTTCCTTGGCGGCAAGGAAGGCAGCACGTTAAAGGAAATCTCTGAGACGCTGGGCAAGGAAACGATTGACCTGTACAACACTTCGGATACCAGAGGACAGAGCCGTTCCTACGGTCTGAATTATCAGAAGACCGGAAAAGAGCTGATGAGCAGAGACGAGCTTGCCGTCATGGACGGAAACAAATGTATCCTGCAGCTGCGGGGCGTGCGTCCTTTCCTGAGTGATAAGTACGATATTACTAAGCACAAGCGGTATCGGGAGCTTTCCGATTACGACAGCCGCAATGCCTTTGACGTAGAGGAGTACCTGAGCTGCCATCTGAAGATGAAGAAGACAGACGGTTTCGACCTCTACGACGCAGGCGACGAAGCAACAGCATAAGACAGTATCTGAGGACACGTTTTCGGATGTGTCCTTTTTGCTGCCCGGAAGAAAGGAGACAGACATGAAAAAGCGTTTTAAGCCGGAGATCAGGGCCGCGCCCTGTGAAGTTTTTGCAATCTGAAAAATCAAACACATACAAAAAAACAATTGTTACGACTCACAAAAATTAAAAAAGAAAGGATAAGGGAACGTTTTTGGTTCCCAGGTGGACTATATGGCATTCTTCAACAGCAGCGTTACGATTTTACAGACTCTGGTGACCGCAATCGGCGCCGGCCTCGGCGTGTGGGGCGTGGTCAACCTTCTGGAAGGTTATGGCAATGACAACCCTGGCGCTAAGAGCCAGGGCATCAAGCAACTGATGGCCGGAGGAGGTGTAATTCTGATCGGTACCCAGCTTATCCCGCAGCTTGCAACCCTGTTTTAAGGAGGAGTAATCCATGTTCGATGCGATCTTTGACGCAATCGAAGAATGGATACGAACTCTACTCATAAACATGGTGGATTCCAACCTGACGACAATGTTCGCAGATGTCAATGAGAAGACGGGGCAGATCGCCGCTCAGGTTGGAATGACACCGCAGGGATGGAACGGCAGTATCTTCAATATGATACAGAACCTGTCGAATACAGTCATTATGCCGATTGCAGGACTGATCATCACATTTGTTCTGTGTTATGAGCTGATCTCCATGCTGACAGAGAAGAACAACATGCACGATATCGACACGTGGATGTTCTTCAAATACTTTTTCAAGATGGCTATCGCCGTATATCTGGTGAGCCATACGTTCCAGATCACAATGGCTGTATTCGATGTGGGGCAGTCGGTGGTGAATTCAGCTGCCGGTGTTCTAAACAGGGATACAGCCATTGATATTTCTTCCATGATATCGACCATGGACACCACAATGGAAACCATGGAGATTGGGGAACTGGTCGTTCTTGCATTGGAGACATTACTGGTCAGTTTCTGCATGAAGATACTGTCCATCCTGATCACGATCATCTGTTACGGACGAATGATAGAGATCTATCTATATACTTCGGTTGCACCAATCCCGTTTGCCACCATGACAAACCGTGAATGGGGACAGATGGGAACCAATTACTTCAGAGGACTGTTTGCGCTGGCATTCCAGGCATTCCTTATGATGGTGTGCGTAGGCATCTATGGCGTACTGGTGGCAACGATCCACATTTCAAGCAACATGCACTCGGCATTGTTCGGGATTGCAGCCTACACGGTGCTTCTCTGCTACACACTTCTAAAAACATCATCTCTCAGTAAACAAATATTTAATTCGCACTAAGGAGAGGAGGGCGGCCATAGCCGCAAATCATTATGGCTTATGTAACAGTTCCCAAAGACCTGACGAAGGTCAAAAATAAGGTAGCTTTCAACCTGACAAAGAGGCAGATCATCTGCCTTGGAGCTGCTGCGGCAATCGGATTCCCGTTCTACTTCCTGACACGGGGAAGTCTCGGAACCAGCAACGCGGCACTTGGAATGGTGCTCCTGATGGTTCCGGCATTTCTCTTTGCCATGTATGAGAAAGACGGGATGCCGCTGGAGCAGGTTCTGAAAAACATTATTGCGGTGAAATTCCGCAGGCCTGCCATCCGCAAGTATGAAACGGAAAATATCTATGAAACGAAATCAGTAAGACAGGCTATGAAGCCAAAGGCAAAAGGAGGCGGAAAGCATGTTCGGAAAAAATAAGAAGAAAGATACTTTGAGCCGCCGTGACAGGGCGGCTTTAAAAAAGGCCGAAAAGCGTAACCGGCAGCAGCGCCAGGCTGAGCTGGACAAAGAACGCAGGGCCAAAAGAAATGAGCTGAAGAGAAAAAAGGCGGAGGAAAAGAAACAGCGCGAAAAAGAAATCTCGGTTCAGAAGTCCATCCCCTATCTGGAGATGGCAAAGGACGGGATCTGCCGCGTCCAGGAACACACCTATTCCAAGACGGTTCGCTTCTATGACATCAATTATCAGCTTGCCCAGCAGGAGGATAAGAATGCAATCTTTGAGAACTGGTGTGAATTCCTGAATTATTTTGACAGTGCCGTTCATTTTCAGCTCTCTTTTATCAATCACAAAACCAACATGGTGCAGTACGAAAAGGTGATTGAGATTCAGCCGCAGAACGATAACTACGATGATGTCCGTATGGAATATGCGCAGATGCTCCATGACCAGCTGGCCAAGGGCAATAACGGCCTGGTTAAGACGAAATATATCACCTTTGCCATTGAAGCCAAAAGCGTAGCGGATGCCAGACCGAAGCTGGAGCGTATTGAGGCGGATATCCTCAACAACTTCAAGGCGCTGGGTGTCAGAGCATACCCGATGAACGGTGTGGAAAGGCTTCAGATTCTCTATGAAACCTTTAATCCGAAGGAGAGAGTGCCGTTCCGCTTCCAGTATGACAATCTTCTGAGCAGCGGCCTGTCTACGAAGGATTTTGTCGCGCCGACCAGTTTCTTTTTTAAGAATGGCAGGGATTTCTGCATGGGAGAGACCATTGGGGCTGTGTCCTATCTGCAGATCCTGGCACCGGAGCTGACGGACAAGATGCTGGCAGAATTCCTGGATATGGATAAGAGCCTGATCGTGAACCTGCACATTCAATCCATCGACCAGACCAAAGCCATCAAGCTTGTAAAAAGCAAGGTGACGGACATCAATCGAATGAAGATTGACGAGCAGAAAAAGGCGGTCCGTACCGGCTACGACATGGACATTATTCCCTCGGACCTGATGACCTATGGCAGTGAAGCTAAGCGTCTGCTGGAAGATCTTCAATCCCGTAATGAGCGCATGTTCCTGGTGACGGTGCTCTTTATGAATACGGCAGACAGCAAGCAGGAGCTTGAAAATGTCGTATTCCAGACTGCCGGTATCGCGCAGAAATACAACTGTGTGCTTCGCAGGCTGGATTATATGCAGGAGCAGGGGTTGATGAGCAGTATCCCGCTTGGCGTCAACCATGTGCCGATTAAACGTGCCCTGACCACAACGGCGACGGCGATCTTTGTCCCGTTCACCACGCAGGAATTGTTCATGTCCGGAGAATCTCTGTACTACGGGCTGAATGCTCTTTCCAACAACATGATCATGGTGGACAGGAAGAAACTGAAGAACCCGAACGGGCTGATCCTCGGAACTCCGGGTTCCGGCAAGTCTTTTTCCGCAAAGCGTGAGATTACCAACGCGTTCTTTGTCACCACGGATGACATTATTATCTGCGATCCGGAGGGTGAGTATTATCCGCTGGTCAACGCGCTGGGAGGACAGGTTATCCATATCTCGCCTACCAGTAAGGACTACATTAACCCAATGGATATCAACTTAGACTATGCAGACGACGATAATCCTTTGGGATTTAAGAGCGACTTCATCCTGTCGCTCTGTGAGCTGATCATGGGGAGCCGCGACGGGATCAATGCGGAGGAAAAGTCCGTCATTGACCGCTGCCTGCCGATGGTCTATCAGAAATACTTTGAGAATCCGGTGCCGGAGAACATGCCGACACTCGGCGATCTGTACACAAGGCTGCGGGCTCAGAAAGAGGAGCAGGCACAGCGCATTGCGACCAGCCTTGAAATCTACGTCAATGGTTCCCTGAATGTGTTCAACCATCGGACGAATGTGGAGCTGGGTAACCGGATCATCTGCTTTGATATCAAGGACCTGGGCAAACAGCTGAAAAAGCTGGGAATGCTTGTGGTTCAGGATCAGGTGTGGAACCGTGTCACGCTGAACCGTAATTCCCATAAATCGACCCGCTACTATGTGGACGAGTTCCATCTTCTTTTGAAGGAGGAGCAGACTGCGGCTTACAGCGTGGAGATTTGGAAGCGATTCCGTAAGTGGGGCGGCATTCCAACTGGTATTACGCAGAATATCAAGGATTTGCTGGCTTCCAGAGAGATCGAGAACATTTTTGAGAATTCCGATTTTATCTACATGCTGAACCAGGCTGCGGGAGACCGTCAGATTCTGGCGAAACAGCTGAACATTTCACCGTACCAGCTCTCCTATGTAACCAATTCCGGAGAGGGCGAAGGGCTTCTGTTTTACGGAAGCGTCATTATTCCGTTCAAGGACAAGTTCGATAAGAACCTGAAATTGTACGCTCTGATGACAACCCGCCCCGAGGAGGTCGAGAAGCTGAGAAATCAAGAGGGCAGCAACTGACTGCCGGAAAGGACGGAATCATGAGAAATCGCAATGAGATGGATGCGCTTATGAAGAAGGTTTGTGAGTACATGGAGCAGTCCGGAGACGATTCTCCGCTGGTCATGCTGATTCACTTCTTGGATGAGGACAGCGAAAAACAGAAGGAGCCGGAACACAAGGCTCCGCTTCCTGAAACACTTGATCTGACGGGTCTGAATGGTGACGGTGAAGAGGTCTTCAATGCACTTACGGATGACCTGCTTGCCTTTGCCACCATGGCAGACCGGATGTATATCTCTCTGCTGGCGGTAAAGAGCGGCCTGCTGACGATTGATCACGCCGTCGAGAAAGCCTCCGGCATGATTGAGGAGATGAACCGGACGCTGGACAAGTGGGAGGAATACGCTGATCTCGATGAGTAACACAGGAGGCAGCGTATGCACGAAAAGAAATATACCGCCCCGGATAAGATCGTCCACAAGATGAGCAAAAACGGGCTGACGGAAGAAAACTTACGCACCGGAGAAAAGGAGAGCATCCACGAATGGCAGAGAGCAAGGGAGTGCCCGCAGGATGGCACTCCTGAGCTTACTCCGGAGCAGACTGCAAACCGGAAATCAATCAAGAAAGAGATGGTAAAGCAATATGCCAAGAAGAAACAAAAGAAAGAAGATCAGCTACAGGAAAATCAGCAAAAGCGTGTGGAACAGGCCGGAGAGAAATCTCACGGGCAGGCTCTTCAACAGCAAACCGGCAGTTCTTCCGAAGAAGAGAGCCTGGAAGCAGCAGCGGATGTAATCAAGGAAGAAAGAGGCACATCCTACAAGGGGAAGAAAGCCGGGAAGGGAAAAGCTGGAAAGGCAAAGGAAGAGGCAGATGCTCCTTCCTCCCAAAAGACCCGCCTTCACTTTGAAGATGAAGAATCTGAGATGGTACGCGGAAGCGGCATGGGCTTTCATAAGAAAGCGGCTGCGGCGGCAGTGGGTGCGGTGACCGTTCAGGCACACCGGAAAGTGCGGGAAGAGTCCGACGGAAACAGCGGCGTAGAGGCGGCCCATGATACAGAGTTTGCTTCTGAAACGGCGGTTCGCCAGGTCTCAAGAAGAGCAAAGGCAGTCAAAACCACTGATCCGGAAGCAAGCATCAAGGATAAGACGCAGAAGTTTTATCAGAAGCAGCGCTATAAAAAGGCTTACAAAGAAGCAAAGCGCACCGGAAAAACGGCTGAGAACACAGCGATGGCAGCGCAGACGACAGCGGAGAAGATCAAAGCGATGGTCAGTCAGACCTTCCGGAATAACAGGACACTGCTGATTGTCCTTGGCATCTGCGGATTGCTCTTTGGCCTCATGGCTGTGGCGGTTTCCAGTACCAGCACTATTGTGCAGGGGCTTGGCGGTGCTGTGATGACGACAACCTACCCTTCCAGTGACAATGATATTCATCGGGCTGAAAATGCTTATGTGGAGCTGGAGCAGGCGCTGAATGAGCAGATCAATAATATCGAGACTTCACATCCCGGCTATGACGAATACCGCTATCAGGTGGATGAGATCGGGCATAATCCTTATCAGCTGATTTCCTATTTGACCGCTGTGTATGGTGATTTCAAGTATGCGGATGTAAGAACGGAGCTTGAGGCGCTCTTTAGCAGACAGTACCGGCTGGAGGTGACGGAACAGATTGAGACCAGGACGAGGACAGAGACACGGACAGGCACCACAACCTATACCGATCCGGAGACAGGGGAAACCTATGATGAGGATTATGAGTATGAGGTGGAGGTTGAATATGACTACTACATTCTCTGCGTTTCTCTGAAGAATTTGGGCTTTGACATCACCGCCCGGAACCGGATGACGGCAGACCAGATCCGCCACTATGACATCCTGAATACGACATACGGGAACCGGGATGATCTGTTTGATCTGGATGCGCTTCCGTCCTTTGACGGGACAACCGTTCCTGTGGATCGCTATGAGATTCCGCCGGAAGCTCTTAATGATACCAAGTTCGCCAATATGATTCATGAGGCGGAAAAGTATCTGGGATACCCTTACGTCTGGGGCGGCTCTTCCCCGGAGACGAGCTTTGACTGTTCCGGCTTTGTCTGCTGGGTGATCAATCACTGCGGAAACGGATGGAATATTGGAAGGACGACGGCGGAGGGCATCCGGCAGATGTGCTCCTATGTTGCGCCGAGTGAGGCAAAACCGGGAGACATCATTTTCTTCCAGGGAACATACGACACGGCAGGTGCTTCTCATGTCGCCATCTATGTCGGTGACGGAAAAATGATCCACTGCGGAAATCCCATCCAGTACGCGAATATCAACACGTCATACTGGCAGAGTCATTTTTATATGTTTGGGCGTTTGCGTTAATCGGGAGGTGTCAATGAATCGAAAACTGAAACGCTATCTGGACGAGGAAGAACGGACAGTAGCAAAAATCGCGGAGCTGCAGGAACATCTGAAGGAAGTCCGCATTGCCAAGAAACAGGAAGAGGATACAGAGATCATTCGCAGTATCCGGGGCATGAAACTGGACGGGAGGGCATTGTTCTCCATGCTGAATGGTATCCAGGACGGCGCTATCGACCTGCAGGATCTGCTGAAGGAGATAGGAAGCCTGGCCCTTGCAGAAGAAACTCCTGATTCAGGTGATGAGACGGAAGGAACACAGGACGAAGAAGATACAGATGCCATGGATGCATCGGAAAGTGAGGATGAACATGAAACTGAAGAATAAGGTGGGGAGAACGCTGACAGCGCTGCTCTCTGTAGGGATGCTGGCGGCGGGTATGACGGTACCGGCCTATGCGAATGTCGATCAGGCTGCGGTTGATGCGTCAGAAGCCGAAACGGAAACCGTGATTGAGGAAACACAGCCGGAACCGGATGAGGAGACTCCATTTTCCTCGCCAGGGAATGGCGACCTGGGAGATGAGATCAAAAACTCATCGAAAAAGGATTTTTATACGATCCGGACACAAAATAACAACGTGTTCTATCTGGTGATCGACCACGCCAGTAATACAGATAACGTGTACATGCTGTCGCTGGTGGATGAAAACGATCTTGCAGAATTCATGGATGGAACGACCATCAAGCCGGAACAGCAGACGCCGCAGGTTGTAATACCGGAAGAGACAAAGCCGACAGAAGAGACCCAGCCGGCAGTGCAGGAAGAACCGGAAAAGCCTGAGAAGAGCCAGTCTTCCGGAGGACTTCTGATGATCGTGATCCTCATCATTGCTGCGGCAGGCGGCGGTTACTACTATCTGAAGGTTTATAAGCCGAAGAAGGAAGAGGAGACCTGGGAGAGCGAACACATGGAGACAGATGATGGTCTGGATACCGTCAACGAAGACGATGACAATGGAGAGGTAATGTGAGATGAGTGAGCGCAGATTATCATTTCAGGAGTTTTGCGAAACCGCACAGAAGGATATCCGGAGCTATCTTCCGGATTCCTTCCGGGATGCGGCGGTTGCGACTGCAGATTTCCGAAAACTGAACCAGAATTATGTAGGTTTGACAGTTCGGAGGCAAGACCAGACAGTTGTTCCGAATATCAACCTGAATGCTCAGTATGAGCAGTACATGCAGAATGGAGGCGATTTGGATGCTGTTCTTAAGCGAATCGCGGAGCAGGTACAGCTCCAGCCGGAGTTACAGACAGATTGGCTGAAGGATTACGATCAGGTGAAAGACCGCCTGTTTGTCCGCGTCAGCGACGCCGAGAAGAATAAAGACTATCTTGCACAGGTGCCGCATAAAACGGTGGATGGGCTTGCGATTACCTATCATGTTGCATTTGACGGTGTACAGGGGATCAATGCCTCGACTGTGGTCACGAATGATTCACTGGACAGGTACGGCATTTCAGCGGAACAGCTCCATAAGGACGCGCTGGCCAATTCACAGGAAATGCTGCCGTCCAGATATACCAGTATGGCAGCGATGATGATGGGAATAGCGGAGGGCATGGGAATGGAGCCGGATCTGATGGAGGAAGCGCCTCCTGGTGTACCTACACTCATGGTTCTGACCAACAGCTCCGGCGTGCAGGGCGCGGCTGCGCTGTTTTACCAGGATAAGCTGGATGGGATTTCTTCCGGATTCCATTCAGATTTCTTTATCCTTCCATCCTCTGTGCATGAGGTGCTGATCCTTCCGGATGACGGGAATACCGATTACAAAGACCTAGAGATGATGGTGCAGCAGATCAACAAGGCGGAGGTTGCCCCGGAAGACCGTCTGTCTGATCATGTCTATCACTATGACGCGAAGGAACATGCTCTTGAAAAAGCAGAAACCCACGAGCGCCGGATGAAGCTGAAAGAACGCATGTCGGAAAAGGCAGACGATCACGGACGCGGCAGCCAGGATGGAAGGAAATCTGTATTACAGAGGCTGAATGAGAAGAAAGCACAGGTCAGTGCGCAGCCAAAGAAGGATGTCCATAACCGTGCTAAGGGAATGAATCTGGACTAATAATTTCATCAGAATCCGCATGAATGCGGGAAAGGAGCAGCGATGAGCGAAAGAAAAAAGCAGGCGGAACGCCTTAAGCGTTATCAGCTTCTTCTGGCATTTGCCATGAGACAGAAAAAGCGTAGATAACAAAAACCGTATGATTGATACCGCAGGCATCCGGGAAACCGGGTGCCTGCAACTATTTTTGGAGGAACACATGAATACAAGAGAAAACAGAGTTTTGGTCGTAGCAGAGAAGCCGAGCGTAGCCCAGTCGATTGCCAAAGTCATCGGCGCTTACCAGACAAAGGATGGCTATCTGGAAGGTTCCGGCTATCTTATCAGCTGGTGCCTGGGACATCTGGCGGAGTATGCGGAACCGGAAGCATATGATGAGAAATACCGGAAATGGAACCTTGCCGATCTTCCGATCATTCCCGACAGATGGAAGCTGGAAGTCGCGAGAGAAAAAATGACGCAGTATAAAGTGCTGAAAGAGCTTTTTTCCCTGCCACTTTCCTGCGTGGTCAACGCCTGTGATGCGGGACGAGAAGGAGAGGCTATATTCATGCGGGTGTATGAGCTTTCCGGGAGCAGGCTGCCGGTAAAGCGCCTTTGGGTCAGTTCCATGGAGGACAGCGCCATACAGGAAGGCTTCCGCAACCTGAAAGACGGAAGCGAGTACCACAATCTTTATCAGGCCTCTGTCTGCAGAGCGCAGGCGGACTGGCTGATCGGGATGAATGCTACAAGGGCATACACAAAAACGTATGACCATCTCCTGACAGTAGGCCGTGTTCAGACACCGACACTTGCCATGCTGGTACAGAGAGAACAGGAAATCACAGGATTTCAAAAGAAGCAGTATTTTATGACACATCTGCTCTGCGGCAACCTGGATGCAGTCTCAGAACATTTCGATGACAGAAGCAGGGCCGAGGAGATCGCGGGTATCTGTAATGGAGAGACGGCGGTAGTGGAGACGGTCAAAAAGGAAGAAAAGAGCATCGTACCGCCAAGGCTGTATGACCTGACCACCCTGCAGAGGGAGGCGAACCGCCTGTTTGGATTTACCGCGAAGCAGACGCTGGAATATGCGCAGTCCCTCTATGAAAAGAAGCTTCTGACCTATCCGAGAACCGACAGCCAGTTCCTGACGGATGACATGGAGATGACGGCAAGAGGGATGATTGACATCCTGAAAAACATCCTTCCATTTGTCCCTGCAACGGTCACATCGCCGGACGTAAAGCGTGTCCTGAACAGCAAGAAGGTAACGGATCATCATGCGATCATCCCTACAGCCGAGATTGCAAAAGCCGATATAGGAAGCCTGCCGGAGGGAGAACGGAAAATCCTGCTTCAAGCTGCGAACCGCTTGTTGACGGCAACGGCACAGAAACACAGCTTTATCTCTGTGAAAGCGGAGATCCTTTGTAACGGATACCATTTTACAACTGGCGGCAAGGTAGTGGCTGATGCCGGATGGCGGCTGTATGAAGATGCCATGAAACGGTATCTCAAGGCTGATGAAGAAAAAGAGCCGGATGAGAAAGAGGGCATTATGCCTGATCTTACGGAAGGCCAGGTGCTTTCCAGTGTCAAGACGAATGTAACGGAACACTGGACAAAGCCTCCGGTTCCCTATACAGAGGATAGCCTGCTGGCTGCAATGGAAAAGGCCGGGAAAGAAGAGATGGATCAGGATGTGGAGCGTAAAGGCCTTGGCACACCTGCGACGCGGGCGAGCGTTATCGAAAAGCTGATCTCCGGCGGATATGCAGTAAGAAAGAAAAAGCAGCTCATCCCTACTGAGTCCGGAAAGCAGCTGATCGTGGTCATGCCGGATTATCTGAAGTCTGCACAGATGACCGCCGATTGGGAGAACCGCCTGCTCCTAATGGAGCGGGGAGAGGATTCCCCAGATGCGTTTATGGACGATATATACGCGTTTCTGGATACCGTCCTGGATGACTGTAAGTCCATTCCCGATGAGGAACGGAGCAGGTTTGCAGGCGAGGATAGGAAGGATAGCCGTGAGGTTGGAACGTGCCCGGTCTGCGGAAACAAAGTGCGGGAAGGAAACCGCAGCTTTTATTGCAGCAACAGGGAGTGTGCCTTTACCCTGTGGAAGGAAAACCGTTATCTTTCTTCTATGAAAAAGACAGTCGATAAGAAAATGGCGGCAGACCTTCTGGCGAAAGGGAAAACCCATGCGAAAGATTTCTACTCTGTCAAAAGCGGGAAGACCTTTGAGGCAGATTTATTGATGGATGTTTCCGATGAGGGCAGGGTCAGCTTCCATATGGAATTTACAAACAAGACAAACTACAAGAAAATGAAGTGAGCGAAGGAGGACGTGAATGGCAAGATACAATGATATTCGCGCATTGGCCGATCTTCATGCACAGGAAATCAGCAGGTCTCCAAGAGACTGGACTGGGTATCTGGATACTGCAGCGCAGCTATACCGATATGATTTTGCCGATAGTCTGCTGATCCATGCGCAGCGCCCGGAGGCAACAGCGTGTGCCGAGCTGGAGACTTGGAACAACAAAATGGGACGCTGGGTGAATCGCGGCGCAAAGGGTATCGCGTTGATTGATGACACCGGACCGAGAAAACGGCTTCGGTATGTGTTCGATATTTCAGATACGCATCTTGTTCCTGGTGGCCGTAATCCATGGCTGTGGAAACTGAATGAAGACAGGGAACAGCAGGTACTGGATCATCTTACGTATTCGTATGACCTTGATCTGCCAGAGGATGCTTCCCTTACGGCAGCACTGATGGAGATTTCACGGCAGTATGCCGAGGATAATCTGGATGATGCGCTTGACGGCATAGAATACGAAATCAGAGACACGTTTCTGGAGGGACTGAGAGAGGATGCGGTCCGCTATCAGTTCCGGACACTGCTTCAGAACTCGGTTTATTATATGCTGGCCAGAAGATGCGGCCTTGATCCGATGGAAGAGCTTGAGGCAGATGACTTTGCCGGTATCGTGGATTTTAACCGGATTTCTGTTCTTTCTTTCCTTGGGAACGCAAGCCATGAGATTGCTGAACCTGTTCTTCGTGATATCGGCAGGGAGATTGCCCGGATTGAAAGAGAAAACTATCAAAACAACTCTATGAAAGCGCTTGCAAAAGAGACAGGAATAGAGTATAACACTTTAAAGCGCGAAAGCAAGAAAGGAGACGATGAGCATGGTACAGAACATGGAAATCACATATCAGCGGAAGGGAGACTACCTGTTTCCCAATCTAGTGATCGAGGAAAAGCCGGTGAGCTACGGGAAGTACGGGATGCTCAGGAAGAGCTTCCTGAAGGAGAACAAGAGAAACTGGTATCAGAGCATGATGCTCTCCGGGAAACTGGAGACTTATCTGCAGGAGATCGACCAGAGGGCGAACGAACAGATGGATATGACCGTGACGCAGATCGCCAGGAACGAGAGCGTGACGGAGCAGCTGAAAGCGGAAGATCCGATGACCTGGGTGGCGAGGATGAACAATATCCGGAACCGGGCAGAGGAGATCGTGCTGGCGGAATTGATTTACAGCTGATCGAAGAGACAACCGAACAGGATTTAACCGAAGCAGAGGAAGAAACAGCCTCTGCTTTGTCTTTGCCGGAATATCCGACAGCAGCCCGGCAGAAGCGGATGCTGGAAGCAAGGACTGCGGCTCTGTATGCAGGGGATATCCCGATCTTATCAGAAGTCGTAGATGAGATTCTTCGTACCGGCAGCAACCATACGGGAAGCCAGCTCCGGATCATCTATAATTTTATGATCAATCAGACACCGGAGGAATATACCGACTTTGTTCGCCGTGAGTATGGCAAGGGCGGCAAGGGCTTTACCATTGATGGACAGGATTATTCCGTCTGGTTTGATGAGCTTGGTATGCAGATTGCTGTCGGCCATACCGTGGATGACCGGATTCTGGATAAAGCTTTCCTTTCCTGGGAGGATGTGAGCGGAAGGATTCAGCAGCTCTTAAATCAGGGTGAGTATGCGCCGCAGGTTGTTCTGGATGCTGCCAGAGGAAATGCCCTTACCGAACACGCTCAGGCGCTTGCCTATATGGAAGGCGACATGGCGGAAGGTGTTGCGGAGCTGGTTTTCGATGACATGGAGCTGTTTTCCGGCGGATATCCGGATAAGACAGAACGGATCGCAGAGTACCTTTCCCAACCGGAAAATGTGCATGAGCTGGTAGAACGTCTGGAAGGGCTTGCAGATGCCTACGCCGAAGATCATTCCGTCATGCGGTTTCAGTATTATAACCCGGACAGGATGCTGGAACAGTTTCAGAAGTTTGAAAAAGAAGCAATTCCTTTTGACGCTCGGGACGACTTTGCGTGGCAGGAGCATGAAATCTTTATCACGCAGGACGAAGTGGATGCTTACCTTGCAAGGGGCGGCAGCTATTCTGACGGAAGGTTCGCTATCTATTCTTACTTCCTGAATCATGAGGATAGTAAGGAACGTGCTGATTTCATCAAGGATCAGTACGGGATCGGCGGACAAAGCCATGCCCTGTCAGGGGCCGATGATTCTCATTCCGATCACGATGGAAAAGGCCTGCGACTGGAACGAGGCAGATACGGCAGTCCGGATGCCAGGGTAGAACTTACATGGACAAAAGTTGCCCAGCGGATCGATTATCTGATCCAAAACGATAAGTTCCTGACAGCAGAGGATTTTGCCAGGATGCCGGCTTATGAGCGTATGCAGATGGCCAACCGTGTGATTACTTTCTACAGCCGCCTGCCGCAGGAGATCGAGAGACCTTTTACAGAAGATTTCTTCCATGAAGAGGCAAGGAAAGAGCTGGCAGCGCTGTTGGAAGACCCGGATAAGACTTCGGAGCTATTAGAAAAGATGGATGCGGTTCTCGCGGAACTGCCGCTGGATTCAGAGGGCTACGACAGGAGGCTTTCCATTCTCACGGAGCTTCATGGGTACGCAGATGGTTCCTTCACGATCTTCCCACAGCCGGTTACCGATGTGAGTGCGCAGGTAGAAGAGCCGGTGCGCCAAATGAGTATCTTTGACTATATGGAAGAGGCATCACGGGATCAGACAGAAGAAGCACAGACAGAAGATCAGCCTGCGGCAGAGCAGGCATATGCAGAGGAAGAAGCTGCGCAGCCCGAGGATAAAACAACACAGACAGAGGATATCCCGTCTGAAGCAGAACAGCTTCAGCCTCTTTCTGTATCCGCAGCCAATGAGTATAACGCCTTGAAGGCCCAGTACCCGGACGCTCTGCTTGGCTTTGAGCAGAACGGGTATTACGAGTTTTACAGGGAAGACGCACGAAGGGTTTCTGAGATACTTGGAAGGAATCTTCGTGAGAAGGAAATCCCTGGCGGCCATGTAGACGTGACCGGTTTTTCTGCCGTACAATGGACAGCCAATTTAAAAAAGCTTTGGAGCAAGGGGCAGGATGTCTATCTTGCCGGGGAACTGGCAGACGGAACACATGAGCAGACAAAATACCTGCTTGGCAAAGATTATCTTCCCATCAACGCGGCCGTTCATATCGACGGACGGGAATTCCGCATCGACAGTGTGAATTATGAGAGGGATACCGTTAGCCTGCAGGATATGACCATGCTTCGGCAGGCACGCTATCCGATATTCCGGGAGGAACCGACAGCCTTTGTCCGTTCCTATTATGAAGAAGAGGAACTGGATGAAGCCCAGATCGCCGCAGAGATGGCGGAGGAACTTCGTCGGCAGGAGCAGGATGATTTGGATATTTCGGAGTATGCAGAAGCAGGGGATGAAGAGCTGACTGGCGAAGAATTGATCGAAGATGAAGAACTGCAAAGGTCGGAAATCGAAGAGCAGGTTTTTGCTGCATTGGAGAAGACCGGCACGGCATATGAAGATTATTCTCCGGAACAGATGGATGTGATTTATGACGCGGCGCAAAAAGGCTATGACCTGGAGCCGCTCTGCAATCCTGCGTTTTCACCGGAGCAGATGCAGCTGATCGCTGACATTGAAGGCCGGATGGAGGCGCATACAAGGGCGTCTTTCCATGAGGTATTCGATTTTATCACAAAGAATGAATTGAGTATCGGCGCAATCAACAATCTGAGGGCAGAGAACAATCTCCCGCTGGAAGAAGAGGATGTAACCGGAGGGGCAGAAACTCCGAATGAAACGATCCCAAAGATGCGCGAGATTATAATTGATCTAACGCCTCGGGACAGAGAACCGGAACGGAGGCCGGAACCGATCAACTTCCACATCACAGATGACGATCTCGGCGCAGGCGGACCGAAGGCAAAGTTCCGTGCCAATATGGATGCCATTTATCTTCTGAAAGCATTGGAGAATGAGGGAAGACTGGCTACGGCAGAGGAACAGGAAACCTTGTCAAGATTTGTCGGCTGGGGCGGTATCTCACAGGCCTTTGATCCTGAGAACCGGGAATGGGCAGGTGAGTATGCCGAAGTTAAGGCAGCGCTGACAGCGGATGAGTACAGGGAAGCTAGGGCGAGCACACTAAATGCTTTTTATACTTCTCCGACTGTAATCAAGGCCATGTATGAAGCTCTTGGAAACATGGGCTTGTCCTCCGGCAATGTGCTGGAGCCAAGCTGCGGAGCCGGAAACTTCATGGGACTTGTACCGGAAAGTATGAGTGACCTGCGGATGTATGGCGTGGAGCTGGATTCGATTTCCGGAAGGATTGCCAGACAGCTCTACCAGAAAAATGAGATCGCTATTCAGGGCTTCGAGACGACTGAGTTCCCGGATAGCTTTTTTGACTGCGTGATCGGAAATGTGCCTTTCGGGCAGTATAAGGTGAATGACCGACGCTATGACAGGTACAATTTCCTGATTCACGATTACTTTATCGCAAGATCTCTGGATTTAACAAGGCCGGGCGGCGTCGTTGCGGTAGTGACATCAGCTGGAACGATGGATAAACAGAACGATTCCGTGCGTCAGTATCTGGCAAACCGAGCTGACCTGATCGGCGCAATCCGTCTCCCGAACAATGCTTTCCTGCGCAATGCCAATACCGGCGTTGTGGCGGATATACTGTTTTTCCAAAAACGAGACCGGGCGGCGCTCACGCAGCCGGACTGGGTAAGGCTTGGCACGACACCGGAAGGCTACAGTATCAATGAGTATTTTGTGCAGCATCCGGAGATGGTTCTTGGCGATCTGACAACGGAGAGCACCCAGTATGGAAATCAGGAGGTGACGGTAAAACCGATTGAAGGAGCAGATCTTGCCGCACAGCTTCATGAGGCGATCAGCCACCTGCAGGCAACGATTGAGGAGGTGGAGCTGACGGATTCCGACTTGGATGAGGAAGTAAATACTTCGATTCCGGCAGACCCTTCCGTAAAGAATTTCAGCTTCACCAACGTGGAAGGAAAAGTTTATTACCGGGAGAATTCTAGGATGCACCTGATGGAACTGCCTGCGGTTACCACTGAGCGCGTGCTTGGCATGATCGAAATCCGCAATACCGTGCAGAGGCTGCTGGACATTCAGATGAATAACGGCAGCGATGCGGAAATTGCCCTGGTACAGCGAGAATTGAACGAGCAGTACGATAACTTTACGGCCCAGTACGGGATCATCAGTAGCAATGCCAACAAAAGAGCCTTTCAGCAGGATTCGAGCTATTGCCTGCTGTCATCCCTGGAGGTGCTGGATGAAGAGGGAAATCTGGAGCGAAAAGCGGATATCTTCACCAAACGCACCATCCGGAGGGCAGAGCCGGTCACTTCTGTCGATACGGCAAGTGAAGCGCTGGCGCTTTCTATCGGAGAAAAAGCCGGTGTCGATCTACCCTATATGGCAGAGCTGACCGGGAAGGAAGAAGCGGAGATCATCGAGGAGCTGCAGGGCGTGATTTTCAAGAATCCGCTCACAGACAGGTATGAAACCTCTGACGCCTATCTTTCCGGCAATGTCCGTGAGAAACTTTCGGTGGCAAGGCAGTTTGCCGAGAACAATCCTGAGTATGCCATTAACGTGGCGTATCTGGAGAAGGTGCAGCCGAAGGAGCTGGACGCTTCCGAGATTGAAGTGCGGCTCGGCGCGACATGGGTCAAGCCGGAGTATGTACAGCAATTCATGGGAGAACTGTTCCAGACACCGTGGTACTTACTTGGCAGGGACATTCAGGTTCGTTACGCAGAGATCAACGGACAGTGGAACATTTCAGGAAAGACGCGGGATTCCTACGGAAATGCGCTTGTGACATCCACCTATGGAACGAGCAGGGCGAACGCCTACCGTCTGCTGGAAGATGCATTGAATCTGAAAGATACCAAGATTTATGACACGGTTAAGGATGAGGACGGTGAGCATCGTGTCCTGAATAAAAAGGAAACCATGCTGGCCCAGCAGAAACAGGAGATGATCCGGGAAGCCTTCAAAGAATGGATTTTCCAGGACATGGACAGAAGAGAGGACTTATGTAAAACCTACAATGAATTGTTCAACAGTATCCGCCCGCGCGAATATGACGGAAGCCATATCCGCTTTGTGGGTATGACGCCGGAGATACAGCTTATGCAGCACCAGAAGAACGCAGTGGCGCATATCCTTTATGGAGACAATACACTGCTGGCTCATTGTGTCGGCGCTGGCAAGACCTTTCAGATGGTCGCCGCCGGCATGGAGAGTAAGCGGCTGGGGCTGGCGCAGAAATGCCTGTATGTGGTTCCCAATCATCTGACAGAGCAATGGGGGAGCGATTTCCTGCGGCTCTATCCGGGAGCGAATATCCTGGTAGCGACAAAGAAGGACTTTGAACCTGCCAACCGGAAAAAGTTCTGTTCCCGTATTGCGACAGGGGATTATGATGCGATCATCATCGGTCACAGCCAGTTTGAAAAGATCCCGCTGTCCAAGGAAAGACAGATTGGCTCTATCGAGCGGCAGATTGATGACCTGGAGATGGCGATTGCCGAGGCGAAGGAGGAAGAAGGCTCCCGCTATACCGTGAAGCAGATGGAAAAGACTCGAAAGACGTTAGAAACGAAGCTTGCAAAGCTAAATGACCAGAGCCGTAAGGATGACGTAGTAACCTTTGAGCAGCTGGGCGTGGACAGGCTCTTTGTAGATGAATCGCACAATTACAAGAACCTCTTCCTCTATACCAAGATGCGGAATGTGGCCGGTATCGCCCAGACAGATGCGCAGAAGTCTTCGGATATGTTTATGAAGTGCCAGTACATGGACGAGCTGACCGGAGGAAAGGGCGTCACATTTGCAACAGGTACACCGGTTTCCAACAGCATGGTAGAGCTTTATACGATCATGCGATATTTACAATACGATACCCTGCAGAAGCTGGGACTGGGGCACTTTGATTCCTGGGCAGCTTCCTTCGGGGAGACGGTGACGGCCATAGAGCTTTCACCGGAAGGAACGGGCTACCGTGCAAAAACGCGGTTTGCCCGTTTTTTCAACCTTCCGGAATTGATTTCCCTGTTTAAGGAAGCCGCGGATGTGCAGACGGCAGATATGCTGAACCTACCTGTGCCAGAGGCGGAGTACGTCAATGAAGTGCTGGAGCCGAGCGAAGAACAGCAGGAGCTGGTTGCTTCCTTTGCAGACCGTGCGGAGGTCGTGAGGGGCGGCAAGGTCAATCCGAAAATCGACAACATGCTCAAGATCACCAATGACGGAAGAAAATGTGCTCTTGACCAGCGGCTGATTAACGATATGCTGCCGGACGCTCCTGAGAGCAAGGTAAATCTGTGTGTGAAGAATGCCTTCAAAGTCTGGCAGGATTCCACGCCGGATAAAGGGACACAGCTGATCTTTTGCGACCTTTCTACCCCAAAGGCGGATGGTTCTTTCAATGTCTACGATGATCTGAAAGCAAAGCTGATGGGAAAGGGCGTGCTTTCCGAGGAGATTGCTTTTATCCATGATGCCAACACAGAGACAAAGAAAGCGGAACTGTTTGCAAAGGTGAGAGCCGGACAGGTGCGTATCCTGATTGGGTCTACACCAAAGCTTGGAGCTGGAACCAATGTGCAGGACAGATTGATTGCACTGCATCATCTGGACTGCCCGTGGAAGCCGTCCGATCTGGAACAGCAGGAAGGACGTATCCTGCGTCAGGGCAACCGGAATGAGAAGGTGAAGATCTTCCGTTATGTGACGGAAGGCACCTTCGATGCGTACATGTGGCAGATTTTGGAGAATAAGCAGAAATTCATTTCGCAGATCATGACTTCCAAATCCCCTGTTCGCGCCTGCGAGGACGTGGATGACACGGCACTTTCCTATGCGGAGATCAAAGCCCTTGCAACAGGCAATCCGTATATCAAGGAGAAAATGGATCTGGATATCCAGGTCAGCAAGCTGAAGCTCCTGAAAGCAAACCATACCAGTACCAGATACCGTCTGGAAACAGACATTGCCAGGACGTATCCGGTGCAGATCACAGCAACGAAGGAGCGGATCGCAGGCCTGCGGTCTGACCTTGCAGCAGCAAAGCCGGTGGTAGAGGCAGATAAAGACCACTTCCAGATGGTCATCGGCGGAAAGGAGTTTACTGACCGCAAAGAAGCCGGCACGGCGCTGATTGCTGCCTGTGCAGGATTAAAGGCGGTCAACACCAGCGGAAAGATTGGCGAATACCAGGGCTTTTCGATGACAGCCAGTTTCGACAGCTTCCATCAGGTCTATCAGCTGACAGTGAAACGTCAGTGCAGCTATACCGTGGAAGTTGGAAAGGATGCGCTCGGTAATATTCAGCGTATCACAAACGCACTTTCCGGTATCGGGAGAAAGTTGACAGATTCGGAACAGAAGCTGGAGAATCTGCAGAAGCAGCTGGCCACGGCGGAAGAGGAGGTGAAAAAACCATTCGCACAGGAAGCAGAACTGAATGAAAAGATGGCACGCCTTGCTGAACTGAATTCGCTCCTGAATATGGATGAGCGGGATGGCTCAGACACGCTTGGTCTGGATGAGGAAACCGATGTGGAGGCCGCAGAGCAGAGCTTCCAGGCAGCAAGTTACGCCGGAAAAGTTTCCGATGTGAGCACCCGTGATACGGTGCATGATATTGCATCAGATGCTCCGGCACATGCCGTCCGGTATGCGGACAGGGCTTTATCTGATCAGTCACATCGGGATTCAGTCTTAGACAAGCTTCACGCGAAGCAGGAGAAGGTAGCAGAGACCGGGAAGAAGTCCACTCCGGCAAAGAAGCACGAACAATCATTATAAACAATAATGCAGCCCCGTCATCTGGCGGGGCTGCGGCCATGTTAAGGAGGATCATATTCGATGGCAAACAGAAGAGATGAACGAATGAAGGAGATTACAGACCGGCTTCAGGCTGGACTGGAAGAACTTTTCAATTCAGAAAAGTATACGGAATACCTTCGGGTCATGTCCCAATTCCACCATTATAGCTTCAACAATACGCTCCTGATCGCCATGCAGAAACCGGACGCCACTCTAGTTGCCGGGTATCGTGCCTGGGAGACAAAATTCAACCGGCATGTCATGAAGGGCGAAAAGGGAATTCAGATCATTGCGCCAGCACCGATCCGGGAGAAGCAGGAACAGGAGAAAACAGACCCGAAGACGGGTGAGGTTATGCTGCGGGAGGATGGACAGCCGGTTACAGAAGAAGTGACGATTACCATTCCCCGCTTCCGGGTATCAACGGTATTTGACCTGTCGCAGACAGACGGTGATCCGCTACCGGAGCTAGGCGTGGAAGAGCTGACCGCCAGCGTCGAGAACTACGAGATTTTTATGGAAGCGATCCGCAGGGTAGCTCCTGTGCCGGTACGCTTTGATGAGATAACCAGCGGGGCAAAGGGCTATTACAGCAACACGGACAAAGAGATTGTCCTTCAGTCCGGCATGGGTGAGCTGCAGACCATGAAGACGGCTGTCCATGAGACGGCTCATGCAATTCTGCACGATAAGGATATCATGCAGGCGCAGGGAATCCAGAAAGACCAGATGACCAAAGAGTGCGAGGCCGAAAGCGTTGCTTATACGGTACTTTCTCATTTCGGTCTGGATACGTCTGAGTATTCATTTCCCTATATCGGTGGATGGAGCAGCAGCCGTGAGATGAAGGAAGTCAAAAGTTCCATGGACACGATCCGCAGGACAGCTTCCGAGATTATCGACGGGATCGAAGAAAACATGCGGGAGCAGCTGCTGGAACGCAATGCAGACCGTTATGAGATCTATCAGATTGGTGATGAAAGTCCGGCGAGGGATTATAAGTTCATGGGGCTGGAATTTGCCCAGTCTCATGACTTTGAGATCAGAAAAGAAGATTACGATCTGATCTATACGGCTCCGCTGGCGGATGGAGATACTCTTGACAGTCTGTATGAAAAATTCAACCTGAATCATCCGGCAGACTTTACCGGGCATTCCCTGTCCGTCAGTGATGTCATCCTGCTTCATCAGAACGGAGAAGACCATGCTTTCTACGTGGATTCCTTTGGCTTTGCGGAGATTCCAGAGTTTCTGAAAGAAAAACAGCGGGAGACAGTAATAGAAGAGGCATTGCCGGAAGCAGAAAAAGTCTCTGATAAACAGGAGTGGAAACCAATCTATCGCCAGAGCGCACAGTACGCACGCGAGCATGGAGAACTGGATGCCTACCGTGCATCTATACAGGAGAACAAGGCCTGCAAGGAAGGAATTGAGCAGGCAATCAGGGAAAACTTCGATGGGATGCATCTGAACCCGGAGTCGGTAAGTACCGTGCTTGAGCAGTATGGAGCAGAGCGGGCGGCTTATGTGCTGGCCAATACCATTCAGCAGAAATCATGGGACGGTCGCTTTTCTGCCAGTAATAAAGAGTGGGCAGCAACGATTCCGGTTACGGAGGATATCAGCTCTTTTGGAGAAGACAAAAGGACTTCCTTCGTAGTTGATACGCATCCGGCTGTGCTGGATGGCTTCACAGGACTTTTCCGTGAGGAGCTGAAGAACCGGGGAATCGAGCTGGCATCGGAAGCTGACAAGGGAAAGCCTTTTATTGACCACTTTTATGTCATAGAGGATCTGGAAGTGTCGGGACCGCTGAAGCTGGAACAGTATGAAACACTTGAGGAGGCGGCAAAAGCTTACTTTACGCTGCCAAATGACAAGCTGAAAGCTCTTGGCATTCAGAACACAAACCCGCTTCCCGGCAGTCTTGACTTCATTCAGTGTAAGAATGGCATTGATATGGCAACCATGGATTATACGATGGTGGAGGTATGGAATAACCCCGAAATGCAGGCTGTTCATGCGGAGATTGAACGTGTGCTTGCCCTTCATGATACCGAAATCGCTTACGATGTTGGAGATCGCTATTTCATGATCCAGACGACGGCAGATGGATTTGACTACAGCTTTTATGACCATGATTATCATCTGCTGGACGGTGGAGTCTTGGAAGGAACGGAGCAGGGGGAACCGGCAAAGCAGATCGGAGAAGCGGTTCAGGAAATACTGCAGGATGCAGGTGTTTCTTTTGAAGATGCGACGGTGGTCAATGTCGATGATTTTCTGGAGAATGTCCATTCCGAAGAAGCTGACAGGAAAATGACTATAGATACCAGACAAGAGCAATCAGAAGCAGAGAAGCTGGCAAATGATATTGATCAATTTGCATATGATTATGATTACTACGATTATATGGATGCAATTGATGATCGTGAAAGCTCAGTGGATCGAGTTTTGGCTGATTTAAACAAAGGTGATGTATCTGGAATCAAGGAATGGCTTCAGGGGATTGTTGAGGAGAGTGATGTTCCGGAAGATGCTGAAAAGGCAAAAGAATTGATTGGAAGGCTGGATCAGCTTAGTACACAACATGAACCAGTAATATCCTTCTTTGCAGCGGAATGTATGGAGTTTCCTGTGCTGGGACAGTACCAGGAGGCAGAGACGCTGCAGGAGGCAATCAAGCTTTATGAGGCAATCCCTGGTGACCGAATGAACGGCGGCAAAGGGATTGGCTTTAATCTGGATGACGGCAGCGATTACGCCGGCGGTTATCCGCTTATCCAGGGCGGAAAGGTGGCAACAGACATGATCGATCTGGTTCCGCATTACAAGGACAGCCCTCTGGTGCAACAGGCGGTGGAAGAAGCAAAACGCTACTATCCGGATGCGAGAGAAACGGAATATCAGCCGCGTGAAGAGCAGGCTCATGAGCCTGTAGTGGAGCAAAAGAATGTTGGGGATTCAACGGTCGTGGATGAGCAGAAACAGCCGGAAACCGCCGAAAAACGCTCTGTCTTGGTCGAAAAACATCAAGGGGAACAGCAGACAGGAAGCAAACGGGAATCCGTTCTGAAGGCACTCAGAGAGCGTCAGAAGCAGATCAAGGAACAGGAAAAACAGCTTCCCGGTAAGCAGCATGATCGAAAAAAGGAGGATCATTCGTTATGAGAAAGATTACATTTATGGACGATGAAATGCGGGTTATATCCATGTTTGATACAAGCAGCAGGAGCACGGCGCTTTCCGCTGTGGAATCGGTTGTGCCGTTTACCAGAGAGGATGCGGAACTCAGCGCTATCGTGGTCAGCACGGTAGAAAAGCTGAAGCAGATCTCGGACGAAGATTTTGCAAAGCTTGATTTTGATTATTATCGCTATGAGGACTATGAAGGGGAGGAAGACAGGGAATGAGCCTGAGCCAGTATGCAGTCTATCAGCTGAAGCCTGATCCTGAGATACGGCCATTCCGCTTTAAAACCTATCAGCAACTGATGGATAGTCATCTGGCTGTTGCCGCAGAGAATTATCATCAGGTCTTTCTGACAATCATGCTTCGAAAGATGCCTCCGGAGGAAATCAGAAAACAGCTTGAAAAGCAGCTTCCAAACGGTTTCCTTGGACGTGCGCTGAATGTCAGCGATATCATTGCGCTGACGGTAGAAGGAATCTCAACAGCGTACTATGTGGACAAGGCCGGACTGGTCGTGATCCCCGGATTCTTCCGGACAAATTCATCCGCTGCGCTGATCACGATGGAGACAGCCGGTTTTGTCTTTGATGGAAGAAAAGGAAGCTGGATGGCGACAGATGAGATGGTCGTGGACGGAAAGCAATTCTTCCTGATGGCTTCTGAAAGCTATGGCAACAGGGCAGCTTTTGCGGTCGTAGATGATCAAGGGCGTCAGGCAGCGGAAGATACGCTGAACGGATTTGATGATAAGACCATTCAGCAGATCAGAGAGTATCTTCATCCCAAGGAACCGGAAGCCGTTCAGGATATGAGCCGTATGCCAGATGGTCGGCCCAGGCAGGAGATCTGGCAGAAGTACTACGAAAACGGGGAGTACCTCCGCAGTGTGGAAAGCGGCACGGAGGAAAACTACAATATGATCGACGGTCTGCGGAATAACCGGAAACGTGCAATAGAACAACAGCGCGAGGAGACAGAAAAATCAGCCGCACATTCCGCAGGAAAACGGGTGTCAGTTCTTCAGCGCCTGAGAGAAAAACAGGCGGAGGTTGCCAGAAGATATGGCAAACAGCCTGCAGAACAGGCCAAAGACGATATGGAACGAAACCGTAAATGACAGAGGGGAGTGTCTGGGCAGCAATGCTCAGATGCTCCTTTTGCGTTTTATATATCTTGCTTATTTTGAATGTATGTGGTATGATCTGAACGATTGGAGGCAGGCACGCATGGCAAAGACAAAATACCACATTGAACTGACTGATTCTGAGCGTAGTTTGCTCACCAGAATCGTATGTGAAGGAAAAGAATCCGAAAGAACTATAATGCGCGCAAGAATCTTGCTGATGTCCGAAGAGACGCAGTCGGAAAAAGTGTCGATTAAAAAACTGGCGGATATGCTCGGAACGACAGACACCACCATTCAGACCGTGCGCACTGAGTACGCAAAGGGCGGCGTAGAAACGGCGGTTTATCGGAAACAGAGAACATCCAGCAAGTATAACAGCAAGATAACAGAGGAGATTGCCCAACAGATCAGAGAGATCGCGGCCAGCACACCGCCGGAAGGGAAAAAGAAGTGGAGCTCAAGGATGATATGCGCCGAGGCGGAGAAACGAGGCATCGTGGATCATATAGTATCTTCAACGGTATGCAAAATTTTGAGAGAGGCGAATACAGATTAAGCATCTGGGAAGTCTGAGGTGTTTGAGCGATGACAGATAAGGAACTTATTGGGAAAGTGCATTCTTCTGTTTATCATCAGTGCCAGACGAGAGGATATGCAGCACCGGTTGATGTGCTTATGGACATAGGCGTCCTTACAAAGGCGAAGTATGAAGACTGGAGATTTGGACGTGTCCCATATCTGGAGATGGTCTGTGAAATCAATCTGCGCAAGCTGTCATTCATCCTTGGACAGATTAAGAGTTATGCAGCCAGGAATGGATATAAGGCTTCGTTCACATACTATAAGCAGTGGGGTACAAAGAAGAAGCAAGGCGCGAAGAAGACCATTCCGCTAAAGTTTAGCAAGAGCGGCAGACCGGAAATAGAGCGAGCGTATGCCACGCACTATATCGATGAAAAGGCTGTGGCAAAGATGAAAGTGGCGGCAGATACGAAGACAACAGAGCAGGCGGAACCTACAGAACTTTAACTTCATAAAGATGGCGCAGGGCATTATGAGATGTCCTGCGCTTTTTCTCTGTCCTGCGTCCGGGAATGGTCAATGCCGAGAATAGAATCTACATTGGCGGTAACGGTCCGCAGCTCTTTTTGATAATCCTTGAAATAGCGATAGGTGCCGGATTGCGCATACTTCATCTGTAGCAGCTGGTCGCGTTCTGCTTTCAGGGCTTTGAGGGAAGGAATCTTGCTGTCGAAATGCTCCTTGATGTATTGCACTCCATCGTCGTAAAGCTTCAGTTCTGCCCGGTGCTCCTGGCGAAATTTTTTCTTGTTCCGCGACTGCAGGAATCTGCTATGTACGGCTTTATGCGACTGGTACTGACCGACATAGTGTATCTGCTCATTCAGAACCTTGATCCGGTCTTCAGTGGCGCGGAGCGTTTTCCTGGCATCGCTGAGCTTGGCTGTTACGTCAGAAAATGCGTCCTCAAGGTTGGCGAGGGTGTCATAACCATGCTCCTGAATGTAACAGACGGTCTTGGCCATTTCCTTCAGATTCGATATCTTAACCTTCTGCGCGTAGGCAGCGCTTTGCTGTGCCTTGATATTCGATTGCAGATCCACAACCAGATGCAGATCGGAACGGATGAAGAGAATCGCAATCGGATCAGCCTGGTAATCATAGCTGGGATCGTATTCTGCGAGCACAGGGGAATCCGCGATATGATTATTCGTCGGAGCGGGTTCTTCTGCAGAAACAGTATGGTCGTCATGATGGACGGCTTTCTGTTTTTCATTCTCTGCAAGAATGCCAAAAAGGTATTCTTTCTCAAAATGGCTTCCGAGCTTCCTGCCGGTAATGTACTTTTGCCTGTCCGGGTGCAGATAGCTGAATCTGCCCCGGCTTTCTTTGAACTTCACGCCATATTTCTCCATGAGCAGAGCCCTGAATTGTTCCAGAGACTTTGCAGTGGCGGCAGTTTCGCTGATCGCATCACGCAGGTACTGCTTCTGTGTTTGATAGGTGGTCGTTCGCGGTTTCATGCCATCTGCCACAATCTGCTCATTCAACTCGTCGAGCTTTTCCTGTTCTCTGCGTTTCTTCCAGTATTCTCGTTCCGTGACTTTGACAGGGGCGGGAGAAAGAAGATCGACCTGGTGCAGGTGCTCCCTTTCAGTAATGACCATGATTCCCTTCTGCATTGCCGTGAGATAGTCCCTTGTCTGATGGTGCTTATATCCGGCGCGGCTGTCACAGGGGCGCTCCATGAAATCCTGTTGCTCCACATCCAGTTTTCTTACACTGTTGATTACGATATGGACATGAATATTGCCACTTTCGTTGTGTCCATCCATGTGGGTGCAGACCAGTGCCTGGTGTCCGGGAAAGAAGCGTTTCGCAAATTCGAGACCGATAGCCTGCGCCTTCTCTCCGGAAAGTCCGCTTTCTTCAGTATCGCGGGGATCGAAGCTTAGGATATAGTGATGTGATTTGATATCGCTGTAATTCTGGTTTTTGTGAAATACTGCATTGCTCTGTTCGCATTCCTTGTCAAAAGAGAAAGGATCGCAGTTCAGGCCGTCCAGATAATACTCGTCCCGTAAAATCATATTTCCGTTGCTGTCAAGGATTGGCTGCTGGGTACGCTCATTGTGCTGAAACATGAGGTATTCCAGCGCTTTGCCATAGTCAGAGCTTTTACTCGACAGATGTTTTAGTATTGCCATGAAAGTCACCTGCCATATCCATTACTTCTTTTCTTAAAGTCATGATTTCTGCCACACATCCATTGATCTCTTCACGAATCGCCTTGGATTGCAGTCCGCCCATGTTGAAGTATCTGGCGATCTGGTTCAGATTGTTTCCGATAGCCGCGAACTGATTGGTCAGTTTCTGGAGCTCTGCCAGGTCCACAACAATCGGGCAGCAGATCATCACCTTCCCGTGGACTGCCTGATGGCGGACATAATCAGAAACGGACATGCCGGCGCGGGCGGCATTTTTCTCAATGATGCTATATTGTGTTTCGTTCAGACGAAAATCTATCTTCCTGCTCTTCTGTAGAGAAGAATCCTTTTTTGGCCTTGCCATACTTTGTCGCCTCGCTTTCCTGATGCGTAAGGATTTTAAAAGAGAGGGAGAAACCGAAGATACATTCTGAGAGGAAATGTATCTGCGCTGCGAAACGGACGTGAAGCCAAATGGAAAACCGAGCGGATTTTCCATCCGAGGGATTGGGGAGCCGGAATCCCCAACAAGTATGCCAGTTGGCAAAATCTCCAGAATGGAGTTTTTGTCCGACATAGGCGTATCTTGCTCTAAAAATGCGGAGTACCCGTTCCTATGAAAAAATGCGTTTCGCTGCCTCTCACTTAAAGCACAGAAAAGCCGCCGGAAGCAAATATTGAAATGACGGATTTTGAAAAATGCTTGCTTTTGCTCATTGCCGTGTGCAGTTAGTGAAAGGAGCGTGTGATTTATGATTAAAGAGAAAAAGCTGACAGAGCAGCTGCGCGAGATGGCGCAGGTAGATATCCGGACCATTGATCCAGCAGACCTGGTGGAAATTGAAGATGTAAAGATTCGTCCGGAACTTCCGCAGGAAGAACGAGTTTTGGATTACATCCGGCAGATCAAGAACCCGTACTGCTATTTATATCATGGCATTATCGTCAAAGTCAGTTTTTCCGGCAAACGAAGCATGGAAGACTGCCTGAAAGATTGCCTGTTTACAAATATATGAACTTTAGCACTTTAAAGCGTTGACAAATGGCCGGGATTGATCTATTATAATGACTGGGTCAAAACTATATAAGCGATCAAGCAACCACTGATTTTCTTGGTTTATTTTGTCAATGAACGCAAGGAGGTCGGTGGTTTTATGCGTTTACGGAAAAAATCATCTTATACCGCTGCCATCTATCTGCGGCTTTCCAGAGAAGACGGGGACAAGGCAGAAAGTGACAGCATTCATAATCAGCGAGAGCTGATCAAAGAATACTTAACTCATCACCCTGAGATCACCAGAACAAAGGAATTCGTGGATGACGGATTCAGCGGAACCAATTTCGAGCGACCCGGTTTTATCCGGATGATGTCGGAAATTGAAAATCACAGAATCGACTGCGTGATTGTCAAAGACCTTTCCCGTTTTGGCCGTAATTATATCGAAACAGGAAAGTACCTGGATCGTATCTTCCCAATGCTGGAAGTCCGGTTCATTTCCATCAATGACAATTACGACAGTACCAACGATACCGGTGATGCAGATCAGATCATCATTCCCTTCAAGAACCTGATTAACGATGCCTACTGCCGTGACATCTCCATCAAGATCAGAAGCCAGCTGGATGTGAAGCGCAGGAACGGACAGTTTATCGGAAGCTTTGCTGGATATGGATACAAAAAAGATCCAAAGGACAAGCATCATCTGATTGTCGATGAGTATGCAGCCAATATCGTCCGGACAATTTTCAACATGAAGCTGCAGGGATACAGCGCCGGGACGATTGCGGATCATCTGAACAAGAACGGAGTTCTGACACCAATGGAATACAAGCGTTCCTGCGGACTGAACTTCAACAGCGCATTTCAGATCTGTACAAATCCTGTCTGGCATCCGAATACCGTGACACGCATTCTGAAGAATGAGAGCTATACCGGAATGTCTGTACAGGGTAAGAACCGGAAAATCAATTATAAGGTTAAAGAGATCAGGCCGGTGGCAGAGGAAGATTGGATTCGCGTTCCGGATGCACATGAGGCGATTATCTCCAGGGAGATCTTTGATTCTGTTCAAAAGCTTCTCCTTCTGGATACGAGGACAGCACCGTATCAACCGCAGGTGGATGTGTTTTCAGGTCTGGTGAAATGCGGAGATTGCGGGCAGAACATGATCCGCCGCTGCTCTGTGAAAAGAGGAAAGAAGTATTTCTATTATCATTGTACTACTTACAAAAACGGGTTGGGCTGCACGGCGCATCTGATCAATGCTGAAAAGCTGTATGATGCCGTCCTGCATCAGGTACAGATGCAGATGGGAAACCTTGCTCATGCGGAGGAAGTCCTTAAAGCCGCTGATAATCTTCCCAATGAACAGTTCCATGTGAAGAGGCTGAACGATCAAATCGGTTTTCTTGCAGGCGAGATCGAAAGATACTCTGACCTGAATGCGAAGCTCTATCAGGATATGTCGGAAGGGATTGTCAGCAGAGAAGAATACAAGGAACTTCATGGGAGGTTTAACAAAAAGATCACCGAGGCAAAGAAGGCGCAGGCGGAGGTGAAGGAACAGAAAGACAATCTGAGCCTTGAGGAGCTTCTCCAGCAGGACTGGCTGCAGGAGTTCAAAAAATACCGGAACATCAAAACACTCGAGCGAAAAATCGTGGTCGAGCTGATTGAAAAGATCGTGGTGTACGCAAAGGACAGGATTGAGATCCGGTTTGCCTTTATGGATGAGATGCAGATGCTGGTCAGCGCTGCAGGCACGCTTAGCGCATCAGCAAAAGAAGAAGGCAGGGCAGTATGATTTGCGTAAGTTACACAAGAAGCGTTTCCAACTGTGTCTCCATAGAGTCACCAAAGAATGCCATTGGCCAGCAGAATGAGAGCATCGCCCGTTTTATTAAAGCAAGGGGTTGGAAGCTGTCCGGAAAATACTCCGACAGGAAATCAGACCGCGAGGATGAGACCGCATTTCTGAAAATGAAACAGGACGGTATGGACCGGAAGTTTGAATGTGTGGTCTTCGGCTCCCTGTTCTATTGCGGAAAGACATTGACATCCGCAACGGATTTGCTGGGACATGTTTTCTATCCTGCAGGGATACACTTCGCAGTAGCAGAGGATGATTTCTGCTCTGCTGATGTGACGGCAGAGGAAGTGGACGCTTATATCAAAAAGATCAGACATGAATACAGGGCTCGTAATTCATCACGGAACACATCCAGATATAACGAGAAGACCATTTACAAAAAATATGGCTATGTCCGGGTGGGTGAAGAGGAACTTGCCATTGACCCGGAACCGGCCAAGATCATCCAAAGAATATTCCGGCTTTCCTGTGAAGGAAATTCGATGAAGGACATAGCAGCGATCCTCAATAATGAGGGTGTCGAGAATGCCATGGCTTATCGGAGGCGCATGACAGGGATTGATTACAAATACGGGAAGAACGGCTGGACGGATTCGGCGATTTCTGGAATTCTTAGAAACAAAGTGTATATCGGCGAATGGCACAGGACGATCAATGGGGTGGACATTCTTTACTCCTGTCCGCCGATTATCGATCAGGAACTGTTTGAAAAAGCCAGGAGCATCATCCGGGACAGGGACAATGCGAAGGGCAAAAGACAAACCTACAAAGGACGGACGCTCTTTTCCAAGAAGATTGTTGATATGGAAACCGACTGGCCTCTTCATGTATATACGCTGCCGAAGGATCAATCGAAGGTATATCGATTTGCCTATCCTGCGCCGGCTTTCCGCACCTACGACACTTTATACCTTTCATGCGAAGTGGTTACAGAAGAAGTACAAAAGCTGCTCGGGCAGGAGCAGAGGAAATTGAAGCGTGCGATGGAGGCGGTTTCCGGGGAAGAAGGAAACCGGGCGAGGGAAGAAAGAATTGCGCCTCTTCAAGAGAAGGCGCAGAGACTCTTCTTCAAAATGGCAGAACTTGAGGAAAATATGGTCAGCCTTGAAACAGCATTCAATCAGGGTGAGCTGAATGAGACGGAGTACGAAAATCAGAGCAGCATTATATTGGTGCAGATTGCGGAAGCTGATTCGCGTATCCAGAAATTTATTGATGGTATCAACGAAATCAAAATGGTCTTCTCCGAGAAGAATCCATGGATCAAACATTACCGTGACATGGAGGATGTCGAAGTTCCTTTAACGGAAGTGTTCGTGAAAAAATACGTCGGCAGGATAAAGGTATACCGCTTCGAGAGGGTTTATTTTGAACCTTATCAGAAGGAATGGTTTGACCGCCTTCCGCAGGAATGGTTCGCAGGCCTCAAGGAGGACTGAGATGGCACGAAAAAGCAGAAAGAGAATAGAAGTCGAACCGGCAGCCACTTCCACCGTGCCGTTTGCAGAAGAGCAGAACACTTTGCTGACTGCGGTTTATGCTCGCCTGTCCGTTGAAAAATCGGATGAAGGAAGTATTCAGACACAGATTATGATGCTTCATAATTATGTGGCGGAGCATCCGGAGCTGAAGCTGGTGGAAACGTATATTGATAATGGATACTCCGGAACCAATTTTGACCGTCCGGATTTCACCAGAATGATGGATGATGTGAGAACCGGGAAAATCCAGTGCATTGTCGTGAAGGACTTATCCCGTTTTGGCCGTGATTTCCTGGAGACGGGCTATTATATCGAGACCTTGCTGCCAAAGCTGAATGTCCGCCTGATCGCAATCAATGACACTTTTGACAGCTCCAGAGAAGAGGATGTCAACAGCATCGCAGTCCCGATCAAGAATATGGTCAATGAAATGTATGCGAAAGACTTCTCAAGGAAAGTCTCAGCCTATCATGACTTTCACAGGCGGAAGGGAGATGTGCATCTTACAAGAACCGTATATGGGTATTCGATTAACAAGGAGAATAATGTCTATGTTCCGAATCCGGATACTGCACCGGTTGTCAAGATGATCTTCCGCTGGTTCTTGATGGGCTATCAGACGGGGCAGATTGCAGACAGGTTAAATGCCCTTGGCATTATGACGCCGCTGAAATATAAAACCATAGTAGAAAAGGGGCAGGCGTTTGAAAAAGAAGATCTCTGGAATATGGCGCGGGTACGGGACATCCTCAAAAACGAAAAATATATTGGCGACCTCATCTGGGGGAAGAGAGCAAAACGGCTGTATCTGAATGTGCCGGAGCATAAGACTCCGAAGGAGGAATGGACGGTCTGGCACGACATGCACGAACCATTGGTTCGGAAAGACGACTTCGCTACCGTGCGGGAAATGATCAATGCGACAATAGAAAAACTGAAAACCAAGGACGAATATCAGATCGACAGTGTGGACAGCTTTCCTGGAAAGATCTATTGCGCGGATTGCGGAAAGAGAATGCGGTATCAGAAGCTTTGCTACCAGAACCGCAACGGCGCAATCTACTATTGTAGTAAGGATAATAAGGACGGCTGGCATCATTATGTTCATGCTGATTTCATTCGTCTGTTCGCAGCTGACCAGATACAGTTTCTGATCCGCTCCATGTGTGACCGGAAAGCTTTGATAGAAAAAGCGAAGCGCACCGCCACCGGGAGAAGCAAATTATTTGCTGCGCAGAGACGCTCTATACGGTTGAAAGCTGAGCTAGATGCACTGGAGGAACGCACGGCAACGCTATATGAAGATCTGTCAGAAGGCGTCATCTCACAGGATGAGTATCAGGAGCTGCGGCTACATTATAACGGTGAGCGGGAACATCTGCAGAACCAGATCAAAGAGGCGGAGGCGGAACAGCGGAATGCCGAACTTCAGGTTGGACGGTTTCTTGACTGGCAGGCAAAACTGGAAGAGCACCTCGGAGAGTCGGCTTTTGATCAGAACCTGGCAGATGAACTGATAGAGCGGATCGAAGTCAGCGATCAGGGAAGCATCGAGATTCATTTTACCTGTGATGATGTCTGTGGAAAGGTAGCGGAGCTATTAGAGGATGGTGATGATAAACAATGATTGGTATTTATTTGCGTCTGTCTCTAGCAGATGGAGACCTGGGAAAGGACAATAAGGAAGAGAGCAACAGTATCGAGAATCAGCGCCTGTTGCTGCAGAACTTTGTTGAATCAAGGGATGATCTGACGGAAGAGGTTGTCGAGTACATTGATGATGGATATAGCGGAACCAATTTTGACCGTCCTGCGTTCAAAAGAATGATCGAAGATGCCAAGATAGGGAAGATTGGCACGATCATTGTGAAAGACCTGTCCCGCCTGGGAAGAGATTACATAGGCGTAGGCGATTATCTGGAACAGATCTTCCCAGTGCTTGGTATCCGGCTGATCGCCGTCAATTCTTCTTATGACAGTAATGATTATATCGGCAGGACGGTTGGACTGGATATCAGCGTCAGCAATCTGATCAATTCTCTGTATAGTAAGGATATCTCTAAGAAATTCACCAGTGCGCTGCGCACAAAGTGGAAGCAGGGGATTTCTACTGCAGGAAGGGTGCCTTTCGGGTATAAGAAGGATGAGAAGGATAAGTCAAAGTGGCTGATTGATCCGGAAGCGGCCAACTATGTGAGGATCGTGTTTGACAAAGCACTGCTGGGATGGAATACCTCCAGTATTGCGAATCATATGAACGAGATCAACGCGCCGACACCGGGCCGGTATAAGCAGGAACACTTTGACAACTATGAGCAGTGGAACCGGCAGGTCAAGGATGATGAGTGGCTGTGGGATACTTACATGGTCTGGCGGGTCATAAAAAACTATTCCTATACCGGTGCTTTGGTTCATGGCACAACGACGCCGCTGCGCGTGGGGAGCAAGTCGAGAAGGATTGTTCCAAGACGTGATCAGTTCATTGTCGATGGCGTCCATCCGGCGATTGTCTCTGTTGAAGAGTGGGAGGAAGCACAGGCAGCGATCCGAAGAACTTCCAAACGTGCCTTGCCGCAGAAGACAAACTTTCCGCTGACAGGAAAGATTCGCTGCGGTACCTGCGGACTGACGATGTCATACAGTGATCGCGGCACGCCGAGTCTCACCTGCAATCACAGGCAGGGCGTTGGGAAACATTCAAAATGTGATTCCACAGTCTATGAAGCAAAGCAGATTGAAGGGCTTGTAACGTATAATCTCCGTGTAAAGCTTGGACTGTTCCGGTCGTTCAATCAGATCTTTCAAAGCAGTGGCGGAGAGGAACAGAAACGGCTGCGGGAGACTTGCCGTACTATAGAAAGCGAACTGGAAACACTGAAGGCAAGACGTATCCACCTCTATGAGGATTATGCGATAGGAAATCTTTCAAAGGAATCCTATGTGTCGGAAAAGGCTGAAATTACAGAGAAAATGGAGCACGTACAGGAGAAGCTAATTGCGGTTAAGGAAGCAGTTGAAACGGAAGATGCTCTGGTGACAGGGGTGAAACGTATTGCAAATGATTCTGAGGATGTGATTGAGAAAAGGCTCTTCACTCCGGAGATCGCCAATGCCTATATAGAGCAGGTGACCATCTACGATCCAAAGCATATGGAAATAAAGTTTACATTTGAAGACTTGCTGCAGAAAGTAGCAGAACGAGTTCAAGCCCTTCAGGAAGGAGAGGTTGCACAATGAAGCTTGTAAAGAATACGATTATTCCCTTGCTGGGAATCGCCCTGCTTGCTTATCTTGGTCATTACATTTATATGGTAGATGGAGAGATCGACTGGCTGCGGTTTTGCCTGGTGTTCGGGATTCCCTTTGGAGTTCCGTATATGCTGTGGGTGATCCCTATCGGAGGCAATCCGGCAACGAGCGTGACTATTCTGGCATTGAATGTCATCGTAGGAGCCGTATTTGGATGTTTTATCGCTGCATTCGCTTTTGTAAGAGCCTGGTTGTATCTTCTCCGCTGGGGAATCGGAAAACTCAAGAGATAAAGGTCGAAACACCTTAAAAACAAAACGCCGCTGAATGACTGACAGACAGTGATTCAGCGGTTATTTTTTCCTGTATCGTCTTTTCGGAATGTCAGAATATCGTTCGGTGTACATTCCAGAATATTGCAGAGCTCTTCGAGGGTTAAAGCGGTAATGTTCTGATTTCTTCGCAGGCGTTCCAGCAGGCTCTTTCCAACACCCATGCTGAGCAGTTGATACTGTGAAATGCCTTTATCCTTCATGGTCTGCCAGAGGGGGCTGTAATCGATCAAGCAGGTCGCCTCCTTTCCACGCGATTTGTTCCCATTATAGATTTCCGGCTCGCATAATGATATGGTCTATATATGCTCCATAAAGCCGCGAAAACAGCGGCAGAAAAGGGAGTTCCGGCTGTCTTGGAAACGAAAATTGCAGCCTTCCACAATAGCAAGACTGCAAAATTTTGTCGTCGAAAATGAGATTTCAAAAAGAAGGAAGGGAAGGAGGCTGGAAAGAAAAATGTGAAATCATGAGGTTTGATGGCTCCGTAACGAGAGTAGCGCCAGGCCAAGACTGCAAAAATCCAAGACTGCAAAATGGGTACGGAACTCTTTGATAGGTCATTCGCCAGATTGCAGTGTAAGTGCGCAGTTTGGTCTTGGCAATAAACAGAGTGTCTACAAAAAGGCGAGTGCGCCGCTCCCAATCGTAGACACATTTTTGGTAGGATAGTATAGCCGGAAGTTCCTTAATCCATATGGTGCATAGAAAGGAAATGCACAATGTTAGAAACATTTGGAAACAGGATCAGACGGCTGCGTGAAGAGAAAGATTATAGTCAGGAACAGGTGGCTGCGGTGCTGAATGTAAACAGGAAAGCAGTCAGTCACTATGAAAACGACCTGCGGGAACCTTCCTTTGAAACACTTGTGAAGCTGGCGCAGCTGTACAGGGTGCGAACAGATTATCTGCTTGGAGTTGATAATAGCCGTATCATAACAGCTTCCGGTTTGTCAGATGAGGAATATTCCCTGATCAGCGTACTGGTATCAGACCTGGCAGAGAAGAATGCAATGATAGGACAGGCTTCAAAGCAGCGGTAACGGGGTGGTGCATGAATGGGAGAGGCGAAGGAGAAATCTGTAGAGCTGGAGTACTACGATACTGTGCAGCAGAAGGAAGTAGACTGGCTCTGGTATCCGTATATTCCCTATGGAAAGATCACTTTGCTTCAAGGTGATCCCGGCGACGGGAAATCAACATTCATGCTTCATATTGCGGCAACGGTCAGTACCGGCGGCACATTTCCAGATGGCAGTAAAGCAACTGAGTGTTATAACGTGATTTATCAATGCTCCGAAGATAATGCCGCCGATACGATCAAGCCGCGCCTGCTTGCTGCCGGTGCAGACTGCGAGAAAATCGCTTATATCGTTGAGGATAACCAACCTTTAGCTCTTGATGATCCCCGTATAGAAGAGGCGGTGATCCGCTCAGGGGCGAGATTGGTTATCTTCGATCCGATACAGGCCTACATCCCTCCGGAAAGTGATATGCTTAATGCCTCAAAAATGAGAACGGTGTTAAGAAATCTGGCAAGTATTGCGGAACGACACAACTGCGCTGTTGTACTGATTGGCCATATGACAAAGGCCAGCGGCGGGAAGAACCTGTACAGAGGGCTTGGAAGCATTGATATCGCAGCTATCGCCAGAAGTGTCCTCATGATTAAGCGGGATGACGAAGAGCCGGATATTCGATACATGTTTCCGGTTAAGTCAAGCCTGGCATATGAGGGGAAGGCTGTTCGTTTCCTGTTTGATAAAGATCTTGGCTTTCGTATCCTGGGAACATGTGAAATGAAGCTGGAAAAAGCCGATGATTACGATGAAAATGAGAAAATCGGAAAACTGCAGAAGGCAGAACGTCTGCTGCGGATTCTGCTCTCTGACGGAAGCAAGCCGAGCAAAGAAGTTCTGCGGCAGATGAAACAGATAGATATATCGGAAAGAACGGTACGATCTGTTGTAAAGAAGATCGGGATACAGGCTTTCCGCAAGGGAAGTATCTGGTATTGGAAACTGGAGGACGAACAGCCAGATACCATAGCACAGGAAGGGTAGATATAGATGGCAGCAATGAATATGAGCAGCCGTGAAGAGCTGAGGGAAAAGAAGCGGCAAAAAATACAGAACAGTAATGCAGAAGAGCGCCAGCTTATCATGATTCCGGCTGATCCTGCGAAATCACTGATCGATGAGTCAGTGGAGAAGCGAGTTTGTGCCTATTGCCGTGTATCTACGGATGATCCTGCCCAAACGACCTCATATGAACTTCAGAAAAAACATTATGAAGAGCAGATCAACAGCACGCCGGGTTGGACATTTGCCGGCATCTATGCGGATGAAGGCATTAGCGCCACTTCGTTGAAAAACCGGGATGAGTTTAACCGGATGATAGCGGATTGCTATGCAGGGAAGATCGATGTGATTATCACAAAAAATGTCTCCCGATTTGCCCGTAATGTCGTGGACTGTCTAAGTGTAGTGCGGAAACTGGCACAGCTGAATCCGCCGGTGGGCGTGAAGTTTGAAACGGAGGGATTCTTTTCGCTGGATAATACAAGCGAAATGATACTGACTGTGCTGGCAGCCGCAGCGCAGGAAGAATCCAAGACAAAAAGCAACTCAATGAACTGGTCATTGGAGCAGCGCTTTAATAACGGTAATTTCCTGACTCCCGTGCTGTTGGGCTTTGATCATGATGAAGAGGGAAATTTGGTAATCAATCCGGACGAGGCATTTACCGTGCGGATGATTTTCTATTTGTACCTGTATGGTTTCCCGCTCTCGGAGCTTGCGGAGTTGCTGACAGATTTGAAGCGCCCGACCAAGAAGGGCAACACAAAATGGACCGCTTTAAAGTGGTCCCTGTAGAAAGGACAGCACTCTGACAGTGCTGAGGTCCTCCTGCAGGGGCCTTTTTTATGGGCAGAAAATCCAGAAAACGCAATCCTAAAACTGATTATGTATTCTTCTCTCCAGAGGAAATCCAGATTCTCCAGGCTAATCCGAATGTGAAATTCATCCGGACGAATCACATCGCATTCACCTATGAGTTCAGATGCCGGATGTATGACTGGTATGTCTCTCATCACGAGATCCGCAAGTTCCTGGAGAACAATGGAATCTCCACGAAAATGATAGGGAACCAAGTGATTAAGAAACTGACTGAGAATTTCAGAAAACATGGTCACCCCACCAATGGAAATGGGCCTTCGATTTCTGTTTCTGCGCCGAAGCTTTCAGAAGAAGAAATCCAGCTGCTCATTGACACCGGAGTATTCGTCAGAGCTCGTGGCGGCATCTCTTTTTCAGATGCGTTCGTTAAAGAAGCGATAAGGAGATATCCTGGCACTGACCTTAGAACGCTTCTGAAGGAGCACGGCATTGATCCGAACCGGATCGGTTATCAGAGAATCCATAGGCTTAAACTCCTTCTGGAAGGAAAATTACCTGTTACGGGTAAATTTTTCCGTTCCGATGAAGTGATTTCTGAACTGAAGAGCTGTTCCTGGGTCAGAACAGTCACCCGGAAAAAACTTTCCCTCCGATCAGAATTCTATGAATGTGCTTATCTGATCAGAGACCTTCCGATTCTGGATGTACTGCAGGTATTTGAGATTCCTGCAGACTTGCTCAGTGCGGGAGAACTGATGCGGATTCGATATAAGCTTCTGCACTGGAAGCCGGATCGTGTTAACAGAAAGGTTCATCTTGCCGCTCTGGATCTCAGCACCGCGAAGAAACTGTGCGAGCTGATGGAGAAGATGGAAGAGAGAAAAATGAGTGAGCTAAGAGAAAGCCTTCGTATTACTTCTCCTGAGACTCTCCGGAAAGTGTGTGATCTCATTCATGATCAGGTGAAAGCCTTCCCTTACGTCAGAGGATTCTCGATCAGCAGTATCTGCAGAACCCTCGGCTTCAGCCACTCTCGCTTCTATCGTCTGAGATACTATGTTCCGAACGGAAAACAGCTGCAGGACGAAGAAGACATTGAACGGATCAGGAAAGTGATCGAATACCGCGGATATCCGAAAGGAACCCGCATGGTGACCATGATGATGCCGAAGCTGCAGAAGACGGTCATGAACCGCAAGAAAGTTCAGAGGCTGATGAGAAAGGCCGGACTGCTGTGTACGGTCAGAGCACCGAAGAAATCCAGGCAGGCAGCCAGAGAACTGCTTCAGAGGAACCGGAAAGAGAATGTGCTGAAGCGCAGATTTCGTCTTGGGAAACCTTATGAACAGGTCATGACAGATGTCACCTATATCAAAGACTGCCGGGGAAATACTTCCTATTACTCTCCGATCAAAGACAGTGTTTCCGGCCTGATTCTGTCTTCTGCAGTAAGCGATACACAGGATCTGAACCTTACTGATGAGATGCTGAGCGGAATCATGAAAGATCAGGATCAGAATACCGTCTGTTCGACAGGAATGGTATTTCATTCCGATCAGGGGGCACTGTATCTTTCCGATGCGTTTCAGAAGAAGCTGAAGAAGATGGGATTCGTTCAGTCCATGTCACGGCGTGGAAACTGCTGGGATAACGCATCCATGGAATCCTTCTTCGGGCATATGAAAGATGAAGCTGACTTCTCCGATGCCCATGATACGTCTGAGATCCGGCAGAAAATCAATGACTACATTGACTATTACAACTTTGAACGGCCGCAATGGAACCGCGGCAGAAAGACACCGATGGACTTTGCCGTCTATCTGAACAATCTTTCTGAGCAGGAATACCAGGAATACCTTTCCAGGGAACAGGCAAAGTATGACCGCATGATGGCCAGGTCTGCAGAAAAGGCACGGAAGCACGCTGCAGATCTTGGTGCTGTGATACCATCGGAATCATAGAGAGGTAATAGAGATGGGTAAGAAGAAAACGAAGTATTACGAGAAACGCAGTGCCATTCAGGAAATTGCAGAGAAGAACGAATACGTGAAGGACATTCACGGAACGAATCTGATCTACAAGACGGAGTTCTATATCAGGATGTGTCAGCAGATGAACAAAGGAATGACGGGAGTGGAAGCTTATGAATCACTCGGCTTCCCGGTAAAGGAACTGGGTGCTGATCGTGCAAACAGTGCTGCCAAGCGTGCCAGAGAGATGGAGAAAGACGGATCGTTCGTTGATCCTTCCAGATTTGACGGGAGTATTCCCCGTGATGAGATGGGAGATCTGACGCCGGAGGAAGAAGCCGCTTATTACAAAGCACGGACAGCTTATCTGGAAGCACTGCTCGAACTGGAAAAAAAAGTACACGAACTATTGGCGGAGACGAATACATCATCGAATCCGAACTGAAGAACCATCAGAAGTTCAGAATGGTGTATTACACTCTTCAGAAGCAGGAGACTCAGCCAGCAGGACATGTTCATCAGTTCTCGGCATCAGATCTGTTCCGGATCTTCGGCTGCAGTTCCAGCGGCTATTACAGCTGGAAGAAACGATTTGAGAATCCTGTGGAAACGAAAACGCAGAAAGAAGACCGGGAGATCAAGGAGAAGATGATCTCAATCATCCATAAGCACTGCGGAATTCCCGGAGCGCGGACCTTCCGTACTTACCTGTGGCGTGATTACGATCTCAGGGTGAGCAGAAAACGGATCACCAGACTGATGAAAGAAATGCGCATTACCGCATATGTCCCTCATAAAGATGCCTATAAGGGACAGGCAACTCATTTCCATCCATGTGATGCCAAGCAGAACTATGTCGATCGTGACTTCGGTGACAGCCCGCGGAAAGTGATCCTGACAGACATTACCTATCTCTACTATGGAAGTAATCGCGAGCTCTGCTATCTGTGTGCGTTCAAGGATGGATTCACGAGGGAAATCCTGGGATCAGCAGTAAGCAGGCATATGGATGTCTCTCTGGTTACAGAAGCCTATCACCGTATGATGGACCAGCATCGCAGCGAACTGAATCATCCGGATGTACTGGTACATTCCGATCAGGGAAGCCAGTATCTGTCCACCACATTCCAGACACTGCTTGAAGACGACGGCTTTGTGCAGTCCATGTCCAGGCGAGGGAACAGCCAGGACAACGCACCGATGGAATCCTTCTTCGGAAGAATGAAGTGCCAGCTTCTGAAGCTGATCGAGATGTGTCCGGACTATCAGACAGTCAGAGATCTGATTGCAGGCTATATGCACCACTACAATGAGAAAGCTTATCAGTATGATCTTGCCGGTCTTACTCCTGCGGAGTTCTATCAGTACAAGACTACAGGAGTCTATCCATTAGATAACTACTACGGTATCTCAGGAGATCGGATGAGGCCGGTTGAAAGCCTGGTAGAGGATCATCTGAACTATCTGAAGAAGAAGCGGGAAGAAAACGTTCAGAAGAAGAAGGAAACAGAAAAGAAGCTCCTTCCGATGCACATCATTGCGACAGATCAGAAGAAGCTGAAGAAAGAAATTCAGAAACTGAATACGCTCATTGAAGACTCCAATGAGGAAATCAGAGAACTGGAAGCACTTCTGGAGCGAGTGAGAGCAGCAGGAAAAGCTTACGAAACAGCAGATGAAGAACTGAAGAAGAAGCTTGAGAATCCGCAGGAATGGAAGAACACACCGCCATTTGACTACGTCACAGAAATGGACGCTCTTTACTGATACAGGCACAGAAAGAATAGAGCAGCTTACTTCCCCTGGCCAGAAGATGTTTTCGTCATGCGCAGAATGAATCATCCGAGCACTGATGATCCGGAAACATCTCTCTGAAACCTGCTGAATACAGAAAGAAGACAGCTATGATTCAGCTGTCTTCCGTCTTGATCAATGCATGTGACCCTCAGAAACCCGAACTGTCAGAAAACTGTCCTTGACAACGGGGCCACTTTACTTCCTCCGTCCGTCAGATTTTGAAGAATGAACGGCACTGCGGCAATGTGCTCAGCTGGAAGACTTATACCTATGATTTCTGGGAGCATAAAAAGCGCAGAAACAACAAGAACCGGAAACAGGTGCTTGAGATCGATCATCATGAGGCGATAGTCAGCCATGAAATATTCGATGCTGCCCAGGCAAAGCTCCAGTGTGAGCGCTACGCCAGAGACCGGCATCCGCTGCCTACGTTGGATGTGATTGATAATGGCGTGCTGAAGGGGTATGTATCTGTCAATCGGACGTGGTGCGGGTTTACAGGTGAGGACTACAAATCAGCCTCTGAAAGTGTTTATACAACGGATAATGCCGACAGTGCATGTACTGATGCGCAGAGCGGCTCTGGCTATTTGCTGGATTCTGATGTGGATAGATGCTTTCTGGATGGTTATGAAATCGTGCGCTCACAGTTCTTCTCAATCAAAGAGAAACCAGTGCTTACAATCGGAGACCGGAAACTCACTTTCAATACCATCTGTCTGAAGAAATTTGAAGATGTTGAATATGTGGAGATGCTTATCAATACCGTCGATCATTGCGTTGCCATTCGCCCGTGTGCAGCGGATAGTCCGAATGCAATCCACTGGGGCAGGCAGAAGGACGGACGATGGATTCCATCCCAGAGGACGATATCCGGGTTTGCGGCGGCGTTATGTTCGATAGCCGGATGGGAGCAGGAGAACAAATACCGGCTTTGCGGCCAGTTCTTTGGAGATGACACCGATAAGATGCTTGTATTTGACTTATCCGAGCCGGAGATCATTCGTACCGTCGATAAAGGGGAGTATGAGGAACTATCAGTTCAGGATGAGGACAATCAGGGCTATGATGCAGCCAAAGATATGACTGGTGAAACGCCACACGAAAAGGTGATCGTTCTTTCTGTTGAGAGATCGTATCCGGAAGCGTGGAACGGTAGATTTGGCAGATACGACAACGAAACTGCCTTTGAAAGAGTGCCTTATAAGGGCAACTGGGAGATTCTCAGGCCAGCAAAACTGTTCAGCACTGCCGGTGGTCTGAAGCCGGAGATTATCGAAGAAATATCAGCAGAATCAAAGAAAATGCTGCTTGAGTTGGGGTGCGCTATATGAATGTGACAGAGATGGAATCTTATAATGATCATACAGCTGAAATAGAAAGGACTTTCAGCTATGACGGCTATCAGATCGTTCGCCGGGAGATGTTTGCCCATCTCCGGGAGCCTTCTGTCGTGATTCGCAGGGATAGTGTCACCTTCAACACGGCCTGCATCAACGGCCTGGAAGATGCAATTTACATTCAGATACTGATCAACCGCGATCAGCACAGGATGGTGATCCGGAAGTGCGAGGAGAACGATAAAGATTCTCTGCGCTGGTGCATAGCCAAGCCAGATAAACGGAAGAGCCGCAAGATATCCAGTAAAGAGTTCTCCAGGAAGATCTACGAGCTGATGGACTGGAACGAAAAGTGCCGCTATAAGATTCTGGGGCACAGGATCAATTTTCAGGACGATGTGCTTTATGTCTTTGAACTTGATGAAACGGAAATCGTCTTTGAGCGCAAGAAAAAGACGGTTGCCGAGGCTGTTAGTCAGACTGAGGAGACAAGCCTTACGCCGGAACAGATCGAGGAGCGCAAGAAGGAAGAGGCTGATATGCCAGTAAAGCCTTTTTATCCGGATGATTGGGACAATTCCTTTGGCGTACCTGTTGACGAGCATAAAAACGTGACGATTGATTCAACGGACAGCTATGCATCCATGACAGAGATGCGTGAGGGACAGGGAGGCCCGGGATAATGGATGAGAGCAGAGTGGAAACCAGTTTAGGACTGTCGTTTAACATACGGCGGGGAAGGATGCTGATATACCATTCTACGATCCGGGCATTAGGAGACCCGGAATATATCCGCTTCCTGTTCAATTCAAGAGAGAAGAAGATTGCCGTTCAGAGCTGCGAAGCAATTGACCGGGATTCTTTTCGTGTGCCCAAACCAGTGCCAGGAGAGAAGTTTCAGTTTGATATAAGCAGCAGCCCGTTTTTGTCCATCGTCTATAAAGCCTGTAGGTGGAGCCTGGATGAAAGCTATCTGGTTTATGGCCAGCTGTATCCGAAAAACAGACTGGTCGATTTTGAACTGAAGACAGCAGTGCAGATCACGCCCGATCAGTTTATTGATCCGGAAAACCTTTGACGTCAACAGGCTGTTCAGCAACAAAATTTGAGCAAGAATAAAGCCGGCAAAACCGGCGACTAAGAGCATGTACATCTTGTAATGAGGTGTATGTGCTTTTTTATTGCGCTCATAGGCGCGGGAGAAAGGGAAGTGCAGGTCAGCCGCAAAATAAAAAATCTGCCCCGGATAAGTTGTTCCTACTTGACAAACGGGAGGACCCCGGCCTTTATTGACCAGATATCTTGATCGCTACACACCCCATCAGGCGCGGCGGCATGAAGTACGTCCCGGCTTCACAGGATTGGCGCAGGTTCATGGTCGAAATGCCATCTCATGGGAAGAAAAGTTTGACTGGGATGTGAAGTATGTTGATCACATTACTTTTCTTGGTGACTGGAAAATAATATTTGAGACGATAAAGACTGTTCTAAAAAGAGAAGGTATCAGCGCGGCTGGCGAAGCAACGATGGAAGAGTATATGGGAACGGAGATCAAATAATGCGGATTTTATTTACAGGCGTAGGCAGACGAATAGAGCTTTTACAAGCGTTTCGGAATGCTGCACTGGTACTGAATAAAGAACTGAAAATATACGGCGCAGATATGGCTGGAACGGCACCGGCATTGGCTTACTGTGACTATACCAGAAAAGTCGTTGCAATGAAGGACCCGGGGTATATTGATAATCTGCTATCTATCTGTTCCGACGATCATATTGATCTTTTAATTCCTACCATAGATACGGATCTGCAGGTGCTGAGTGGGAATAAAGAAAAGTTTGCGGCAATCGGTACTAAGGTTATGATCAGTGACCCAGATAAGATTCTCATATGTCGGGATAAGAATAATACCAGTCAGTTTTTTGTGGATTGCGGTTTGCATGCACCGATGCCCGTTAATGATTGGAAGGAATATAAGAGCGGCTATCCTGCCTTTATTAAACCAAAGGATGGTAGCAGCTCTATTAATGCATTTAAGGTCGAGAATGCGAAAGAACTGGAAGTATATGCCAGCCAAGTAGAAGATTATATAGTCCAGCCCTTCGTGAGTGGTCATGAGTATACAATTGATATTTTCTGCGACTGGGGAGGAAAGCCAGTTTCCATTGTTCCTCGTGAGAGACTTCAAGTAAGGGCAGGAGAAGTTCTCAAGACCCAAATTTGCATGGATAAAACTATGATCGAAGAGTCGAAGGCACTTTGTAAAGCATTTAAACCTTGCGGCCCGATGACTGTTCAGCTTATTCGCGACGCCGCTGGCATTGACTGGTTTATTGAAATTAATCCCCGTTTCGGCGGTGGCGCTCCGCTCTCAATGAAAGCAGGAGCAAGAAGCGCAGAGGCAATATTGAAACTGATTGATGAAGAGGAAACTGGAGAGTATCAAATTGCTGACGGGGCTATATACAGCCGCTTTGATCAGTCCGTGTGTATTACCGAAGGCGAGGGGCAGATAAAAGGAGTTATCTTTGACCTGGATGACACGCTGTACTCAGAAAAGGAATATGTAAAGAGTGGCTATAAGGCTGTGAGTGATTACCTTGGCGGCGATTATGAGGTTAAGCTCTGGAGCTTCTTTGAAGCCGGGAAGCCAGCCATAGATGAATTGCTCAAGGAACTGGGACGAGAGACCGAGAAGGAAGAAACTCTACAGATTTACCGCGCTCACAAGCCGAAAATCCATCTTTACCCTGGCGTGGCTGAGATGATAGAGAACCTGAAAGCGAAAGGCATAAAAGTCGGTATTATCACCGACGGAAGGCCTGAGGGACAGCGGAATAAGCTGGATGCTCTAGGACTGGATGTTGATGATGTTATCATTACAGATGAGCTTGGAGGTGTTCAATTCCGTAAGCCCTGTGATATAGCATTCCGAATTATGGTTACGCGGTGGAGACTTAATTTGGCGGATGTTGTTTATGTGGGCGATAATCCTGATAAAGACTTCCAGGCTCCGCAGCAATTAGGGATGAAAAGTATGCTTGTTAAGAATGAAGATGGGGTTTATGCAGAACATATGTCATTCGAGAAAAGTGTACTGATTAGCTCACTCTGTGAAGTGTTGAATGTATAAGGTGAGAAAGAAAAATGAGATCTTTGGGACAAATACTACGAGGTATTCTTTCATTTCGCCATCACTATATAATGCGAATCAGGTTTCCAGATTCATGTGAAGAGGAAATTGGTAAGGGAATGGCATTAGAGAAGGTTTCAAATGATTCAGAACTAATCGACGGAACATATACTGTCAGTTTGCAGAAACGGATTATCAAAGTAAATATTGGAAAGTGTGATACTTTTGTTTTAAAAGACAAAAACAGCCCAAAGAGTATTGGAATTCTTTCTGTTATGTATAATGGCGGAAATGAACTTGAGTACAGAATTAAAAAAATAGATGCATTTATATACAACGTGATGATAGATGAATCGGTTCGCGGAAGAGGGTACGCCGGAGTGATGATAAATAAACTCGGAGAACATCTTAAGGGCAAAGGAATCAAAGAGGCGTATCTGGCTGTTAGTACAGACAATGAAGGCGCAATTAGAGCATATCAAAAGGTAGGCTTTGAAACAGTGGCTGAGAAACGGTTTATTAGAGCGCTGAAGAGAAATATTCCTTATTATGAACTCTAACAATCATTGGACGAAGAAAAATTGAGGTAAAAGATATGACAAGTTTAGAAGAATTCAAAACTAAGCAACTGGAAATGCTACATGAGCTTGATCGCGTCTGCACCCTTGCAGATATTAATTATTACTTGGCATATGGAACTTGCTTAGGAGCTGTACGCCATAAAGGGTATATTCCATGGGATGATGATATCGATGTTTTTTTTCCTGCTAAAGAGATGGAAAAGCTCATGAAAAATAGACATTTATTTAATGAGAAGTATTTTCTTCAATGCAGATATACAGATCCCGAATATCAGAATATGAAGTATTCCCTTAGAGATTCGTCTACCTCATATTTTTCGGACGAAGATGATTGTGATGATATTAATCATGGTATGTTTATAGACTTGTATGTACTATATCCATATCCGGACAGTTTTTTTCATGCTCATAAACTGATTCTTGATTCGTTTATCCTACGCTTTCTCTATTTAAAGAAAGCACCAGCAAATCATGGATTACTTGGTCGACTTGGCTCAAAAGCTCTTCGAACACTTTATAAAGGGAAAAGGGCAGAAAGAAAAATTCGGAAAATCGAGAATGATCTTAAGAATAACGGAGGCAAGAAATACTGTGCATCATTCTTTGGTGATGATATTTCGCCTTTTTCTTGCTTTAAGTTCCCTATAGAATGTTTTGGCGAACCAAAGAGGTTGCAATTTGAAGATTTTATGGCACCATGCCCCACGAATCCTGAATTGATTTGTGAACTGATCTATGGAAAAACGTACATGGATTATCCGCCAGAAGATAAGCGAATTTCAAGGCACCATGTTCTATATATGAGTAACGAGAAGCCATATACAGAGTTTAAAGGGAAGTATTACTGTAAAGAATGAAGAAAGAAAATGTAAGCGAGGACAATTAACCAGAAAAGGAATATTAGCTCGCTTGCGTAACGATGACTGAGGAAAAGCAATGAAATCAATCGTGCTTTTAAATTTTTGCGATGGGATGTACGGAGGAATCGAATCCTTTCTCCTGAATGCATTCTATTGCTTAGATAAAGATAAGTATGATGTGACATTCCTAACATGTGGACGGTCGACGTATGATATGTTTCGAGATGATATTATCTCTAATCATGGCCATGTCCAAGAAATACCGATATTAGCGAACAATTATAAAAACAAGTATCGTGTATTTGTTGAGTTACGGAGGTATTTCAGAGAAAAGAGACCAGATATAGTCCATGTGAATAGTGGAACATTGTCGCTGCAGTATATAGCAGCAAAAGCCGCAAAACTTGAAAATGTAAATAGGGTTATTCTGCATTCTCATAATTTTCGGCCAAATCAGACCGGAATTAAAGAACGTTTTAAGGAACCATTGAAGAAACTCCTTATAAAAAATGGAGATTCTTTCTTAGCATGTTCGACAGGAGCTGCTTTGTGGATGTTCCCTAAAGAGATGGTCGATAACGGAAGTGTTATTGTCATACCGAATGGAGTTGACACAAAGAAATTTCTCTATAGTAAAGAAAAGAGATTGCAATTCAGAAAATCCCTTAATCTCCGAGATGAATTGCTGATCGGAAACATTGGTAGATTTCAGGGACAAAAGAATCATCCTTTCATGATAGAAATCATAGAAAGAGTAGTGGAAAAAGATTCTTCGGCAAAACTGCTTTTAGTGGGAGAAGGATATCTGAAAGACGATATTCAAACACTGGTAAATGAAAGAGGATTGCAGAAATCTGTGTTATTCCTTGGAGAGCGAAAGGATATGGATGCTTTTCTCTCAGCTATTGATGTGTTTATTCTCCCGTCTTTATATGAAGGACTTCCGATTGCATCCATTGAGGCGCAAGCTTCGGGGGTAAAGACATTGCTATCTGAAACGATAACTAAGGAAGCAAATGTATCTGGCAGTTCTTTATATCTTCCAATCACGGGTGATAATGCCGCAGAAAAATGGTCTGAGGAGATTTGTAAGGGTGATGTTACACGGGATCGTATAACTGAAAACTGGAAAGTGTACGATGCTGGCTTTGATGTTCATCTTTGTTATAAGAAGATGATAGATATATATGGAGAGGATTCCCGTGATGTTAATCACTAATAAATATGCGAGGAAACTAGTATGGGGCATAGGATTCGCAGTTTTCTGTGCTCTACTTACCTCCTTATATGCTATATTGTCAAGAAATGAAAAAAAGGTTTTTGTTACCTATGGAGGACACAGGAAAGAACTGTTCTCATTTGCGGATTTTGTTCCTTTTTTCATTATGACTTTCCTGGCTTCTATCAGGCTCAATGTTGGATCAGATTTTTATAATTATTATGTGATATTTAATAATGTTCAGAAGGATGTCGCTATAACGAGAGATAAAATAGTATCCCAAAGTGGATACTATCTATTGTCGTACATTGTTAAGCAGTTCACAGACAATGAATATGCGATATTTGCTGTAATAGCGATAATGCTTTATGCATTTCAGTTTCATCTTATGAAAGATGAGGTGGAGGAGCGACCGGTAGCATTTACCTGTTATCTGTTTTTAGGCTTCTTTGCGAATTCATTGAATATTTTGAAACAATGTATAGCCATGATGTTTGTCATGTGCTTCTACAAAATGTTGCGGCAAAAAAGCTTCATTCGGTGTGGTATATATGCAATTTTAGCCGTTATTTTTCATTACTCGGCAATTTTTGCACTAGTAATCATTGGTGTACTTACTATAGTAAAGCTCAAACCTAGCAAAATGCTCTTTTTCATTTCTATTACAGTTGGGATAATACTTGCGTTATTTTTACCTCAGATTATTAATCTGATTATTCGATTTGTCCCTTCAGCTTCTGGCTATGCGACATATGTAAACTGGAGAAGAAACAATCAGATACGTCTTGTTTTGGGGGTTGCTGGAACGAGTCTGATATATATCTATCTTATCTACCTTATTGTAAAGAATCGAATGCAGATAAAGCAACTAAATGAAACAAGATACTTAGAAATATCATTTCTGATAATTGGGTTATGTATAAACCTTGCATCAATCAGAATATGGGTTGTACAGAGAATTGCGTTATATTTTTATCAATTTATAATTTTGATAATACCAGCTTTGCTCAAGACCTTTGAACCAACTAAACGTCGAAGAGTAAAGCGAGTACTCTACTTCATAATGTTTATATACCTCATTTTCTCGGGTATTTTCATTGGTGAAAATGAGTATTATTCATATAATACTATTTTCAGCGGAGATAGACCTATGTATGATGCTGATTTCAATAGAATGTTTCAATAAAGGAAGATAATAGATGCAGGGACGTACAAAGAAATCTATTATTAATATTACTTCAGCGCTTGTAGGACAAACTCTGGCTATTTTGTTTGGGTTTGTCACACGAATGATATTTGTAAAGCAACTTGGTGATACTTATGTTGGCATCAACGGTTTATGCACCAGTATTGTCGGATTATTATCCTTGGCGGAGTTGGGAGTAGGGGAATCCATCAATTACAAATTATATAAACCTTTAGCTGAGAATAATGTTGAACAACTCAAGTCCATCATGAAGCTTTACAGGACTGTATATTGGGTTATCGGCATTGTTATAACCGTTATAGGGATAGCACTATTACCCTTTTTGAGATTCTTTTTAAAAGCATCTGAAGTTCAATCGGTAGATCAGCTTTATCTTATTTTCATTTTGTTTGTGTTGAACTCTGCCTCGTCTTACTTCTTTTCCTATAAGCGAGCACTTATTATATCAGATCAAAAGCGTTATATCGTAAACATCTATCATTATGCATTTTATTGCTTGATGAATGTCGGCCAGATACTAATTTTGTTAAAAACAAAGGACTTCATTATGTATCTGGTGGTAATGATTATATGTACTGTTGCGCAGAATGTCATTATTTCATATAGAGCAGACCGTCTCTATCCTTTTCTAAGAAAGAAAGATATTAAGCCATTGGGAAAGGACGATGTCAAAGAAATCAAAAAGAACACACTGGCTCTTTTATACCATAAGATTGGAAGCCAAGTTGTTAATTCGACAGATAACATTTTAGTATCAAAGATTATCGGAATTGCCGTAGTAGGTATTTATTCAAACTATTTACTGGTTACGACTGCACTAAATACTATCATAGCTCAACTATTCTCGGCGATAACCGCAAGTGTAGGAAACTTAGGGGCTACAGAGAACGAAGAAAAGTCGGAATGCATTCTGAACACCGTGTTCTTTGGAAACTTCTGGTTTATCAGCGTTGTGTGTGCTGCATTTTACTCCTCAATAGAATTGCTTATATCCAAGATGTTTGGAGTACAAAGAGTGCTTGATCACGATGTACTTATCTGTATTGTTGCGAATCTCTATCTATACAATATAAGACGTACAGCTTGGACGTTTAGAGACGGGTATGGCTTGTTCTGGTATGACCGATATAAAGCTATTGTGGAGGCAATCATAAACTTAGTTGTCTCCATTGCTTTGGGGATTAAAATTGGATTGGTTGGTATTCTGATCGGAACGATCGTTAGCACAGTATTAACAAGCCTATGGATTGAACCCTATATTTTATATAAATATGCTTTCAAAAAGAACTCATCATCTTATTTTGTAACTCTTGGAAAGTATACGATTACAACGGCTATAGTGTGTTTCATATCTAGACTAATAGTGAAAAACATTCATTTAAGCGGCTATGTAGGATTCATTATCGGATGCCTTATTAGCGTTGTTATTGCCTGCTGCTCGATTTATTTGATTTTTGGAAGGACAAAAGCGTTTCAATACTATGAGACATTGATAATCAAATTAATGGCTAAAATTGCCAGGGTTGATAAAGCAAAGAAATAATTAGACAAGGAGATTTCAATTATGCTTAATTTTACGGTTGGACCAGTGATGTGTAGTGAGGAAGTAAGGGCAGTTGGCGGAGAACAGGTGCCGTATTTCAGAACCCCCGAGTTTTCAAATCTGATGCTTGAGAACGAAAAGCTAGTATTAGAATTCTCAAAAGCTCCCGAAGGATCAAAAGTAGCTTTCATGACGAATTCCTCTACAGGTTCGATGGAAGCCGTTGTAATGAATTGCTTTGATGCCACGGATAATGTTCTGGTAATAGATGGCGGCAGCTTTGGCCATCGTTTCGTTGAACTCTGTGAGATACATGAGGTTCCACATACTGTTCTTCATCTTAATCATGGGCAGAGACTCACGAAGGAACATCTATATGAATATGATAATCAGAACTTCACAGGCCTTCTTGTAAACATAGACGAGACATCCACTGGCGTCCTCTACGATTCAGAGATGATTGGCGAGTTTTGCAAAAAGAACAGTATCTTTTATGTATGTGACTGCGTCTCCGCTTTTCTTGCTGACCCGTTTGATATGTCATCTTGCGGAGCTGATGTGATGATCACAGGATCACAGAAAGTGCTTGCCTGTCCTCCAGGAATCTCGATTATTGTGCTGACCCCTCGCGCTGTAGAACGTGTTACGAGTAAAAACGTGAAATCCATGTATTTTAATCTTACCGATGTCCTTAAAAATATGGAACGAGGACAAACGCCGTTTACTCCAGCTGTTGGAATCCTTCGCCAGATAAATACAAGGCTCAAGGAGATAGAAAAAGCTGGTGGCGCAGATGTAGAGATAGCTCGTGTGGCAGAGCTGGCAAAAGATTTCAGAACAAGAATAAAGGAATTACCGTTTGAGTTCGTCTCGGAGTCTCCAGCAAATGGAGTGACGCCAGTTCATCCTATAAATGCTGATGCTTACAGAATATTTGAGATTTTGAAAGATGAATATGGAATCTGGATTTGTCCGAATGGTGGTGACATGAAGAATACCATATTCCGTGTTGGACATATTGGATATTTGACTCACGATGATAACACTACACTGATCAATGCACTGAAGGATATGCAAAAGCGCGGCCTATTATGAGACAAACTATTAAAAGTCAAGCCTGAATCGAAGAAATTCAATCGGGTAGAAAGTACCTTGAAAACTGCATGACGAATAGAGCATCCATAAGGGTGCTCATACAAAAAAGGAATGAGTAGTATTTAAGTGGTTCGATAAGGCTCTCCGGTCAGCTGCATTCGGTAGATCACTCGGACAAGCTTCTTACATGCGTGTGAAATTGCGACATAGTAGTGCTTGCCTTCCGCTCGCTTCTTGGCCAGATAGGACTTGAAGGGCGGATCCCAGATACAGACGTATTGAGTTGCATTGAACAGCGCATAACGTAAGTATCGGGAACCACGCTTCTCCATGTGAGCATAGGAAGAGGTCATCTGGCCAGATTGGTAGGTGGTTGGTGAAAGGCGGGCATAAGCCAGGATCTGATCCGGATTATCAAAGCGCGAGAAATCACCGTTCTCAGCGAGAATCATGGCGCACATCCGGTTCTTTATGCCGGGAATCGTGGTAATCGGCGAATTCAGCGTGTCCATGATGGCATTGATGGCATTCTCGATCTCATCGATTTCTGCAGAAAGCACCTTAATGAGACTGATTGTATGTTTTAACTCCAACGATTTAGCTGGCATGGCAGTAGCGATGGACGAAGCTGCAGCATCACGAATCATAAGAGCCATGTCTCTTCAATAGCGGCCTTTTGAAGCTTCATTAAGGAGATGCTTCAGGCGCGTCAGATGTGCTGCTGCAATGAAAGAAGCGCCAGGAAACTCAGAGAGCAAAGCATAGACAGAAGGCATGTGAAGTGTAGGCACGAGTTTTTCCAACTCAGGGAAGAGAATGCGGACGAGCCTTGCAACGGAAGTCTTCAGCCTGGCACGTTCCTGAACCTTGTCGAAACGGTATCTTGTGAGAGACTTCAGTTCTTCGTTGTGATATGATATGTCTGAGTAGGGCTTGAGTGTCCTATCGGTCAGTAACATCATAGCAATCGAAGCAGCATCGACTTTATCCGTTTTCGTCTTTCTAAGGCTCTGACCTTTTCTGTAAAGATTTGTGTGTAACGGGTTGATAACAAAGCTGGGCAGGCCGTTATCAAGGAGCGAGCGCAGAAGGTTAATGTGATAGTGTCCGGTAGCCTCAAGGCCTACTTTTATTTCTGACATATCTGAGGTCAAGAACCAGATCTTCTCACAAAGTTCATCGAATCCTTGCAACGAGTTCTGGATGGTGAACGGAGAGAACAGAATCTCCCCGTCAGAGCCGAGGATACAGCAGTCGTGCTTGTCCTTAGCGACATCGATACCAACGTAGATCACAATCAGATCCTCCTTATAGTGTATTGATGCTGCTGTTGATCCACAGGGCTCTCTGCCGGGTGTAACCTCGTTCTACATAAACCGTCATGTGGTATCTAACTGATTAACACTGAGACAAAGAGGCTGTGGTCGGACCCTCACTTAAACCGTCTATGCGGTAGGAGAAAAAACCAATCCACAGCATCTTCAACAGCATAGCCTAACCTGTAGAAAAGGTAAAGAAAAGGCTATGACACTATAATACGAGGAGACCATATTATGGTTAAAGTTATAACGTACGGCTCATTTGATCTGCTTCATTATGGACATATAAGGCTGTTGGAAAGAGCAAAAGCTCTGGGGGATTATTTGATTGTCGGAGTAACTTCTGATGATTATGATAAAACACGCGGTAAGATTAATCTTCAACAGTCGCTAATGGAGAGAGTTGAGGCTGTCCGGGCGACTGGTATCGCTGATGAAATTATTATTGAAGAATACGAAGGGCAAAAAATAGACGATATCAGAAAATATGATGTCGATATCTTTACTGTGGGATCGGACTGGGTTGGTTATTTTGATTACTTGAACGAATACTGTAAAGTAGTTTATCTTCCAAGAACTGAGGGAGTATCAAGCTCTGAAATTAGGGAGAAAAACCGTTCTCTTCGCTTAGGGCTTGTTGGAGAAGCATCGTTTCTGAATAAAATCTGGAACGAGGCGAAAGCGGTTAATGGAATACATATTGAAGCTTTATGCACTAAAAACAAACAAAAGATGAACAGCCAGGCCGTGAAAGAAATCAATCTGATTTCCGATGATTTAGAAGAAGTGCTCAGAAGCGTAGATGCTGTTTATATCCGCTCGCTTCCCGAATTTCACTATCAGCACATTAAACAGGCTTTGGAAGCAGGAAAGCATGTTTTATGCGAGTCACCGATAACATTGAAGAAGGAACAACTTGATGAATTAGTAAAATATGCGGAAGAGAATGGTTTGATATTAATGGAGGCTATTAAGACTGCTTATGCTACAGCATATGCGAGATTGCTTCTGCTAATCAAAGCTGGGAAAATTGGCGATGTTATTTCTGTGGATTCTACTTGTACGAGCATACGGGAAGATGAAGATGGTGAATGGTATAACATCCACGAATGGGGTCCTACAGCGTTATTACCAGTCTTACAAATCATGGGTACGGATTGCGTAAGTAGCCAAATAGCTGCGCGTTTTAGGAATGATAAGCAAGATGATTTTACAAGAATCAGCCTGATTTTTGAGCATGGTGTCGCTTCGGTTAAAATTAGCGATCGGTTCAAAGCAGAAGGCGACCTTATTATTTCAGGTTCGAAGGGATATATATATGTTCCGGCGCCATGGTGGAAAACTGATTATTTTGAGGTCCGATATGAAAACCCGGCTGACAATAAAAGATATTTTTATCAGTTGGATGGAGAGGGTATTCGATACGAACTCGTTGCTTTCGCAAGAGCGATTGAGCGCGGTGGATTTGTTCCAGCCATTAGCAGAAATGTGACATTCAAGATCACAGAGATCATGGAACAGTTTGAAAAACGCAATGACATGATATTACTTTAATCTGGTGTATAAATGAAATCAATTGATAGGAGAATCATTGAAGTTGTAAGAGAACTTCATGCCATATCGTCAGCAGGGTTATTATATACAAAGGAGCCTTTTGACAAATAACGATATATCAGATTAAGAGAAATAGCTGCAGAACTTTTATCAGAGATATCCGAAGAAAGCTACACAGAAATAATTCAGGTTTTTGAGGCTAATTCTGGATATCAAACGCCAAAACTCAGTACGCGTTCAGTTGTTTTTAATGATAGTGATGAAATTCTCTTGGTAAAAGACTATGACGGGAAATGGGTAATACCGGGAGGTTGGTGCGACTATAATAAAACAATAATAGAAAAAGCTGAAGACATCGGAGATACAACTTAAGGCAATTCTGGAATCTCTATCGTTAAACGCGCCTGAAATCAATCCGGGGCTTGGTGAACTGAATCTGCTCTTTATCGCTACGGAATTGTTGGTAAGCGCTTAAATTTTGGCCGGGTGTAAAGCATTCTCTCTATGTGATAATAGTAGAGAGTAGCATTTCACTACAAAAGTGCCCCGGCCAGTTACTACAGCCAGAGCACATTGACAATTCACATACGATTAAGCTTGAACTCAGGAATCTGCACGACGCTGAATTTCGCTTTTAACCGCCTCGTTCCAGGGAGCAAGACTTTCCAGTTCTTCATCAGCCATCTGTTTGTTCGGATGGTGTTCCAGAAGAAACCGCAGGTAGTGGTATACGTTTACTCCATTTGCTTTTGCCATCGCTACAATGGAGTATACCATGGAACTGGCGACAGCTCCTTCCGGAGTGTCGCTGAAAAGCCAGTTCTTCCGGCCTATCACAAAGTCCTTCACCGCACGTTCACTGGCATTATTGCTGAAGCTGCAACGCCCATCCTCGAGATAGGTTTCCAGATACGGTTTTCGGTTTCTGATGTAGATAAGTGCCTTGTCAAGTCGGCTGTTCCTGGTTGGCCGCTGTGCATCAACCCACGCCCAAAAGCCCTCGAGGACAGGTTTTTCCTTCCGAAGGCGAGCTTCTTTGATGGCATCAGGAGAAGAATACTTCTCGTGAATGTCGCGTTCATAATCAAAGAGTTTATTGACATACATCACTCCCTGTACTGCGGGCAATGAGTAGTCATAAGCTTTTCCTTTGGGAATAGCGTCCAGCAGGTATCTCCGGACATGTGCCCAGCAGCTTACACGTGTGGCATTCTGAACTTTATTGTACCCGCTGTAGCCATCACACATCAGATATCCCCGGAATCCCTCCAGGAAGTTAACTGCTGTATCCCCCGCTCTCGTTTCAGAGTAGTGGTACAGAATTAATGGCGGTCCATCATCCTCCCCGGTTCGGAATAACCACATGTAAGATTTTGCCTGTGGTCTTCTGTCGGGTTCGTGGAGGACCTGGACAGGTGTTTCATCTGCCATAAGAAATCTGCGGCAGAGCAGCTTCCGATGTACGTAATCGTACATGGGGGTAAAGAAATCTTCGGCATTCCGGATAATCCAGTTTGCAAGAGTTGCCCTGCCGATTTTTGCACCATACTGGGCCCAATCCTTTTCCTGCCGGTAAAGCGGAACAGAATTGCTATATTTCTGGTACATAGTCCATGCAATTACAGCAGGAGACGCCATACCATGCATCAGCCGGGGATGATAATCCTTTCCCCGCTCTATCTGCGCAGCGGCAGAGTTCTCTTTGCAGGAAGGGCACGCATAATTGATAGTGTAGTATTCTACTACCTTTACTTTTGCAGGAATGAAATCCAGCTCCCGGCGGACAAACTCAGTACCAATTGCTTTCATCTGAGTACCGCAGACAGAGCAGGTTTTCTGGTCATCAGGGACATCCAGATATACTTTTTCAACCCGGATACCTTTATAACGTTCTTCATCCGTCGCTCTGCTGCGCCGTTTTTTGGGAACAGGAGCAGCAGCTTCGGCGTCCTCTTCCTTTGCAAGAACCGGGTCTTGAAGCTGTTCTGCTTCGTTGAACATTTCCAGTTGTCCGGGAATGTCATGGGAACGCTTCTCGCTGGAAGTTCCAAAAAGCTTTTTTGTCAGATAGTCCACCTGTTCCTTCAGGTTATCCCTTTCCTGTGTCACCTGGGTATTCAGTGCATTCACCTGCTTCAGCGTTTCCTGCAGTGTTTTTACAAGTTCATTCAGCTGCGCAATTGTATCTCTCAGCTCACGCATCTGAATGTCTTTTGCACTGTTTGCCATGTGACTTCACCACCTTCCTGATACCTTTATTATACCAGAAAAATGGTGTTTTCTAAAGGAAAACAAGTGCTGAAAAGTACCGAAAATAAAGGGATCTCAGCCATTTTTATGTGCAGGATTCTGCTCTGATTTTACCGCTCAGGATGCACGGATGGCTTTGGGCTGGTCGATGTCAATTCCAGACATCAGCCAGTCGAATTCACGCCAGGTCAGGTTTCTCACTTCAGAACGATTGCGCGGCCAACGGTAGCGTCCATGACTGGCAGTTAATCTTTTGTAAATCAGCACAAATCCATCTGGCTCACGGAGTATGGCTTTAATACGGTCACTCCGCCTGCCGCAGAATAAAAACAGCGCATTACCTGCCGGATCCATCTTCAGCTGTTCCTCAATAATTGCGCACAATCCATCAATGGATTTCCGCATATCCGTGTACCCACAGATGATGTAGATGTTCTCAACACCGGTGATATCGGCAAGCATCAGAGTCTCCTTAGAATCTCAATCATCCGTCCAACAAGCCCAGGGTCAGCATTATTAGACATCCGCAGACAGTTTTCTCCTATCATCAGCTCTATCGTATGTGAATTGTCAATGTGCGATATATATCTGTTCTGCTCTGGAGCAGAAGGGATACCATGAATCACTGGCTCGTCAGGAACGAGGCCGATACGAACGACATCCTGTTTTGATGTTGTCAGGTCAATCACAGGAGTCCGTGCTGCAGTAGTTGGAATGTCGCAGGCTTTTTTGCGAAGCCGGACAACTGCATTATAAAAGGAACTGATTGGAATATCATGTTGCTCACACCACAGCTTGTCGGCAACGCCACTTTGGCGACACTCTGTAATCAACTGCATCCAATCATCATCAGTTCGACGAACTCTGGCAGGCATAACGCACCCTCCATGTATAAGGATTTCTGGCTACCGTTGAAAGTGTACCAAACGATTACCAGTTAC
>Ga0310695_10000657_pt1 | contig 86711 bp, 79 predicted proteins | sample RumenRJG_04DNA_FD_203882 | JGI IMG/M metagenome (GOLD analysis project Ga0310695, IMG submission 203882) | Bovine rumen microbial communities from Lethbridge, Alberta, Canada - RJG_04 (v2) (version 2) | ecosystem: Host-associated > Mammals > Digestive system > Stomach > Rumen | place: Canada...
GATTAAAACCGATATTTTTTTACACTTTTAAAAAAAACTATATCATTTGTTATGATATAATTTAATCTGTTTTTTTGCTTAAAAATCAATATGTTTCGGGATTTTTTCTAGTTTGTTTTTTTGGGGTGGATGACGAGATTTGAACCCGCGACCTTCGCTTCCACAGAGCGACGCTCTAACCAGCTGAGCTACATCCACCACTAAATTATTAGAGCGTCTCCGACGTGAGTTGAACACGTAACCTACTGCTTAGAAGGCAGTTGCTCTATCCAATTGAGCTACGGAGACACCCTTAATAGCTAAAGATTATACCAAAACAATATTTTATAGTCAAATTTTTTATAACTAAATAAAACTTGGTTTTTGCTATAATATATAAAATCAAAAATTAAATTTCTTTTGGGAAAACATAAATGAAAAAAACTTTCGTATTTTCATTAATACTAATATTCTTTTCAACAGTAACATTTGCAATTACAAAACAAGAAAAGAACGAAATAATCATAAAAAGCGATCAGGAAATATTAAATATACAAAAACAAATTAAACAAGAAAAAAATCCTGCAAAAAAAGTCAGACTAAAAAACTTAATAAACATAAAAGAATTGGAAACAAAAATTAAATTGCTTATGGCGGAATTTGACAGTAATACAAAAGATATACCGACAATACAAGAAGCAATATCTCAAGCTGAAGACACAATCGACGAAACAAATGAAATAATAAACGATTTTGAAAAATTAATAGAAACAAACAGACAAAATATAACAGATTTTTATGCAACACAGCCAAAAGAAAAAACAGAGTTGCTGTTGGCAGACAGTTTATTTAACAGTAACAAAGAAATATTGGAATTTATGACTAAAACATTGGAACCGTTTGAAAAAAAATTAAAAGAAATTCAAAACGGAAAATATCGCAGTAAAAACAGAAGAAATGCACAAACGGAATCAATTGAAGTATCGGATAACAACAAAAATTCTTTTATTTTAAATATAACATACAGAAACACATCCTATAAAATAGAATATTTTCTAAATGAAGCCGAAAAAGAAGACTTTCAATTAATATCTCAAAAGCCGAAATTATTTATAGCAGAACCGTATTTGTCAATAAACGATGAACTGAAACAATATCCCGTATCATTTTCAATAAAGAACACAAAAACAAATAATGAACAGGAATATAAAATAAAGAATTTAAAAACAAAACCTTTCAACGAAATAACATTAATAGAAAAATATAATGATTTATACAAATCATTACAAGAAATAGAAAAAGTAAACACTGATTCAATTATAAATTATAAACTTATAAACATTAAAACAGTAAGTATTTCAAATATAGACAAATATATAGATAAAACAAAATTTGTTATTAACAGTCTTAGCAATATGGCAATATCAATAAGTTTAAATACTTATAATGCATTGGTTATAAAAGCGGACAGAACCGTTGCGGCTTACGGAGCAAACGATAACGGTCAATGTAATGTAAAAGATTGGAAGAGCATAAAAAAAGCTGAAGTCGGAGCTTATAGTTCGGTAGGATTAAAAATGAACGGAACTACCGTTGCATGCGGATTTAACGGTAACGGGCTATGTAATGTCGGAGATTGGAAAGATATAGTTGATATAAAAACAGGAAAAACTCATACCGTAGGATTGAAGAAAGACGGAACAGTTGTTGCCGTTGGAGATAAAAAATACGGACAATGCGATGTGAAAGGTTGGAAAAATATAATTGCCATATCGGTTAACGGAAATCGTACAGCCGGACTGAGAAAAGACGGAACGGTTGTTGTTTGCGGTGAAAACGATTTTGATGCTAACAATGTAAAATATTGGAGTGATATAAAAGAAATACATTTGGAAGGATTCGCAACTGTAGGATTAAAGAAAGACGGTACTGTTATTGCTTGCGGTGAAAATTACGGCAATGTTCAAACATGGGATAACATAGTTCAAATATCAGTAGGACACGGCTATATTATCGGCTTAAAAAAAGACGGCACTGTTGTTTCTTGCGGACAAAACACTAACGGGCAATGTAATGTTGAAGATTGGAAAAATATAACTGCCGTCTTTGCGGGATATGCACATACGATAGGATTGAAGAAAGACGGAACTGTTGTTGCTACAGGTTGGAACGAGTACGGACAATGTGATGTTGAAGACTGGAAAAACATTTTCAGTATTTCGGCAAGTGCTTATAATACCGCCGGAATAACAAAAGACGGAAGAGCTCTTGTTTGCGGAGATAATTCAAACGGATTATGTAATATAAACAATTTATATTTATATAAAAATTAATTTATTTTTTCTTTACAAATTGTTTGTATTGTTGATTTTATGTATAATAAGATTAATTATTAATACTATAAAAAGGAGAGAATAAAATGAAAAAAATGTTGGCGGTTGTTGTAAGTTGTATGTTCGTAGGATTGGTAGGTTGTGCAAGCAGCGGAAAGGTAGCTCAGTCAGATCAATTAAAACTCAGTGTGATCGAAACAGTTCCAAGAGGAGATCAACCAAACTGGGTAAGAGACGGTAAAGATTATTTTGAAAAAGACGGTAAGATGTATTACACATCTGTATCAGAAGGTTTCGGAAATTTAGAGGCATCAAAAAGAGCTTCCCAAGCTGCAGTTCAAACCAAAATTGTAGAACAGGTTAGAAATACAATCGGAGTAGAATTCGGAAGAACATTAGAAACAGGTGCTTATGAAGAATCTACAGGCGGATATTTAAAAGATATATTTATGTCCAATGTAAATAAGGTAAATGTATCCGGTATTGTAATAGAATCTACTTACAGCGAAAGAATTCAGGAACAAAAAGGTTCCGAAAGCAAAATATATTGGAGAACATATTCTTTAGCATCTTTACCTATAGCAACTTATAAAGATTTGGTAAAAAGAGCTTTTGATGATACTTCCAAGCAAGTAGAACAAAACAAAAGTGCAAAAGAAATGTTAAAAGAAGCAGAAGCAAGATTCTATAATAAATAATCAAAAATTTATTTATTAGTTCTTTAGTTTAATATTAAAGTTTAGAAACTTATAAAAAATACCCGAAACAAATAAATGTTTCGGGTATTTTTTATTTAATTGTTTTTATATCAAGATTATTATAAACCTATTGCTTTTATAATTTCTTTCATATCCGCTTTAACCTGCATAGGTTTTGTTGCGGATTTAATTGCATTGTCAGGATCTTTTAATCCGTGACCTGTTAATATACAAACCGCTTTTATATCTTTTTGACCGTTAAAATAACCTTTTCTTGTATATTTTAACAAACCTGCAAACGATGATGCTGAAGCAGGTTCTGCAAATACACCTTCATATCTTGCTATCATCTTGTATGCCTCTATAATTTCATCATCACTAACCATATCTATTACACCTTTAGACTCATCTCTTGCTTCTTCTGCCGTTTTCCAAGATGCAGGGTTACCTATTCTTATTGCGGTAGCCAATGTCTCAGGTTTTTCTATAGGATAACCCCTAACTATAGGTGCTGCACCTTCTGCTTGAAAACCCATAATTTTAGGCAATTTATATTTTTCAGGGAACAACTGATTAAATTCTTTATAACCTTTCCAATAAGCCGTAATATTACCTGCATTTCCTACAGGCATAAATTGATAATCCGGAGCTTGTTCCAAATATTCGCAAATTTCAAATGCTCCTGTTTTTTGTCCTTGTATTCTGTAAGGGTTAATTGAATTTACCAATGTTAACGGATAATTTTTACTTAAATCTTTTACAAGCTCAAGTGCTTTATCGAAATTTCCGTCTATTTCAAGTACCAATGCACCATGCATAACAGCTTGTGAAAGTTTACCTAATGCAATTTTACCTTCAGGAATTAAAACAACACATTTTATTCCCGCTCTTGCCGCATAAGCTGCTGCAGATGCCGATGTGTTACCCGTAGAAGCACAGATAACAGCTTTACTACCCTCTTCAACAGCTTTTGATACAGCCATTGTCATTCCTCTGTCTTTGAATGAACCGGTAGGATTTAAACCTTCATATTTAAAATATATTGTTCCCGGAAAGCCGATTTTTTCCGCAAGATTTCTTGCGGGAATTAACGGAGTATCTCCCTCGTGCAAAGTGATTACCGGAGTTTTTTCACTTACCGGCAAATACTTTCTGTATTTTTCAATTAGTCCTTTATAAGCCATTTTTTGTTACCTCTTTTTTTTATTTTAATTTTAATTAAATTCTTTTTTTGCAAGTTCAGTCAAGTTAACATAATCAATTTTACCGTTACCCATAACAAGCATTTCTTCCAAAACTTTTATTTTTTTAGGAACGAATAAATCACTTGAACCTTGAGCTTTAAAGTTTGCACTTATTTCACTAAACACCGCATTAGGTTTTGTAGTAAACAAAACAAGTTGTTCCCCTTTCTTTTCATCCGGTATTGCAACAACAGCATGTTGATACCCCTGCCAAAGATTAGATAACATTTCTTCAACCGCGGTTAAAGAAACCATTTCACCTGCTATTTTAGCAAATCTTTTTGCTCTTCCTTTTATTGTTATGAAATTATCCTTATCTACGGAAACAATATCTCCCGTATCATACCAACCGTCTTCAGGAGGTTGTATAATTCCCGGCTTATCACTTTTTATATAACCCAACATTACATTTTTACCTTTAACAACAAGTTTTCTGCCGTCTTTTATTCCCGGAACTTCATCCAATCTTACTTGTATTCCTGGAAAAATTCTGCCGACAGAACCTTTTTTATGATATAAAGGCGTATTTACGGAAAGAACAGGAGCTGTTTCCGTTGCACCGTAACCTTCCAACAAACTGATACCGAAATTAGTAAACAAACTTTTAACAGTTTCTTCTTTAACTTTTTCGGCACCTACAACTGCGATTCTTATAGAATAAAAATCATAAGCATGAGCATTTTTACCGTAACCGCTAAAGAAAGTTGGAGTTGTAAATGTAATTGTTGAATTCGTATCATAAATAAGTTCGGGAATAATTTTATAATGTAACGGAGTAGGATAAAAAAATACTTTTATACCGCTTGATATCGGAAGTATCATACCTGCCGTAAATCCGAATGAGTGAAAAATAGGTAAAGCCATAAAGAAACTGTCCAATATATCAAAAAACAAAACGGATTTTATTTGATTTAAATTTGCCTGAATATTTTCATGACTTAATGCCACGCCTTTAGGGACACCTTCGGAACCGCTTGTAAAAAGAATAACAGCCGGCTCTTTTGAAGAAACGTTTCCTTTAAATTTATTATAATAATGTCTCGGGAAATAAGAAGCTATTAAACCTGTAAGTTTTTCTTTTAAAGTTATTTCTTTTTTTAAATCTTCAAGATAAATTATTTTCAGTCCTTCTTGTTCCATGGTTTTTATAAGATCCGTAAAACCGCCTTTTATTACAAATTGTTTTGAAGTATATACCGTTTTAATAGTTGCTGTTTTACAACAAGAAATCATATTCTTGGTTCCCGTAGAAAAGTTCAACATACAAGGAATTATATTGTATGCCTGCATTCCGTAAATTGCCACAATGGAAGCAACGGCATTAGGCATTAAAAAACCGACATATTCTTTTTGTTTGCTATGTTTTGTAAATTGCTTTCCCAAAACAAATGCGGCAGTTAACAATTGACCGTAATTTATGGGTTTTCTTGCGATATCTTCTACAATTTTCTTCTTTCTTCCTACAAAATCTTTTGCCTCTATCAAAGACTCAAATAATGTTTTTTCATAACTTAAAGAGTTATATTTTGCATTCGTCATAATATCATAAAGTTGTTTTGTGAGCTCTTTTTTTCTCTCATCGCCTCTTAAATTCTTATCTATATCTATTTTTGTCGGTTTTAATATGCTTAGAGTTATTATTGATTTAGGTTTTACTCTAAAATTATTTCCGAAAGGTGAAAATATTTTGTATTGTGTTCCTTCTATATGTATCGGAACTATTTTTGCATCGGCTTTATCCGCAATCATTGCAGGACCGGGATAAATTTTCATCATACTTCCGGTTGTCGTTACTCTTCCTTCCGGATATATGACCAATTTTTGACCTTTGTTTACTTCATCTATTATGGATTTTACCGCCATCGGATTTGAAGAATCTATTTGGAAAAATTTTGCAATATTCAATAACGGTTTTATATACCACTTTTTTGCAATTATCGGATTTATGGTAAAACAAAGTTCCTCGGGTATAAATGCCCATAACAAAATCGCATCTATAAAAGAATTATGGTTTGTAATAAATATATACTTACCTTGCAAATCTTTTATATTTTCCAAACCTGTTACTTTTACTTTTGCAAAATATTTTAAAACAAATGCTACTAATTTTTTATTCAACAATATTTTTACTAAAAACTTCATTTATTTAAACCCTTAAATGTTTCCTGTAATTTTAAATAATCTACCGTTCCCGTTCCGGTAATAGGAATATTTTCCATAACAATAATTTCGTCCGGAACAATAAAATCTTCAACTTTATTTTCGTTAACAAATTTTATTAATTCTTCTTTTGTCGCACCTTTATATGTAGTAAACAATATTATTTCTTTTTTTCTGTTATGTTGAGTTTTTATTAAAGCATGTTTCGAATCTTTCCAAATTTCAGATATTTTTACTTCCAATTCGGTTAAAGAAACAGCTTCTCCTTCAACTTTTATAAATCTTTTTGACTTACCTTTCATAAAAATAAACTTATCTTTATCTATTTCAACAATATCACCAGTATCAAACCAATTATCTTGTATTTTTTTAGAAATCAATTGTTTATTTTCAATATAATAATCGGAAATATTAGGACCTTTAACCAACAAATGACTTGCTCCGACAAAAGCCGTTGTAGATTCCAATTTACATTCTATACCGGGCAACATTCTGCCTACACTTTTTTCTCTAAAATACATAGGTGTGTTTATTGATATTGTAGATGATGTCTCAGTTGTTCCGTATGCTTCAAAAATTCTTTTACCGAAATTTTCTTCCCATATTTTTACGGTTTCTTCTTTTAATTTTTCTATACCGGATATAACATATCTTATGGAATAAAAATCGTACGGATGTGCGGTTTTTGCATAACCTGCAAGAAATGTATCGGTTCCTAATATAACAGTTGAATTTGTATCATAAACAAGTTCCGAAACCATTTTATAGTGTAACGGTGAATGATAAACAAAAACTTTTATTCCCCTTAAAAGAGGTAACATTGTTCCTGCAACAAATCCTAAAGAAGAAAATACAGGCATGGAATTAAAAAAGCTATCCATAATACCGAAATCCATAACACTCGAGAGTTGTGCCATGGATGCCTGAATATTTTTGTGAGTTAAAACAACAGACTTTGATTTTCCGTTAATTGAGCCCGTAAATAAAACCACTGCAGGAGATTCGTTATCAAAATTATCACATATTTGTTTATAAAAATAGTTGGGAAAATGAGATTTCGTATAAGCGGCTATTTTATTGAAAATATTTATACTGTCTTTTAAATCTTCTTCATAAACAACATTTATATTATGTTCTATAAATGCCTCTATAATATTATTAGGTTTAAATTCTTTTATAAAACTTTTAGATGTGTATACTGTTTTTACTCCGACATTTTCCATACAAGATACAATATTTTCCGTATCTTCCGTATAATTTATCATCACGGGAATTCTGTCCGTTGCAGATAAAGCAAAAAAGATTTCTACCGTAGTTTTTGTGTTTGCCATCATAATACCGACATATTCTTTTTTTGCCGTTTGTTTTCTTATTTTATTTGCAAAAGCAAAAATTGCACCGAGCAAACTGCCTACGGTTATCGGCTGTCTTTTTATATCATCCAAAATTTCTTTTTTTCTTCCTACCAAAGAAAGATTTTGTATCAATGAATCAAATATAGTTTTATTTGTAAAATTACTTGCAAATTTCATTTCGCACATAATATCGTAAAGTTTCGTCATTGAATTTGCTCTTCTTTTACTGTCAGGTAATGCTTCGTTAATATCCAATTTTCTCGGAGGTAAAACGGTAAGTTTAATTTTTCTTTGTTTTCTGCTTTTAGTTTTTGCTCCGAAATATGAAAAGTCCGAATATTGAATTCCTTCTATACATATAGGCAAAATATCCGCTTTACTTTTATCCGCAATAACTGCAGGTCCCGGATAAACCTTCATTAGTCCGCCGGTTGTTGTAATTCTTCCTTCAGGAAATATTACTACAATACCGCCTTTTTTTATTTCATCGATTATAGATTTAACAACCATCACATTGGTATTATCTACAGGGAAAAACTTAATCATTTTCAAAAATGGTTTTACCCAAAAATTCTTTGTAACTTCGGTATTTATTGCAAAAGAAAGTTTTTCTCCGAATGTTATTGAAAGAATTATACCGTCTATAAGAGATGTATGATTTGCAATTATTAAAGTTCCGCCTTTACATTTTTGGAAATTTTCCATTCCCACAACTTCTATTTTATAAAACAAATTCATAAATCTTTTTGTTATTATTCTTAAAAGATGAGCAGGAAGAACATAACAAACATATAAACAAACGGCAACATTAAATAAAGCTATAAAAGTTAAAATTGCAGGTAAAGTAAGTTTGGCTTCAAGGAAAGCCGAACAAATCAATGTCGCAAGCAACATTGCCAAAATATTAATAACATTGTTAGTTGCCATAACTCTTGCTCTTATTTTTCTGCTTGCCAAAACCTGTAGCATAGTTACTAAAGGAACTATATATAAACCCGCAAAAACGGAAAAAGCAAAAAGATCAAATATAATTCTTTTTCCCGCAAAAGTGGAAACAAAACCGCTCATTATCATATTTGTTGATGTTAAAGAAATCTTATTTGCAGCTACCGACAAATCTATTATGAAGATTGTCATAAGAACTATTGATATAGGAATATGTCTTATTGAAACATCTTTTCCCAACAAAAAATAAGATAATAACGAACCTGTTACAACTCCGGCAGCAAAAAGAGTTATTAAAAAGATATATATACTTTGCTGTCCTTGTAATAATATATAAGAAGAGTTAGGTATTTGAGAAATTAAAACAACTCCCATAAACCAAAACCAAGATATACCTATTATGCATAAATAAATATCTCTTGAATGTTTAAAATACGACATATTTTTCCATGCGGTTTTAATAAAATTAAAAGATATTTGAAAACTTTGACTTGCCGATTTTAATTGAGGAATAAATAATGATGAAATAAAACCTATTAAAGAAACCGCAAAAAATATTATATAAAGCCATTTTACATTAACTAAATAAACCAATGCTCCGCAAATTATACCTAACAACATCGAAACATACATTCCGCACTGAATTAAACTGTTACCGGCTATAAGATTATCATGTTCCAATAATTCAGGTACGGCACTATACTTTGCGGTACTGAAAATTGTTGAAAGTAATCCCATAAAGAAAAGTACTGCCAATAAAATCCAAATATTTTGTAAAAGGAAACCAAGCAAAGCAACAAATGCAAGTACAAACTGTAACCCTTTTACAATTTTCATAACAACATCTTTTCTGTATTTATCGGATATTTCTCCCGATGTTGCGGAAAATAAGAAATAAGGCAACATAAAAATTGTTATAAGTAATGATGTAATTAATGTTCTTGTATTTTCGGCAAAAGAAATAGCACCCAACATCACAAATGTTGCGAGTGCTGTTCTAAAAAAATTATCATTAAATGTTCCCAAAAATTGTGAAATATAAAAAGGGAAAAATGATTTATTAAAAAATACTTTTATTAAATTTTTCATAATTAAAATATCTGTTTTATTATACAAAAAAACAGAGCATATTTACCAATTTTTATTGAATAAATATGCTCTTTAAACAAATTGTTATTTTAGTTGTTTCCCGTATCTTTAATACTTATTGTAGGCGCACCTTTTGAAGACAATGTCATTGTCATTGTTATTTTACCTTCAGTATCTTTTGCAATTATTAAAGCATAAGTTGTTTTATTCTCGGTCCTGAATTCTCTGAAATATTTATTTGGTCTTGCATCAATCATTAATGTACTGTCCGTATTATAAAAACTATTACCTTGAGTTGAATAGTATGTTTCATTTTCCGAATAATAAACATCCTGTGAATCTGCTATTGTATTTAATAAAGTTTTACCTTCAACCATTTTGGCTTTTCGAACATGATTTTTATAAATAACACCTGAAATAACCGTTAATATTGCAACAATCACTACAACTATTACAAGCTCAATTAAAGTAAAACCTTTTTTGTTTTTCATTTTGATTCTCCAATTTAAAAATTGCCTTTTGCAGCACACTATAGTTAGTATATAACATTAAAATAAAATTAACAACATGGCAATTAATAATTAGAAATTATTAATTAGTAATTAGTAATTTCGGTGTGCTGTCGCACGGACATTTTATAGATGCTGAATCAAGTTCAGCATGACAGATGTTGTTTTTATCGTTGCTGTTGCCGTTTTTAGCATTAAAAAGATTTTAAATTATAATGAAGTGTTTGGCGAATGAAGTGTCCCGAAGCAGTTTTATTGTCGTTCAAGACCTTAAGATTTTGTGTTAGAACGAAGAAACTGAAATATAAAATAAATTTTTTTTATTTTTCTTTATTTTTCTTTCAAAGGATTTACAGATTTTAAGCTATAACGAAATATTTGCCGACTGAAGTGTACTGAAATATTTTTTTGTCGTTTAAGACCTTAAGATTTTGTGTTAGAATGAAGAAACTCAGGAATGAAGTGTACTTGAATCCCGTAAGGGTGTACTCGATTTCCTGAGTTTCAATATTATAACCAAAATATTAAGGTCGCCATAAAAAAAGCACCGGTATATTAACATTAAAATATACAGGTGCTTTTATTTGTTATTAAAAAGTTAGATAACCAACTTAACTATTGCCATCTCAGCAGAATCGCCTTTTCTTGGACCGAGTTTAAGAATTTGTGTATATCCACCGTTTCTTTCTTTATATCTTGGTACCAAAACATCAAAAACTTTCTTTACAACATCTTTGTTTGTAATATCTGCATGTATAGCTTTTTTTGCATTCAAATCTGCAGGTTTTGCTTTTGTTATAAGTTTTTCTGCAAATCTTACAACTTCTTTTGCTCTTGGCACTGTTGTTGTAATTTGTTCATGCAAAAATAAAGATGTAGTCATATTTCTCATCATTGCTTTTTTATGAGAAGGTGTAACAGCCAATTTTCTTGTATTAAGATTTTTTATCATTACATTTGCTCCTTCAAAGATAAACCGAGTTCACTAAGTTTCTTTTTTATTTCAGTTAATGAAGTTTTACCGAATTTTTCAAAACCCATTAAATCTATTTCAGAATAAGATATAAGCTGACCAACAGTTTCTATTTCGGCATTTTTCAAGCTGTTTGAAGCTCTTGTAGATAAATCCAAAATACTTATCGGTTGTGCTTTTATTTCTTCCGTTTTATCTTCTTTTTTTGTTTTATCTTCAACTACTACCGTTTCTTCTTCATCAGAAGCTGCTTCTCCGGTAAATATAGTTAAACTTTTTCTTAATATTTTTGCAGATTCTATTAAAGCATCCTGCGGAGAAATTGAACCATCTGTCCAAATTTCCATTACCAATCTGTCGTAGTTCAAATCTTGACCTACTCTGGTATTTTCAACTTCATAATTTACTTTTGTTACAGGTGAAAATAAAGCATCTATAGTTATTGTATCTGCGGAATATTTATGTTCTTTTATATTATCTGCAAAAACATAACCTTTACCTTTAGAAACTTCCAATTCCATTTCCAAAGTAACTCCGGCATCTATGTTTGCTATTTCCTGTTCAGGATTTAAAATTTCTACAGAAGCATTTTTATCTATATCTCCTGCAGTAACTTTACCTTCTTTGTTAACCTTCAAGTGTAATTTTTCGTTTGTTTCGGAATTAAGTTTCACTCTTATTTTTTTCAAATTAAGAATTATTCCCAAAACATCTTCTCTAACACCTTTAATAACTGCATATTCGTGTTGAGCACCGAAAATTCTTACTGAAGTAATAGCTGCACCTTCAATACTTGAAAGCAAAATTCTTCTCAAAGAATTTCCTATTGTATGTCCGTAACCTCTTTCAAAAGGTTGTGCAAAAAATCTACCGAATGTTCTTGTTGCTGTTTTTTCTTCCAATTGTAATTTTTTTAATTTTTCTAAATCTGGCATTTTCATGCTATATAACTCCATTTAACTCTCTTCTTTTATAAAGAGGTTATTTTTTATTTTGAATAAAGCTCAACTATCAACTGACCGTTTATAGGATGAGAAAATTCTTCTTTCAACGGTTCATTTACCATTTTTCCTTCAACTGCATCTTTATTGAAAGATAACCAACTTGGAGCTGCTACAGGATTTTCCATCAATTTCTTAAGTGATGAACTATCTTTATAGCTTGGTTTTACGGTTATAACATCATTAACTTTTACTTGATATCTAGGAACATCTATTTTTTTACCGTTAACAAATATTAAACCGTGCATAACCATTTGTCTTGCCATTTTTCTTGAAGCAGACAAACCTAATTTATATACAACATTGTCAAGACGAAGTTCCAAAAGTTTTAACAAATTATCACCTGTAAGACCAGGCATTTTTTCAGCAACGATGAAATATCTCTTAAATTGTTGTTCCGTTAAACCGAACACTCTTCTTGCTTTTTGTTTTTCTCTTAAATGTTTTCCGTAGTCGGACATTTTGCCTTTCTTAGCACCATGTTGACCGGGAGCATTTTTTCCTCTTTTTCTATCTAATGTACATTTTGTTGCACATCTTTCACCTTTTAGAAAAAGTTTTTCTCTTTCTGTTCTACATTGTTTACAAACTGAACCGATATAACGAGCCATCTATTAAAATCCTCCGAAAATATTTTCCTTATAAATTATACTCTTCTTGGTTTTGGTGGTCTGCATCCGTCATGAGGAACCGGGGTAACATCTTTAATAGATGTAATCATCAAACCTGATGATTGAAGTCCTCTGATTGCCGTTTCTCTTCCTGGTCCAGGACCGTTAACGAAAACGGAAACTTGTTTTACACCGCTATCCATTGCTTTTTTACCAACTGCACTTGCTGTCATTTGAGCCGCAAACGGAGTTCCTTTTTTTGCACCTTTAAAACCTGATCCGCCTGCTGAAGCCCATGCCAAAGTGTTACCTTTGTCATCGGTAATATTTACTATAGTATTATTAAATGTCGATTGAATATATGCTCTTGCTATTCCACCGGCAAATTTTATTTTTTTCTTTGCTACAACTTTCTTTTCAGCCATTATTTTAATGCCTCCACAAACTTATTTAATTATTATTTCTTTGCTGCTCCGCCCTTTGCACCCGGTTGTGCCTTTCCTGCACCTACGGTCTTTCTCTTTCCTCTTCTTGTTCTTGCATTGGTCTTGGATCTCTGTCCTCTTACAGGAAGATTTCTTTTGTGTCTTGAACCTCTGTAACTGCCAATATCTATCAATCTCTTAATATTAGCTTGAATTTCTCTTCTCAAATCACCTTCAACTTTGAATTCCTTTGTTATAAGGTTGTTAATTTGGTTAACTTCAGCTTCTGTAAGATCTTTTATTCTTTTTGCAGGATCAAGATTCAATTCTTTTATAATTGCATTAGAAAGAACAGGTCCTATTCCATAGATATATCTTAATGCTATGTCTAACCTTTTGTTTTTTGGTAAATCTACTCCGGCAACTCTTGCCATTTACTTTCCTCCATTAAAACTTTTTATTTTTATATTAACAATTAACCTTGTCTTTGTTTGTGTCTTGGATCATCACAAACAACTCTAACAACACCTTTTCTTTTAATAACCTTACACTTTTGGCATATAGGTTTTACTGATGCTCTAACTTTCATTGTTAATTACTCCTAATTTATTTATCTCTGTATGTTATTCTTCCCCTTGTTAAATCATAAGGAGAAAGTTCAACTTTTACTTTATCGCCCGGCAAAATTTTAATATAATGCATTCTCATTTTTCCGCAGATATGTGCCAATATCACATGACCGCCTTCAATTTCAACTTTAAATGTTGCATTCGGTAATGCTTCTAAAATTTTACCTGATACTTCTATTTTTTCTTCTTTTGCCATTTTTCCTTCTTGTTACAACAATAAAAAAAATCAATGCAAAAAGATATTTTTTGCATAATAATTTTGATATTATACAAAAAAAATAAAAATTTGCAAATGTTTTTTTAACAAAACTATTTTTAATTAAAGTTTTGTTAAAATTTCGCAACCGTCTTTTGTAACGGCAACGGTATGCTCAAAATGAGCACACATACTACCATCTCTGGTAACTACGGTCCAATCATTAGATAAAACATCAACCTGATATTTTCCCGCATTTACCATTGGCTCTATTGCAAAAACCATTCCTTCCACAAGACGAACACCTGTTCCTGGTTTTCCGTAATTAGGGACACTCGGTTCTTCATGCAGATGTCTGCCAAGCCCGTGACCGCAATAATCACGAACTATTGAATAACCGAACGGCTCCACATAATTTTGGACTGCGTAAGAAACATCGCCCAATCTGTTACCGGGTTTGACTTGCTCTATTGCCTTATATAATGAGTCTTCCGTTACTTGCAACAATTTTTGTATTTGGGATGAAATTTTACCTACAGGATATGTGTAAGCCGCATCCGAATAATACCCCTGATAAATACATCCTACATCAACCGTTACAATATCACCGGAAAAAATTTCACGAGAGTCATTCGGTATCCCGTGAACAAGCTCATCATTAACTGAAACACATGCAGATCCGGGAAAACCACCGTATCCCAAAAAAGCAGGTTTCATATTAAAAGAGTTTATTTGTTTGTGAACTTCTACATCTATATCTTTTGTAGTAAGTCCCGGTTTAATAAAACTTTTTAAACTTTCCAAAATTTTTGCGGTTGCTTTACAAGCAACTCTCATTTTTTCTATTTCTTCTGGACTTTTCAATTCTATGTTTGACAAAATATACCTTCTTATTTTTTAACTATTTTAAACTGTCTACAAAATTTTTTATATCTTTAAAAACAATTTCACTGTCTAATGTACCGTCTAACATTAATATATTGTTTTGTTTCTTATAATAATCTATTAAAACTTCCGTTTGTTCTTTATATACTTTCAATCTTTCCTGAACGGTTTGAGGATTATCATCTTTTCTCAGTACAAGTTCCGCACCGCAAAAATCACAAATACCTTCTTTTACGGGTTTCTTTGATACCAGATTAAAACTTCCGCCGCATTTCGGACAAACTCTTCTGCTTGATAATCTTTTAACTATAACATCTTCCGTTGCTTGTAAACAAAAAACTTCCGTTATTTTTTTATTATTTTCTGCTAATATTCTGTCCAATTCCTTTGCTTGAAACAAAGTTCTCGGAAAACCATCCAACAAAAATCCTTCTTGGCAATCAGGTTTTTGTAATCTTTTTACTACCATGTCAATAATAACATTATCAGGAACAAGTTTACCGGATGTTAAATACGGGGCAAATATAGGATCATCTTTTGCTTCTCTTATCATATCACCTGTAGATAAGTGAAGTATGTTAAAATTCTTACTTATAATTTTTGCCTGTGTTCCTTTTCCCGCACCCGGAGGTCCAAACAATATAAAATTTTTTTGTACCATTTTAAAATCCTTTTACTTTTTATTATAAGCTGATTTTTGATTATATCAAAAGATAAAAAAAATAACAAGTTGTTGAAAAAACATACAATTATTTGACTTAAAACATTCAAAAAAGTTAGAATTATTAATTAAACTACTATAAAGAATTAAGGTTTAAAAAACATGACAAAAAATTTCTTGCAAATGAAACAAAACAAAGAAAAAATCGTAATGGTAACCTGTTATGATGCAACCATGGCAAAAATTATGTCCGACTCAAATATAGATATGTTCTTGGTGGGCGATTCCGTAGGAATGACAAAGCTCGGTTACGAAAATACATTGTCCGTTACCATGGATGATATGATACATCATACAAAAGCCGTAGCAAGAGGAACCAACAAAGATAAAGTTGTTGTTGTTGCGGATATGCCTTACAAGTCTTATGAAGATGATCCTAAATTAGCGGCGGAAAATGCAAAAAAACTTGTTGATGCCGGTGCTGATATGGTAAAACTTGAAGGCGGAGTTGAAATTATAGAATCAATAAAAGCAATTATAAATGAAGGCATAAAAATAGTAGGGCACTTGGGACTTATGCCGCAATCCATAAAAAAAATGGGCGGATATAAAGTTCAGTGCAGAGATGAAGAGTCTCAAAAAAAGTTATTGGAAGATTCTTTATTATTACAAAAAACAGGTGTTTCTATGATAGTATTTGAAGGAATTCCTGAAACGATAGCAAAAACCGTTACCGGAAAGTTGGATATACCTACAATCGGTATAGGTGCCGGAAGATATTGTGACGGGCAAGTTTTGGTAAGTGACGATTTACTTGGAATGTTTACCGATTTTACTCCTAAGTTTGTAAAGAAATATGCAAACTTGGCACAGGTTATACAAGATGCAACAAAACAATACAGTAAAGAAGTTAAAGAAGGAATATTTCCGCAAGAGGTAAATACATACAAATGAAAATAATAAGAAAACCCGAAGAACTACAAAAAGCAATTGAAGGATTAAAGAAAAAAGGTAAAACCGTAGGTCTTGTTCCTACCATGGGAGCATTACACTCGGGACACATATCTTTAATGAAAAAGTCCGTATCGCAAAATGATATAACAGTCGTATCCGTATATGTAAATCCTATACAGTTCGGACCTAACGAAGATTACGAAAGATATCCGAGACCTGTAGAACACGATATTAAAGTATGCAAAGATAATAAAGTTGACTTTTTGTTCTTGCCTACAAATCAAACATTATATAACGATAACTTTTCAACATACATATATAATAATAAGTTAGCGAAAATAATGTGCGGTGTTACAAGACCTATACATTTTCAAGGTGTTTGTACCGTAGTATCAAAACTTTTTAATATCGCTATGCCTACAAGAGCATATTTCGGTTTGAAAGATTATCAACAGTATATAATAGTAAAGCAAATGGCTAAAGATTTGAACTTTAACATAAAAGTTGTTGGATGCCCGATAGTAAGAGAAAAGTCAGGTCTTGCAATGTCGAGCAGAAACACATATTTATCCGAAAAAGCAAAACAAGATGCTTGCGGAATATACAAATCTTTATGCTTGGCAAAAAAACAATTCAGTGACGGTAAAAAATTAAAAGATATAAAAAAGAGTATAGAAAAAAATATCTTGGCTATACCTGAAAGTAAAATAGATTATGTGGAACTGAGAAATTCCGAAAACTTAAACGAAGTAACGGATAAAGACAAATCAATAGTTATAGCTGTTGCAGTTAAAGTAGGTAATGTAAGATTGATTGATAATATCGTTTGTAAAAAATAAACGGAGGCAAACAAATGTCTTTTAAAAGAAAAAAATATTTGGTTAAACCCAAACTGCAATTAAAATATTTATTGTTGCTTGCTTTGGTTATGTTTGTTTCTGCAATATTGATATATTATTCTTTCTTAAATTCATTATTAACTTCTCCGGGAATGGATCAACTCAGTGCCGGTGCTGCCAAAAATTTCGTAAGGTCTTATAACACCGGTTTCTTTTGGGCAATGTTAATTTTTGCGGCAGTAGTTTTAAGCGGCAGCATATTTTATTTTCATCGTCTTATCGGACCTATTTTTTTCTTTGAAAAAGTTATGGACAAATTAAAAGACGGTGATTTTTCGGTATATGTTCATCACAGAAAAAAAGATCAAACCATAGAACTTGCAACAAGTATGAACGAAGCTGTCACCAATGTCAGAAATGCAGTATTGGAAGACAGAAAAAAAATTGAAGAAATAAAAACGGCAATAGACAGCGGAGATTCAAACAAAGCAAAAAGTTTACTTGACGAACTTACACAATGGTTTAAAATAGAAAAATAAAATGATAAAAACGGATTATTTAGTTATCGGCAGCGGAATAGCAGGACTCAGTTTTGCATTGAAAGCATGCAAAACAAACGATGTTGCTCTTATTACCAAAAAGAAATTATTTGATTCTTCTACGGGTAAAGCACAAGGCGGAGTTGCTTGTGTTACCGATAAAGACGACACTTTTGAATCTCATATACAAGATACTCTTGTTGCGGGTGACGGACTTTGCAATAAAGAAATAGTTGAAATAGCAATAAAATCCGCACCGGAAAGAATAAAAGAACTTATTTCTATGGGAATGAAGTTCGCAAAAAAAGACAATAACAGTTCGGAATTTGAGCTTGGTCTTGAAGGCGGACACAGCAAAAGAAGAATTCTTCATGCCGGAGATATTACCGGTGAAGAAATAGAAAAAGTTTTAATTGAAAATATACAAAAAGCAAACAATGTAAGTGTATATGAAGATCACATGGCAATAGATTTGATTGTTGATGAGAACAAAAAATGTTGCGGTGCATATGTATATGATGTAAAAAATTCCACCGTAGAAATTTTCTTGGCAAAAGTGGTTGTACTTGCTTGCGGCGGAACAGGTAAAGTTTTCTTATATACATCCAATCCGGATGTCGCAACGGGTGACGGTATTGCAATGGCATACAGAGCCGGAGCAAACATTTCCAATATGGAATTTATACAGTTTCATCCTACCTGTTTATATCATCCCGCGGCAAAATCTTTTTTAATTTCGGAAGCTGTCAGAGGTGAAGGAGCAATACTTAAAAATCAGAAGGGTGAACAGTTTATGCAAAAGTATCATCCTTTAAAAGATTTGGCTCCGAGAGATATAGTATCAAGAGCAATAGATACGGAACTTAAAAAGAGCGGTGATAAATTCGTTTATCTTGATATAAGACACAGAGGCGAAGATTTTATAGTAAAAAGGTTTCCAAATATATATGAAAAATGTTTATTCTACGGAATAGATATGGCAAGAGATATGATACCTGTTGTTCCTGCGGCACATTATTGTTGCGGCGGTATTGCCGTAGATAAAGACGGACAAACATCCATACAAAACCTTTTTGCTATAGGTGAAAATGCTTGTAACGGTTTGCAGGGTGCAAACAGACTTGCTTCAAACTCGTTGCTCGACGGACTTGTTTTTGCTCATTATGCTTACAAAAAAACACAAGAACTTTTACCTAATATAAAGTTTAACGAAAATGTTAAAGAGTTTGTTAACGAAAGTACCGGTAACGGCGATCCTACAATAATGTTACAACATTGGGAAGAAATCAGAAGATTAATGTCTAATTATGTAGGTATAGTAAGAACAAAAGAAAGATTAAAAATGGCTTTAAAAAGATTAAAAATAGTTAAGAAAGAAGTTGAAAATCATTTCAGAGATTTTAAAGTCAGCATGGAACTGTTGGAAGTAAAAAATCTTGTAGATGTCGCAGAAATCATAATTAAGTCCGCCATGGCAAGAAAGGAAAGTCGCGGTGCACATTTTAACAGCGATTATCCGAAAAAATCCTCTCATATAAAAGATACTATCATTTCAAAATAAATTTATAGTAATATAGCGAAACGGATTTTTCTTTTAAATAATAATTTTGCATTTGCCTTCTTTATGTACCGTTTCACTTTTGTACACAGCAGTCGGCAAATGCTTCTTTCTTATTTAAAATCTTAAATCCTTTGAATGCAAAAAATAAGGTAACACAAAACCTTAAGATTTTGAACAGCAACTAAAACTAAAAGCTTCAAACTAAACATCAATTGACTATGCTATATTAACCTAATATTCTCAAAATTTGTTATAATAATTTTTTGGCGTTGTTGATGTTTGCCGTTGTCGTTGTTGGCTTTCAAAGACTTTCAAAATTTTGAAATATAACGAAGTATTTGGCGAATGAAGTGTACGTAAAAAAAGCGAAGCGATTGGTACTCGATTGAGCCAAACACAAAGTTATATTTTAAAAGATAAAGTCGCTTCGCTAAGAACATTTGGAATAATTTTCGGAGAAAATTGAAGTGGAAAACATAATTAAAATAAGAGGTGCAAGACAACATAATCTTAAGAATATAGATATCGACATCCCGAAAAATAAACTGGTAGTCGTTACCGGATTATCCGGTTCGGGAAAATCTTCTCTTGCATTTAATACTATTTATGCCGAAGGGCAAAGAAGATATGTTGAATCTTTGTCTGCTTATGCAAGACAATTTTTAGACCTTATGGATAAACCGGATGTTGATATTATTGAAGGACTTTCCCCCGCAATATCCATAGAACAAAAAAATCCGTCCCATAACCCGAGATCTATTGTAGGAACTGTTACCGAAATTTACGATTATTTAAGATTGTTATATGCAAGAATAGGTATAGCTCATTGTCCTAAATGCGGTAAAAAAGTTACTCCTCAAAGTTCACAACAAATCATAGATGATGTTATGAAACTTGAAGAGGGAACAATGATATATATTCTTGCTCCTTTGGTAAAAAGCAAAATAGGAACCTATGAAGAACTTTTTTCAAGATTGTTAAAAGACGGTTTTACAAGAGTAAGAGTAGATAAAAAGATTTATAATCTTGATGAATCAATAAAGTTAGACAGATACAAAAAACATAACATAGACTTACTTATAGACAGACTAAAAGTTTCAAAAGAAGCTCAAACAAGAATTGCGGATTCCATAGAAACCACACTTAAACAGGCAAGAGGTCTTGTAACCGTTGCCATAGTTAACGAAAACAAAGATATAAAATCGGAAAAAACTTACAGCGAACATTATGCTTGTATAGATTGCGGTATAAATATTTCCGAAATTGAACCGAGACTTTTTTCTTTTAATACTCCTCACGGTGCTTGTCCCGATTGTTCCGGTATAGGCGAAAAAAGTGAAATAGATGTGGATTTAATTGTACCCGATAAAACAAGGACAGTTAATCAAGGTGCTTTACAAGCATGGTCCGAACCGGTAACAACAAGAACTCACAGATGGAAAGGTGCATGGTCCGGCTACTATTACGAGTTGATAACGGATGCTTGTAAAAGAAACAAAATACCAATGAACAAACCTTGGAACGAACTTACACAGGAACAACAAAAAATTTTGTTATACGGAGACGGCGAGTTTGAAGGTGTTATCACCAACATGCAAAGAAGATACAACGAAACGGAATCGGAATTTGTAAGATACGAAATTTTTTCAAAATATATGTCCACAAAAACTTGTCCTACATGTCACGGCAAAAGATTAAAAAAAGAAGCTCTGTCGGTATTAGTAAACGACAAATCCATTATGGATATAACAGCAATGTCTGTAGAACAGGCGGTAAAATTTTTTGATAACATAAAACTTACCGAAAAAGAAAAAACAATTTCAAAAATTATTTTAAAAGAAATAAGAGCAAGATTAAACTTTTTAAATAATGTCGGTCTTTCATATTTAAGTTTGGACAGACAAAGTTCAACTCTTTCGGGCGGTGAAGCACAAAGAATACATTTGGCAACACAAATCGGGTCGGGGCTTACCGGAGTTCTTTATGTGTTGGACGAACCGTCAATAGGTCTTCATCAAAGAGACAACACAATGTTACTTAAAACATTAACAACATTAAGAGATTTAGGTAATACATTAATAGTTGTCGAACATGACGAAGACACAATGAGAACGGCAGACTATTTAATAGATTTGGGACCCGGTGCAGGTGTTCACGGCGGACAAATCGTTGCAAGCGGTACACCTAAAGAAGTTATGAAAGTTAAAAATTCCGTTACCGCACAATATCTTAACGGTAAACTCTCAATACCTATACCGAAAAGAAAAAAAACCAACGGTAAATGGTTATCCATAAAAGGTGCAAGCCAGTTCAATTTAAAAAATATTAATGTGGATATTCCGTTAGGTTTGTTCGTTTGTGTAACTGGAGTTTCCGGTTCCGGTAAATCTACTTTGGTTCACGAGATTTTATATAAATCTATCGCACAAAAATTTTACAGAGCAAAAGAAGCTCCGGGCAAAAATAAAGGTATAGAAGGTCTTGAAAATATAGATAAAGTTGTTATTGTTGACCAATCTCCTATAGGAAGAACACCGAGATCCAATCCTGTAACATATACGGGAGCATTTGCTTTAATAAGAGATTTGTTTGCACAGACTCCTCAAGCTAAAGCAAGAGGATATATGCCGGGCAGATTTTCGTTTAATGTTAAAGGCGGAAGATGCGAAAATTGTCAGGGAGACGGTACTTTACAAATAGAAATGCAGTTCTTACCGGACATATTCGTTAAGTGCGATGTTTGCGGCGGAAGAAGATTTAATGAAGAAACTTTACAGGTAAAATATAAAGGTAAAAACATAGACGAAGTTTTAAATATGACCGTTGAAGAAAGTACAAAGTTTTTTGAAAATATACCTAAACTGCACAAAATATTATCTACATTAAACGATGTAGGTTTAGGATATATTAAAATAGGACAATCTTCAACAACATTATCGGGCGGTGAAGCACAAAGAATAAAACTTGCAACGGAACTTTCAAGAAGATCTACCGGCAGAACATTATATATATTGGATGAACCTACAACAGGTTTGCATTTTGCCGATATCGCCAAACTTCTCGATGTGTTGCACAAGTTGGTTTATGCCGGAAATACCGTTCTTGTTATCGAACACAACTTGGATGTTATTAAAACGGCAGATTGGATAATAGATTTAGGCCCCGAAGGCGGTGCAGGCGGCGGTAAGGTTGTAGGTTGCGGAACACCCGAAAAGATTATGACAATAGAAAAATCTTATACGGGACAATTCTTAAAAAAACATATTTACGGCAAATAGTTTTTTGCAAAAAGAATATCAATAATAGTATAATTATTATGATATTATAAATTTATTTGTATAGGAGACAAAATGAAAAAATATTTATTGTTGGTTTGTGCAATTTGTGTATCTTTTACTTTATTTTCTTGTTCTTCAACACCGAAAGTTACAAGAGTTGATGAAGACACACAAATAGATTTAAGCGGAAATTGGAACGATACGGATTCAAAACTCGTTGCGGACGAAATGATTGCAGATTCCGTTGCAAGGCCATGGATGGAAAATTTCATAAAAGAAAAACAAACAAAACCCAGAATTATTGTAGGAACAGTATTAAATAAAAGTGATGAACACATAAGCACGGACACATTTGTAAAAGATCTTGAAAGAGCATTAATAAATACATCAAAAGCAACATTTGTTGCATCAAAAGATGAAAGGGATGAAGTAAGAAGTGAAAGATTGGACCAGGCCGATTTTGCAGACCCCGCTACGGTAAAAAAGTTCGGTAAAGAAATCGGTGCCGATTTTATGTTAAGAGGCCAAATAAACACAATTACCGATTCAGTTAAAAAAACTACTTTGAAATATTATCAGGTAGAACTTGAACTTATAGATATCGAAACCAACGAAAAAGTTTGGATAGGTCAAAAGAAAATAAAAAAAGTTGTAGGAAAAAGTAAATATAAAGCATAGTTAAATGTGTTTTAATAAAACAAATTTTTTATTGCTGTTTCTTTTACCTGTATTTGTTTCTTGTTCCGGACTGCAAAGTTACTATTCCAAAATAGAAACATTTATGACAAAGGAAAAGTATGAAAGTGCTCAAGCTTTAACCTTTGATTCCAAGAAAGTTTACGGAACAAAAAATGAGCTTTTATATTATCTTGATTTAGGTTTGTTGGAACATTTATCCAAAAACTACGAAAAAAGCAATGTCGCATTTGAACAAGCAAAACAAATATATTCAAAAAATTACACAAAAAGCATTTCCGCGGGAGCGGTTTCTTTATTTTCAAATGACAATGTAATTCCATACTACGGTAATGCATATGAAATGGCATACACCAATATATTTTGTGCATTAAATTATATTTTGCAAAATCAAAATAACGAAGCCGTAGTTGAAGCAAGACAAGTTGATAATCTTTTTAAAAAAATAAATGCAGATACTTACGGAAAAGATTTTTATAAAGATGACCCGTTTATAAGATATTTTATGGGTATTGTTTATGAAAATGCCGGATATTACAACGATGCTTTAATATCTTATAAACTTGCTTTAAAAAATTATGCCTCATACAATTCAACAAATAAAAATTATGAAAAAGGCAACAACAACATTTACGATTTAAAAGCACCTTCCGATTTATTATACAGTTTGTACGATTTAACTTTAAAACTCGGAATGAAACAAGAAGCGGAACAATTAAGACAACAATACAATATAGCTTTAAAACAAAAGTATGAAAATTGCGGAGAACTCATAATTATCAATTATAACGGACTGTCACCGAAAAAGATAGACAACATAATTGAAATGTCCGTTTACAATGCATGGCCTTACTTTAATTCATCTCAAGCAAAAAATGAAGATTTGGCAAAAGTGGAACAGGTAAATTCTGCCATAAGAGCAGGCCTTTCAGATGCATATATAAAAATTGCATTTCCTAAGTATGTAAGATTTAATAACGAAATAGATTCTTTCTGTCTTGAAGAAATAGATTTTCAAAATAAGAAAACAACAAAAATAGAAAATTCCGACAGCACCGAAGTAAGTGATATCGGAACATTATTAATTAAAGATTTAGAAAGAAAAAATGCCGCCGTATATTCCAAAACAATCGCAAGAGCATTAGGAAGATATGTTTTGGCACGAGTTGCGGTAAACCAGGTAAGACAACAAGAAAGCAATAAAGACCATACTTTAAGTATTTTAGCAAACTCTATTTTAAACATTGCAAATTCGGTACTTGAAAAAGCAGATAAAAGATCCTGGAGAACATTACCGGAAACAATAAATATGGTCAGGTTATATATTCCCGAAGGTACACATAAATTAAATATAAACTTTTTAAATTCTTCAAACAATGTTGTTTTAACACAACAAATAACTGCTGATATTATAAAAAACAGAAAGACTTTTGTAATTGTAAATTCTTTTAAAAGTAATAAATAAAATGAACAAATATTCATGTAAAGAAATCAGATTGGATATAAGTAATATTTGTAACTTATCGTGTCCTCTGTGTCCCAATACAAACAGAAGGAATAAAAAGACGGAAGAAAAACATTTAATGTCTTTTGAAAATTTTAAAAAATTAGTTGATAATATAGATTCTTTTGTTGAAACAATTTCTATAGGAACAAAACACGAAGCTCTGTTAAACGACAATATTTTCTTAATGACAAAATATTTACACAACAAATACCCCGATACCGATATAAATTTATTATCCAATTTCAATTTTAATTATAATACCGAAGACATAATAAAATCCGGAATAACAAACATAATAATAGGGTTGGACGGTATTGATCAGGAAAGTTATTCCAAATACAGAGTAGGCGGAAATTTCAACAATGTTTTGCAAAACATAAAACAAATTCAAGAATACAAAAACAGATACAATTTAAACATACCTACATTGACGATTTCTTTTATTGTTTTTAGTCATAATGAACATTTAATTCCAAAAGCAAAAGATTTATTTTCTTCTTTAGGAATAAATATTTTTTTTAGAAGAACGGACTATCACGACGGATATGAAAGTTGGTTACCGAAAAATTTCCATAACGAACAAACTGAAGAAGAAAACAAAGACATCAACAAAAACATTATATGCCAAGATCCTTTTAATATATTAGATATTGATACTTTCGGAAATATTTTACCTTGTTGTGCGGAAGAAGCATTAAATTATTTTGTGGGAAATATTTTTGAAGATAAACTCAGCACTATATGGAACGGAATAAAATTAAAACAGATTAGGGATTTTTTAATTTCAAAACAAACTGAAAACGACAATATTCCTTGCAAATTTTGTCCTGTTTATAAAAATAACGGATATACAAACTATGTCAAATTTGAAAATTAGTTACGAAAAAGTGCTCATTAGAATGGGTGCAAACATATACAAAACAAAAGTTGATTCCAAAAACGAAAAAGCAATTTTGGAAGCAATTGAGTTTGTAGAAAGAATTTTAAAACCTAAACATACAATATCTTTTGCGCAAAAAAAGATATTAAACAATGAAATAATTTTAGATAACTTTATTATAAAAAGCAAAGATATTATAAAATTGCTTGAAAACTCAAACTTAGTTTACGGTTTTGTTGCAACAATCGGTAAAGAGTTGGATAAAAAAATAGAGTCTTTGTTGGATAACAAACAAGTTTATCCGGCTTATATTTACGATTCAATAGGTTCTGTGGCAATAGAAACTTATGTAAATAAGCTTTGCGATGAAATAAAAGCCGAATACAAAGATTCAACTATGAGATTTTCACCCGGCTACGGAGATTGGACAATAGATAATCAACAAAGTTTTTTAAACTGGCTCGGTGCGGATAACATAGGAATATCTCTTTCAAAAACATACCAAATGTCTCCGAGAAAATCAGTCTCTGCAATTTTCGGTGTTTGTAAATAATAAATTTAAAACAAATATAAAACTATAAATTTTGAAAATTTTCGGATTTTTTATTTAAGGAAGCCAACCGTTCTTATAGATTTGTTGTATAACATAATCCGGTGTCAATTCTTTCATACATTTTAAATCACATTTAATATCATCTTTCTTCATATATATTCCGTGATTCGACTTTGGATTTCCTTCACAAGGAGAAAGCGGGCATGTGTTTTTTGCTATATTTAAATTTCCTTCTTTTCCAAAAATATTTATCGGTGTAGGACCAAAAAGGACAACTGATTTTCCACCGATATGATAATTCAGTATAACTAATCCCCCTTCCGTATCTATATGAAAAACAGCTTTCTTCATAACTTCGGCAGTTTCTTTTATTGTAAGTTTATCCACTAAATCTAATTTAACACCTTTTATATGTTTACAATTTCTTCCCGCACCGATTTGTACACAGTCTATTCCGATATTTTTCACAAGATTTTCCCAATATTCTAACGGCCAAACCTTAGCACATATTTCTTTATTTGGATCCGAAAGATTATCAAACCCATAATTAACCGTAACAAATTTTTTTGGTAAAGGAATATGGCTGATATTCGGAATTGCCCAATTCAAATTATCTTTTCTCCTTGCACTAAACTCCACACCTGTATTTTTTGATATTCCTATATCAAACATTCTCTCATGATACAATTTCGGGATTTGTATATGCCCTATATTAAAGAAAAAATTATATTTTCCATGACAGTCTTTCAAATCTCTAATAACAAAATTATCTCCTTCAAAAAATATTTTATGTCTATCCGTAAACACTGTTATACTGTCTTGATTTATTTTCAGTTTTTCACAATAGTTTATTAAAAAAGAACGAGCATTAAGAGCATCTCCCATCCCGTTAGCCAGTTTAACATTGCGAACTCTCTTTCTTTTAAATATTCTTCTTAAATATTTAAACATACAACATTCTAATCCTTAATCTTTTAATTTTCTCAATAATGTTTTAAGTATACTAATTTTAATAATAAAAACATAGGGCTGTAAGATTTAAATCTTACAGCCCTATAATAAATTAAATTGTTTTACAAAAATTTACAACTATTTCTTTTTAGATTGTTCGTATTGCAATGTTTTTGTTGTAATATCGGTTACACTTGCAGGACCGAAGAACTGGATAGGTCCCGGGAACATATATCTGTCGTTCATTGCCCAATCTTCTCTAACTTTAGCAAATGCTTTAAACGGTGCTCCGTCAAGTTTTACCAAAGCTTTTTGTATAACAGGTTTTTCTTTACCTTTTCTTCTTTCTATGTTCATCATCATTGTTAAAGGTATTCCGCCGCATTTCCATTCGGAAGATTTTTTAACAAGATTTTTAACGGATGATAAATAACCTGACATATTGTTCAATACCAAAGCTGCAGCATTATAACCCAAAGCATAAGTATAATTTGCATCAAAGTTTGAAGGTACTCCGCATCTTCCTTCATATCCGAAGAAATGGTTGATTGTAGAGAATTTTCCGTTATATTTTCCGGCTTTCTTCAATTCTTTCAATTTCTTTGAAACCATTTCAATGAGCAACTTTTCAGTTTCAATTAATGAAACCTGAACATTGCCGTGAGGATCTCTGTCCAACATCAATTGAGCAGCTATAGCAGTAGGTAAAGATTCCATAAGTGCTGCCAAATTTTTAGGAAGTTTTGATATTATAAATTTTGCTTTTTCAATTGCAGTTTGGAAACCGTTTATTTCTTTTTCGTTTTCCGCAATTACATCATTTAAACTTGCAATAAGAGATTTCATTTCAGGAATAAATTCAATTAATCCTTCAGGAATTAAAACTACTCCGTAATTTTTACCGAGTTTTGATCTTTTAACAACCAAGTTTGCCAAATTGTCTACAATTTGTTTAAGTGTCATTTTCTTTGCTAACACTTCTTCACCTATTAAAACAACATTAGGTTGAACTTTAAAACCTACTTCCAAAGTAATATGAGAAGCACTTCTGCCCATAAGTCTTATAAAGTGCCAATATTTTCTTGCCGAATTTACATCTCTTTCAATGTTTCCTACAAGTTCCGCATAAATTTTTGTTGCGGTATCGAAACCGAAAGATGCTTCAATGTGTTCGTTTTTCAAATCGCCGTCGATTGTTTTAGGAACACCGATAACACAAACATTTGCATTTTCTTTTTTCAAGTATTCTGCAAGAAGAGCTGCATTTGTGTTTGAATCATCACCGCCGATAAATACCAAAGCATCCATTTTGTTTTTCAATATTGTTGCTTTAGCTTGTGCAAATTGTTCAGGTGTTTCAATTTTTGTTCTGCCGGACTGAATCATATCGAATCCGCCTGTATTTTTATAATTTGCAATAACTTTATCGTTTATTTCCATTGTTTTGTTATCTAATATTCCGGAAGGACCGCCCAAGAAACCGATTAATTTATTTTTTTTGTTAGCGGATTTCAAACCTTCCAAAAGTCCGAATATTACATTGTGTCCTCCGGGAGCTTGTCCGCCGGAAAGAACAACACCTACTTTAATTGCTTTCTTTGCTACAACGGCATTTTTACCTGCCTGAAAACTTACAACAGGCATACCGTAAGTTTTTTCGAAAATAGCTTTTATTTTGTCAAAATCAGCTACTGATTTTGTTGCTTTACCGAGTACAGGTTTTACATTTGCAACACCTTTTTTTAATACTGAAGGTAAAACAGGTTGAAATTTTAATCTTTCCTGATGCAATTCTGAAACACTACATTTTTGTGCCATAATCTTTTCCTCCAAATTATAATAACTATTGTATTATACAACTTTTTAAAAATATATACTAAATTTTTGAACAAATAAATGAAACAACATTGTTCTTTTCAATTTTTTTTAATACTTTTATATTGTTTTTTATAAGTTCTTTATAAATTGTTTCGGGTAACACTTGTTTCATAACAAAAATATCGTTATATGTTATATCGTCGAATAAAGGACCGTCATAATTTGCCGTAAATGTTTTATAAAATTTTCTTTTTAATTTAAGGAATAATCCGTTTGTTTGATTTATGTATGAAATTAAAATTTTCCCGTTATCATTTAAAATTGAAATTAAATAATTATATATCTGTTGCCTTTTTTTACAGTTTTCAACAATATTAATAACCCTTGAACAAATTATTACATCATATTTTGTATCACTTTCCTGACTTATCGCTTTATAATCGACTTTAATTTTATTTCTTATAAAATTAAAACTTTCTTCACAATATCCCCCGCCGAACGAAACATCGCAAACACTTAAATTATCTTTTATTATTTCGTTTAACAAATTTATATTTTGTTTTGTTATATTTTTCCAGTCGTTTATTTTTGTAAGAACGGATTGTCTTAAAACTATTAAATTATCATCGGTTCTTACTTTCTTTTCTTTTTTTATGAGATTTTTAACTTTTATAAAAACAGATTTAAACGAATTAAAAACAGACATAATAAAATAAATAAACAAAGAGTATATTTTAAAATAAGTTTTATCCAAACTTTTAACGGATTTATTTCTTATTATTTGTTTTACCACACCTATAATTTGATTATATTCTATTAATTCTTTGTCGGCGGATAATGAATTGTCACCTTTTGTTTTAAAAAAAATTTTGTTATCTTTATTGATTATTTTTATAATTCTGTGTACTAAAGGAACTTCCAAATTCTGCCTGTTATGAAATGCAACTATATCGTACTTTTTTATTTTCAAAACTTCTTTCTTAAAACAGATAACTTTGTCTTGTTTTTTTATAAAAGGGAACATACTGTTGCTTATAACAACATAAGTATGTTCCCCCAACTTGTTTAAAAGATTCTTTGCTATTTCGGTATATTTTGTTTCGTCTTGCATACTATTTTATAAAGTCATTAGTATTTGGAGTTTTTTCAACGGGCATAATAAAATATGCAATAAAATAAACAATTACCAACGGAAATACTCCGGTTATAAAAACAGCCAAAATAAAAAGCAATCTTATAAGAGTTTTGTCCAATTCAAAATATTTTGCAACACCGGAGCATATTCCCAAAACTATTTTATCTTCCGGCAATCTTGTTAATTGTTTTGCCATTTTTCCCCCTTAAAAATCGCTTCACGATTTTTGATGTATGGATGCATTGATGCATGGACGCAAAATTCCTACGGAATTTTTGAAGACTGGATGCTTGGATTAAACTCGTTTTACGAGTTTGATACATTAAAAAAACAGATTTTCTGTTGTTTCTATGCCTCTATGCTTCCTTGCTTCTATGTGTCTATGTCCCAACAAAATGCAGAGCATTTTGTTTCTATGCCTCTTAACTTCTATACCTCTATGCATCAAAATTGCTTTACAATTTTTATTTTTTGTTGTCTGCTTCTCTTATTTGAACTCTTCTTATTTTACCGCTTATTGTTTTAGGCAACTCATCTACAAATTCAACGATTCTCGGATATTTGTAAGGAGCTGTCACTTTTTTAACATGGTTCTGTAATTCTTTTTTCAAATCGTCGCTCGGTTTAAAACCTTTTGCCAAAACAACCGTTGCTTTAACTATTTGACCTCTGTCGGGATCGGGAACGGCTGTAATTGCACATTCCAAAACCGCAGGATGTTCAAGCAAAGCACTTTCAACTTCAAAAGGCCCGATTCTGTAACCCGAACTTTTTATAACATCATCCACTCTGCCTACAAACCAAATATATCCGTCTTCATCTCTGTATGCGGTATCACCTGTAAAATATAAACCGTCATGTAAAACCTGTTTTGTAAGTTCGGGATCTTTATAATATCCGTTAAATAATCCTGCAGGTTTTTCACCGTGAAGTCTTACAACAATTTGTCCTACTTCACCGAACTCGCAAGATTTATAATTATCATCCACTATATCTATATCATAATACGGTGCCGGTTTTCCTATAGAACCGGGTTTTGGTGTCATCATAGGGAAATTACCTATAATTGAAACAAGTTCCGTTTGTCCGTAAGATTCCATAAGTCTTACACCCGTAATTTTTTTCCAATTATTATACATTTCAGCATCCAATGGTTCACCTGCAATCGTACAATATTTCAAGTTAGACAAATCGTAACTCGGTAAATCTTCTTTTATCAAATATCTGTATATTGTCGGAGGTGCACAGAAAGATGTTACTTTATGTTTTGAAATTTGTTCCAAAATATCTTTCGGTGTAAATTTATCGAAATCGTAAACAAAAACTGCCGTTCCTGTTATCCATTGAGCATAAATTTTTCCCCATGCGGCTTTTGCCCAACCGGTATCGGCAACCGTTATATGTAAACCGTTTTCCTGCAAATTATGCCATTGACCGACAATTAAAAGTCCCAACGGATATGTAAAATCGTGTGTTACCATTTTAGGCATACCTGTTGTTCCGGAAGTAAAATACAACAACATATTATCATGATTTGTCGTTGCCTGATCTCCTTGAGGTCTTTCAAAAACATCGGATTCTTTTTCTATTTCTTCGGTAAAATTATACCAACCGTCAGCTCCTTTGGAATTAACACATACTTTATATTTTAAAGAAGGTGCTTTCGGCTGAGATTTGTTTACAACATCTATAAGTCCGTGTGCATCTACAACTACAGCCATTTTAACATCCGCCGCATTACATCTGTAAACGATATCTTTTTCGGTTAATAAATGTGTTGCCGGTATTCCGATAGCTCCCAATTTATGAAGAGCTACAACGGAAAACCAAAACTCAAATCTTCTTTTAAGAATAAGTAAAACCGTATCTCCTTTTTTTATACCTATTCTCTTAAAGAAATTTGCTGTTTTATTCGTATATTTTCTAATATCTTCAAAAGTAAATGTTTTTTCAAGACCTTTATCATCGCACCATACAAGAGCTTTTTTGTTCGGTTCCTGTTTTGCCCATTCATCAACTATATCAAAACCGAAATTAAAGTTCTCCGGAACGGTTATTTTAAAATTTTTCACGAAATCTTCATACTTATCAAAATGTTTTGTTGTTATATATTTTTCTAACATATTATCTCCGTACTAATTTAATATTGCAGCCAAAAATTTCAGTTGTTTGTTTCCCAAAGCCATCATCGCATGTTCGGAACCGGAATCAAAGTAAATACTGTCACCCGGTTCTAAAATAACCTCCTGATCTTTATAAAAGAACTTCATTTGACCTTCAAGAATATAGTTAAATTCATGTCCTTCATGAGCATATTTGTGTATATTCGTTTTTTCTTCTTTTTCAGGATCAACCGTTACCATAAAAAATTCGGCTTTTTTATTAATAAAGTTATATGCCAAATCCTGATACTTATATTCTTTTCTTCTGTCTATGGAAAGACCTTTATCTTTTCTTACAACACTGAACTTTTTAAGTTTCGGTTCTTCACCGGTTAAAAGAACGGTCAATTCTATATTGAATTTTCCCGCCATTGCATACAAAAAACTTACGGGAATATCGTATTCTCCACTTTCGTATTCAATATATTTCTCTACATCTACATTGAGTTCTTTTGCCATAGATTCAATAGACATATCGGAAATTTCTCTTAACTCTTTAATTCGTTTTGCAATCAACTTAATATTTTCTAACATACTCTTTCCCTCCGTTTCTATAATTAACAAATATTGGAATATTCTATAAAAAAATATTCATAAAGACAACAAAACTTCATAATTTTTTTATTGACAAATAAAAAAATAAAAATGTAAAATATTTTCCAACATAACTTAAGATTTTAACAGAATACTGAATAATTCAAGAAAGCAAGGGTGCTTTCTAACAATGCTTAAAAAAAGCAGAGGTTGAATTATTCATTTTTTATGAAAAAAGCAAATTTATATAAGGAGTAAAAAAGATGAATGCTTATGTAGAAAAAGTGTTGAAAGAAGTAGAACAAAGAAATCAGGGCGAAGCTTTGTTCTTACAAGCAGTAAAAGAAGTTTTGGAATCAATCAGCCCGGTAATTGAAAAACACAAAGAATATCAGGATGCAAGTATTCTTGAAAGAATTTGTGAACCTGAAAGACAAATCATTTTCAGAGTTCCTTGGCAAGACGATAAAGGTGTTTTCCATGTAAACAGAGGTTTCAGAGTACAATTCAATTCAGCTCTCGGGCCTTACAAAGGCGGTTTAAGACTTCACCCTTCAGTAACTTTAAGTACAATTAAATTTTTGGGATTCGAACAAATTTTCAAAAACTCATTAACAGGTTTAATGATGGGCGGCGGAAAAGGCGGTTCTGATTTCGATCCTAAAGGTAAATCAGACAACGAAGTTATGAGATTTTGCCAAAGCTTTATGACAGAACTTTGCAAATATATTGATGCAGATACAGATGTTCCTGCAGGAGATATCGGAACAGGTGCAAGAGAAATCGGTTATATGTTCGGTCAATATAAAAGAATAAGAAATGTATTCCACGGAGTTTTAACCGGTAAAGGTTTAACATACGGCGGATCACTTGCAAGAACACAAGCAACAGGGTACGGAGTTGTTTATTTCTGTAACGAAATGTTGAAAGATAAAGGAACATCTTTTGAAGGAAAAACAGTTGTAGTTTCCGGTTCGGGAAATGTTGCAATATACGCAGTGGAAAAAGCTCAAAGCTTGGGAGCAAAAGTTGTTGCAATGTCCGATTCCAACGGATACATATATGATAAAGACGGTATTGATTTATCAATAGTAAAACAATTGAAAGAAGTTGAAAGAAAGAGAATAAAAGAATATGCAAACTTGAAGAAAGGTGCAGTTTATACCGAAGGTTGCAAAGGTATATGGACAATAAAATGCGATATCGCATTACCATGTGCAACACAAAACGAACTTGACGGTGAAGCAGCAAAGACACTTTTGAAAAACGGTGTAATCGCAGTTGTAGAAGGTGCTAATATGCCTTCAACTCCTGATGCAGTAGAAGCTTTCATAGCTGCAAAAATAGCTTATGCTCCGGGTAAAGCATCCAATGCAGGCGGAGTTGCAACATCAGGTCTTGAAATGGCACAAAATTCTCAGAGACTTTCTTGGACATTTGAAGAAGTTGATAACAAATTACATCAAATTATGGTTAACATTTACAAAAATGCTAAAGAAGCTGCTGAAGAATACGGAACACCGGGCAACATGGTTAACGGTGCAAACATTGCAGGTTTCAAAAAAGTTGCAACAGCAATGTTAGCTCACGGATTAGTTTAATTATATTTGGCGAGGAGGCAATTGGAGCCGGCCCCAAATTGAATAACAAAAACGGGAAGATAAAATTTATCTTCCCGTTTTTTTTGTTTGATATAATAAAAAATCCGATATTATTTAATTTGTTGCATACTTATAATTTTATTCAACTCTATGGAAAAATTTTTCAATTGTTTTTCTCTGTTGAATACATTTAGATTATAAAAATTTGCCATATCATCATCAGGAACCGATAAATTTATTTTACACTCAATATTTTTGCCGTTCATGTTCTCCAATAATATTATAAAAATCGGATACAAATGAACATGATACAAATTAAACATTTGCGGCTGAGATGTAAACAATTGATAAGAATCATTATAACCTATATTTATATACTTATTTTCTTGTAAATAATTTGTACTCATTAAACAAAATTTATTCCACAAGTCAGCATAAAAAACGGAATTAAAAACGAATACCAACAATAATAAGATATTTAATATTCTAAAATATATTGTTTCATATACCGTTTTAAATGTTGTTATAAGAAACAAAATTATCATAAAAAACAACGGGATATAAAAACCCAAAACTCTATAAACATAACTTTTATTCGGTTCTATATTTAAAAACAACGAATTAAAAATTACGACCAAAAAAATTATATATATTAAATTTTTTATTATTTTGTTCTTTAATTTTATTGATGTTAAAACAAACAGAAGTATTACAAATAAAAAAGGTTTAACAACATTAATATTTTTAAACAAAGGCATATTCAAATATTCGTTAGCAGCTGCAAATATAGGATTGATAATAAAATATATATTAAAAACAAATGCTATAAATAACAATATATAACTTACAATTAAAAATATATTATTTTTTTTACAAATATTCCCTTTGTTAACATAATGTTTATATATTGCATATATTAAAAGAAACGGTATAAAAACAACTACCATAGGATGACTACTTATTAAAAAAAACGGAAAAACAATTAAAGATATTAAATTAATTTTCGATAATCTTGAAAAATCCGAATACAAATATATTACAAATACATTCCACAAAAACATACCTGTAATAAAATTTTCGGTCCATATTTGATAATTTAAAAATAAGAACTCCAAAAGAAAAGATAATAAAATAAATTCAAAAATATATTTTCTGTTATTATTGATATTAAGATACACACAATATAAAAGAATTACAGGAATAAAATAAGATATAAAAGTAAATATTGTAAGTAAAAATTTTATTTTAACAACACCTGACAAAACAAAAATGCCTGTTATCAAATGACTGAAAATTGACGGAAAATATCTTGAATTATACGGAAAAGAATTTATACCTTCATGTCCTAAAAATATATTACCGCTTGTTATGGCTTCCCAAAAATGATGAACACCATCTTCTATTAATCCCATATTACAAACAGAATTTATTACGGACAAACAAAAAAAGACCGATAATATAACAACGATAAATATATTATCTTTTAATATCTTTATAACTTTATTTAACATGCTTATAAAAAAGTATTATTCCCACTCGATAGTCGCAGGCGGCTTTTGGGAAATATCATAAACTACTCTGTTTGCACCTTTAACTTCGTTTATTATTCTTGAAGAAATTTTACCTAAAATTTCATAAGGAAGTTTTACCCAATCCGCCGTCATGGCATCCACTGAATTTACGGCTCTTATAACTATAACATGCTCGTAAGTTCTTTGATCACCCATAACACCAACTGTTTTTACCGGAAGAATTATTGCAAAAGATTGCCAAATTTTTTCGTATAATCCGGCTTTTCTTATTTCCTGATCAACTATTGCATCGGCTTCTTTTACTATTCTTAATTTTTCTTCCGTAATTTCGCCGAGTGTTCTTATTGCAAGACCGGGACCCGGGAAAGGTTGTCTGTCTATAATTTCATCAGGAATTTTTAATTCTCTGCCCAACTGTCTTACTTCATCTTTAAACAAAGATTTTAACGGTTCAACCAACTGCATTTTCATTTTTTCAGGTAAACCGCCTACATTGTGATGACTCTTGATTGTTACGGCTTTACCGATTTTTGCACTTTCTATAACATCGGGATATATTGTTCCCTGTAACAAGAACGATATACCTTTTAATTTCTTTGCTTCTTTTTCAAAAACTTCTATAAAAGTATGACCGATAATTTTTCTTTTTTGTTCGGGATCGGTTACACCTTTCAATTTGTTTAAGAACAATTTTTTTGCATCTACTATTATTAAATTTTTACCGAACTTTTTACCGAAAATTTTTCTTACTCTTTCCGTTTCACCGAGCTTTTGTAAACCGTGATCCACATAAACACTTACCAACTGTTTACCTATGGCTTTATGCATCATTATTGCTGCAACGGAAGAATCCACCCCGCCGGACAATGCACACAAAACTTTACCTTTACCCACCTGTTTTTTTATTCTGCCGATTTCGTCTTTTATATAATTTTTCATTGTCCAATCTTGTTTTAATTTACAAACTTTAAACAAGAAATTATCCAATATTTGTTTTCCGAAAGGTGAATGATGAACTTCGGGATGGAACTGTACACCGTAAATTGTTCCTTCGTTATTTACTATTGTTGCATTGGGACAATTTTTTGAACTTGCAACAACTTTAAATCCTTTAGGAAGTTTTGTTAATTTGTCGCCGTGGCTCATCCATACCGGCATTTTATTTTTTAAACCTGCATATAATAAAGATTTTGATTTTATTTGTATATCGGCAAGACCGTATTCTCTGTTTTTGGAATGTTGAACTTTACCGCCGAGTTGCTGTGCGATTAACTGCATACCGTAACAAATACCGAGTATAGGAACATTCATCTGCCAAACTTTTGAATCCGGTTTCGGTGCATCTTTTTCATATACACTTGCAGGACCGCCGGAAAGAATTATAGCTTCAACGGAATCCATATTTTGTATTTCATCTAATTTTTTATTTCCGGGAAAAATCTCACAATAAACATGAGATTCTCTTATTTTTCTTGCAATAACCTGTGTATATTGTGAACCGAAATCTAAAATCAAAATCATATTAAAATCTCCTTAAATTTGTATTTTAAGATTTTATCTTTTTATTTATATTTATACAAGAAAGAAAATAAAAATAAGGAAGAAAATTAAATTCTTCCTTACTTTTATTATAATACAAAAACATATTTATTAATGATGACAACTGTGACCGCCGCCATGACAATCATGTTCATGGTTATGATCATGATGTGAACATTGAATATCCGGATTATAATTCAATGTGCCGTTTAACAATGCATTTATCGCATCATCCGCTTTACCGTTAGCTCCGGGATATACTGTTATTCCTTCCTGTGCCAAAGCAACTTTTGCTCCGCCGCCTATACCGCCGCAAATTAAAGTTTCTATACCCAAACCTTTTAACATTCCCGCCAAAGATTCATGTCCTGTTCCGTTACTTGAAATAATCTCGGAAGAAACAACTTTTTTGTCTTCTATCGTATAAACTTTAAAATTTTCCGTATGTCCGAAATGTTGAAAAACATCTCCGTTTTCGTAAGTTACTGCTATTTTCATTTTTCCCTCCCCGATACTGTTTTTATTATCAGATTGTTTTAATAATTTTTCTATATTTGAAATATTATTTGCCAACAAATTATCTTTTACTTGTTCTATTTCTCCCTTATCGCAAAGTTGTGCAATTTCGGGATTAACAGGCATTTTATCTATAACGGAAATACCGAATTTTTTTGCAATTTCTTCTATATTACTTTTACCGAATATATGTATTTCTTTATTGCAATCAGGACACTTTACATAACTCATATTTTCCACTATTCCCAAAACAGGAATATTCATAAGCTTTGCCATATTAACTGCTTTTTCAACAATCATTGAAACAAGTTCCTGAGGTGAAGTAACAACAATGATACCGTCAACCGGAATAGATTGAAAAACGGTTAAAGGAACATCACCCGTTCCGGGAGGCATATCTATAAACATAACATCTTGTTCGTTCCATATAACATCTTTCCAAAACTGTTTTACCACACCTGCTATAACAGGTCCTCTCCAAATAACAGGATCTGTTTCGTTATCCAATATCAAATTAACGGACATTATATTTATATTGTTTTTTGTTTTAACGGGAAAAAAACCGTTATCACCGTTTACAGGTCTTTCCGTTACACCGAATGCTTTTGGTATTGAAGGTCCTGTAATATCGGCATCCATAACGGCGGTTTTATATCCTTTTTTATTTGCAGCTACCGCCAACAAAGATGTAACCAAAGATTTTCCTACTCCGCCTTTACCGCTTACAATACCGATAATTTTTTTTATTTGTGTTGCTTCATGAGGTTTTTCCATAAAGTTATGTTCTTTACCGGAACATGAACAATGTTCATCGTGGTTACTCATTTTAAATTCTCCTGTTTGTTATTTTTATGCGAACAACATCTTTTATTACATTGTTCGCCTGCAAATTCGCATACCTGATAATCCCCGCCTTGAATTTTCAAGCAACGGTTATTTATTAACGAATCCGCCAACTTTTTTCTTGCATTACTGTAAATTGCCTGAACGGTAGTTCTTGCAACATTCATTCTTACGGAACATTCTTCTTGAGTAAGCTGTTCCAAATCTATTAAACGAATGGTTTCATATTCATCTATAGACATTTCTATAAAATCTTGTGATGAATGTAACCCGAATACCGTATTTTTAGGAATATTACATACTCTTCTGCACTTTAAAGGTCTTACCATGTTTCTACCTGTCATTACAATTATTGACATTTGTCAATAACAGAGATTATACACCAATTTCTGACATTTGTCAAAAATATAAAAAAAAACAATGACAATATACGATTTATAATTTAGAATTAATAATATACTGCAATATTTTTGCAATTTTTGTATTTAAAGTTTATAATAAATTTTATGGAACCTATAAAAGAAATAGAAGAGTTTGTAAAATATTTAACGGCTGAAAAAAATTATTCACAAAATACGGTTAAAGCATATCAAACGGATATGTATATTTTTGCCGATTTCTTAAAAGCAAACAATACGGATATCATACAATGTAAAAGAAATGATATAAGAAATTTTTTAGCCGCTTTATATAACGACGGAAAAAACAAAAACTCTATTATAAGGAAACTTGCCGTAATAAAGTCGTTCTATAAATTTTTAATGATTAACTCAACAATAAAAACAAATCCGGCAACGGCTCTTATAAGTCCCAAGAAGAATAAAAGAATACCTGCTTTTTTAACTTTATCGGAAATTACAAAATTAATAGATTTGCCGGACTTAAGTTACCGAGATAAAGCAATAATTGAACTTTTATATTCCGCAGGAGTGAGAATAGAAGAATTGGTCAGCAGAAATTTAAGAGACATAGATTTGTTTTACGGAAGTTTAAAAGTATTCGGAAAAGGTTCAAAAGAAAGAATTGTTCCCGTAGGAGATAAATGTTTATTTGCCATAAAAAGTTATATTGATGAAAGGAGAGCTCAAGGATTAGACACATCAATAAATTCTCCTTTGTTTTTAAACAAGTACGGTAAAAGACTTACATCAAGAGGTGCAAGAAAAATCTTACATCAATTATTTGTTGAAGCAGGATGCAAACAAGGTGTTTCTCCTCACACATTAAGACACACCTTTGCTACTCATTTACTTGATAACGGATGCGATATAAGAAGTGTACAAGAAATGTTGGGACATAAAAATTTATCAACAACACAAGTTTATACACATGTAACACTTGAAACTTTAAAAAAAGTTTATGATAAAGCAAAATTAAGAGATTGATTATGATTAACGAAAACATTAAATTATTAATGGAAGAAACAGGCTGTGAAGAACAAGAAGCAACTGCAGCATTGGAACTTGCCGGCGGGAATATAGAACAAGCCATTATCAACGTAGGTGTAATGCTTAAATATATAACCGCTTATAAAGCAAAAATAAACTTAAAAAACGATAATATTTTCGGTTTGGTTCATATAATTACAAACAACAAAAATCTTGATTTACTTAAATTCAGTTCCATTATGAGTTACAATCCCGTTGTTTACGAACAGGATTGTTCGGCAGACTGGTTTTCTTTCGAAAAAGCAATTTATTCATATCGTTTAATTGACGGTGTTATAGAAAAATATACAAGAACCATAGATATTTCTCTTAAAGATTTTATTTCGGCAAATTTAAAACAACATAAAATTTTAACAGTAAACGATATGAAAAATGTTTTGGAAGAATTTTTTCTTGACAACAATGCACAAATAGAAATAGTTGCCGAAGAATTAACTTTAAGAGATTTTAAAAAATTACCGAACTATTTTCCTGATATTCATTTCGAATCATCAGGTAACGAAGATACAACAATAGATTTGGAAGCTGTAATTTTGGAAGACAGTGAAGGTAAAAAAATAGAAGACATATCCGTAGGAGATAATGTTCTTGCAAAAATCATAGACGAAAGAGATATTTCGCACTATTTGGGACATTTAATAGGAGCAATGAAAGATAACAAAATGATTCCTGTTATGGTATCCGTACAAAATATAATAAAACAGGAAGATCATTACGATGTATATTTAAAATATGCCGATTTAATTTACGGTATTTCAAAAGTTGAGTTTGGCAGAACATTAAAAGTATTGGAAACAAAAAGACTTCCATGGTGGAAAGGTCTTACAACGATAGTAGAAGAAAAGACTACTTAATTTTTTTACTTTTTTCCAACTGTTTTATTTTTTCCCATTCTATTCTTATTTCTTCTTCGGTAGTTGCTTTCGAGTTACCGAAAACATGAGGATGTCTTCTTATCATTTTTTCATTTATCGAATCTAAAACATCATATATATCGAACTTACCGTTTTCTTTTGCTATTTGTGCATGAAAAATAACCTGCAACAAAACATCGCCCAATTCTTCTTTCATATTATCATAATCTTGTTTTTTTACCGCTTCGTTATATTCGTTCGATTCTTCAAACAAATATTTCATAAGAGAAGTATGAGTTTGTTTTTTGTCCCACGGGCAACCGTGTTCGCCTCTGAGTTTTTCTAAAATTTCTACCAATTTTACAAACTTTTCAACTTTGTTGTTTTTTTCCATTTTTACCTTATACATGCCGAGGACGAGATTTGAACTCGCACCCGATTGCTCGGACAGGCTTCTGAGACCTGAGTGTCTGCCATTCCACCACCTCGGCGAAAAATCGTTTTACGATTTTTGTTATTTGTTTAACAGTTCGGTTAAAGTTTTGTTTACCATTTGCGGGTTGGCTTTACCTTTTGATTTTTTCATTACGGCTCCAACCAATGCACCTATGGCGGATTTCTTACCTGACTTATAATCTGCAACTATTTTTGCATTTTCGTCTATTGCTTCCTGGCAAACTTTAACGATTTCGCCTGCATCGGATATTTGAACAAGACCTTTTTCTTTAACTATTACTTCTGGATCTTTGTTATCTTTAAACATATCTTCAAATATCGTTTTTGCTATTTTACCGGAAATTGTTCCTTTGGAAATAAGTATTACAAGTTTTCCTATGTTTTCAGGTGAAATAGGTGATTCTTTTATTGTTAATTTTGAATTGTTTAATTTTCCTAAAAGTTCGGTAATAATCCAGTTAGCAACTGTCTTTGCACAATCTTTTGCACCTTTACTTGCTGTATTAAGAGCAGTTTCATAATAATCCGCAAGTGCTTTATCCGATATTATTATGTTTGTATCATACTCGGATAAACCCAAATCGTTTATAAGTCTTGCTTTTCTTGCTTCAGGAAGTTCAGGTATATTTTTCTTAATATTATCTATAAATTCATCATCTAAGTTTACCGGTACCAAATCAGGATCAGGGAAATATCTGTAATCGTGAGCATTTTCTTTTGATCTCATGGATTTTGTTACTTTTTCGTTTGGATCCCAGGTTCTTGTTTCCTGTATAACTCTTCCGCCGGACTCTACAATTTCAATTTGTCTTTCAACTTCGTAAGAAAGAGCTTCCTGAACACCGGAAATAGAGTTCATATTTTTAAGTTCGGCTTTTGTTCCGAACTCTTTTTGACCAAAAGGTCTTATACTGATGTTTGCATCACATCTGAATTTACCTTCTTCCATGTTACAATCGGATGCTTCAACATATTCAATTAAATTTTTAAGTGATTCCAAATATGCTGCCGCTTCCTGCGGAGATCTCATATCAGGTTCGGAAACGATTTCCATTAAAGGTACACCGGTTCTGTTATAATCCGCTAAAGAATAATCAAGTTGACGAGAACCGATATCGTGTATAAGTTTTCCTGCATCTTCTTCCAAATGAATTCTTGTTATACCGATACTTTTTGTTTTACCGTCAACGGAAATATTTATTTTTCCATGTTCACAGAAAGGTAATTCATATTGAGATATTTGATAATTTTTAGGTAAATCGGGATAAAAATATTGTTTTCTTGCAAATACCGATTTTTTGTTTATTGTACAATCAAGTGCAAGACCTGTTCTTACTATAAGTTCTACCGCATGTTTATTTAATACCGGTAACACGCCCGGTTGACCTGTACAAACAGGACAAATATTAGTGTTAGGTTGGCAATGAAACTCTGTAGAACAATTACAGAAAATTTTTGTTTTTGTTTTTATTTGTGAATGAACTTCAAGTCCTATAATTACTTCATATTTGTTATTCATTTTTTATATCCTCATACAATTATATTTTTGGGAACTCTTTATGCCAAGCAGTTGCTTGTTCGTAAGCATAAGCTGTTTTGAACATTGTTTGTTCATCAAAGTTTTTAGCTAATAACTGCATACCGATAGGAATACCTTTTTGTGAAAAACCGCAAGGTAAACTCATTCCCGGAATTGCAGCTAAATTACATGATATTGTAAAAATATCCGACAAATACATTTGTAAAGGATCAGAGCTCTTTTCACCTATTTTAAATGCCGGTGTAGGAGCCGAAGGAGTAAGAATAATATCAACTTTTTCGAAAGCTTTTTCAAAATCCTGTTTTATTAATGTTCTTACTTTTTGTGCTTTACCATAGAAAGCATCATAATATCCTGCCGAAAGTGCATAAGTTCCAAGCATAATTCTTCTTTTAACTTCCGCACCGAAACCTTGTCCTCTTGATTTTTGGTATTCGTCTAACAAATTGTTACAATCTGCTCTAAAACCATATCTTACACCATCATATCTTGCAAGGTTGGCAGAGGCTTCGGAACAACAAATAATATAATAAACTGCAACCGCATAATCCGTATGCGGTAAAGAAATTTCTACAATTTGGGCACCTAAACTTTTATATACTTCAATTGCTTTATCGAGTGCAGCTTTAACATCCGCATCCAAACCGTCTATAAAATATTCTTTGGGAAGACCGATTTTTAAACCTTTAACTCCGTCTTTAATATTTGCAAGATAGTTTGGGACATCCACATTTATTGATGTTGAATCTTTTGTATCGTGACCTGCAATAACATTCAATAACAATGCACTGTCTTCAACCGTTTTAGACATAGGTCCTATTTGGTCAAGAGACGAAGCAAATGCTACGGCACCGAATCTGCTTACTCTTCCGTAAGTAGGTTTTACACCTACAATTCCGCAACAACTGGCAGGTTGTCTTATAGAACCGCCGGTATCTGTTCCAAGAGCCAAAGGAGCTGTCATTGCACCAACAGCGGATGCACTGCCTCCGGACGAACCGCCCGGAATATGTTCCGTATTCCAAGGATTTCTTGTAGTAAAAAATGCTGAGTTTTCTGTTGATGAACCCATTGCAAATTCATCAAGGTTAGCTTTACCTACAAATACAGCACCCGCATCTTTAAGTTTTGTTATAACCGTTGCATCATAAGGTGCAATATAGTTTTCCAAAATCTTTGACGATGCCGTCATTCTAATATCTTTTATTAAAATGTTATCTTTAATTGCTATAGGAACACCTTCCAATACTCCTACATTTTCACCTTTAGCAATTTTATCATCGGATTGTTGTGCTTGTTTTAAAGCATAATCTTCACATACGGAAACATATGCTTTTATTTTAGGATCTACTTCTTTTATTCTTCCAAGGAAAGCTTTTGTTACTTCAACACTTGAAAGTTCTTTGCTTTTAATTTTTGCCGCTAATTCTGTGGCGGTCATCTTAATTATATCACTATTCATTTTTCCTTCCTTAATTATAAATTGTACATTCTACATTATACATTGTAGTTTTAGTCTTCCAATTCCATAACCTTCTTAACTTTAAAAAAGTCGCCGTCTTGTTCAGGTGCATTTTTGAACAATGCATCAATAGTTTCCTGAGAGCTTTTTACTACAACATCTTCTCTCCAAACATTTTCGCTTGTTCCGCCATGGCTTGTAGGTGCTATTGTTGAAGTATCAACTTCTTTTATTTTTTCAATATAACCGAGTATTGAACCGAGCTGTTTAGCCAAATTTTCTTTTTCCTTCTCTTCAAATTCAAGCCTTGCAAGAGAAGCAACATAATCAACATCTTTCTTTGATATTTCCATATTTGCTCCTAACAAAAAATATATTTAATCTTATATATTATACATAAGAAAAAATTGCAAGGCAATTATGACTATATTTTGGCAAAACGGATTTATCTTTTAAATCCTTTGAGAGCAAGGAACGACAGATGATGCATGGAGGCTTTGAGACATAGAGGCATGGGAACGACGGAACAACAATGTATAATATACAATGTAAAAAATATAATAAACGACGAAACGGCAAAACAGTAATTAGCAATTTTGGAGTTCTTAGGACTGATATGTTACAGATTCCGGATCGGAGTCCGCAATGACAAATGGAATAAGGAACAAAAAAAAACGGAGAGAAAGGGATTCGAACCCTTGTTACCATTTCTGATAAACAGTCTTTCCAGGACTGCGCCTTAAACCAACTCGGCCATCTCTCCATTTTTTGATTTATCTTATTTATTATATCAAATTTAAATAAAAAGTTTAATATTTTTATTAAATTTATTTATTAAGAAAATATTCTACAGTATTTTTTAAACCTTCTTTTATTGAAACTTCAGGCTCCCAATTTAAAACTTTTTTTGCTTTTGAAATATTTAAGAAACTTTTAAAAAGCTCCCCGTTTCTTTTAGGTTTAAATACGGGTTTATTTTTATAATTTGTAATTACCGACAATTCTTTTACCAACTGATTAACCGAAAAAGTTTTTTGTGTTCCTATATTTATAATTTCGTTATTTCCTTTAGTTAAGGATTTTATGTTTGCCGAAACAACATCTTTAACATAAACATAATCTCTTAATTGTTTACCGTTACCGAATATAAACACTTCTTTGTTTGCCGTCATTCTTCCTATAAAAATAGCAACAACACCGGCTTCACCGTTAACATCTTGTCTCGGTCCGTAAACATTTGCATATCTGAGTATTGTATATTTTAATCCGTACAATGCACTGTATGCCTTTATATAATGTTCAACCGACAATTTTGCTACACCGTAAGGAGATAACGGATTTGCAAAGGACTTTTCATCCGGAGCTTTTGTACCGCATTCTCCGTAAATCGTTCCGCCGGAAGATGCAAATATTATTTTTTTAACTTTTGTATTTTTGCATGCTTCCAAAATGTTTAATGCTCCTTTAATATTTACATCCGCATCAAAACACGGATCTTCAACGGATTTTCTTACATCAAGTTGTGCGGCATGATGTATAACAATATCTATTTTTTCTTTTTTGAATATTTCATCTATTTTTTTCTTATCGCATACTGACACTTTATAAAATTTTGCTTTTTTATTTACATTTTTTATGTTTCCGGTTGCAAGATTATCTACAATTACAACCTTATGTTTCTTTTCGATTAACTCATCAACTATATTTGATCCGATAAATCCCGCCCCGCCCGTAACCAATATTTTCATTTTATTTTTCCCCCGCTAAAAACATTTTTATTTTTCCGGTTTATCCAACATATATTGTGCTATTGCAATGCCTGACTTATAATGTTTTACCATTTTTTTATGTTCTTCGTTTTCTTCTGCAGGAACAATTTCTCTTGTATTTTCTTTGTTCCAAGTATAATATTTTTCTTTACCCGATGCAAAATCGTAAAGAACAAAATTATCTTTTGTCATTATTGAACCCAAACAATCCGATGCTATATTATTTTGGGCTTCGTCAGACAACAAATCCGTTCCTGTTGCCCAATAACTTGTATTCGATAAAGACAAGTTATAAAGTGTAGGCAAAATATCCGTATGAGAGCCTACAACAGCAGTATCAACTTTTTTATTAGGTTTCAATTTTTCGGGAACATATAAATAAAAAGGAACACTCATTTTATCCAATACTCTTTGTGCGGAATAATTAAATGTACTCCAAAAATTATGATCACCGGTTATTGCAACAATAGTATTATCCGCATACTTTGAATTTTTTAATCTTGTTAAAAACTCTCCCGCTTTTTGACAGGAATATTGATAAGCTGCAAATCTCATTTTTGCAATAGTCATATCACCCGTAATATCTTTTTGAAGTTGCCCGTTTATATCAAGAGGATAAGGTTTCTCATATTTGTTCGGCAACGAGTAAGGCGGATGGTTTGATGTTGTCATAACATATACAAACTTTCTGTTCTCGTTTTCATCCAAATATTTGAATATATAATCAAAAAGGTATTCATCAAAAACTCCCCACTGATTTCTTTCGTATTCTTTTGGCATAGAACCTTCACCGATAACCTTGTCAAAACCTACATTAGGCATATAAGATGTACAGTTTCTCCAACCTGTATTTCCTCCGTACATAAATGCCGTTTCGTATCCGCTGTTTTTATAAGGAATAGGTCCCGTATAAAAGTATTTATTATAAGCATATTTGGACTGACACAAAAAATGAGATAACGGCAATCTTGCAATATTTGTTATTGCCGATTCAAGACTTCCGATAGTTCCCATATTGGCAGGTATAAATCTATAGAAAGCAATATCTTCATCAAGATGTTTTTTTAATTCACCCAAAACATTAAACTCTGGACTGTTATAATGTAACATCAAATCCGTTCCGAAAGATTCCATCATTATAAAAACAACATTAGGTTTAATTTCTTCTATGTCTTTATTATATTTTGTGGTTTTGAATAAAGAGTTTTCAGGTTTTGTTTTATCGATTTCGGAAACATTTACATTTAAAAAATCTGCAAATGCCTGTGCCATATCATTTTTTGAATAACCCATTTGTTTAATATAATCTCTGTCATGTTCTTTTGACCTTGCTTCAATTGCGGCTTGTAAAGTATATATACCGTTTATTGCCACTTTATTTATAAATGTATTTGCTGATATTTCTGCATTATCTACTCCGAGAGGAAATATTCCGAAAGACCCTCTTGCCAACATAAAATTGACGGCAAGAAAACAAAGCACTACCATAATTTTTATATATATTTTTGTTTTATTGAAGTAAAAGCCGAAAAGATTTTTTTCAATTATTCTTTTCGTTAAAAAATATATAAACACATAAATTAATATAAAGCCTATTGCTACCCAAACAACAGGATAGTTTTCCGCAATGGTTGAAAACAGTGCTTGTGTATCGTCTTCAAAAATACCGAACATTAAAATGTTCATATGGTTTTGAAAATAAGAATAAAAGCCGAAATCTATACAAAGCAAAGTTACAACAAAACCGAAAAATATCATAAAATAATATTTTAAACTTTTTACGAACTTAACGAACAATTTTTGATTTCCGATAAACCAAAAAATTGCAAAAAACAAAGTTGCCAAAGAATTAATGTATGCAATTACTGCACAATCGTATCTTAAACCTAATATAAATGCTTGAATTAAATCACCTATATATTGCGAAAGTACAGACCAACTTGAATAATAGAATGTAAATATTGCTCTGTGTATTGTCATTATAAGAGCAAATATTATATTAAGTATGATTATTCTTTTTATGTACTGTTTAATCATAAAAAACTCCGCTGAATTTATTGCAATATAATATAAAATTTCAAATACATTGCAAAATTTTTTCTGTTACAAAATTTATATTACTGATATTTGTTATATCTATTATTGTTATATCCGGCTGATTTTTAAACCAGGTTATTTGTCTTTTCGCATACTGTCTTGTATCCCGGCTGAAACTTTCTATCATTTGTTCTTTTGTTATTTTGTTATCCAAATATTCCACAACTTGTCTGTACCCTATACCTGTTAAACCGTAACATGTTTTAGTATACCCCATTTGCAAAACATTTTTTGTTTCTTCTATCATACCGCAAGACAACATTTTTTCGCATCTTTTGTTTATCTTATCGTATATTTTTTGTCTGTCTTCAAGTAAAACAAAATGTTTAAATTTTTTCTCTTTTTTAGGTTTTAAGTTCAACAATTGACTCATTGTTTTGCCTGTTAACTTATAAACTTCGTAAGCTCTTATTAATCTTTGTCTGTTACCTTTATTTTTATTTGCATTTTGTTCATCTACTTTTACAAGTTCGTTATAAATAAAAACCAAACCTTTTTGTTCAATAATATTTTCTATTTCTTTTCTTAAATTTTCATCGGCATAAGGAAGGTCATCCAAACCGTAAAGAAATGCTTTTATATAAAGTCCCGTACCGCCGACAACAACAGGAACTTTATTTTCATTTAATAATTGTTTTTCGTATTGTTCCGCCGAATTTTCAAAAGATTTTACATCAAATTTTTGATCAGGTTCAATTATATCCGTAACATATTGTTCTATATCTTCTATATATCTTATACCGTTTTTTAGAATACCGTCTTTATTTGTACCGATATCCAAATATTTATATACCTGTCTTGAGTCGGCGGATATTATTGAACCGTTTATTTTCTTACAAAGTTCAACAGCTACCGAAGTTTTTCCGATAGCTGTTGGACCTGAAATAATTATTGTTTGATTATCTTTCATTACCGTTTCTGCTAAATTTCAATTCTGTATTTAACGGTTTTTGCTTTAATAATTGAAAGTTTATCTATTTCTTCCAATGCATTTGAAAGATTTTCACTCTTTGTTCTGTGAGTTGTAATTATAATTGAAACTTTTTTATCTTTGTTGTTATCGTTTTGATATAAACTTGCAATTGATACACCATGTTTACCGAGTATTCCTGAAATTTGTGCAAGAACACCCAACTTATCTACAACGGTAAATCTTAAATAATAATCGCTTTTGCTGTCCCCGTGAGACAAGAATTTTACGGTTTTATTTTTGGAATAAACAACATTTTGAACTTCACCCGCTATATCGTTTGAAACATATTTCGATAAATCTATTATATCGGAAACAACAGCCGAAGCGGCAGGCAACTGTCCCGCACCTTTACCGTAAAATACAACATCATCACTTGCATCACCTTTTATCATAACTGCATTATATTCATTATTAACATTTGCAAAGAAATGATGATGATCTATTAAGCAAGGTTCCACCCATAAATCCACACCTTTATCCGTCATTATTGCAGAACCTATAAGTTTAAATCCGTAGCCGAATTCTCTTACGATTTTAACATCTTCTACGGACAATTTATCTATACCTTTAACTCTTATATCACTTACTTTTATCCAGCTTCCCCAAGCAAGTGAAGACAATATTGCAAGTTTGTTTGCAGTATCCAATCCTTTAACATCTGCCGTAGGATTTGCTTCGGCAAAACCTGCCTGTTGAGCAGCTTTTAATGCATCTTCATAAGGCATATCTTCGTTTGCCATTTTACTTAATATAAAGTTTGTTGTACCGTTTAATATACCTTTAATGCTTTTTATTTCGTTTCCTGCAAGACCTTCGTTTAAGCCCTGAATTACTGGAATAACTCCGCCGACGGATGCTTCGAAATAAACCATTTTGTTCATTGATTGAGCCAACGAAAATATTTCGTCCCAATACTTTGCAAGTACGGCTTTGTTTGCGGTTACTACATTTTTACCGTGTTTTAAACTTTCGGTTATAACCGTTCTTGCCGGTTCGTATCCGCCGATTAATTCAACTATTATATCTATAGACTCGTCGTTAATTACATCCATATAATTTTTAACATACAATTCTTCTCTGTCTATAGGTCTTAAATCACAAATGGATTTAATCTTTATGTTTACTCCCGATTTTCTAAGAGCTATAGCTTTATTTTTTTCCAAAATTTTTAATACACCTTTTCCTACTGTACCGTAACCTATAAGTCCGATATTTAAAGTTTTTTTCATAAGTATTATCCGTTTTTAGTAAATTTTTTTAATCTTAATAGTGCATCATGAAATCTTTTATCATGAGTTACTAATGATATTCTTACATATCCTTCACCGTTAGCACCGAACCCTACTCCCGGAGAAACAACAACTCCCGTTTCTTTAAGAAGTCGTTCCGCTACCGACAAAGAACCCTCTTTTTTTAAGTTATCCGGAAGACCTGCCCACACATACATTGTGCCTTGTGTTTTTTGAGCATGCCAACCGATTTTATTTAAACCTTCAACCATCTTTATCATTCTTCTTTCATATATTTGTGCCTGTTGTCTTACACATTGTTGTGAACCGTTCAAAGCAGCAACGGCAGCAAGTTGTATAAAAGTGGAAACACCGTAATCCAGGAAAGATTTGAATTTTTCCAAAGGATATATCAATTGTTTTGCACCGCAACACCAACCGATTCTCCAACCGGCCATATTAAATGTTTTGGAAAAAGAATGGAACTCCACGGCAACATCTTTTGCTCCCGGAAATTCAAATATGGAATTACAAACAGCATCTCCGAAAGTAAGTTCCGAATATGCATTATCGGAAACAAGCAATATGTTATATTTTTTACAATATTTTATTGCTTCTCTCCAAAAGCTCGGATCCTTTACAAAAGCCGCTGTAGGATTATTGGGATAATTAAGCAACATTATTTTTGCTTTCTTTGCTATACTTACCGGTATTTTTGAAAAGTCCGGAAGATAATCGTTTTCCTCGTATAAAGGCATGGAATGTATTCTTCCGCCGGCAAGAATAACTCCGTTAAAATGTGCGGGATATGCTGGATCGCAAACCAACACATAATCTCCCGGATTAAGATATGCCATACATAAATGAGCAATACCTTCCTTTGAACCTATAAGAGCAAGAATTTCACTGTTATAATCCAAATCAACGCCGAATCTTCTTCCCATCCATTCGGAAACAGCTCTTCTGAATTTAGGCATACCCTTTGCCTGAGGATATCCGTGTGTTCTGGGATGATGTTTTACCGTATCACATAAGCAATCCACAACATGACTAGGTGTAGGCATATCGGGATTACCGATACTTAAATCTATAACATCCAATTTTTTTGCATATGCCTCAAGTTTCAACTTAGATATTCTTGTAAACAAATACGGCGGTAACGACTCTAATTTATCTGAAGGTTTTATTTTTATCATATTTTATTTTTGTATTAATTTCCTTAATGTTGTTGTTGGTTTAAAAGAAACCTTTTTACCTGCAGGAACGGGAACAATCGTATTTGTTCTCGGATTTCTGCCTTGTCTTGGTTTTCTGTCTTTTGCTCTGAAAGATCCAAGTCCCGATAAAGAAACTATTTCACCTTTTTGTATATTTTCCTGTATAACTCTTACCAATGCTTTAACAGCTAAGTTTGCATCTGTTTGCGTAAGACCGGAATACTGAGCAACTTGCTTAATTACATCTGGCTTTTTCATAAACTGCAATCTCCATTAAAATCTTGTAAAACAACTATAAAAATATATTAAAAATATATTAAAAAGTCAACATAAAATAACAATTTAACATATCTTACCAATTAATATTTTATAAAATTTTATTTACTCTTTTTGAGCCAAAAATTTTGCTATTTCCACTTGGTTGGCTTCCACAGCAATATCTTTAGCGGATTTATTATCATTATTTTTTTCGTTTACATCAACCGATGACGATTCCACAAAAAATTTTACCAAATCCAAATTACCGCTTTTTACCGCATACATTAAAACATTGTTACCGCCGTTATCTTTTGCGGAAACATCAACTCCGTTATCAATAAGATATTTTACCATATCCATGTTACCATATCCTGCAGCAAGCATTAACAAAGTTGCTTCATTATCCATAGGCAAACTCAACTCAAACCCCTGATTTTCCACAAGGTATTTTATTACATGAATATCACTATTTTTTACTGCCAAAGCCAATAACTTTGCCTGATCCGCAGTCAATTGATTTACATCTACCGTCGACTCTTCAAACAAATATCTTACTATATCTATATTACTTCTTTCTACAGCATACATCAAAGCATTGTAGTTGTTTTTGTCAGTAATTGTTATATCGGCTTTTTTCTCTACCAAATATTTAACTAAATCCAAATTGGTGGTACAGCAGGCTTTCATCAACAATGTTGTTCCGTTTGCATCTGTTTGATTTATATCTATATCGGATTTTTCAATTATTTTTTTTGTTGCTTCGAAATCTCCCGCCGAAACGGAATTTACTGCCAATTTAAAAGCTTTATCTTCTTTTGCCGTTACTTTTTGTTCTGTTGTAACATTTTTCTTTGATGAAGATTTTTTATCTTTCTTGGCAGCAAAACATGTAGAAGATATAAGTGTTAACGAAATTAACAAAACGAACGATAATGATAAAATTTTTTTCATTTTTCCCTCCGAAGTTTAATATTTTAATAAAATTTCTTTCATATCTGTTACGGCTTTTTCAAGTCCGTCAAATACTGCTTTTGCTATAATAGAAAAACCTATATTTAATTCATTAAGATTTTTTATTGTACATATATCAAAAACATTATTGTAATCAAGTCCGTGCCCTGCATTAAAAATCAAATTATTTTGCTCTGCCAATATTGAAGCTTGTTTTATTTTTTCAAGTTCCGCTGCTGCCTGTTCTTTACCTGACTTAAACAAATTGGCATATTTACCGGTATGAATTTCTATTGCATCGGCTCCTATTTTTGAACAAGCCTCTATTTGCATCTGTTCAGGATCTATAAACATACTTACAACTATACCTTTATCTTGAAGTTTTTTTACAACTTCGGATAAATGTTCCTTTTGCCCTGCGACATCAAGACCGCCTTCGGTTGTAATTTCCTGTCTTTTTTCGGGAACTATACAAACGGAATAAGGTTGTAACTTTAATGCCACATCTACAATTTCATCACAAGCAGCCATTTCAAAATTAAGTTTTGTTCTCATGGTTGCTTTTATATCAAATACATCTTTATCTTGAATATGTCTTCTGTCTTCTCTTAAATGTGTTGTAATGGAATCTGCTCCGGCTTTTTCGCATATTGCTACGGCTTTTACGGGGCTCGGATACTCTTCCATTCTTGCCTGTCTTAATGTTGCTATATGATCTATATTTACACCCAGTTTTATCATTTTATTTACCCTTTACAATTTTTTCTATTTCTTCTTTTGCCACATCAATAATATTTTGTGCCATTTTCTTTATTTCTTTTTTATCTTGTCCTTCAATCATTACTCTTAACAACTTTTCAGTTCCGGAATATCTTACCAACACTCTGCCGTTATCTCCCAACTTCTTTTGTGTTTGTTTTATAAGTTTTGTTGTTTGAGTTAATTTTTCTAACGGAATTTTTTCCAAAACTTTTTCATTTATAAGTACTTGAGGATATTTTTTTATCCAACAACACATTCGCCAAAGAGTTTTATTTTCTTTTGTTAATATATTTAACAACTGCAATGCACTTATAAGACCGTCACCGGTATCCAATAATTGTTTAAAAATTATATGTCCCGATTGTTCTCCGCCTATAATTGCTTTATGTTTTATTAAATCTTCATAAACATATCTGTCACCGACTTTACTTGTAACAACCGTTATTTTTTCTTGTTTTGCGGCTTTTATTAAACCGAGGTTTGCCATAACCGTTATAACAAGAGTATTACTTTTTAATTTATTATTATCTTTTAAATATTTTGATACTACTCCCAAGAAATAATCTCCGTCTCTTACAATACCTTTTTCATCAACGGAAATAACTCTGTCCGCATCACCGTCAAAAGCAAAACCGCAAAATGCTTTTTTTTCTTTTACAACCTTTGCAACAGTTTCGGGATGTAATGCTCCGCAATTTAAATTTATATTTTTACCTGTAGGTTTGTTGTTTATCACTACAACATTTGCTTTTAATTTTTTCAGTATTTCCGGAGCAATTTTATATGAAGCACCGTTTGCACAATCTATTGCTATAGTTTTTCCCTGCAATGCATTTTTCGGTAACAAAGATATTAAGAAATCTTTATATTGTTTTATTAAGTTTTTACCCGATATATTTTTTATTTTTGATTTTTTCGATAAGACTTTTTTTTCTTCAATATATTTAACCAAATTTTTTTCCAATTTTGCTTCTACTTTATCGGGAAGTTTTTTCCCTTTTGAACTGAAAAATTTTATACCGTTATCCAAATAAGGATTATGTGAAGCGGATATTACTATACCTGCCTGATAATTGTTGTTCTTCAACAAATATGCTACTGCAGGTGTAGGCAATACACCCAAATCTATAACTTTTATTCCTGCAGCATTTATACCTGTTTGCAATGCTTTTAATATTCTTTTACCCGATTCTCTCGTATCTCTGCCGATTAAAACTCCGTTACCTTTTTTATCAAGAGTTTCGGCTAAAACATAACCTATTAAAGAAACCGTATTATTATCAAACGGAAACTCGTTTGATTTTCCTCTTATACCATCCGTACCGAAAAATTTCATAGCCATACCAACTTATAATAAAATTTATATTATGTTATATTTTATCATAAATATAAAAAAAAATCAGGTGGAACCTAATATCTGTTTCCACCTGATTTTAATATTTATACTTGCTTATAGAACTTATTGTTAATCTTGAGGTAATGCTTTTGATTCATCAACATCTCTATTTGCAAACTCAATATTACCCAAACCAAAATATGCTTCAGATCTCCACAAATAATATATTGATCTTTTTTTATAAAATATTGCTTTCGTTAAATCTTTTACTGCACCTTCAAGATCTTTTGCTTGATATTTTGCTCTACCTCTATCACCATACAACCAATCATTTTTGCATACTGAAATAGCTTCATTATAAAGATCTACTGCTTTAGAAAAATTTCCTGCCTCCATTTCTTTTTTAGCTTGATTGGCAAATTCATTTGCTTTATCCAAATCTCCGCCTTCTTTTTCTCCTACCAATTCTTTTTCTGCTTCTGCTTCTAATCTATTTTTTTGATTATCATCAATTGCATTTGTATCATTATTAACATCTCCGGATTCAACTACATCATATTCTTCTACTTCAAAAATTTCATCGTTATTGTTACAACCGATTACAAAAATACCGCAACATAACAACATAAACAATAATTTTTTCATTTTTCTTCTCCTTACAAATTTATAACAACAAAAACTTTATTTAATTATATATTATTTACCGAAAAAACTAAATATCTTACTAAAAAAACCGCCTTCGGATTTCGTTTCTTCTTTTTTAGGTTCGGTTGATTTTGCTGCTGCTGTTTCCGTTGCAGCATTTGCTGCCGTATCAACAATTTCTTTTGTTGAAACTTCTTCCGATGTTGCAACTTTTACTGCCGCTGCCGTTGCTGCCGCAGTTGCCATTTCGGAAGTTGTTGCAGATGAATTTTTCATTGTCTTAATTGCTGAATTAACAGCACCTGCCTGTTCTAAAAGAGGAACAATTTTATCACCGTATTTTACATTAGCTTTTGCATAATCCAATGCTGTTTTACCGAGAGTATCAACTGCATTAACATCCGCGCCTTTGTTCAATAATAATCCTACTATTGCAAGGGATGAAGATGAAGTGTTTTCACAAGCCGACATCAAAGCCGTTTTTCCCGTTTCTTTTGCAACTGCATTTACATCCACGCTTCCAGTAGTCAACATACTTTGTACCGCTGCTATACCGCCTGTTTTACATAAATCAACAAAAGTTGAAGAATCCGCCGCATAAACCGAAGCTACAGACAAACTTACAAATACTGCCACCAACATTACTAATTTTTTCATTTTCTGCTATACCTCTATCCTTTTACATTTTTTATTTCTTTTATTATTGCAGGAATAATTTCGTACAAATCTCCCACCAATGCATATGTTGCAGTTTTCATCATAGGACAATCTTTATCTTTATTAATTGCTATTATCGTATCTGATGAACTCATACCAACCATATGTTGAATTTGTCCCGATATACCGCAAGCAATATAAATTTTAGGTGCAACAGTTCTTCCTGTTTGTCCTACCTGGTGAGAATAAGCTATCCAATCGGAATCAACTGCAGCTCTTGATGCACCTACCGCACCGCCCAACAAGTCTGCCAATTCTTTTATAAGTTTAAATCCTTCAGGGTTACCTAATCCTCTACCGCCTGAAACTATAATATCCGCATCCGAAATATTTACATCTGCGGTTTGATCTTTAAAGAAACCCAAAAACTTTGTTCTGTTAATTATTTTTTGTGCATCTATTGTTTTATTTATAACTTCACCTTTTCTTCCTTCACAAACGGCAGCTTCTTTAAATACTTTATGTCTGACAGTTGCCATTTGAGGTCTGTGTCTGGGTGTTAAAATAGTTGCCATTATGTTTCCGCCGAATGCAGGTCTTGTTTGCATTAAGTTTCTTGTTTCAGGATCTATTTCAAGTGCGGTACAATCTGCCGTAAGACCGGTATAAATTTTTGCTGCAACTCTTGAAGCAAAAGATCTTCCGATATTTGTTGCACCCATCAAAACTATTTCAGGTTTTTCTTCTTTTATTAAATCAGCCAATATACAACCGTAAGGATCGTCTTGGAACTCCGCTAAAATAGGATCGTCGTAAACATAAACTTTATCTGCTCCTCTGTTTATTAAATCCTGTGCTTTTGCGGAAATATTTGAACCGATAAGAATAGCACTTAACGGAACATTTAAAGATTTTGCAAGTTCGGAACCTTTATTTAAAAGTTCGTACACAACGGATGAAATTTCACCGTGTCTTTGTTCCGCATATACCCATACACCTTTATATAAAGATTTATCAACTGCATCTTTAACTTCTTCTTTTTGCATTGAAATTGCTTTTACGGCACAAACTTGAACACAAGATCCGCAAAATCTGCATTTTTCACCGTCAACAACAGCTTTACCTTCTTTTAAAGAGATAGCTCCGAAAGGACAAGAAGATTCACAAGCTCCGCAACCTATACATTTATCTAAATCTATATTTATTTTATTTGCCATTTTCTTTCTCCTATATTAAGCCGTTGTCCGACAAATCTTTTACCAACTGTGCTGCAACATCCTGCGGTTCGCCTTCAAATGTTTTTCCGCCCGTTCTTTGAGGAGGAGTAAATATTTTCTTTACTTGTGTAGGAGAACCGTTAAGTCCCGTCTTTGAAGTATCGGCATTTATTGCTGCCGCATTTAATTGTTTAATAACAGCTTTCTTTGCTGCCATTTTACCTCTGAGAGACGGAATTCTCGGAGTATTGATTTCTTTAACTACCGTAAGTAAACAAGGAACAGGAGATTCTATCAAATCGTAACCGTCTTCCATCATTCTTTGAACTTTTATTGAGTTTTCCGTAACTTCTTCTATTTTTCTTACATATGCTATATGAGGGATATTTAACATTTCCGCAACAGACGGACCTACTTGTGCCGTATCACCGTCCGTAGCTTGTTTTCCGCAAAATATAACACCGTAATCGCTTATTGTTTTTATTGCGGTTGATAAAGCATAAGATGTTGCCCAAGTATCAGCACCTGCAAAAGCTCTGTCACCTACAAGAATTGCTTCATCGCAACCTCTTGAAATTGCTTCTCTTAAAGCAGATTCGGCCTGAGGTGGTCCCATGGTAATAACCGTAACTTTACCGCCTACTTTTTCCTTAAGTCTGACAGCTTCTTCTATAGCATATTCGTCAAAAGGATTTATTATCGCTTCAACACCTTCTCTTTTTAAAGTACCTCTTTCGGGATCTATTTGAACATTAGTTGTTCCCGGTACCTGTTTAATGCAAACCAATATATGCATTTTATGTCCTCCAAAAATATATAAACATTGATATTTATGCTATCAAATATATATTTTTTTTTCAATTTTTATGGTAAAAGTATTTGATTTATAACATATCGTATTCATTATCATTTTTCATGCCTTTCGAAAAAGCATAAACATAAGGGCAGAAAAATAATGCAAGAGCAAGACCGAATACAAGACCTCCGCAAACCGCAATAGCCATAGGTTGGTTTGTTTTTGCTCCTTCACCAAGTCCTATAGCCAAAGGAATAAGGCCTACGATTGTTGTTAATGTTGTCATTATAACCGGTCTTAAATGATCGATGGTTGTTGATACTATCATTTGTTTTAAAACCAAAATATCCCTATACTTATCGGGATCTTCCAAATATTTTACATTGTACCTGTCAACCAACAAAATAGAAATATTAACAACGCTTCCCACTAACATTATAAGTCCCAACATGGATATCGAGTTTATTGATTGTCCCGTAATAAATAATGTTACCAATGAACCGATCAAACCTAACGGAACGGCAGTCATAACTATTATAGGTTGTAATAAAGATTCAAATTCCGAGGCAAGTATCATATAAATAATTATAACACCTAAAATAAGAGCAAAAGATACCTGACTTAATGCTTCTTTCATAGCCAACATTTCACCGGTAATAAAAGCATTAACATCTTTATTTTGATAATAATCGTCCACCAATGTTTGAAGTTCTCCCACTGCTTTGGTAAAATTGCCTTTAACATTTGCGGTAACAAGATATGTTCTTTCGCCCTCTATTCTTTTTATGGCCGGTAATGTTTTTACAAAAGCAGCTTGTGCAATCTGTTTCAACTGTATAGTCATTCCCCAAGAAGAATATGCTGTCATTTCCATAACTTTTTCCAAAGTATCTCTGTCATTAAGTTGCATTCTTACTCTTATATCCATTTCATCATCCGGCAATTTCAGTTTTGTAGCAACAAATCCTTTTATGGCGGCCAAAGTCATAGCAGAAATATCCTGAGTAGATAAACCGAACAATGATGATCTTTCCCTGTCTATAGTAAGCCTGAGTTCCGGAATTTCATCGGAAGGATCTATCTTAATACCATAAAATTGAGGCATATCTTCCATTTGTTTTTTTAACTTGTCGGCATATTCTCTTAATTTAGACAGTTCTTTTCCTTTCAATTCCACGGTTACGCCAGCACTTCCGCCCATACCGGAACCGAACAAACCTTGTTGTGTAATAAATTCCACATCCAAATCTTTAATATTCCATCTTTTAAACTCATCACTTAACTGTGCAACTATTTCATTTGTTGACATTCCTTTAGGTGTAAGATTAACAATTATTCTTCCCTGATACACACCTGTTGTTTCAACGGCAGCGGCTCCCGTATCTTCACCTGTTGAACCTACGGTTGTCGAAACATCGGTAACCTCATCATATTTTGATATTGATTTTTCTATTCTTTTAACAACACCGTCCGTTATTTCAAGAGGAGTATCCGGATGTAAAGATACATTTAACACAAATCTTCTTTCATCGCTTTTTGCCATAAATTCTTTAGGAATAAGATAAACCGTTCCGATACCGATTAAAGCATATATTAAAATAAACAAAAATACTTTAAGTGCTTTATAGTTCATTACCTGTTTTAATAACGGAGTAAAATATTTATCTATTGCTTCTAGTCCTGCAGTTACGGAAATATTTTTTACATTTGCCGTAAGTGCAAGTCTGGGAACAAGAAACATTGCGGAAAATACGGAAGCAATCATAGCATAAGTAATAGTAAGAGCCAACTGTTTAAATAATTGTCCTATCATACCGGCAACAAACACAAAAGGAATAAAGATTGCAACCGTAGTAAAAGTAGAACTTATAATAGGAGGCAATAAACTTGATGTGGCATTATAAATATTTTCTTTTTTCGGAAGTTGAGGATTTCGGTTCAGTGCCATCAATATATTTTCAATGGTAACATTTCCGTTATCAACAACCATACCTATACCGATGGTAAGACCACCCAAAGACATGGAATTAATGGATATTCCCTGAAAATACATAATACTTAAAGTTACACACAAACTTATAGGAATAGCTGTGTTAATGATTGCAGAACCGACAAAGCTTTTCATAAAGAAATACAACAAAATAAAAGTAAGCAATATACCCTGAATACCCGATTGATAAATCGCATTTAACGATTGTTTAATAAAAACAGATTGATCATAAGTTACTTTTATTTCAACATCCTGAGGCAATTTTTCTTCCAAATCTTTTAATTTATCTTTAACCAATTTAGACATATTAATCAAATTTGCACCGGACTGAGGGAATATTCCTATTGAAACATTATCAACGGAATTGTATCTTGATAAACCTTTTCTGTCTCTTAAAGATTCTTTTACATCGGCAACATCTCGCATATAAACAATCTTATCTCCCGTTTCACCCTGATAAGATTTATCCCTTCTTGTTCTTTGTCTGCCCTGTTGTTGATCTTGTTTTCCGAAAGAAAGATCTTCTATATCTTCCAAATTTTGGAATTCACCTACGGTTTTAACAATATATTCGTGTTTTTCTTCTTTAATTGTGCCCGCAGGATATGTTATGTTTGCCGTTTGCAACGATGTAATAACATCCGTAATGGAAACCTGATTTGCAAGAAGTCTTCCTTTATCGATTTCAACCAATATTTCTTTTTGTTCACCGCCTTTCAAATCAACTTTGGCAACACCTTCAAGTCTTTCAAGTTCATCTTTAACATTTTTCTTTATAACTTTTCTTAAATCCGCCATTCTTACAAGAGATGTTTCCGGAGTTTTATAATTAGCGGACAAAATCATTGCTTCCGTCTGCATAGGATTATATTTCAACACTATAGGATCAAGTGCATCTTTAGGAAGAGATTCTTTAACCAAATCTATTTTTTCTCTTACATCCATAGATGCAAAATTCATATCCGTACCCCATAAGAACTCACAAGAAACTATAGATACACCTTCTTTTGATATTGACGAAACTCTTTTTATATTTTTTACGGTTCCTGCCGTTTCTTCTATAATTTTACTTATTAACTTTTCGGCTTCTTCGGGACCTGCTCCTTCATACTTCGTAACAATTGTTATTTGCGGATACTCCATTGCAGGAAACAATTCCTGCGGAATTCTTGTCCATGAAATTACACCCAACAAAATTATCGATAAAAATATCATTATTGTTGTTACGGGCCTGTCTACCGGAAGTCTTAATAAACTCATTTTTTTCTCTCTATATATTATTTTCTTTTAATTTTTTATTTTTTATGGTTTTCATTATTAAATTATATAAAAATAAAACACCTATTGATCTGCAAAAATTATAAAAACTTTCTTTCGGTTTTTCCAAAACATAATATGCCGTAGGTATAACCAACATTGTAAGCAAAGTTCCGGTAATTGTTCCGCAAAGAACAGTAAGACCCAAAGATTTCCACATTGATGCGGATTCGTCTCTGCTTAATACCATAGGCAAAAGGCCGAGTGTTTTCATCAACATTGTTATGAGTTCAGGTCTTAATCTTTCTTTACAACTTTCAAATATAACTCTCATCAAATCCGTTCTGCCGACTCTTCTTGCATTAATCTTATCCACAATAATAATTGAACTATACACAATACAACCGAACAATATCATTATACCAATCCATACACCCAAACTTATAGGTTTCTTAAATATCCATAAAGAAAATGCCACTCCTATCATACTTAAAGGAAGTGAAAACATTATAAGTGCCGGCTGCATATACGATTCAAAAATTGATGCCAATACAAAAAATATAAGTATAACGGTAAGAGCAACAGCCAACATAAACTGACTTCTGTTCTTAACCGTTTTTTCATAATCTCCTGAAATATTAAACGAATAGTCCTGTGGGAAAGATACTCCTTTTAATGCCGCTTTTATTTTTTCCGCTGCCGTAGTAAGTCCTAATTTTGCTCTGTTGGCACTTATTTGAATAAATCTTCTCTTGTTTTTTCTCCATATTTCCTGATTGGATTTTACTCTGTCCATATCGGTAACCTGACCGACATAAACAACATCTTTTCTCGGTGTTACTATACCTATAAACGGAACTTCTTCAACATTTTTTATACTGTTAGGATACAATCTGCATATCGTTTCTATTTGTTTACCTTCAGTTCTGTATTGTGTTGCAATAAGACCTCTTAACTGACAATGTAATGTGTTACTGAAATAATATGTGGTAAGTCCGAAAGCCGCAAGTCTGTGATAATCCACATTTAAAACCACTTCCGGTTCATCTTCTCTCATTCTTATTTTAACATCGGTTAATCCCTGAACCTGTTGCAATTTACCGGAAGAAGAAAAAGCGAGCTGTTTTAAAGTATCATAATTCTGTCCGTAAAAATCAACATAAATTTCTTTTGAAGCGGAACTTTGAGAATCCTGAAAATACACAAATGCAGGAGAAAATTCACCGAATCTTTTTCTAAATTCTTCTTTAAACTCTTCAGGTTTTTCAAACACCGTAACTTCAACAAAGGTATGAAGTTTTTCAACCTTTGAAGAAACGGTTTTTACCTGATCGTGATAACTCATAAGAGCTTCTTCCATTTTTTTAACAACTTCATTTGAAATTTCTATTCTTGTTGCAGGAGGAAACTGTATACCTATACGAAAAGTATTTACACTTCCGGGATCCATAAATTCGGAATCTCTTGTAGTCATAATTCTAAATGCCAAAAGAAACATTATCAATGTAAAAAGCCATACCCAAGTTTGTCTTCTAAAACAAAATTTCAAACATTTACCGTAATATCTTCTTACAACCATGTACCATCTTTGAAAATCCAAATCGAATTTTTGTTGCCATTTGTATATTTGCGGAGGAATAAAAAGCATTGTCGCAACAACGGAAGCTATTAATGCAAATGTTATGGTTAAACCGAAAGGAACATACATTTGCCTTATTTCCGGTTCCAAAAAAACCAAAGGTAAAAAAACTATAATTGTAGTTACCGTTGAAGCAAATATCGGTTGCCACAATTCCGCTATACCGTTTACAACCAAATCAAATTTTGTAGGGAATGTTTTTCTGTGATAATGAAAGGATATATTTTCCAAAACAACGATTGAGTTATCCATAACATTTGCCATACCCATTGCAAGACCGCTCAAAGTCATGATATTAAATGTTTGATTTGTAAAATACATTAAAAGAATAGACATAAACAAACTTAACGGCATTGTTGTTGCAACAATAAAAATGTTCCTTATATTTCTCATAAACAAGAACAAAATTCCGGCGAGTAAAATTCCGCCTACAACCAATGCCTCAACCAAAGAACTTATTGCTTTTGATATATATTCGGCATCATTTTTTACAACTGTTATCGTTATATCGGAATCTACGGTCTCTCTTAAATTATCTACGATTTTTAATGTTTCATTTGCAACTTTAATTGTATTTGCCGTTGATTCTTTTTGCACATAAACAGATACCACCGGTTTTACATCCAATCTTGAAAAAGATGTAGGTTCATAATAAGAGTCTCTTATTGTTGCAATATCTCCTATTCTTACAACAGAACCTGCCGGTGTTATGGCTATTGCGGTATTTTCTATTTCTTCTATACTGGTATATTCACCTGTTGCTCTTATAATAAACTTTTGTCCGTACTGATCAACTTCTCCCGCGGAAATTGAAAGGTTTGCCAAATTTATTTTTTGAACAACTTCCAAAATTGAAAGTTTATAACCCAATAATTTTGAATTATCCATTTCTATCAAAAATTTTCTTTCTCTTCCGCCGCCGAATTCAACATTGGCAACACCGGAAACTCTTAATATTTTTTCTTTTATTTCTTCTTCTGCAATTTCTCTTAATTGTTCCACTGTTTTATCGGGAGAACTTAAGGCGAGTATTACAATAGGACTATCCGACTGTTCAAACTTTGCAATAATAGGTTTTTCACTTTCTTTAGGCAATAAATGCCTGATCATTGCAATTTTTTCTCTTATATCAATAATAATAAAATCCGTATCAACATTATGGTGAAAAGTCATCATAATATTTGATTCGGATTCTTTTGATGAAGAAATCATTTCTTTTAAACCGTTAAGCTCGGAAAAAACTTCTTCAAGAGGTTTTGTTACATATTTTTCAACTTCACTAGCGGCAACACCGCCTCTAAGTCTTGTAATAACACTGACCAAACCGGATTGTGCACTCGGATTGAGTTCTACGGGCATCATAAATGTGGTGATAGCCGAAAACATTACCAAAGCAATAACAAGCATTAAAGTTGTTATCGGCTTTTTTATTCCAAATGCTATCATTTATTATCCCTTAAAAATACAATTATAAAATGTATAATGAAGAATGACAAATTTATAAAACGAACAATTATTATTTAGGTGTATCTACTTTATCTTCAATAGCTTCCAAGAACTTAACTTTCATTCCGTCAGTAAGTTGACCTTGAGTTTCGATTACAACCATTTCACCTATTTGAAGACCGTTTAATATTACGGTTTTTTCAGTAAGTTTTTCACCTAATTGACAAGGTCTCATAAGGATTGTTCCTTCTCCCGGTGTTCTGTAATCGGGACTTACAACAGGAACCAAGAAAGCATTCTCATTTAAAGATATTATACTATCGTTCGGAACAAGTAAAACATTTTTCAATTCTTTTAATAAAATTACACCTCTTCCGAACATTCCGGATCTTAAAAGACCTTCTTCATTATCAACACTAACCTTAATTGTGGATGTTCTTGTTCTTTCTTTAACGGTAGGAGCTATCTCTTTTACCGTACCGTCAAAAGTTTTCCCTTGATAAGAATCACAATTAATTGTAACCAATTGACCAACAGCAAGTTTATGAACATCTTTTTCCGGAATATCAACTTCAAAATTTGTTCCCTTATCACTTATAAATTTTACAATAACATCCTGAGGTGTTATATATTCACCCGGCTTAACTATAATTTCCGCAAGAATACCGTCACTCGGAGCCAACATATTTGTTTTTGCCAAATTTGATTGAGACAATTCAACTTCCGATAATGCTGCTTTTACTTTTGATTGTGCGGATTGTATTTCATATTGTGCTTCATATAATTTACTTTCCGAAAGAGCTTTCATCTTAAACAATTCTTTATATACTTTATATCTTTCCATTGCTGAATTATATGCTGATTGTTCACTTTTATATTTGCTTTTTGCATACTCGGCTTTTGTCATGGCATCTTTAGGATCCAAAGAACAAATAACATCACCTAACTTTATTTTCGCACCTTCTTTATAATTATACGAAGCAAGTTGTCCGTCCATTTCAAATCTTAAATCGTTTTCAACAGCACCTTTTATTGTTCCCATAACGGTATACTTATCAAGATAATCTTCCAATGCAGCTTTCTTAACTTTTACCGTTATCATTTCCTGCTTTTCTTCAACAGCTTTTTCTTTGGCAAACCAAACAAAATAAACGATTAATCCCAAACATATAACAACAATTGCGGCTACAGCTATAGTCAACCACTTTTTTAATCTCGGATATCTGCTGCTTAACTGATTATACCTGTAAAGAAAACTATCTAAAAACCTATAATAAAAATGCTTAAAATTAAACAATTTTTCCTCCGTAATTATCTTAAAGACATTAATGTTAATTTTTCAAGTTCAACTATACTTGAATGATTTGCAAATAATGATCTGGTATATGAAGATATTGCTTCCGCATATTTCCATGCTTCTTCCATCAAAGAAACCGTCTGAATTTCATACAATTCATTTCTCTTTCTCATAAGAGCAAGTTTTCTCTCTTCCAATTTAAGTTCATTGGAATATGCTTTTGCATTATTTAAAGAAATAATATACTCGTTATATGCTTTTTCCGCGGACAATCTGCTTTCTTTTAAAAGTTCCATCAATTCCGCATTAACTTGTTTTAAAGAAACGGAACTTTCTTTTGCATCTATAAAATACTGCAAATCATCCAATAATGCCAACTGTGCATCAAAAGTATTTGTTTCAATTCTTTTACTTGCATCAACTATTGTTGCAGGGTCCGTATGGTCCATAGAATAAGATGCCGCAAAAGAATTTCCCCACAAGCTCCAAGAAACTTTTCCTGCAACATTCCAGGAAGTTGTAAGTTCCAAAGGAACATTTACATAAGCTTCACCGGCTTTACCGTAAAAAGCATCTATATAAATTTTAGGATGAATTTTTGCATTATTAACTTTTATTTTTTCTTTTCCCATCTCCATTTGTAATCTTGCAGTCTGAACATCTATATTATTTGATTGAACAAGACTTATACATTCGTCTTTTGTAAAAGAAATTTCCGAAACATCTTCGGGAAGTTCATCGGAAACGGTTGCAGGAATTTCTTCCAATGTATTTACACCTACCGTTTCTATTAATTTCTTTGTTGTAAATTCAAGATTTATTCTTGAAGTACTTAAAAGATTTGCAACTTTATCTCTGAAATTTTTTGATTCAGACAAATCGAGTTCCGATATAGCTTTTGCTTTATACTCAACTCTCGTTTTTTGAAACAAACTTTCAACTTCTTCAAAAGCTTTACTCAATGCCAAAAATTCAACTTTTAATGTAAGATATTCATAATATGCAAGTTTTACCTTGGCATATAACTCTTCTCTGGTTTTCGTATAATTGAATTTTGCGGCATCCATCATCAACTTATTATATCTGTAATTTGCTTTTGTTCCGCCGCCTTCATATATAGGTTGTACTGCTCTTACACCATAACTTTCGGAATTATATTCCTGTTTGAACGGATCATCTTCTCCTTCAAAAAGAGCTGTTTTACCTTTGGAATTTTGCATTTGCAGTGTTATTTGAGGAAAAAATGAACGAATTGAATTTGTAACTCTTATTTGAGCAAGATCCACCTGTTCCGCAGCAACGGCAACCTTTTGATCTCTTGCTGCTGCTAATTTTAGACATTCTTCAAGAAACTGATCATCTGCAAAACAATAACTGCCGCAAAAAGATATTGCGGTTATAATACAAGAAATACAGCTTAGTATTTTTTTATACACAAAACACCTTTATTTTTTAATATTTTTATAAAAAAAGTATATAAGATATAACACCTTTTGTCAACAAAAAATATATTTATATTTTAACTTATTTTTAAAATAAATTAAATAGTTCTATATTTTATCTTTATACTGTAAAACGGCATTCCCTTCACCAATCAAATTTTCAAGTTCATCAATACAAGCATCATCATACTTAACACTGTATTCGGTTTCTATTGTATAATCTCCGTTTTGATAATCTTTAACATCCAAATAAACTTTGGATTGTCCGGGATGTTTCATTATTATTTCTATAATTTTGTCCGAAAGTTCATCATCCAAGGCAACCTGCGAAACCTGTAAATGCAAACTGCCTAAAAAAGGAGGAAATTTTTTCTTTGCTTCTTCTATGGAATAAATTTCTTCAACCGCTAATTTTCCTTTACCTTTACCGCCGAGAAGTTTTCCTTTAACAACAACGATAGCTTTTTCCTGTAACAATTTAGACATTTTCTCATAAGTTTTATGAAACAACATACAATCCAAATTGCCGGACATATCTTCCAATTTAAACGAACCGTAAGTTTTCTTTTCTTCTTTTGTTACAAGATGTTTAACATCCGTCATCATTCCCGCAACTCTTATAATCTTGGCGGTATCAAAACTTGTATTTTCCGGAGGTACCGGAACTTTATCCATTCTATACATTGAAAAAGCAATCAAATCTCTTTTATATTTTTCCAACGGATGACCGGACAAATAAAAATCCAAAACTTCTTTTTCATATTCAAGTGCCACAGTTTCATCCAAAGGTGGTATATTTTTATCCATAACATTAACGGATGCCGTAGATATTTCGTCACTGCCGAACAAAAAGCCCTGATTATCGTTTTGTTCTTTCTTTGCTTTAATTGCCTGTTGCATTGATTCTTCTATATTATCAAGTATTTTTGCTCTTACTTCCAACTTATTTTTACCGAAACAATCAAACACTCCCGCTTTACAAAGACATTCTATTGCTCTTTTGTTTACCGCGGACAAATCTATCTTCGATAAAAAGTCTTCAAAAGATTCAAATTTTCCTAACCTTTCTCTTGCTTCAACTATATTTTGTGCCGCACCTTCACCGACATTTTTTATTGCAAGAAGACCGAACCTTATATTTTTTCCTTCAACGGAAAATTCACTTTGGGAATATCTTATATCCGGAGGCAATGTTTTTATACCGAACTGTTTAACATCATCAATATATTCAATTATTTTACTGTCTGCCGATTTTCCTATTTCGTTATTCATACATGCCGTCATATATTCAAGTGTATAATGTGCTTTCAAATATGCCGTTCTGTATGTAACATAAGCATAAGCTGCGGAATGCGACTTATTAAATCCGTACCCTGCAAAAGTCACCATGTTATCGTAAATTTTGTTTGTTATCGAAGGATCTATTCCTTTAGATCTGCCGCCCTCAACAAATTTTTCTCTTGCCGCCTGCATTTTATCTATGAGTTTTTTACCCATGGCCTTTCTTAAACCGTCTGCCTGACCTGCCGTAAAACCGCCTATAGCCATAGCCATTTGCATAACCTGTTCCTGATACAAAATAACTCCGTAAGTGTTTTTAAGTATGGGTTCCTGCAAAGGATGATCATAAGTAACTTTTCTTCTGCCGTGTTTACAATCTACGAAAACATCAAGCATTCCAGCACCGATAGGTCCCGGACGATAAAGAGCATTTAAAGCGGTTACATCTTCTATGCTGGTCGGTTTCATTCTTCTAACCAAATCTTTCATACCTTCCGATTCTAATTGGAATATACCGAACGTTTTTGCTTCCTGTAAAAGTTTAAATGTTTTTTTATCTTCAAGAGAAATTTTTTCCAAGTCAAAATCCGGTTCTTTTTTCTTTATAAGTTTTACAGCTTCGTTTATAATGGTTAAGTTTTGAAGTCCCAAAAAGTCAACTTTTAAAAGTCCCAAATCCGGCAAAATTCTGCCGTCGTACTGTGTAGTTATAACATTCTTTTTACCTATTGCAAGAGGTGAAAAATGCCTTACGTCTTCAGGAGCAACAATTAAACCTGCCGCATGAACTCCGGTATGTCTTTTTGTTCCTTCAAGTTTTGATGCGGCTTTGATAAGATCCGCAACTTTAGGATTATCTTTCATTATTTGCTGCAATTCTTTAGATTCCGTTACAGCATCGGGAATAGAAGATTTTGCGGGAATTGCATTTGCTATTTTTTGTGTTTCTGCCGGTGTAAATCCCATAACTCTACCGACATCTTTTACTACCATTTTTGCTTCCATTGCACCGAAAGTTATAATTTGAGCACAATTGTTTTGACCGTACTTATTTCTTACATAATCTATAACCTGTTCTCTTCCGAAATCCGCAAAATCGATATCCAAATCAGGCATTGAAACTCTCTCGGGATTTAAAAATCTTTCAAAAAGCAAATCGTATTTCAACGGACAAATATCGGTAATTCCAAGTGTGTAAGTTACAATAGAACCTGCACCGGAACCTCTTCCAGGACCAACCGGTATTCCGTGATCTTTTGAATATTTTATAAAGTCCCAAACAATTAAAAAGTAAGAAGCAAACCCCATTTTTGCAATAACGGAAAGTTCATACTCCAATCTGTCTGTATGTTTTTTTTCTATAACGGGATATCTTCTTTTAAGACCTTCTCTGCAAAGATGTTCAAGATATGTTTGCGATGTGTAGCCTTCGGGAACTTCAAAGTTAGGAAGCAAATCTCCGTTACCTTTTCTTATTTTAACATCCACCATATCTGCAATAACAAGTGTATTTTTTATTGCTTCCGGAACATAAGAAAAAGTTTTTATCATATCTTCCGGCGAACGATAATAAAACAAATCCGAACCCATTTTCATTCTGTTCGGATCGTTTACCATTTTTTGTGTATTTATACACAACAATATATCGTGATAATAAGCATCTTCCTGTTTTAAATAATGACAGTCATTGGTTGCCACCAACGGTATTCCCGTTTCTTTTGAAAGTTCAAGCAAAGGTGCAATTATTGCTTTTTGTTCTTCAAGACCGTTATCCATAATTTCAAGATAATAATTTCCTTTACCGAACACATCCTGATACCACATTGCCACTTCTTTTGCTTTTTCTTTATTACCTGCGGAAAGCAAAGTTGCAATTTCTCCCGCCAAACAAGCGGAAGAACAAATAATTCCTTTCGAATACTTTTGCAACAATTCTTTATCTATTCTGGGTTTATAATAAAAACCTTCCGTAAACCCAGCACTTATAAGATAACATAAGTTTCTGTACCCTTCGTTATCTTTTGCAAGTAATATTAAATGATGATACCCGCCGTTTTCTTTATCTTTATCAAATCTGCTTTTTTTGGCGACATATGCTTCACAACCTATAATTGGTTTTATTCCGCTGTCCAAACAAGCCCAATAAAATTCCATTGCACCGTACATATTACCATGGTCGGTAATTGCAAGTGCCGGCATCTGATATTGTTTTCCTATAATATTAAAAAGTTCCAACGGTTTACCTTTTTTTGTAAGTTTGGTTAAACCGTCCAATAACGAATATTCGGTATGGTTATGTAAATGTACAAATTCCGCTGCCATATTTACCTCAATTTAAAATACATATTATATTTTAAGAGTATATCAAAATATTAAACTTTACTAAAGCAATATACAAAAGCACCTGGACAACTGTGTGTCTCAAAAATATTTATTGTTATAAATTCAATTATTATTCTATAAATATTTAGTTAAAATTTTGTATAATCAATTGAATAATTAGAAAAAGGTGAATTATTATGAAAAAAATTTTATTTTTATTATTTTCATTATTTATTATATGTTTATGTTTTGCCGAAAAAGCAAACAATTCAAATATTGAAACACAGAAACTTAATGTTGTTTTTGACGGAATAAATTATAAAGGTATGCAGCTTTATACAATATCAGATACTCAATTTTTTTCTATAAAAGAAATTGCAGCTTTGTTCAGTGCCAATTTGGAATGGCAATCCGTAAGTCAAAAAGTAATATTTAAAATGAAAAACAAAACCGCTTCAATATATTTTAATTCAAAAAAAGTAAATTTCGGTAAAAAGAAAAAGAAGCTGGATACTCCGTCTTTACTTATAGATCATGAACTGTATGTTCCGGTTGAACTTTTAACTTTAAATGATTTTTCAGAAATGACCGAAGCAGTATCAAAGTTCAGTCCGAAGAACAGTCTTTTAACAGTATATTCAAAATCAAATATTTCTGCGGTAAGATATTATACAAAAGAAAATTCCACACAAGTTGTTATAGATCTTGAAGAAAAAATGTTTCATTCAATCAAAAAAGGTAAAAACTCCATAATAGTATCTTTTCAAAGAGGTAAAATTACAAAAGACAGTGTTATTGCAAATAACGGTGCAATAAAAGATATTAATTTTGAAACGAAAAACAGAGAAGCAGTTATTACAATAAATTTGGCACAAACTCCTAAATTGGTAACAAGCAAAAAATATAAAAAGCCTTTAAGATTGGTTATTGATATCGAACATACCATACCCGTAAATATGGCTAAACCGTGCGAAATAACAATTCCGGAAACTTTGTTATCTGAAGTAAAAGAAATAGATATGGAAAGCCAAGACATTCAGACTATAGAACCTGCGGAAGAAAAAACAAATCAACAAAACATTAACGAGAATACAGCAAATAGCTCATCTGCAACAGATACTCAAACAATCGTTCAAACATCAACTCAAACTACGGTAATAAGTCAAACGGAACCTCCTCAAATAGATGAAAGAATAATAGCAAACGATTCTCAAGTATATGAAAAGCCTATACTTGAATACGATTCCGATGAACAAGACAAGGAAATGCTTTCAAAAATAAAAACGGTTTCAATATCCGAAGACCAAATAATAGATAACAGTTACGAAATAATTGATGATACCGAAACATTTAAAGATATAATTCCTACGGAAAAAGAAATAGCAAAAGATGCAAAAATCATTGTTTTGGATGCAGGACACGGCGGAATGGACTCGGGTGCAATAGGTCCTACCGGTGTAAAAGAAAAAGATATCAATTTGGAAATAGTATTTTATTTAAGAGACTTGTTTAAGAAAGACAAAAATTACAAAACAATTCTTACAAGATTCGACGATACATTTATTCCTCTCGCACAAAGAACAAACATAGCAAACGAAAATAATGCGGACTTATTTGTTTCAGTTCATTGTAATGCAAACTTTAACAGAGCGGTTGCCGGTTTTGAAATATATTTCTTATCTGAAAATGCTTCTGATTCAGCAGCAAAAGCAACAGCTATTTTGGAAAACTCATCTTTGGATTTGGAAGATAAAACCAACGAACAAAAAAGTGTGCTTGAAAAAATGTTATGGTCTATGGTTATAAACGAACATATGAACGAATCTTCGGAACTTTGCAGTTTCATAGTTTCCGAAACGAAAGGAAGATTAAAAATTCCCAACAAAGGAATAAAACAGGCAAACTTCTTTGTATTAAGAGGTACTCAAATGCCTGCAGTACTTGTTGAATGTGCATATTTAAGTAATTATACGGAAGAAGCAAAATTACAAACAAGCAAATTTCAAAAAGCAATTGCAGACTCAATATATGAAGGTGTAAAAAAATATTATGCAAGAAAAGCAAACGAAGTTAAAAAATAATAATAAACCCATAGGAATATTCGATTCGGGATTTGGCGGACTTACTGTTATGTCTGCAATATCAAAATTGTTACCGAAAGAAAATTTAATTTATTTCGGTGACAGTGCACATGTTCCTTACGGTTCAAAATCAAAAAAAGTTGTTACGGATTTTACGGTTAACATTTCAAAATTTTTGGAATCCAAAGATGTAAAATTAATAGTGGTCGCATGTAATACTGCTTCGGCTTTCAGTTTGGAAACTTTAAAAAAAGTTATAAAAGTTCCAATCATAGGTGTAATAGAAGCAGGATCCGTTGTAGCCGCACAAAACACATTAAGTAAAAGAATCGGAGTTATAGGAACGGAAGGTACCGTTAAAAGCAATGCTTATGTAAAAGAAATAAAAAAATATGACAACAAAATAAATTGTTTTTCAAAAGCATGTCCTTTATTTGTACCTTTAGTTGAAGAAGGATGGAATAAAGGCAAAATAACGGAAGATATTATAAAAATATATCTGCAGGATTTGGTAAACAAAAAAATAGACACAATAATTTTGGGCTGTACTCATTATCCGTTACTGAAAAGTTCAATCCAAAAAGTTATAGGTAAAAAAATAAAAATAATAGATTCCGCAACGGCTGTTGCAACGGCGGTAAAAAACTTACTGACAAAAAACAATATGTTAAAAAATAAAGGTATCGGAAAAAACAAATTTTTTGTAAGCGACGATCCCGAGAAATTTAAAAAATTAGGAAGCAAATTTTTCAGCAGTAATATAAACAAAGTTGTAAAGGTGGAATTATAATGAAATATAAACTTTCGGTATTTAAACATTTCTCTTCGGCACATGCATTAAGAGGATATAAAGGCAAATGTGAAAATTTACACGGACACAATTGGAAAGTAAGAGTTTGTCTTTCCGGCTCAAAACTTGATGAAATAGGTATGCTTGTGGATTTTACCGATATGAAAGCACATCTTGATAAAATTATGGCAAAACTGGATCACAAATTCTTAAACGAAACAGATCCTTTTGATAAAATAAATCCTACGGCGGAAAACATTGCAACTTATATATTTAATGAAATGAAAATTTTTGAGACGGAAGACATAAAAGTCTGTGAAGTTGAAGTTTGGGAAAGCGAAACATCTTCGGCGGTAGTATCATTATGAAACAAAAAGCCATAGTATTATTTTCAAGCGGTCTTGATTCAACAACGGTTTTATATTATGCAATGAGCAAAGGTTATGAATGTCATTGTTTGATTTTTGATTACGGACAAAAACACAGTAAAGAAGTAAACAATGCAAAAAAGTTTGCCGAAAGTTTGCATTTGGATTATCATATTGTAAAAACATCTATTCCGTGGGATACAAGTTCGTTAATAAACAAAGATAAAAAAATTCCCGAACACAAACAAATAAAAGAAGGTTTTGTTCCTTCAACTTATGTTCCCGGAAGAAACACAATATTTTTATCTTATGCAATTTCTTATGCGGAAACAATAAAAGCAAAAAAAATATTTTTAGGTATAAATGCCGTAGATTTTTCTTCTTATCCCGACTGTACACCTCAATACTTAAAATCCATGCAACAAGTTATGAAGGCATTAAATAACGGCATAGAAATTTGTGCACCCATAGAAAAATATTCTAAATCTCAAATAATAAAATTAGGAACAAAATTAAAAGTTCCTTACGAAAAAACATGGAGTTGTTATAACGGCAAAAACAAACCTTGCGGTAAATGCGATTCTTGTAAATTAAGAGCAAAAGGTTTTAAAGAGGCGGGAATAGATGATCCGGCACTTAAATAAAAATACTGAACTTACCGCTCCGATAAGCGAAGTTTTCTTCTCTTATCAGGGTGAAGGAATTTATGCCGGAATACCTCAAATTTTTGTAAGATTTACAGGCTGTAATTTAAGATGCAATTATTGTGATACACCAAAATCTTTAAATATAAACTCAAGTTCAAAATATTTTACAACTCAAGCATTGTTTGAATATATAAAAGATATTTTCGATAAAAACAAAGATAAGTTCCATAATCAAAAACCTTCTGTTTCTTTTACCGGAGGAGAACCTTTAATATATTCGGATTTTATTTTGGAGCTTATAAAAAAGCATCTTAAAACCAAATTTTCTGTTTATATCGAAACAAACGGAAGTTTACCTGAACAAATAAAAGAACTTTACAAGTATTGTGATATTGTTTCCATGGACATAAAATTTAAGTCCGCATGTAAAAAAGATTTATTTAAAGATCACAAAGAATTTTTAAAAAATTGTAAAAATAAAGTTTTTGTTAAAACGGTTATAACAAAAGATACAACAAAAGAAGAATTTACAAAAGCCGTAAAGACTGTTTTTGAAATATCCAAAAATATTCCGTTTATTCTTCAACCTGCAAGTTTTGATAATAAAACGAATTCAAAGATTTTTGAATTTTATTCAACAGCAACAGCAAAACTCAAGAATGTGAGAATATTACCGCAGTTACATAAATTGTGGAGCATAAGATAAAAATTGCAAAGCAATTTTGAGGAATGGATAAAAAGAAGGACAGATGCATGGAAACGACAAAAAATTAATTTACGATTAAGAAGTTGAACAGTTTTATATTGTGGAGTAAAAATGGCATTATATCAAAAAGAGTTAGAAGTTTTCGGAAACAAATTTATAAAGATATTAAACGATAACGAACTTATCGCAAGTTTTGACGATACTTGTTTCAGAGATTATTTACTTCAAATAAATATCCAGAACAAACTGATAAAATTAGGTAAAATAAATGTTTATTATAAACCGTCAAAAAAATCTTACTCACTTACAACAACAAATATAAAAGATAAAGAAGCAATTAAAATTATAAACAAATGTTGGGATAAAGCAAACGGTTTTGAAACTTTTGAAGAAGATTCCGGTATTTATGAAGCATTTGTTGACGGATCTTTTATAGAAGGGAAAACAGGATACGGGGCTGTAATTTTTTTAGGAGACAAGAAAATAAAAGAATTTTCGGGATCAATTGAAGACACTTCCACAAGACAGTTCGGCGGAGAATTGTTTTCGGTAATGGAAGTTTTAAAATGGTGCAAAGAAAACAATATACAAAAAATAAGAATTAATTATGATTATTTGGGAATAGAATATTTTGTTAACGGGAAATGGCAACCGAAAAACAATTTGGCAAAAGAATATAAACAAACGGTTTCATCTTCAAATATAAATATATTATGGAGAAAAATAGACAGCCATACCGGAAACAAAAAAAACGATATAGCCGATAAACTTGCAAAAGACGGTGCAACAAAAAGTTGGCAACAAGATTTTCTGTTATAAATTATGTATAATTATCAAAATTATTCAATTGAGGAGGAAACAAAATGGAAGAACAAGAAGTAACAGAATGCAAAATAAAAAAATGTTTATGTTCAAAACCGGTACTAATAGTATTGGCTTGTTTGTTATGTTTTTTTATAGGATATTATTCAGGTTACAGTTCAGCTAAAAAAACAATACCGAACAAACCAAGAGTTACGGCACCCGGCAAGAGAATACCAAGAAATATACCTAATATCAGCAACAGAAAATTGCCGCCGACTGTTAAACAGCCTGCAACAAGACCAACTAATGTTACAAAACCTAAAACCGCTGCCAAACAAAATGCAGCAACAACCACAACAAAAAAACAAACAACTAAAACTGCCAATACTACAACAAAGAAAACGAAATAGTTTGTTAATTTAATAAGTATTTAAAAACAGCAGATGAAAAAAAATCATCTGCTGTTTTATTGTATTATTTTAAAAAACAAACAATTCTTTTATTTCAAATAATTATTTATGTTTATAAAACAATATTTTATTTTCTTTTGTTTCAATATTATTTAAAAAGAGTTCTTTTTCAAACTCGTAATTTTGAGATATGTAAGTCGTTACTTTTGATAAATTTTGGGGTTCCTCTTTGTAAAAATCTTCTACATGAATATAAGGATGATCTTTAATAAACATATAAAATTTATGCACTCTCTCATCTATACTAAAATCACCGAAAACGACAACAATATCACTGTTCGTTTTTTCAAATTTATTAATATAATAAGGTTTATAAAAATCTGTTTTTATATCGTTTAAATTTAATATATTAGATAAAGAACCTTCTGTTATATATGATTGAGGATAAGACAATAAAAATATTGATTTATTTTTATAATGCAGTTTAATATAATCTACCAACTCCAATAATAAATTATCTTTTTTATAATACATTATATCTTCATTTTTTATATTATAATATTGAAATTTACCTGCTCGTAAATCCGGTATATCAGGACTGTATGAAAAAATAAAATATTGTACTAAACATATACAAAGTATTATCCAAACAATGTATTTTTTAATATTAACACTTAAATTTGCCAAATAGACGGAACAAATCAATATTATTGAAGGAATAAATCCTGCCAAATATTCCACTTTTTTATGATGCGGCATAAATGTTACTATCAACCAAGGTATAAAAATCCAAAAAATAAAAATTAGTTTGTTTTTATTTTTGTTCCTGAATAAAAAATAATATAAACTTATAACAAAGAGTATAAAAACAGGGACGGACAATAAATCTTCCCATAAAGATATTGTAACTACTTTAATACTGTTGAACGAAAAAACAGGTGCAGTTTCCGTAAAAGGTTCATTTATTAATTTTACAATAATCCAATGTTGAAAATAATGGGCTCCCGAAATAACACATCCCGCTGTTACGGTTATCAATACATTAACTATTTTATTTATATTAATATTTTCTCTTAATGAAATTATAACTGTATATAACCACGGAACAAAAAAATAAGCTATAAATTCATCTTTTATAAGTAATCCTATTCCTACAGTTATACCGTAAAATACAGACCACTTTATATTTTTAAAATAATCGGATTTTATTAAACAATATATATTTGCCGTAATGGCACTTATAATATGATAATCCTGATGTCCGTATTGTCTTGATAATCCGTATACAGCAGGAGTTAAAGCAAACAACAGCATTGCTATATTTCCCGTTTCTTTATCTTTTATTTCCAATCCTAACTTATATACAAAGAACAAAGACACTAAAAAGAAAACATAATTTACAAATATTATTTGCAAATCAAATAAATCTTTCCCAAATATAAAAAACATAGTTTTCATTATCCAAGATAGTAACGGGGCATTTCTGTAAAACAAAGAAGGTTCAAAAACATCTTTGAAATGCACGGCCGATATTCCGTTCATAAGAATAGGAGTATTACAATACCACCAGATAAAATTAAATATAAGATAAAATAAAGAAATGACGAAGAATAATATAACACTACTATTTGGATTTTTAGTATTTGAATAAATATTCATAATAAAATAAGTTTTTAGTTATTATTTAACAAAACTTTTTATATTTTTATGAGTTGTAATTATACCAATTATTTAGCAATTGTTGCAAAAATATTACTGCTGTATTTATACATAACTTAAACAAAAAAACCGTGAGCAAAATTTATACTCACGGTTTTATTATTCATTGAAATCAATTTATTATTTTTCTTCCAAAGGAGGTCTTACAGGTTCCGGTACAGGTATAGGGTTAACACCTTTCTTTTCAGTAAGTTTTTTGTATTGTTCGTTTGTAAGAATTTTTTTCAATTGTGTTTTTGTATCGGTAATGATTTGGAATTTTGCTTTTGACAAATCAGCAACTTCAATGCTGAGATCGTTTATAACATCAAAATCCGCATCTTCTTTAGCAAATTCCTGTTCCAATGCTGCTTTTTTCTCCATCAAATCTTTTTTTACGGAATCCATTTTTTCTCTGTTGGTTTCGAACATTTTTTCAATCAAGTCTTGTTGTTCCTGTGATAAATCCAAATACTGTGCAAATCTGTCATATTTGCTGGGTTTTTGAATCATTTTCTTATATTGTTCGTTTCCTATGGCATCTCTTATTTGTTGTTTTTCCGTAATTTTAGCGGTTAGTTTCTTATTGGACAATTTGGTTATTTCTTTTGTTAACTTTGTAATTGTTTTCTTGCTATATTTAGCTTTACTTAATTCTTTGTCCAATGCTTCAAATTTTGCTTTAATACTTTCTATTGTTTTTTCGTTTTGAGCTTTGTTTGTTTCTTTGATTTGTTTTATTTTATCTCTTTGTTCAGGTGACAAATCTTTTAAAAATCTAAAATTAAAACATTCTCCTTCTTTTATATTAGGTGCCTTTTTAAAATCAGGTGCAAGACCTAAGAAAACAAAAATCTCGGACTGACAAGGTTTTACAGCACATTTTACTTTTGCGTCATTATCAAAAGCTTGCTTATCCGTTTCAGGCGGCATAGCAAAAGATGTAACGGAAAGTGCTAAAAATAATGACAAACTTAAAAATACTTTTTCCATTTTCATGATATTTCTCCTTTTTTTATATTTACTATTTTGACTATTAAAAAAAACAAAAGTTACACTCAAATTTATTTATAGCATATTATAGTCGTTATATTTAAAAATAACAATAAGTTTCAATATTATAAGCTCTAAAGAAAAAAGAAGATGATTTTTTCATCTTCTTTTTTTATATTATTTTTTCTTTTTTGCCGTTTTTTTCAACTTTTTCGACTTAGCTGAAAGTTCTTTTATCAGAGGAACTTCCCCGCAATCCGGGAACAAATGACAATTTATACATTCACTCCAAATCTTTTGCGGTAATATTTCTCTTGATATTACTTCATAACCCATCTTTTTAAAAAATTCCGGTTTAAAACTTAATGCAAATGTTGCATATATACCTAATGCCAAAGCATTTTGTTCAAGCGTCTTTACTATTTTTGTGCCGATACCTTTTCTTGCATAACTTTTTTCTACCGCCAAAGCTTTTACTTCGGCAAGGTCGTCCCAACTTACATGCAAAGCACCGCAAGCAATAATTTTACCTTTATCTTCTGCAACAACATATTCCTGTATATTTTCATATATGGAATTAAGAGATCTGTGCAACATTTCTTTGTTATCCGCATAGAACTCTATTATTTTGTGCATTGCTTTAACATCTTGTACTTTTGCCGGTCTTATTTTCATTATTTTGTCCAATTATATCCTGCATCAACTGCTTTAATGTTTAACGGAATAACTTTCGGTTTTGCGGCAAAAGCCGTTTCCAAAGCTTTTTTTACATGATCTAAACTCGGAGCTTGTATTCTTTTTACCAAAGCACCTACGGCAACCATGTTAGCTGTTTTGATGTTTCCGACTTGTTTATCTGCAATTTCCGTTATAGGAATAAAAGTTATTCTCTTATCGTTATAATCCGCTTCATTTATTAATGAAGAATTTGCAATAACTACCGCATCTGCTTTCATTCTGGGCAAAAACTTATCCAATGAAGGTTTGTTTAATGCTATTAAAGCAGTAGGTGCAAATGCTACCGGAGATCCGATTTCTTCATCGGAAATTATAACCGTAGAATTTGCGGTTCCGCCTCTCATTTCCGCTCCGTATGAAGGGAACCATGTGGTTTTCAAATCTTGTTCCAATGCCGACTGTGCAAGAAGAGTTCCTGCAAGTAAAACACCTTGTCCGCCAAAACCTGCTGAAATTATTTCTTCGTAAATTTTCATATTATTTTGTTTCATCCTTTATAACACCCAAAGGGAAAGTTTTAAACATTTCTTCTTTTACCCACTTTGTCGCTTCCAACGGAGTTTTTCCCCAATCTACAGGACAATGTGATACAACTTCGATAAATGAATAACCTTTTCCTTCAACTTGATTTTGAAAAGCTTTCTTAATAGCTCTTCCCGCTTGTATTACATGAGGAGCATCACAAACCGATACTCTTTCAATATACTTTGTTCCTTTTAAACCTGCAAGCAACTCACAAACATTTATAGGATAACCTTCTCTTTGAGGATCTCTTCCGAAAGGTGTAGTTTCGGTTACTTGTCCCAACAATGTTGTAGGTGCCATTTGACCGCCGGTCATACCGTAATTTGCATTGTTAATGAATATTACGGTTATGTTTTCGCCTCTGTTTGCACAATGAATTGTTTCTGCTGTTCCTATAGCAGCCAAATCACCGTCTCCCTGATAAGTGAAAACTATTTTATCCGGATTAGTTCTTTTAATACCGGTTGCAACCGCAGGAGGTCTTCCGTGAGGAGCTTCCGTCGTATCAAAATTAAAATAATTGTATGCAAATACCGCACAACCTACAGGTGCTACGGCAATTGTTCTTTCTCTTATTCCCAAATCGTCTATAGCTTGTGCAACCAATCTGTGCACGATACCGTGTCCGCATCCCGGACAATACGATAAAGGAAAATCTTTTAATGCTTTTGGTCTTGATAATATTTTTTCCATGTCTTTTTTCCTACATTAAACTTTTCAACTATTTTTTTGCAAGTTCTTCTATCTTTCCTAATACTTGACTGTCAGAAACTATTCCGCCGCCGGCTCTGCCCAAGAAATCTACCGGACATTTACCGTTAACGGCAAGTTTTACATCTTCCACCATTTGACCTAAAGAAAACTCTACCGAGAAGAATTTTACTCCCGGTTTAGCATAACTTGCAATTATTTTGCTCGGGAAAGGCCACAAAGTGATAGGTCTTATTAAACCTGCTTTTATACCTTTAGCTCTTGCTTGTTTAATTGCATTTTTGGAAATTCTTGAAGATATACCGTAAGCTACAATTATAACTTCGGCATCTTCAACCTGATAAAGTTCCGCTTTAACTTCGTTTTCTTCTATTGTTTTATATTTTTTCTGTAAATCTAAATTATGTTGTTCCAAAACACCGTCTTGCATAAGCAAAGATTTTAATGATCTCGGTTCTCTGCCTTTGCAACCGTCCAAAATCCAGTCTCTGTCTTCAAATTTTGTTTTCGGTTCCTTGTTGAAATCAACAGGTTCCATCATTTGACCGACGATACCGTCGCATAACAACATTACCGGATTTCTGTATTTTTGTGCAACATCAAATGCATTGTATGCTATTTCATACATTTCTTGTGCATTTGCAGGAGCATAAACTATTAAGTGGTAATCTCCGTGACCGCCACCTTTAACTGCCTGGAAATAGTCTGCCTGAGAACCTGCGATGTTGCCAAGTCCCGGTCCGCCTCTTTGAACATTAACAATAACACCGGGTATTTCCATACCTGCCATATATGATATTGCTTCCTGTTTTAAAGATATTCCGGGAGATGACGAAGATGTCATTGCTCTTTTACCTGTTGCACATGCCCCTAAAACCATGTTGGCAGCTGCCAATTCGGATTCTGCTTGAATGAAAACTTTTTTCATTTCGACCATTCTTCTGGACATGTAAGCAGGAACTTCATTTTGCGGAGTAATAGGATAGCCGAAATAAGCATCCAGCCCTGCTGCTATTGCTCCTTCACACAAAGCCACATTACCTTTTACTAATTTTTTTACCATTGTTTTTTACCTGTAAACTTCTATGCAAGTGTCGGGACACATTTGATAGCAAGATCCGCAACCAACACATTGTTTTTCATCTTTTAATACTGCATAGTGATAACCGATTTTGTTTATTTCGGTTGAAAAATCAATGCATTTTTTAGGACATGCATTTATGCAAAGTCCGCAACCCTTACATCTGTCTTGATTAACTGTTATTTTTGCCATAGTGGTTTAATTTTATATCTTTATTTATTTATTGTCAAATACAAAATGACAAAAAAACAGTTGTCAAAAATCTCATTTAAAAGATATATCAAAAATTTATTTATATTTTATATAATAAAAGTGGTCCTACCATATATGGAGGTAAACATATAATGGTTGAAATAAACGGATACAAATTTAACTTAACAAAAAAACAAGCCAAACAAAAACTGCAAACAATGTTGATACAAGAACTGCGAATAATATTGATGAACAAAGTAATTGCCGAAGAAATAAAAGAAATGGATGAGCTTATGCTTTGCGGTTTTGCGATGATAGAAATAGATTGGAAAAACCTGAAAGTAAATTATCCTGTTCTAACCGATTAAAATTGATAAAATTCGGAACTGAATAAATATAAATTTATTTTTGGTATAATATAGGTATGGAAGTAAAAATAACAAAAAAAGAACAAGCAGTTTTAAATGTAATATTATCGATTGTATTTATAATAGTCGGTATTGCTTTTTTTATTGAAGGAATACCCGCAAAAACAATAACAATAGAACATACACCAACGGGAGTAAATGCACATTTACACAGGACATCGACATCTCCCCCGTTTAAAAGTATTGACAATACTGTAAAGAACATCAAACAAGCTATATTGGAAAAAAAATCAAGATACCACTCCGGACGGGAAATGACTTTTTACAGTGTGGCATTGGAAACTTACAAAGGCGACAAAATATATGTAACGGAAAGTTCTTTGGTACCGTTCTCTCAACAGGAACTGCGAGACCAAATAAACAATTCAATACAAAACGGAACACCTTTTACAAAGACGTTTCGTGAAAGCTTCATGTTCTTTTTCGGACTTTTCCTTATTGTGTTCAGTACATTTATGTTATTTTGGGAGAAGAGGAAAAGGGAAAAAAATAGAAATCAGGAAATGGAAAATTCTGAGTTGTAATTTTTTATTTTCTGATTTCTAATTTCTATTTGCTAGCGAAACGGATTTTTCTTTTGAATTGCAAATTCAACAAGTTAAATTATCTCACAATAAAAATTCATACTATTAGTTACAACTTTATATTTTTAAAGCTTATGTGCCGCTTCGCTAATGCACACCTCACTTTAAAAATACTTCGTTTCTCTTAAATATTATGAATTTTTCTTTTGTCTGTTACATTCTATTGATAATCTTAAATAACAAAAAACAACAAATACTTCGTTATAATTTAAAATCTGAAAATCCTTTGGAAGTCAAATAACGGCAACGACAAACGACAAAAACTTGAAAACTCTTTGGGAGCAAACAACGGCGGAACGGCAAAGGCTTAGGGGGTTGCTATACAAGTTTTTGAAATATTAGTATACTAACAGTATGAAAAATTTGAAAAAGAAAATATTTGATAATTGGATAGCGGCGATAATTATATTGCCGGTAAATGTGTTAATTATAATACCGGCTGTTTTACTTTATTTAACAAATTTTACTTTTAACCGTCCAAGTGTACTCCAAATAATTTTCAGTTTAATCACAGGTATTATCGGAGCATTTTTTGCCGGTTGGAGTATGTTAACTTTTAAATCCAAAGGAAACGGAACACCTGCTCCGTGGGCACCGCCGCAAAGTTTTGTTGTTACAGGTCCTTACCAGTATGTAAGAAACCCTATGATAAGCGGTGTAATATTTTTGCTTTATGCGGAATTTTGCATAACAAAATCGATGACACTGTTTTTATGGTTTTTAGCTTTTACTTTTATCAATTTGTTTTATATTCATTATGTGGAAGAACCGCAACTTAAGAAAAGGTTTGGAAAACCTTATGAGGAGTATCTCAAAAAAGTTCCCTGCTGGATTCCTAAAATTAGAAATTTCTAATTTCTAGCGAAACGAGTTTTATTTTTTACTTATAATTTCGCATTTACCTTCTTTATGTACCACTCGCTCCGCTTTCATTTATGTACACCGCAGTCGTCAAATGCTTTATTCTAAGTAAAAACTCAGAAACTCTTTGAGAGCAACCAACGACACACCTTCATTCTAACCTAAAATCTTAAGGTCTTTAACGACAATGACTAACAACAAACAGTAAAATTTCAAAAACTCTTTGAAAGCCAAGAAAAAGGTAACTTAAAATCTGAAAATCCTTTGGGAGCAAACAACGGCGGAACGGCAAAGGCAATTAGAAATTAGTAATTAGCAATTAGTAATTTTGGAGTGCCTACGGCACAGATATTTTATAGATACCAAATCAAGTTCAGCATGACAACGGAAACGATAATTTAAAGGAAATCGCCCTCTCAAGACGATGACCTAGTTTAGGCCTTGGTTCGGGAGTTTGATTTCTGTTTTCTTTTTGTTGAATAAAAGTTTTAACCAACTGATTATTATAAGCAGCAAAACTATAATATCTAAAGGTTTTAGAACATTTGTAACATTTATATACTTAAATCCGTATTTATAAAAAAGAAGAAAAACTATAATGTATATCAAAATAAGGATAATAATTTTTGTTACAAGAGAAAGTTTTTCGAATATAACAAAACCTATAGCTTGAATTATAAGAACAAGTAAAACTATAACTGTGTTTACTATAGGTGCGATAAACAGAAACATTATTGTAGCAGCAATTAACGACCATTTGTTTTTAGCTAAGATACCAATTAAGACAAGAATTATAATTAAAATGTGAATTAAAAGCATTATTTTTGATTTCCTTGTATTTCCGCGGAATTTGAAAAATAATAATCGATATTAATTAAACCGTACAAAAAATTTGCACTTACATACATTGATATACTGTCCAATTCTTTCGGTAAAGTTGTACCTTTTTCTCCTCTTTTCCAAGTTGCAGATAATTCTCTTGCTTCATCCTGCAATGAACGGAACCAATATCTGCCTTCTTTAAACTCATAATCTTCTTTTACTGTATCTGTTATTTCAGGTGTGCCGTACGTTTTTGATAAACTTTTTACCATCAGATTAAAAAGATTTATTAATTCTATTCCGTAAGCGGATGTATTGATTCCTTCACTTATGGCATTAATGCGATAAAGACCTTTTTTTTCGTCCACATAAGCAACATATGCTTTAAATAAGTCTATCTTATTTTTCGGGATAAAAAAATATCTGTCGTCATCGGAAACTCTTTCAGGTTCAAAACCTTTTTCACTGAGTTTTGAAATTTGTTCTACAGACATACCTTTTGATAACCCGAAAGGTCCCGCAAATGCAACTGAAAAAGAAAACACAATCATTAAAAATACGACTGTTATTTTTTTCATAACAAACAAAACCTTATAAGTTTTATTTCATTATATAAAAGATATATTTTTGAATACAAACAAAATATGTTTTTTCAACAATAAATTCTTACAAATTTTATATATATTTTCCGGTTATACTGTTTTTGTTTTCAGCTATTTGTTTCGGTGTTCCGCAGGCAACAATTTTTCCTCCATCTTCACCGCCGCCCGGTCCCATATCAATTATATAATCGGCATTTC
>Ga0310695_10000660_pt1 | contig 86567 bp, 60 predicted proteins | sample RumenRJG_04DNA_FD_203882 | JGI IMG/M metagenome (GOLD analysis project Ga0310695, IMG submission 203882) | Bovine rumen microbial communities from Lethbridge, Alberta, Canada - RJG_04 (v2) (version 2) | ecosystem: Host-associated > Mammals > Digestive system > Stomach > Rumen | place: Canada...
TTGGAACTGAAGCGGGAGGCATCGTGTAGTCCTTGTCGTGGATGCCAAACACCTTGTAGTCGCCTTTCGCCAAACCTTCCAAGAAGTCGAATTCCTTCGTGTTCAAAGGCAAGGGTTTGAAATAGAGAACGAAGTCTTTCCTTCCGCTATCGTCCAGAACAATGTAATCCCCTCCCAATGGTATGCTGTCGCTTCCAATGATGCGATACTGCTTCCCATTTGTTTGCAGATAACTGTCTTTGCTGATTCGGAAGCCATAACCTGGAAAAAGAGCCATCCTGACATACATGGCAGTCTTTTCCTTCGTCATTTCCACTTTCTGGATTTCAAAATACGGAAAGGCTGAATAGGCAACAGATGGGTTTTCCCATACGATTGTCTTTTTTGCCTGCCCCGCCATTGCGACGAGGACAAGGAGGATGGTGATGATGGTTTGTTTGTTCATTTCATTTGTTGTTTTCTTGTTTTATAATTCAGTGATTCAGCAGTTGCTCTATGGCAGCGGACACGGCACTGGGGGTGGAAGGCCAGGGAGCACCCCCGGGGACGAGTCGCCCTGTGGTATCAACAAGCCGATAGGTGGGGAAACCGCTCACCTCAAGATAACGCTCGATGGCGCTTTCCTGTGTTTTAGGCAGGTTGTAGTGAATGGCATAGTCGGTGTCGAGGTGGTTTTGGCGGATACAAGTGCGCCATGCCTCATCAGGACTGTTGTTGCAGAAATAGAGATAGACGACGGGCTTGCCCTCCAGCATCTTCTTCAGGGCGGGTACATACTCCATTTGACCACGGCAGGGACCGCACCATGTACCCCACACATCCACATAGATGACATATCCCCGGAATGGAGCTATGATGTGCTCGAATAGTGCTTTCCCATCATTGATGTCCTTCAGTTCTTCTTCTGGCACTCGCAATGAGGCGGGAGAGCCTGCTTTTGGTTCCACCACCTCTTGACGCTCATTCTCGGCCAGGAAGTCTATGATACGTTGATTGGCGTTGTCGATGGCTTGGATGAGACGGGGGTGATGAACCTCTTTGTGCGCCAGTTCCAATATACGCGGCGATGCGACGTGACTCTTTCCATTGATGTCCCTCATAATGGTTTGTGCTTTGAGTATTTCACAAGTTGTATCATCCAAGTCGAGCGAATTGAGGATGCTGATTTCAAGTGGAACATACTTCTCACTGATGTCCCAGTCCCAGTATTGCGCTATGAGTGGCTTGCCCAAAATGGGGATGATGTCGGACTGGAAGACATTGTTCAGTGAAACGTCTGTGTTGTGATGGGTGCGTACTTCTTTCTCTATTTCTGCAAAGTTCTTCACCTTCTGCATTTCCTCGTCAGTCAGTTGCACCTTTCCTTCTTGGTGAAGCCGAAGCAGGAACACATCGGGGTCGGTCAACAACCGATCGCTTTTAATGTCTGTCAAGGTCGAGGTGTAGTAACCGATGTTTGTCGAAAAGCCGTTGCGGCACATCAGCGGCACTTCCGAGCGCAACCATTGCAGCGCATTCAGTTGCTCTTCGGTCTTCCTCAACAGTTCCTCTTGGTCCTCACCTTGTGACGGCCAGCAGCATTTCAGAAGCATCGGATAACCGAATTGTCTCTGGATGTTGTCCTGATAGTAGGTGAGGAAACAGCGGGAGAGATTTGGACGAGCCATTTTTAGGGAATCCATTCTTGTCTGGCACACTGTCATCCAATGACGTTGCTGGATGATTGTGCTGTCGATGGTCAACTCGTTTGTGTTTACGAACTTGGGGTGGAAATCGCTGCCCAACAGTTCATTATTGAATCGGGCATATTTGCCCCCCATCAAATAAGTGCGCTGGTTCATATCGTCGATATACAGCATGAGCGTATCGTTGTTCTCCACTGCCAATCTTCCCCAAAAGATGTGTTCCAACGGATGTTCGGACTCATTGTGGATGCCCATCAGCGTAGGTCCATATACTGGCATCCTCACCTCGAATCGCCCTTGCTCGTCAATTTTCAAGTGCTCTACTATCTGCTTGTCGTCAAACAGACGATGGATGTAAGAGACAAAATCCGCCTCCTTTTTTGTGGTGTAAGCACAAACACGAAGGGTGAAGTTGCCCTCTTCGGCATTCATGCCACTCGGCCACGATGTCTCATCCTTCGACGGATAGTCGGGCAGGAACTGTGTGGTCAGCACCGATGTCTTGTGTTTCTTGCCATCAATGATGACGGCGTTTTTCTTTAGTTGTATATCTTTGCGCAGTCCTTCTTTTGTCAGCACCACACGGCCTTTTCCCACTTCGGCATATTCCCAATAATCGCAGTTGTAGATGGCGTACCCGTCGAACAATCCGATGAGCCATTGACCTGTCGTCTCATCCCTCAGGCAGAGGTTGAGGCCAGATTTGATTTGTGCATTCCCCACCATTGCGACGATGGCGAGGAGGATGGTGATGATGGTTTGCTTGTTCATGTTCGTTTTTAGTTTACTTCTATAATAACGGACAATGGTTAATACTATTGCAAGTGTGAGGATTTATCACTCACATTTTTTTATACAATGTGTATGGCAAATTCTTGTTGATGACGGCAAGGATATGCCAGCGTTTGGTGACATAGACTTTGGATTTCTTCTTGCGGATGGCTGTCCATATCTGGTGGGCAACCTTCTCCACGGGCATCACCCAGAACAAGCCATCACCCTTTGCCATAGCTGTATCAACAAGACCGGGACGAATGTCGGTGACGGCAATCTGGTTTCCTGCCTTGAAAGCCTTCTTGCGCAAGGCTTCCATATAGTTGATTTGATAAGCTTTCGTTGCGTTGTAGGCCGGTGCCATAGGTTCGCCGCGCAATCCCCCGATGGAGGTGATGGCTGCAAGATGGCCATGTCCTTGTTTCTCGAAGATATGGTAGAGGGAATCAATGACGAAAGTCCAACCAACGACATTCGTGTCGATGGTTGGCCGCTCCACGGCATAGTCGAGTGATGCATTGATGTCGCCCGTTCCCGAACAGACTATGGCAAGGTCGATATCTTGCAGTTCGGTAAGCAAAGCTTTCAAGGCCGATTCTGTTTCTTCAAGTTTCGTGATGTCTGCCGTAACGGCAACAGTATTGGCTGGATGTTTTTGTCGCAATTCCTCCAACAAATGACTCCGTCTACCCACGATACCGACACGGTTTCCCTCGCTGACATATTTCTCAAACAGGGCTTTGCCTATCCCTGATGTCGCTCCTATGATGATGATGTTCATTATGCGTTTCGTCTTATTTATGGAATACTGCGCCAATGATATAATAGTGTGGGCAGAATTCGAAGTATTCGCTGGTCTTGGCTTTCTCCTCTGTCAGTTCTGTGTCTCCACAGAAACGGATTCCTTTTGATTGCTCGTCCCACCAGAAAGAACCATAGAAAACAAGGGGAATGAAGGTGTCAAGGGAGAAAGAAGTGGGCTGGTATGGCACTCTCTGATAACGGTAAACGGTTGGTGAGGCTTCGGTGATAGGTTTCAGCGTCAGTTTCCATGGCGCTGCATCATTGCGAGAAGAACGCAGGGTGATGGTCTCGATAGAGTCCGACTGAATGGGAGAAAAGCCTATGGAGAGGGTCTTTGAAAGACGGTAGATGCCCCGTTCCATGTCGTCACCATCTTTTTCCTCATAGATGTTCTTCTGGTCTTGCTCGTTGAAATCCGAAATCATGGTCTTTGTCCTAAAGCCGTACAGTTTCTTCTCGTCAATCATCTTTTGCTGGTCGTACTCGCGGATGACAATGGTGAAGCCCGACGCGGAATCACGCAGGGAGGAAATGTCATAGGTATAAACGTCATAGCCGTACATAGCCATATGTTCCATGAAGTCCTCGAGTGAGGCCGATACTCTCTTGATTTGACTTTGACTTCCGCTTCGCACGTCGATTTCCAATTCCCCTTGGTCGTCGATTTTCAATTCTTGCCCCTGCCCCGCCATTGCGACGAGGGCGAGCAGGGTGGTGATGATGGTTTGCTTATTCATATATATATTCATTATTTTGTTAAGAAAATAGTATTCAAATGACCTGTTTCAATTTTTATTTGTATATTTGCATTCTAAATAGTACTATTATGGCAACAGTATCAAAAGAAAGGTTTTATTTGGAACTACCCTCTATTGAGGTGGCTTTCCTTCGCACTTTAGCCAAGAAGATGGGATGGACGATTAAACGTGAGCGTAAAAGCGGCATACAACAGGCTCTGGATGATGTTGAGGCTGGGCGTGTGCATGAAGCCAAGAATGTTGATGACTTGATGGAGCAACTTAACGCATGAAATACGCCATTCGTTATTCGGGACGTTTCAAAAAGTCTTATAAACTTTGCAAACGTCGTGGTTTGGATATGTCTCATTTCGAGCAAGTGATTCGTTTGCTTGCAGAAACTGGTTCTTTGCCAGCCAAGTATCGTCCACATATTCTTACTGGAAAATATGCAGGAATTTGGGAATGTCATATAGGGCCTGATTGGTTGATGCTATGGAAACAAAATGACACAGAACTGATTTTACTTCTTCTTGATACAGGCACCCATTCCGACATCTTTTGAATGAGTGAAGGTCTGCGCCTGTCCCGCCATTGCCACGAGCGCAAGCAGGATGGTGATGATGGTTATCTTATTCATGTATATTGTGGTTTTATTTGTCTTCTTTCTTGGGTTTCTGTGAGAAACGGTAACTGATGGTGAGCAGGGCATAGCGACGCATGGAGTTGGTCCACGTTTCGGTGCGACCCTGGGCATTGATGCTGTATCGGAGATTGGACACCTGACTGAGAAGGTCGTAACCACGGAGCTTGATGACCCATTGTCCTTGATGAATGGATTTGGTGAGCGACGCATCCCAATAGAGGCGGTTGTCGTTCATCTCAGCATCGGTGTATCCTCGGCGTGAGTGCATCGTGAGGTCGGTGTTGAAGGTGATGTTCCAAGGGAACTTGTAAGTGCCGTTGATGCCGTAGGCGATGTCCCAGATGTCGGTGGGCTGCTCCCCAAATGTGATGTTACGATGAATATTGCGGTAGGTGAAATCGCCCTTCAGTCTCAGGGTGAGGTTGCTCTTTTGGAAACTGACACTGGGGTCGTAACTCATAAGATAAGTTCCGACACGGCTCATCTCCGCATCGGTGCTTCCTGTAGTGAGGGCGAGGCCGGTGCTTCGGGTGTAGCGGAAGGAGAATTCATTGCCGATATGCCAGAACTTCTGATGACCAAGGGCGCGGTTCCAATTGATGGATGTGCCAAGGTTCCAGTTGCCGCCGCTGATGTTCTCGGGTCGGTAAGTGCGCACTCCGGTGGTCATGTCGTAGGTGTAGCCTTGTGTGCGGGCGTTGTGCGTCATGGTGGCATCCATCCGGAGATTGATGGTCTGGTCGATGCTGTCATTGCGCAAACGGTAGTTGCCATACCATGTATGTTGCTCACTCTTCTTCATATCGGGGTTGCCGAGGAAGATGTTAAGCGGGTCGCTGGTGATGGGACGGTCGATGAGGTCGGTGACGCTGGGCGTTGATGGCCATATATAGTATTGCATGTTGAGTTCTCTTTTCCTGTTCATCAAATAGAAATAGACATTCGGGCTGAACAGCATGTAGTTGCGGGTGAGCGTAGTGCTCAGCGGCTGACTGTTGTAGCTCATCTTTTGGCGCTGGTAGTTGGTGTTGAGACTCATATATAAACCTATGTAGTAGTTTTTCAGATTTTTGTTGAACTCAACACCTATGCCGGCACGGCGGTTCAGGGTCTGCGTGCGCTGCTCGTAGCTGTTTTTGGCATCAAACAGGTAATCGATGCTGTCGCGCAGGAATTCATGACGGTCACTCTGGTCGTCACCTATGCCTATCCCGACGGATGGTGAGAGGCGCAATGATTTTGTCAGCTGATAATTATAATTCAATTCTGCTTGGTAGTTGTAGGTGTGTGATGGTGATTCCGTACGCCGGTCACGGTCATCATGCGTGCCCAACCGATGGTAAGTGTAGTGATTCATACTTGTCGACTCGGGATCGAAACTTCTGTTAAAGTTGCCCTGAACATTGAACGTGAACGAGTCGCCTGTAGGCATGCGATAAGCCAGATAGGCGTAACCATTGCCATACAGCCACTCGTTCTTGTTGCGTGAGCGATACCACGAACTGTTGATGCTGTCTTTCATCACGGCATCGGCAGTACTCACGTTCCATCCCTCGTTCTCATCGCGGTTGCTGTTGTAGTTGAGTCCAACTGTGGAATAGAAAAGAAACTTGCCTGTGGTGCGTAAAGTGTTTTTCATTTCGAAGTGACTGGGTCTGTTGCGACCCGTACTTTCCGACATACCGAATGTACTGGCTCCGTTCATGTAAGTCTCGCTCTGACTGCGCATCTCGCTGAATTCATTGTTCCAAGTGGCGTTCACTTCGGTGGAGTTGGTCAGCTTATCCTCGGGTGCCTGATAGACGAACTGTCCGCCCACCTGCTTGAAATGACTGTCGCCAGCCTGTTCAAACTTGTCGTTGTAGCTGCTCTCCTCACCGCTGTATTCCATCGTCTCGTTGATGTTGTTCATCCCTCCGAAGAGCACCGCCCGTGTGTGGTCGGAGAACCGCAAGCCGAAACCTTTCAGCTTGTAACGGTCGTCAGTCCCATATCCTGCCTCAATGTTTGCCGAGCCTCCGATGTTGTACTCCCGTTTCAGGATGACATCCATCGTCAGCTCTTTCTTGTCCTCGTCGTCGATGCCAAGATACTTGTTCTCTTCCGTCTGTTTCTTATAGACCTCTACGTTCTTCACCGTGAAGTAGGGCAGATTCTGAAGCATGATTTTGTTCTTGCCACGGAAGAAGTCGGCACCATTCAATGTCAGGTTGTCCACCTTCTTGCCGTTGACGAAGATTTCCCCATCATCTTTCAATTCCACTCCAGGCAATTGCTTGATGAGTCCGTCGAGCATCAATCCTTCCGGAACATTGAAGGCATCAGCATTGAAGACAAGGGTGTCACCACGCCATACCATCTTCACTTTCGTGGCCGTCACCACCACCTCGTCCAAGTCTGCGCCCGTGAAATGGCTGGCGTGTGGGGCTTTCTTCAGATAGATTTTAGGACCTTCGATTTCCTGTCGGCGACTGCCCACCTGCTTCATTTCAAAGTCGGCGTATGCTGTCTCATAATTCGGGTGTTCAAATTTGATGATATATCGTGCAGACTCCCGACTGATGGCAAAATAATAGTTGGTAGTGCCAATCGACCGGCCAATGCCACTGCTATAGCTGTAGCTCTCCCAGACACGCATCGTGTCAACTACAGTAGAGTCAGCACGCATCAGCGTCACCTTCACGTCGCGGATGGCAGCCTTGGTGAAACCATCGGCCACTGTTCCACGGAGGGCGATAGGATTGTTCTTTTTCTTCATCTTCGTGCTGTCCACCTGACCGTACGCTGACATGACTGCAAGGGCAAGGAGGATGGTGATGATGGATTGCTTGATCATTTTCTGTTATTCAATTGTTATATTCCGGATAACGAAAGCACCCTCACCATCGCCCTCCTTAAAGTCGAAGATGGTTGGCATGGTGTCGAAAGGTTCGAAGGTGAGGGTGAAGTCGGTGTAGAATAGTTTACCCATAACACCTTCTGCGGTTGTCGTCGCTTTCTCTTTGGGATAGATTTCCGTATCAAGCGTGATGCCATCGGCTGCTGTCACTTTATACTTTTTGCCATTGGCCTCAAGGTAAGAATCCTTGACGATGCGGAACCAATAGCCTTCCTGACCATAATAGCGGAAACTGATGGTGGTGGCATCGGGCTTTATGCCGATACTGCGCACAGCCAACTGCAGGTTGGCGGTATTGTCCTGCTTGGGGCCGCTGATGGCCTCTGCCATGCCCAAGAACCATCCTGCACCATATCCGGCACCCTTCCAAAGGATGTGCTTGTCGGGCGAAATCAACACATAATAGGGAATGGCTTTCATATCGCAATAGTGGTTTTCGACGTCGGCTTTGCCCATCTTCCCATCGTTCCAGTTCTTCCACGCGATGCTCTTGCTGAAATCGTCCTCTTGCCAGGCCGAGAGTTTGTCCTGGTTGATTCCGATGATTTCCAACTTCCCTTGTGATTGCTCATAAACCCATCTCATCTCTGGCTCTGATATGCGGCAGGGGTAGCATCCCAGGCTCCAGAAATCGAGTAGCACATATCGGCCGGGCTGTCCAAACATTTCGGCAAGATGGTGCTTCAGCCCTTGCATGTCTGTCAATTCGGCATCGATGGCCTCTTCACCTACTTGCAAGACATGTGGCGGATAGACCTGAGTGTGTATCAGCGCCAGTTGCTCTTCAAACCCTTTCGGAGCACGGGCGGCGGTGGATGCCTCCAGTTCCTTCAACTGCTCCATATACGGGAAGTCCTTCTGATAGTTTCTTGCCATCATAGCCACTCCTTCCAACTCATCGAGCGATGCGGCATCTACCGGCAAAGAAGGAAGAATATCCATCGTCTGTTTCAAGTAATTCATATAGACAGCCTTTTCTTCTTCCCAAGGAGCATTGGCAAGACCGAGCCGCAACATCTCTGCCAGCGTGTCACGGCCATATTCCGTAATACGGCTGAGTGTCTGCTGTTCGGGCAACGGACTGTCCACTTTCCACAATGGGAAGAGGCAGTCTGTACCCGTTACTTTCACCTCCACACTAGGTTTCAGCCAGATGGTCATCAGGTGGTTGGGGCATCCTTCTCCCTCAAGGAATAAATCACTCTTCGTGAGTCCTTCCACGGGAATGGTCAGGGTAAAACGTCCACCCTGTACGGTGTCTGATGCTACGCGCACATTGTCGACACTAGATTCTGCCAACGTGCCGTCTTTCAATGCGGGTGAATAACCAGTGACAGTTGCTGTCTTCGTCTGCGTCTGTCCCGCAGCCTCACCCCTAACCCCTCTCCAAGGGGAGAGGGGAAGTATGAGGACGAGCACGGGGATTACAATTGCTTTTCCCTTCGGCCAGCGACCGATGGTTCCCCTCAAACAGGTGATGATGGTTTGCTTGTTCATTGTTGTTTGTGTCATTATTTGCATGATTATTTGAGTCTCGCTTTCATTTCCTCCAGCATCAGAATGAATCTGTCGTACCCTGCTTCGGCACCACGTAGGAGGAGACCGTCTCGGACAATCCGGCCGTCGGGCGTGAGGGTGACATTGAATGGGATGGCGTTGAAGCCGAACAACTCTTGGAGTTGATGGAAACGGTTGTCGTCAATGGCAACGTTATCCTCTCCATCCAAGTTTTCTTTGACAAATGCAATGTAATCCTCGCGATGAGGATTGCGCTCATTGGCCAGAAATACAAATTTGACATCCGAACGTCCATGCAGACGATGCCGGAAGTCTTTGGTCGCCCTAATCTCAGCCTTACAGGGTGCACACCACATTGCCCAGAAATCAAGAACGATATAGCGACCAGGGTATAGGGCAAGGATGTCTTTCACGAAGTGTGTGGCATCGTTTTCTGGCAAAGGGAGTGTGAGATCCATATCAGCCTGCTCGTCAAGAATCTGTTGCGCCTTCCTTTGAAGAGTCGGATGTGTGAGGAAGGATTGCACCGAACGGAAATCTTCTTCTGCCGTGCCTGCTTCCATCCATTCGCCAATAGCCTCGTTGATGCAATGGAACTGCAACAACTGTATTGGCAACACGTCGTTCTCCGAAGCAAACAACCTCCGTCCTGTGTCGCGAAGCAATGACAGCTGCTCCGTTACCTCATCCCTGCTGTTTCCCCATGCCATCCCACGTTTGACAAACAAGGGATAGCGAAAAGGTGCAGAAAACTCGAGACCGTTCAAATACCATTGAAAGAATTTGGCTGCGAGCATGAGCGAATCATTATTAGGCAACCGCCTCAGCAAAGGATAGATTTCAGGGAGGCTGAGCCGTTCCATCATGGCATTACCCGCGGTATATGGAGCCGCAGGGTCATCTTGTGCCATCTTGTCCTGTATCTGGCTGAAATAGCTGAGATAGGCGGTTCCGAAGACTGCTGCCATGTCGCATTCTGCCAACCGACGTTCGAAAGAGGTGAAGTGGTACGCATCGGCTATTGCGCCGATTTTACGTTGCCAAGTAGTATAAAGAGAGTCGGCAAAAGCGTTATAGGCTTCGATGTCACCTTCAAAGAAACGACAGAGTTTTTGCAGGCTAAGATAGTCGTTCCTGACTCTTAGCAGTCGTGCGACTTCTGCGGAGTGCCCTCCTCCGTATATGCAATCTGGCACATCGCTGTCATGGAAACATATCAAGATTTCTAACGTATCACCTGGACAGAGGTAGAAAGGTACTTGTTGTTTGCTGATATTTGTCTCATTTGTGTAAAACCAATTGAGGATAGGATGATGCAACAACAGCCGCTTCTCAAACGTCCCATCTTCCCGTATCTCTGCAGTCGCTGTCTTCAGTTCTCCCGTGAAGATGTCCGTCACCTGTACCGTCAGATTCTGAAAGCCCATCACCGGTGAATAGTCAACAATCCGTCCTCGGACAACTGCCGAATCTGTGCAGAAGAAGGGCTCTTGTCCCTGACCTACCACTGCGACGAGGGCGAGCAATATGGTGATGATGGTTTGTTTGTTCATATTCTTTTTTGATAATTCACTTGCCAGAGAAAATCTCTTCGAGTTTTGATTTCAATTGCTCATCACGTAGTCCCGTGGAAACTATTATGCCATCGGGCGCAATAAGAACGGTTTCTGGAATCGCCTGAATGCCATAAACTTCGGAAGTGACGGAATCCCAACCTTTCAAATCGGAGAGTTGTAGCCACGGCAGTTCATATTGATTAATGGCCGAAAGCCATGCTTCACGAGTCTTGTCGAATGATAGGCCAATGATTTGCAGACCCCTGTCAGCGTAGGCTTTGTGAATCTCTTTCATTAAAGGCATGGAACCAATACAAGGGCCGCACCACGACGCCCAGAAGTCGAGCAGGACATAGTGGCCTTGACCGACATATTCGGATAGACGATGGATGGTACCTGTTGTGTCAGGCAATTCAAGTTCATGATAATCTTGACCGGGCAGACGCTTCTGCATTGCCCAATAAAACTTCCAAACACGTTTCATTTCTGGATGGTGCGCGAAGGCATATTCCTCCTTCATGCACTCAGTCAATCTTTCAGGTGTAATCATGCAGAACTGACCATTCAATGCAAGGTTATAAACGGGAATCACATTGTCGGTATTCTCAATGATGCTCTTCCATTCAGCATCATGCAAACGTTGCTCCAATGAGTTATACACCGTTCGGTCATCGTCCTCCTCATGTAACTCCATCTCTTTTTCGATGCTGTCCTCAATGAGTTTATAATGATTGAAGCGCTTGTTGAGTGGTGAGCCTTCCACCACTGTGTTTGTTCGAAAATCTACAACGATGTGAGACGGTTGGTTATCTACGATGATTTGCATCCATCCGTCCCTGCCATCCTCTATCTGCAAAAACTTGTGCAAGGGCTGACGGACGGCGATACGAAAATGCTTATTGTGTACGGGAAACCATAAGGGTCCAGTATAGGGTCTTTCCTCCATACATACAGAGTCGGCTCCTTCGCTGACCGTCCCCTCAATGACGAAATCAATGCTGTCCTCCACAACAGGGATGAAAGTCTGCCCCTGCCCCGCTATTGCGACGAAGGCAAACAGGATGGTGATGAAGGTCCGTTTGTTCATTTCCTGTTCATTATTTCTTGCATTATTCTACGGACAGCCTCTGGGTTATATGGCTTTGGCTCGCTATCTTCTGTTGTAACTCGCCGCCCCTCTTGGTCAAAGATAATGTAGGTTGGGAAGTGGCTTACGTGAAGATATTTCTCGACGGCACTTTGCTGAACGGCAGGGAGGTTGTAATGGACGAGGTGATCACCTGTGAGATTATACTCTGCAATCGTGCTACGCCAAGCCTCCGTTTTACTGCCATTACAGAGATATAGGTAAGTAACAGGCAGGTCGCTGAGGGCTTGATGCAGAGGGTGGGTATAGTTCTTTAAGTCAATCTTGCATGGGCCGCACCACGTTCCCCAGAAGTCAACGAAAACAATGCGCCCACGGTAGGGAGCGATGATTTTGTCAAAGATTTCCTTACCTTCGGTAAGACCTTCAAGTGGCTCGTTGGGCATTAGGCTTGATTCGTAATCGCTGCGGAGAGCCAGAGTATGATACCGTTCATTGGTCGATGTGATGATATTGCGCAAATAGTCGTTCTTTACTTCCGCTACAAGGTTAAAGAGGGATGACTTTAAGGGAGCATGGTATTGCTCTATTTGGGTGTAGAGTAATACGGCACGGGCATAGTCGCGGATGTCCTCAGGCATGTCGAAGTCTTTCAAGCGTTCTATGTTTTCGATGGTTTCCCGTTCTCCGACGGCACCGTCAGTCAGCAGTCCCGACAGGTATGTGTCGGAAAAGTATTGCGGAACGGCCAGCGCAAACGGATGACTTTTCAGAACGGAATCGGCTGCATTGTTGTTCATCAGCGTCTTATAGTCTTGCAGCAAGTTGCGGAGTGTGCGCAGGCTATCGGCGTATGCATCGCTTCGGTTGATTGTTCCGTCGGCTTGTTGCTCAAGTGCGATGCTGATGGCAGTGTCGATGCCTCGCAGATTGAATCCTTTGCGTTGGCGTGGGGCAATGAGTTCCATCGTGTAGTTCATGACAAAGTAGCCCAATTGGTCTTGAATGAGTGTATAAGGTTGTGGCAGGTGGCAGATGAAATGGTCGTGGAGCCACTGCCAGAGTTTTCCGTCAGCCGATTGGCGCACTGTAGCATCAACATATCGCCGCTGTACAAGATGGTTGGCTATGCTTGCAATGGCACGACTGTTGGCATAGTTTCGCCATTGGGCAGAAAGCGTAGGGTTGCTATTGTAGATAGAGTCGTTGGCGGCTTGCAGTCGTTTCAGTTCTTTCTCGGCTTCATCAATTACAACGGCGTCTGTCTGTGTCTTCATCCAGTCCATATCCCAAGTGCATACTGAGGGCTGATGGGCAATGATTTCGTTGCTAAGTTGTGCATCCTTGCCCTTGACTATGACATTACCTGTTCCACCGTCCATTTCCACGTCGTATGTCTCTCCTGGCGATAGCAAAAGACGTGCCCATACGAGAAAGACGGGAGCAGTATCCTGCAGAGGCACTTCCACCTCAAAGCGTCCAAGACTGTCAAGTTGCAATGGAACTTCATCTGAACTCATCGTTTGCAGAGGTTCTGTGTAATGAATGGTCAGCCGATCTTCATGCCCTTTCGGAACATTGATGATACGGCCACGAATCAAAGCCGAAGTTTTTGTTTGCCCCTGCCCCGCCACAGCGACGAGGGCAAGGAGGAGAGAGATAATTATTTTCTTGTTCATTGCACTATTATTCAATTGTTATGTTCCGGATGACGAAAGCGCCCTCACCATCTCCCTCCTTAAAGTCGAAGGTGGCTGGCATGGTGTCGAAAGGTTCGAAGGTGAGGGTGAAGTCGGTGAAAAGTAGTTTGCCCATAACACCTTCTGTGACTGTCGTCGCTTTCTCTTTGGGATAGATTTCCGTATCAAGCGTGATGCCATCGGCTGCTGTCACTTTATACTTTTTGCCATTGGCCTCAAGGTAAGAATCCTTGACGATGCGGAACCAGTAGCCTTCCTGACCATAATAGCGGAAACTGATGGTGGTGGCATCGGGCTTTATGCCGATACTGCGTACAGCCAACTGCAGGTTGGCAGTGTTGTCCTGCTTGGGGCCGCTGATGGCCTCTGCCATACCCAAGAACCACCCTGCGCCATATCCGGCTCCCTTCCAGAGAATGCGCTTGTCGGGCGAAATCAACACATAATAGGGAATGGCTTTCATGTCGCAATAGTGGTTTTCGACGTCGGCTTTGCCCATCTTCCCATCGTTCCAGTTCTTCCACGCGATGCTCTTGCTGAAATCGTCCTCTTGCCAGGCCGAGAGTTTGTCCTGGTTGATTCCGATGATTTCCAACTTCCCTTGTGATTGCTCATAAACCCATCTCATCTCTGGCTCTGATATGCGGCAGGGGTAGCATCCCAGGCTCCAGAAATCGAGTAGCACATATCGGCCGGGCTGTCCAAACATTTCGGCAAGATGGTGCTTCTGCCCTTGCATGTCTGTCAATTCGGCATCGATGGCCTCTTCACCTACTTGCAAGACATGTGGCGGATAAACCTGACTGTGTATCAGTGCCAGTTGTTCTTCAAAGCCTTTCGGTGCACGGGCAGCGGTGGATGCCTCCAATTCCTTCAATTGCTCCATGTAGGGAAAGTCCTTCTGATAGTTTCTTGCCATCATAGCCACTTCTTCCAACTCATCGAGCGATGCGGCATCTACCGGCAAAGAAGGAAGAATATCCATCGTCTGTTTCAGGTATTTCATGTAGACAACCTTTTCTTCTTCCCACGGAGCATTGGCAAGACCGAGTCGCAACATTTCTGCCAGCGTGTCACGGCCATATTCCGTAATACGGCTGAGTGTCTGCTGTTCGGGCACCGGGCTATCCACTTTCCATAATGGGTAGAGACAGTCTGTACCCGTTAATTTCACGTCTATACCGGGTTTTAGCCAGATGGTCATCAGGTGATTGGGGCATCCTTCTCCCTCAAGGAATAAATCACTCTTCGTGAGTCCCTCCACGGGAACTGTTAAGGAGAATCGTCCATCCTTCACGGTGTCATTGGCTATGCGGACATTGTCAACAGTTGACTCTGCCACCGTGCCGTCTTTCAGGGCGGGCGAATAACCCATTATAGTTGCTGTCTTTGTCTGCGTCTGTCCTGCAGCCTCACTCCTAACCCCTCTCCAAGGGGAGAGGGGAAGTATGAGGACGAGCACGGGGATTACAATTGCTTTTCCCTTCGGCCAGCGACTGATGGTTCCTCTCAAACAGGTGATGATGGTTTGCTTGTTCATATTCTTTTCGTTCTATTTCAGTTTTTCCAACAGCATTTGCAGTTCGAAGTCGATGTTGTAGTAGCCGCTTATACTTAGGTCGTCGCGGACGCGTCGGCAGTCGGGCGTGATGGTCTCGTAGTGGGGAATGCCGTTGAAGCGGAAGAGTTCCTGCATATGGGAGAAATCGGTGTTGGTGATGCAGATGGTTTCTTCGTCGGTAAGCCACTCATTGACGTATTGATGGTAGGCTTCGCTTCCCTCAGCGGTGCGCTCACCAGCGATAAAGACAAGTTTCACGTCATCGCGCTTGCCTATCTCTGCACGTTTTGCCTTACTGTTCTGAATAGCGGCACGGCACGGACCGCAGCCCATACCCCAGAAATCGATGATGAGATACCGGCCTGGATATTTCGCACAGAGCGAGCGGATGAGGTCGGCGGCAGGATTGTCTGTTGGTAGAGGTGTGGAGAGTTCCGTTTGTGCCATCTTTGCGGCGTAGAAAGCCTCGGCCTTCTGGAGGATGAAGGAATCTGTGAAACTGTCGAGATAGAGCGGCATCATCTTGCTGACTGTCTGTAAACCGGCCTCAGCCTCCTTACGTTCTTCTGCGGTCAAAGTGGTGTCGGCAAGGATGCGTGGTAGGGCGTCCTCAATGCTGCGCCAACTGTTGAAACTACTCTGCATGTCTTTATAGATGCAGAGTTGCGCCATGAAGGTGTCGTGGTCTGTCCCCATCAGTTCGCGCAAGGCTAAAATGCCAGAGGAAAGCATCTTCTTCGAGTTGTCAATACTACTCACATATCCTCCGTTCTCATCGAGAATCCCTTCGTACTGGCGGTTTCTGACAGGTCTGGCAAACTGGATGCGGTTGATCGTGATGGGATACCTGTCACATGTCAACAACAAGGGATTGTCGAAGTCAACACGGTGCAGCGCCTTGTAGTTCTCCATATTGTCTATCTCTTTATATTCCAGACTATCCAAGATGACCAGTTGGTAGCCGCCATCACGTTGTTCATATTTCTTCACATCATCCTCGTGATACATGGCATAGTCCATCACGGCGTATGCAAAATTCAACTGCAGGTCGGCGAGGGCCAGTTGCATCTCTTGAGGAGTGAAATGCCGGCGGAGATTTTCCTTTTGCAAACAATACAACATGTTGCGCCACGTGCGTTCTGTCATCTCGCCTGCTTCGCTGAACTTCCCCTTGAACGTATGTAGGGGATATGCGAGGTCGCTCATTTTCAGATCAGACTTCAGCCAACGTTCCACGTCCTTGCTGCTGCCGCTGCCATAGATGCATTGGTAACGACCTTGCTCGTCAGGTCGCACGGTAACCTCGATGGTCTCGCCAGGATGGGCGAAGAAAGGGATCTCATCGAACCCTACCTTCGATTCTCTGGCGAAAAACATCTGCCGGATGGGATAACTGGCCTGGAATTTTTTTTCAAATGTGCCATCAGGGGCGATATTGAACACCAATGTTGTAGCATCCTTCTCGAACACATCTTCATAGAGGCACTCCATCGAGGTGAAGCCAAACTTCTCGGCATCATAGCCCTCGATGCGCCCACGGATGGTGATGGTGTCGGTGGTGAACCAGTTTGCAGGTACCGTATAAGGGTTGGCATCTGACAGTTCTTGCAAGGTGGGGTATTTCAGTTTGGCTTTCTTGTCATGGAGGCCAAGGAGCATGAAGGCACCTTGCACATCTCCCTCGACGAAGTCAAAGACCTGCACTTTCTTGGACATCGGCTCGAAGTGCATCGTGAAGTCGGTCACGCCGCTCTCTGGCGATTGCACCCATGTATCGAGGGCGAGACCTTCTGCTGACCGCAGTGGGTAGCGGTTGCCGTCCTCGTCCATCAGATAACTCTCTTTGACGAAGCGGAAATACTGCCCTTTGGGGTATTCCATCGTGAAGTGAACGGTGGTCGCCGTGTCTCTAAAAATGACTTCGCGGGCTTTCAGTTCGCCGTTTTGCACATGCACACACGCCATCGACACAGGAGTCTTGATGGTCTTGTAAGTTTTTGCATGCCCCGCCATTGCCACGAGGGCGAGCACGGGGATTACAATTGCTTTTCCCTTCGGCCAGCGACCGATGGTTCTCCTCAAACAGGTGATGATGGTTTGCTTGTTCATATTCGATAAATACATATTAGTCTTTCTTCTTGGCATCGAGGTGATAAGTGAAACTGAGGTTGACATAATGATGGCGGAAGTCCTGCCATGAAGTGAAATGCTGGTAGGCCGAACGCTCACTCCAGAAATCATCCTGCTTGTTGAGGATGTCCTCAAATTCCAGTTTCAGACGTGCCTTGTTCTTTAGAATTTTCCAGGTGATGCCCGCGTTCCATAAGAGCATATTACGGTTCATCGACTGAGCAGGATAGCCACGGCGAGTGATTTCTGTAATATCTGTCTCAAAAACAAACTTTCCCACGGTGGCTTCGGCGTTGATGCCGAAGTCGTTGTTCCAAAGCGTGGTGTTCTGTTCGGGCGATGCTGAGAAACGCAGGCGGTCGGCCTCGATTTTGGCAAACGCAGAGGCTTTGAGCCAGTCAAAGTCAAGCGACAGGGTGAGGCGGTCTTTGGGGTGAAGACTATTCTGCCTGTTCAATGTGCGTTCCGTCTGTGTAGGCAGCAAGGTCAGGTAACCGTAGTGCTGCCCGGCATTTAATCGAAACTCATTCTCCAGTCTGAGCAACTCGCCGAGTGCCTGGTCCATGTCGAGGCGGAACTCCCATGTGCGGCTGCCTCGGACGTTCTCCGGGCGGCTGACATAGACGGCGGTCGTCGGGTTATAACTGAGAGCCGTCACGAGGTCGCGGTCGTTTGCTTTGTATTCGACACTGGCACTGAGCGAGGTCTGGCTGCAGGCGAGCACCATGTTGTATGATAACTTGATGTTATGGCTGTGCGTATCTTTCAGGAAGGGGTTTCCCTCAGTGATGAAGAGCGGGTCGGTGAGGTCGCGATAGCCGAGGGTCTGGAGTATTCCTGGTTGCGAAGTATTGAAACCGTAGTTCAGTTCAAAGCCTATCGTCTTGCTCAGTTTCCATGTGGCGCGGATGTCGGGCTGGAGGAGAATTCGGCGGCGCACGGCGGTAGTGTCGAGCACGCCTCGCTGATAGTCCCGACTCTCGCGCAGCCATCTTGCGGTGACATTGGGCATGATTTGAACGGGCGCGAGGTTGAAGGTGGAACCGACTCTCAGACTATGGGAGTGATTGGTGGAATGGTCGCGGTAGGAGTTGGCGGCATCTGACACACCATCAGTCAAGAAGTCACAGTCGTTGCTGTTTCGGTCATACATGAAGATGTATTGCGCTTTCACCAGCCATTTTTTTGTGAGCCAGTTGGAGAATAGAAGTTGAGCCTCGGTGGACAGCGAAGAGTTGGGGGAGGTGGATGACTGACTCAACTGCGATGAGGCGAGCGATGCCATGTGAGAAGTGACCATTCGGTCGGTCCAGCGGTTGGTCTTTCCCTCTGAGTAGTTCAATGAGACGCTGCCGCTGAGTCCGCCATTCTTGATGTAATGTTCCCACATCGCCATGGTGCTTAGTTGGGTCGTATGGCCTTCTTGGCGGGAACTGATAAGTTGCGAAAGAGTGGGCATGTAACCCTCGCTGAACTGTTGACTTTCCTGTTCTTCGGTTTGCCTGCTGTGCGAGCGTTTCTTTTTATGCTCCACGCTCGCCCGGAGGGTGAAGGTGTTCAGTGAGTCGGTGGCCCAGCGCATATCGGCATTCAACGTAGGGTTGAGGTCGTGGCTGCGATGATGCGTCTCACTGGTGCTGCGGGTGGCGGCCGTGTTGGGCAAATAGTTCTCTTTCTCTCCGTAAGAAGTGCCCCATTTGTCATCATGGGCCACGTTGCCGCTGAAAGTGTATTGGCTTTTCATCTCCTGTGTGCCTTCCTGCTTCTTCCACTTGTGCTGATACCCACCGGCGGCGCCCTGTTCCTGTCCGTAGCCATTGCCCCAACTGCCGCTCCATCCGTTCATGCTTTTGCGGATGGTCTTGTCGATGTTGTTGGCGTTGGCAAAAACCATCACAGGGTCGTTTTTTGACAGCCGATTCATCGACAATTCGCCCTCGTAATATTTGGGCGTTTGATAACCTGCTGACACATCGCCATACCAGCGGTCGAGGAATCCTGGCTTGATGGTCAGGTCGAGCACTATATCCTCTGTGCCGTCATCCTTGCCCGTGCGTTCGCTGAACTCTGAAGCCTTGTTGTAAGCCTTGATGTCTTGCACCGCCTCTGCCGGCAACTGCTTCATCAATTGGTCGCCTCCCATCATGCCTTCGCCATCCATCGTCAGACGAATGGGCTTGCCGTTCCATGACATCTTGCCCTGACTGTCCACCTCCACGCCTGGCAGTTGGCGGATGAGTTCGTCAAGGCGGGCGCCCTCCTGCAAGTGGAATGCCTCGGGATGGAAGACGATGGTGTCGCCCCGCACCGTGAACCGCCGTGCATGGCCCGTCACTTCCACCATCTTCAGCATCTGGGGCGATATCTTCAATTCAATCGTGCCGATGTCGAGTGTGTCTTTCTCACTGTCGCCGAAGGCCAACACCGTTTTTTTCTTTGTATAGTAGCCCAACATGGATGCCTCTATGCTGCATTTCCCCTCAGCGCGAATATGAAACACGCCCAGCGAATCGGCTGTTGTCATCATCGTCATATAGCCATTGTCGCCAAATTTCTGCGTCATCTTAATTGTTGCTTGAGGCAGCGCCTCCTTGGTCTCTGAATCTACCACACGCCCACGGATAACATCGGCAAAGGCGGATGGCACAACAGCAAATGTTGCCACAAGGACGAGCACGGGGATTACAATTGCTTTTCCCTTCGGCCAGCGACCGATGGTTCCCCTCAAACAGGTGATGATGGATTGCCTAAACATTATTTGTTTCTTTTTTATCGTTGCCTTCTTATTCATTTATACGCAGTTTTGGCTGAAATATATAACGGTGAGACGTTAAATGTTCTTAACCGCTGCGAAAATCTTTATTACGTTGAGGGTGTGTCAAATTGAATTTTTAGTCACCTACGGCGAGAAATCTTTCAAATCTATCCAAATCGTTCAAATCTTTTTTCTATTTGTTATTTGTTTGATTTGTAACGATTTGTGAGATTTCTGCGCGAAGCGCACTCCCCTCCTCAGTCGCCTTCGGCGAGAACCAGTAGTCGACGTTCAAAGCGCACTCAATCATTTTGACACACCCTCCCTTGAATATCAGGATTTATAATCCGAAACGCATTACAAATGCGTATATTCAATGCTGGTGGATTCTTTAGACCCCTCGGGAAAAAGTGGCAGAGCCTAGTGGCAAATCCACCTGAGCGCAATAAAGTGTATTCCACTATTACTATCACGAATGAGAATGGAATAGGTAAACTGAAATTTGCAACAAAAATAGATAAATTCTTATATATATCCCTCGATGATACCTCAAAAGTGGTTGTCAAGGGTGAAAGTCTGAACAAATGTTCAGAGATTTAGCTATTCTTGTGCATAGAGGCTTTCATCAATTGAATGAACACCAAGATTAGTGTTGCTCTATAGCTTCTATCAACATGTAGGTGTCTCGTGTCGTTTCAATCGACGAAACGATGTCGTTTCCATAGCCTTCCACTGCTTCGACAAATGCTTGTATCTCGTTGAAGTAGCCTTGCGAATGGATTTGGTTGTTGTGGAGGATGGGCGTGAAATTGTTACGGATGTAGAGATGTTGGATGCTCTTTTTCCATAAGCGAATCTTTTCTGAGGGTAGCCCGAAAACGGTGGCGGGAATGGATTCGTAACTTAGTTCTTCCATTTGCGAAAAACGGTAAATGCCAGAAGATGTGCAGACTTTCAACGATTCATCGGCAGCAGTCCAGGAATAGGCGGTGGAGAGTTCGAGGGTGCCGACGATTTGAGGATGGTGAAGCATGAGGATGTAGGAAGCAGGAGCGACTTGCCGGCAGGCGATGATTTCGGGCTTGCCGAAAAGAAAGGTGGCGAGGTCGAGTGGATGGATATATAAATCAAGGAGGGCATCACCCTCTGGATAGTTGCCGGTGAGATAATGGAAGTCGTAATAGACAAGTCGCTCCTTTGCAAGCCGTTTCCTAAGGATTTGTACGGCAGGAGCATATCGTTTCTGTAGTCCAACCATCGCTATAGGAGAACCGTGAAGTTGTTGAAGGTCAATGAGAGCATCGAGTTCTGCAAGCGACTGACAGGGAGGTTTCTCAATGAACAATGACTTCCCGCTTTTCAGAATTTGCGAAGCGATGGAGAAATGTGCAGAAGGCGAAGCTGAAACGAATATGCCTTTCACTTCATCATCATTCAATATCATGTCGAGTGAGGTGGTCGCCTTCACCCTGTACTTTTGCGATATCAGTCGTGCTTTCCTTTCCGAAGTGACGCAAACATATTTCAGCGGTACTCCAAGGTAGTGGAGAACGGGATAAAGGTTGGTCAGCGAGTGCTGGCCCATCCCTACAAAGGCATAAGAATATTGGTACGTTTGGGCGAGAAAATGTTCCGTGCGCTGTCGTTTGTAGTGGTTGATCAATTGTTTTATCATAGTTTCTTGAAGTATTGGCGATAAGTAGTATGCGAGTCATCCGTCCATTGGTATGGGCCATAGAAATGCTCGATAATTTGTTTGGGCAGCAAACGCTCCAAATTGCGGAGAAGGATAATATCATACTTGCGGTGGAAGTTGATCCAACAGTCGTTGCAGTTCTTGGAATAGTGACATTGCGTCTGACATGCCGCCTTGCCGTTGAGGATTTCATCGAGTGACTGTTGGTGAATGTTGCCGATAGTTGTTTCGAGGTTCTGGCAAAGCGGCACATCACCATTGCTGTGGATGACAAGGCTGCTCAGAATGCTCTGACACCGGAGTTTCAACCGGCCGTTGCGCCATTCGTCATAAAGTGCCACAAAGTCAAAGTTCTCCTGTGTGCCATGGATGCTTCTCGGTATTTGGGCGATGAAATCCGTTGTCGTGAGCAGATCTGTCTGTTGGGGCTGATTTGAAATCCCCGACTCATTAGATGCGGATTTGCAATCCGCATCAACCATATATGCCATTTTCCCGTAGATGCCGATACGCACGTCCACCCCATAATGCTTGGCCACGTCGATGACATAAGCCATGTCATCGAAGCTGTTCCATGGCGAGAGACAGAACATCAGCGACAGCGGCACCTCGTCCTTCAATGCCTCCACCACTTGAATTACACGGTCATGACCATCGCGGCCTCGCATCCGCTGGTATGTCTCGCTGCCACCGTCGAGAGAGACATATAGATGTTGGGGATGATGGAGACGGACGGCATTGATGACACGACGGGGCGCGAGACAATTGGAGAGCAATGTGTAGTTGGGATGATGCACATGAAACCATGCCATGATTTCCTCAGCCTGTGGATGGAGGATGAACTCGCCACCCTCCAACCCTACGGTCGTATGTCGCGTCACACATCGGCTTTCCATCACTTGTCGAATGTCATCCAATGAAAGGTGTTCCACTTTCTTTTTCCAGATGTTGCAGTGCTTGCATTTCGACTGGCAAGCAGTGGTGGCATAAATCATCAGTAGCGACAGCCTCTTGTGTCGATGGCGCACGATGTTGTTCAGATAGAGGCAGCCATTGTAGGCATAATCAAGAATTGAATACATAAAAATTCGTTGCAGTTTACACTTATAAAGTCTGAAACTGCAACGAATGACTGCACGCTTTGGAGGCTATTTCTTGGACATGCCAAGCGGCAATCCGATTACCTCAACTTTCCTTTGCTTTCAAGGAATTTGATGAAGGCTTGCCACTGAGCGGCGTTCTTCTTGATGTTGGCTTGCACTTGCTCGTCATTGATGAACTGGATAGGGTAGCAGTCATACAGATAGTACTTGCCGTCGTTGAGAACTTCTCCGTCCATCTTGCCATAGCAAAGAACCAAGTCGTAGAAGATGCGACTGTCCCACAGACCGGCAAAACTGCTGATTTCAAACAAAAAGTAATCGCTCAGTTGGATGCCGATTTTGTTGAAGGGTTGCAGACGCTTGTAGAGTGGCTCGTCCTTGTTCACATCGTCCTTGAACCTGATTTCGCGTGTTTTCAAATCGAACCACTCGATGTCGTCCTCGGTGAAAAGCACCTTGTATCCTTCTTCTGCCAATTTCGTCGCTGATGGGTCAATGCCGTAAGCATAGAGTTTGTTGAGTTCTACAGGGTCGGTCGTGAAGGGCTTTGCTGGTTCGTAGTCGTCACTGCTACAAGCCGTCATCGTCATGCCGACGATGGCTGTCGCCATCATCCAAGCGATTGTTTTGAAATTCTTCATCATCTTTTTTAATTTTGAAATGATACACTCTATACTTATATAGTCCGCCGAACCAAGAAAAGACTGCACGCCTACCAGGTAAATCTGATGCCTATGGGCAGTGAGAAGGTGAAAGGATGCTCGGTGCGGTAGGTCTCGATGTCGGTATGCGTCGGGATGAAGTACTGCAGACTTGGCTCAGCGAAAATGCCGATGTGGGGAGTCAGATGGTATTGTATTCCGAGGCCGAAGGTGGTGGAGAACTGCCACGGGGCATGGATGGTAGTCTTGTCGCTGACTTCATACTGACCATGTACGTAATAGTTGGAGTACAAGGGTGCATAGACAGGTATTTCCGTCACCAGACCAGTGCTGCCGTAAAGATTCCATGTCCTACCACCATATATGTCGAACACTCCTTTCACAGGTATGCCAAGATAGTGTATCATCTGCCGTTGCTCTATCTTGTTGCCGTCCTCGCCCATCTCAAACTCAGAAGTGAGTTTGCTGTAGTTCAGGCCGGTTTCAACCCCCCAACGATGATTCAGTCTGTATTTAAGGGCCAACGACCATGTGACTGGCATTTGGTGATGGCTTGTTCGCAGGATTTTGTCATCGCCAGGACGGCTGGCATTGCTCAGCGCAATGCGCATGATGATGCTGCGGGTCTGTTCACTTGCAGCATCGGGGTTGTTGGCCAGATAGACGGCATAGTCGCTCCAGTTGTCGATGCTGCTCGGAATCGTAGGACTCGTACCCGGGTCTGACTGGCTGGGCAATGGCTTGGGCTTGTAAGTGTATGGCTGGTTGTAACTGTTCCACTTGTCTAACTGACCTGCGTATGCCAGTTCCAAAGACCATTTCGGAGTATGGCCTGTGACCGTTCTTTCTGGTATCGTGTTCGTGATTTCGTGATGCGGCATTTCCATCTTTCGGACGGTTTGAATCGTGTCTGTCTGTTCCTTGCTCTTGATCGTGTCAGTGACGACATCCTCTTGCGCAATCATATTGGAAAGGGTGTCTGCCATTACAGAATCCGTGGCCTGTGCCATAGCCGATTGCAGCGTGTCTGCGACAGGGATAGTTGCATCTGGCATTGGCAGAGGAACAATCGCGGATTTGTGCGATTGCTTCTTCGGAGATTCATCTGTTTGCAATTTTGGCTTCGCTACAATAGGTTTCTTTTCAATGACAGCGGGAGACGATGGATGCTCACTATCAAACGCTTTCTTGAACAGATAGAATGTAAGGGGAATAAGTAGCAACAAGAGCAAGGCCCAGTATTGCTGCATCATCTTGCGCAACATCTTTTTAGCCCTTGTCAGTTGCGACGATGACGAATGCGGCTCAATGTTCAACAAGGCAGCGATTTCCTTGTGTGTCATGCCTTCAAAGACTGACAAGCGGAACACCTGTCCATAGCCTTCCGGCAGTTTGTCTATCAAACCTATCACCTCGGACAGAGGAACGCCTCTCACATCTTTTTCCTCGGACGACAGGCGTACGCCGTCATCTTCAGAAGCAAGGAGGTCTGCACCATCCGTTTCTTCGAGTGGAACAGTAGGCAATGCATTCAAATGGTCCTTGCATTTTGATGCCACATTCCTGACGATGGCCATCATCCAGGACTCAGCACGCCGTGGGTCACGAAGTCTGTCAAACGAAGTGAAGATAATCACGAAAGCGTCGTGAACCACGTCTTCAACTGTCTGCTTGTCGCTGATATACCGACGGCATACGCCTCTCATACGATGGGCGTATGCCTCATACAGTTCTCCGAGGGCTTCAGCGTCCCCTTGTCTGCACCGTTCTATCAATCGAACAATCTCCATTGCGAGCATAATGTCTCAATATTAATAGTCCGACTTTTACCGAAAAGACTGCATGGAATTATCTATTTTTTGCTATTTTTCTGTCTTTCGTGTTACATATGTGATAAATGAAAATGCAAAATTATAATAAGTCATACGAAAAACCCCCGTCGAATTCCCAGAAAAGGATGCAGGGGGTGAAAGTCTGAACAAATGTTCAGAATAATATGGGTTATTACATTTGATACACCCGGCTCAAGCCATCAGATTCCATCGGGGCTATCTGCTGACGGAGCATGACAAGGTAGAAACGAGGGAGAAGGGATGATTTTCCACAAGGGCATGGCGCGGCTCTCGCAAACGCCAACCACTGCCCAAGAGAGATTGATGTATAGGATGTCGGTATGCATAGCTCAGAATCGGCTCTTTTCATCTTGACCTGCACCCGTTCCCTTGTATTTCGAGTTGGTGGCATTGAAGTTGTAACGGACGACGAGTTCCAGCTTGCGAGAGTCACGATGGTTTTCCTGATAGAGGTTGCGAAGGCCATAGCGGATGTTGATGTGCTGCTGCGTGTCGAACAGGTTGCGGCCGCCGAGTTTCACCGACAGGCGGTTGTTGAAGAACGTCTTGGTCACACTGATGTCGGCCACGTATCCGGCACGGGTGAGCGTCATGTTCTGCTGGTCGCCTTTGGTGACGATTTGCAGATTGGCAGAGGCAGTGAGGGTCGGTGACAGTTGGAAGTTGTTGTCAGACTGGATGAGGCCGATGGGATTCTTCGGACTGAGGTCACCCACGGGTGATGGAATCTTGATCCAATCTTTTATCACGCCGACAGTGAGTGACGGCTGGTACAAACCGAAGCGCGGCGAGAGGGTCAGCATGGCACGCAGACCGTCGGAGTGGCGCACGTTGGCGCTTGTGATGATAGTCGTTTCCTCGCTGCCTGGCACGGTTTCGGCCACGTTCACAATCTCGTCGGTAGTGTGCTTGTAGTCGATGGCCAGGCGCACCCACTTGTACATGGCCATCAGCCCCATCTCATTGCGGATGGTAGGCTGCAGCAATGGGTTGCCGCTCTGCCAGGTGAAGCGGTTGGCATAACTCACATTGCTGCCCAACATCCAGTAAGACGGGCGCTGAATCTTCACGGCATAGTTGGCCATCAACTGCACCTTGCCCACCTTTGCCATCAGTGCGGCGGTGGGGAAGAAATGGTGGTACGTGCGGCTTTGTTCGGGCTGGTAGACGCCTTCCGTATAGTATTTGGTGTTGACGTTCTCGTTGCGCACGCCGAGTCGCATCTGGCCGAAGGGCAGCGGACGGCTGTATTCGGCGAAGAAGATGTAGTTGCGCTCGCGCTGTTCGGTAGACGAAGTGGGCACCACCTGTTCAGGGTTCACGTAGTCATCGTTGCGGTTGGTCAGGTCGTATTCGGTGCCAGCCTGTAGGTTGCCCTTCCACAGCGGCCATGACAGTACGAGTTTCGAGGCCCAAAGTTGGTTGCGTACGGTGTTGGTGCTGGTCACAGTGCGGCTCACGCGCTCCTGGCTCACCTCGTTATTGAACTGCATCGTGCGGTCTTTGTGGAACATGTAGTCGGTATTGAAGTCAATCGACGTCTTGCCCACCTTGCCGCTATAATAGGCGTTTAGTGTGTGCGGCATGTTCGAGGTGATTTCCTGTTCGAGATCGTTGTCAAGGTGGTCGTAGAAGACCCCGTCTGCGATGACGTCGGCGATGAAACTGCCAGTTGTTTTCTGTTTGAGCCAGCCCTTCGTCTCATAACGGAAACCCATCGAGTGCTGGTCGTCAAACGTATAATTCACGCCTGCCGTGTAATAGATAGAACGGTTGTGTATGTCGAAATTAGAGTGCTCGTCCATGTGCCAGAGTGTGTCGGCCGAGACATTGAGCGTGATGAGGTCGCGATGGCGCAACTGGTTGTCGTTGTACCACACGCTGCCGAACACGTCGAGCCCCTTGTAGCGGTAGTTCAGGTTCAGCCCGAGGTCGAGGTCGGGATTGTAGCCCTGGCGGTAGTGGCTCTGCACATCGCCGCTCCAACCTTCGCCCTGCTGACGGCGGGTCTTGATGAGGATGACCGACTCCACTTGCGCGTCGTACTTCGCCCCGGGGTTGGTGATGAGTTCCACGCTCTTGATGCTCTCGCTCTTCATCTGGTCCAATTCGGCCTTGTTGCGCATCTGCCGCCCGTTGATGTAGATGAGCGGCGTGCCCTTGCCGAACACCTCTAGGCCGTCGTCCTTCTTCTGTATGCCGGGCAGTTGTTGCAACACGTCGTTGGCTGTGCCCGCCTTGCTCAGCAACGTGTTCTCCACCGTGGTCAGCATGCCCTCGGTGGTCATCTTGTGCGTCGGCATCTGACCTTTCACCGTCACTTCGCCAAGCGTCTGCGTGTCGGGCTGCATCTGGATGTCACCCATGTTGCCCTGCCGAGCATCGACATATTTCGTCATATACCCTACGATCGACACTTTCAGCAGACCGTCTTTCTTGTCGGTGTCGATGCTGAATGTTCCGTCGTCCTTCGTTACGGTTCCTGCAATGAAAGCGGAGTCGGCACGATTGACGAGTACGACATTGGCAAATGGCATCGGTTGAGAATGCTCGTCATTCACTCGTCCGCTGATGCGCTGTGCATTCGAGGCTATCGTCACGAGGCACATTATGAATATGATTGTAATCTTTCTCATCATCCTAGTATTTTTATTACGTTTGACATTTTTACTTGTTTGATATTCTTTTTCGATGCAAAGATTGTAAGTATCAAAGAGAAATCCACTACCCAAATGGGTAATTCTGACAAACTTGTACGAAAAATTACCCATTTGGGTAGCAAAAGATGTTGATAACACAGGGATTTCATCAGAGATTGGGCTTGTTGGATTGTTCATTTACCAGTGATGTCCTTCCACTCGATGATTCTGTCCTTGTCTTCGTTACATACGATATGGACGGTATGTTTCTCTTTTGTACCATCCGCAGAAACAACATAATAAATGACATTGGCAGAAAAACGTACTTCACCATTCTCTTTATAGTCTTCACAAAGGTACTTGCAGACAAATTCAACCATTCCGTCATCGGCATGCAGGGAAGCAGCATGCTTTACGACGGCTTCCTCAAGATTTTTGTTTTCTCTGTTACCATGACCAGGCATATTGATATGTCCGCTTTTCGCATACGCCCAGAGCATCACTATTGCGATGCAACCGATAAAATAAAACCACTTTCTTTTCATACGCTTTTTATTTGATTATTGTCGGTGCAAAATTACCATGCAAATGCACCTTAAAACGACTAAATCGTCAAATAAAAAGTCTTAATGCAAGAAACGTAACGCATTGGAAATCAATGGTTACGTTTCTCAAAAATCTTAATGATGACTCTCGGAATCTTAAACAATCCTTAAACTCGTTGATTCACGCTTCATCCATCATGTTTCGGTCTTTATCCAACCAACTCGTCGGCAGGAGAATGTATAATCTTCAATTTTCAATCTTTCTCACCTCTGTTCGTTCACGCAGGCTACAATATCTTGCCCCTCTGCTGCTCCTATCTTCTTTCGGATAGAGGTCTTGCGAACGTATATTGTCGCGTCAGACTGTTGTGTGATGACACCTATCTCCTTCGTCGAGAATCCCGCACAGAGCAGACAGCAGATTTGCTTCTCTTTTTCTGTGAGCGCATCGCCATATTGCTCCATTAGCCGGGAATGGAAATTGTCATATAGCCGGTCAATGACGGGATAGAGGTCTGACCAAACAAGTAGGCTGTTTGTAGGTATCTCACCACCACTGATGCCTGAAATGCGTTTCAGAAGAGCCTGGTTCTGATTGGTTGGGGTGCTGGCTACCAGTCGGATGATTCCCAACTGTTGCAATAGGATTTTCTTGAAGAAAGCATCATCGTCTGACTTGGGACGCTCCAACTCGTCTGCATTGTTCGATATGGACTTCATGTCGGACTCTTCTTCTGCTATGGTTTTCTGTGCTTCTTCCAGCATTCGTGCCAGTGTGTCTATCCTGTCCTCTGCCTCTGCCGATTGCTTGATTTTGTTCCTGCGATATAGCCAACCACCTATGCCGCCGCCAATCAACAGCAGCGTAGCCACCGACAACAACCATCCCATCCGCTGTTGGTTGAGTTTCAGTTCGTAATTGGCTGTCTGCAGACGGTTCTTGGCTTCCAGTCGTCGGGTGGAAGTGTTCTCTTTCATTTGCATGTCCATCGTGATAGAGTCGCAATAGCGAGCAAAATCCACAAACGACACGGCTTTCCCATCAGTATAGTCAAGTATGACGCGCTCTTGTTCCAACTCAGCCTTTCGTGCGATGTCGGTAGAGCCTTGTGCATCCAATTCTGTCTCACTCTTGGTAGCCTTGTCGTGGCATATTCGGGCGGAGTCAATACGATGAAGATTGATGTAGTTGCCCGCCATGGCCATTTGAATGGCCGATAATTCTGCCACTTGTGGCAGAATACGACCTATACGATGGTAAATGTCGTTGGAACGACGGTATTGGCCGTTGTTGGCCAAATAGTCGGCATGGTTGCGCATGAATTCACACGCCATGGCCGTATCGCTGTTCTCCATGGCTTGTTGGATGCTTTTTTCATAGAATTGTTCTGATTGGCTGTCGCCCATCAGAGATAGGTTCAGTCCTATCTTATAGTTGAAAATGGCCTGTTCACGCTTTGTCAAACCACTCTTTAATATTTCTTTCAGCACATTTACAGTTTGGTCGTATTTCCGCTGGTGTTCAAAGATGCTTGCTTTTGCTGCCAACAGTTGGACTCGTTTCGCCGAGTCTGAAATTGCTGCGATTCCTTTTTCTATTGTCTTGATGGCATCCTCATCCTTGCCAGCCCAGTTCAGATAAGATGCTTCCAAAAGATAACTGTCTGCCTGTTTCTCTTTATCTTCTCTAAAGTAGGCTATTGCTTCTTGCAACTGTTCGTCCTCGACCATCGACATTCCCAAAGCCTGGTGTGCCAAGGCTCGGTTCCAGACCAGATGTAGTCGTTCTTTTTCTCCTAAATTACTTGTATTCTCTATGGAATCCAGGATGGTCAGAACCTGTTTCGGGTTAGTCTTAACCAAAGAGTCTGTATCTGATATGATGTTCGCGCTTCTGTTCCCATTACAAGATAAAAGAGCAGAAATCAGGATTAGCAATAATACTCTTGTCAATTTCATCTTACTTTGGCTATTGGGGATGGAAAAAACTCAAATAGGGTTAGGCTACTCAGACCAAGCCGTAGTTGGTGGCAAGTGATAGGGCTTCTGTGATGTTCTGTACATTGAGTTTCTCGAAAATCTGGCGGCGATAGAATTTCACAGTGTCAACAGAGTGGAACATTTTCTCGGCAATCTCCTTCATCGTGAAGCCTTGGGCCGAGAGTGTCAGAATCTGTTTTTCTTTAGGCTTCAAAGTGATGGTCTCACGGTTCTTCCAACGATGACCCTCCAAAGAGTACTCACGCTTCTCTCCAGTAAGGAATTGAATGAACTCAATATGTCCTGCCTCTTTATGTGGCGAGAGCGAAACGGTACAGAGGGCAAGCCACACTCTTCCATTGGTGGTCATGGCAAGGGGAGTAATCTTGTGGTTGATGAGCAACAGGCGGTTGCCGTGGGCAATGTGGAAGTCGTAGGACATCATGCACTGGCGGCGGTTCTCCACTGGCTCGTCATAGAAGGCACGGAAGCCGGAGCGATTCAGTTCTGTAAGCATTGGCACCTCCTCCTTGGGCACGTAACTCAGATAGAAGTCATAACCCATTTCGCGAACCTCCTCAGCGGTATGTCCACAGAGAAAGAGCGGATTGTCCGACACATAGAGGAAGTTTTTCCTATAATAATCGATAATATAGATGCTCTGGTACGTGGTCTGCGCGAAAGCCTGTGCCGCCTCCACGTATGGCATCGCCCGCTGGTAGTCAGCCTCGGTGATACCCTCCACACTATTCGCCTCAAAGAAGAAATCGTCTTTCTGTGCCATATTGCTCAATGGATTTGCGGTGCAAAGGTAATCATTTTTAGGGATAATTATGGTGTTATAACTTAAATGAGAGCGAAATAAGTAAAGTGAAAAAGGCAAAATTAGGAAAACCGTATAAATAAGTCCTATATGATACACCAAAAGTTGCTCTCAAGGGTGAAAGTCTGAACAAATGTTCAGAGTTTTATCTATTTTTTGTGTTTATGGGGTGGGCAAAAGGGCGAAAGAATGTCATTGAATAAAGGCATGGGACGCATCACTGCGCCCCATGCCTTGTTCTGGGTACTTATGAATCAAAATCGAATAATGTCATTTCAGTTTGTCAAGTACAGAACCGAGTTCTTCCACGTTCCGAGGACATGCTACTATCGTCCCTTTGGAATCGATGACAATCAACTCTGGATATGAGCGGATGCCATAGGCGGCAGTTGCTTCTCGCTGGCTGGTGTTTGGGGCAGGCATCAACTGCGCCCATGGCAGATGACGCTGCTCAACTTCCTTTCGCCATTCTTCTACACCGAAACTGAAAGCCAAGGTGACGAACTCTACGCCTCGTGAATGGTAGTTGTCATAGAGCGTCTTCATGGATGGATGGATTTGATATCCATAGCCGCCTAAGCCATGCCAGAAATGCAGAACGACATACCCCTTGCCGATGTATTCGCTTAGCATATGCTGCCTGCCCTTCGTGTCTATCAGTTCGAGGTTGACGTAGTGCGTGCCAGGCTTGCGCTTCTCCAGTCCTTCCATGTATTCGCGCATCGGCGACAGGAGGATGTGATGCGAGAAGGCGTAGTCATCGTTCAGATAGGGCTTCAGTTCCTCGTAGCTCATTTCCGTATAGACAAGGCTGAGTGCATAGGCTGAGAGAATGTTGTCACGATTTTCACGAACTGCCTTGAGTAATCGTTCGCCACGCTGACGGTTGATTTTTGCCTTTTTCAGACTGTCGTCCTCGTGGAGTTCATCCATTCGTTCGCGCTCCACCAACTGCAGAAAATCATTGATTTTCTGACTGGACTTGTCGCTTTTCACCGTCAGTTTCTCCATATCAGCAATAATGGGCTTGCCATCGGTATAGAAAAATACGGCATTCCCGTTGTCAAGATACATCTGGCAGACCTCATTTTTGGGCAATTTGCAGATGAAGGAGAATTGGCCGTTGACCACCGGACACGTCCCCATTTGCTCCAAAGTCACATTGCGCCTTATTGCAACCTCCTTCCCGCCCGAAGGTGCTGTGCCGGATATCTGGCATTCCACCATTTCTTTCTCCACCAATTCATTCATCAGCATGCTGTTGTAGACGATGGTCTTCGACACTTGAGAGGTGGTGATTTCTGAGGTTCCTGACGATGCGTGTGTGACATCAGAGACCCTGTCGCCTTCATAGATTTCACTCTTCTTGTAAATCAAGTAGCAGGAATAGGCCAGGATGCTCTTCAGGTTTTCATCCTTTTCGTTATCGACCAACGGCTGGATGCAGTTCAACAGGTCGAAATACTGTTGCTGGGTCAGTTGGCCGGTGAATTCGTTGCACGTCTTGTTAAGCACCACCGCTGCCGCCATCCGTCCCTGCGGGGTCTCACGCTGGAATATCTCGCAGGTGCGTTTCACCTTTGCCATGAACAAATCTACGGTCATTGCTTCAGACGAGGTGTCATACTGCATCTGTGCATCAAAAGCCATTCCCTCTGATGCTGCCGCTTGGGGCTTAAAGTGGGCGATGAAAGGTCTGTCGTCCAACTTCCTTCCGCTGACTTCATAAATCGTTCCATTCATCAGGTATACATTACCGATACTTTTGTCTGGGTCGATGGTCAGGTCCCATATCAGCAGCAAGGCATAGAACTTCCCGTCAGGTTCTTCAAAAGAAATGAGGCGGATATTCTTGTTGAGGTCGAATGCCACCTGTTGGGTCATCGGGTGGAGGTCATCGGTCTTGAATTGGAACATGACACCTGACAGGGGCGATTCGCCGTCGCTTGCATCGTGGATGTAGATGGTTTTGGCATTGACGGCCTCTGTCCTGCAGGCTGTCTCCAATTCCAACAACCGGGGAGTGAACAGCGGTCCGTTAAAGTCGCCGGCAGGCTCTTCTTCCATCACAAATTGCTGGGCAAACTGATAGACATTGACCCCATCTTTGGAAGAATCGGTTTTTTGCACATTATACTCCTTTGATGCAACAAAGGCATTCAGTTTTTCCCGTATGTTGTTGGGATGAGTAGGCTGTGCGCTGCAGGTTATGGCCATCAGCGTTAAAGCGATTGCTAAAATATGTCTATTCTTCATCTTGCACTGTTTTTACGTTATACATGTTGTCTGCCGTTTGCGGACGACCTTCTTTGTCGAGGTTGTGCATTATGTAACTGCTGACCATGCGCTGCAGTCGCTCGTCAGCACGTATCACTTTGTTCATCCGCTCTATGTAGAGGCTTTCGTCCACATGGGCCAATTCGCGTTCTATCTTGTCGATATAGTAGTCCAGACTATCTGTCGTTGAGATGCCGTTTGCAGTTTTGTGAACAGCCGATGCTGTGTGAGGTGGCTGACTGACAGAGGTGGCTCTCGTGCCCCCAGGCTTTTCCTGTGCCATCATTGGTGCCTGGTCGTTTTGGGGAGTATTCACAGTGGGGGGCTGCATCTCCGTCTGTTGACTTTGTATGTCACTACTTGGCGATTCAGGCTTGTTTGGCTGTTCCCGCTGCTTTGTCTGCTGTGCTACCATAGTCGCATCCTCTGTATTGCTACCATTTGGTGTATAATGTAACGCCAGTAGCAGCAGGATGCCGGCGGCAACGGTACCGATGGCGGCATAGAGCCATGTGCTACGGTGCTTGGGATTCTCCTCCTTCTGTTCGATGCGCTGCATCAGGCGGTCGGTGAAGTCATCCGGCAGCGTCATCCTTTCGGCGGCCTCGTTCTTGTGTTGCAAGGCTTGGCGCAGTCCCTGGTCTTTATATTCTTCAGTTTCCATTTTTCACTTTTCATTTCATGGATTCTTCACTCTTCACTTTCCATCCTGTTCAAGGGTTTTGATGGTGATGGCAAGTCTTTTGCGTATCCATTGCAGCCGCGATCGGAGATAACTTTCCTCATGCTCTGTAATGCCGGCGATTTCCCGAATTGGGCGGTTGTCAAAGTAGTAGAGGTTGAGCAGCATCTGGTCGTCGGGCTTCAGCGTGTCGATGGCTCTTTCCATGTGCGCCACCTGGTCGGGGGAGGTGTTTCCCAACAGGGCATCGGTTTCTTCGTCGGCGATGGTCTCAAGTCTGTGTTGGTCGAACTCTACGATGGCAACTTGCCTGTGATGCTGTCGGTAGTGCTTCAGTGCCGTGTGGTAGGCTATGCGCATGAGCCATGTATGGAAACTGGCTTTCCGCGCATCATAGCGGGCAAGGCTTTGGAAGGCTTCATACAGTGTGTCCTGTGTGGCTTCCTCTGCTTCTTCTGGCGAAGGAATCAGGCGTGCCACCATTCGCAGCACCTGCCCGGCATATCGTCCTGCAAGGTGGCGGAACAGTCCTGTCTGTCCGTCGAGGATGCTGCGTATGAGCAGCGTCTCATCTTGTATGGTTGGGGATGTGTTGCCTGTTTTTGTTTCCATTCGCTTGATGTCTTCTACTTGTATATTACCACCTTTTGGGAAAATATATAATAGCAGTGCTAATTATTTAACGAAAGAGAACGGAAAAAGTTGTGTGGAGCAAGGGGCGGGGCCCGTAGTTCTGGTAAGAATACTAACACAAAGAATCGCCAAGCACTTGATTCAAGGCTTGGCGATTTTAGTTTTTGGGCTTTAGGCTATATCTTTGTTTGTTAATATCGGGAACTCTATTCCTGATTTTTCAGTAAAAACAGGAGTTTATCTCCGTAAATTCTCAATTTTGCTGCATTTGTTTTTGCCTGAAGTTCCCCGGCCGATTAAATTTTTTATGGCGACGAGTTCTGCGCGAAGCGCACTCCATTTTTAGTCGCCTATGGCGAGAAATCGAACAAATCTATCCAAATTTTTCAAATCTTTTTTCTATTAGGGATTTGTATGATTTGTGCTGATTTGTGAGATTTCTGCCCCGAAGGGGCACTCCCTTTGTTAGTCGCCTGCGGCGAGAAATCTAACAAATCTATCCAAATTTTTCAAATCTTTTTTCTATTAGGGATTTGATTCGGTAGATTACCTCCCTTCGGCCAGTGGGTCTTCGACAAATCTCATGTTCGTAATTCAACATAAGAAGGTGGATACTTCAGTCAATAATAAGAGACTGCAAAATAACAAAAGAACAGGTTAAAAAGAGAAAGCAAAACCTATATTGCACACCCCAAGGCATCCATAGCCTATTTCAGCAACAAATTTCAACGGGCCGGTTCCTACACTGATTCCAATGGGTGACACTTGATAAGCCATGCGCCATTTCTTCTCGTCGAAGTTTTCTTTACTGATGATAGAACCGTATGGCTGGTTTTCGTTGTCGTATTTCCATTCCTCTATGTCGTACCTGAGGTGATGACGCATCACACCCATCGAGACACGAGAGAACAGACGATAGGTTGGTGCCTCATACCATGTGTATCTTACCGAAGGAGCAAATGAGAAACTGCGACACTTGGAGAAGCCTTGGATGATGGTGCCAGGATGGTTTTGCTTGTTTTCTTCTGTGACGTAAAAATACTCATCTGTGTAGTTCTCAGAAGAATAACCCCATGCCATCATGGCACCAATGTCCCATTTCCTGTTGAGACGGAAGTGATATTCCATTTTTCCCACGATATACGAATCGCCGAAGATGTCTCCACATTGTCCATCTGTTTCCATATGCCTGGGTTGGATGATGTCATCAACAAAACGCTTTGTGGAACGGTCGGCTTGGTTGGAAGCCACACCCAACGTGATGTTGACCTCATGCCGTGGAAATCTCACAGGCAACTGCTGTCCCCTGAGTCTGGCCCTTGCCTCTGGCTCCATGGCAGAGACCATGACCGTTCCTCTTTTTCGAAGATGCGAATCGGCTGCCGACAAAGTGTCCACCGGCATGATGAAAAACTGGTCGTATTTGGGCTTGCTGACGGCATTCGTCATCAGGTCGACGAAGAACCCTGTGCCATAGAAAATCGCACTGGCCAAAGCCCAACTATTGAAAGTTTTCTCCAAAACGATGTCATCGAAAGAATGATGCTCCGAACTGACCTGGATGTGCTGCCCGTTGAGATGGCGACGCTTCACCTCTACAAGGGTGGGAAGTGTGACATCCTTATACTCTCCGGCACTGCTGTTGATGGTGACGGGTTCATCCACGTCGCCGTCGATGAAAATATCTGCCTTTGTGCCGGAAAACATCGTGGCGCACGAACTGAAGGACATGGCCACCAATAATCCGGAAAGTGATTTGGATATGATAGATGAAAGGGCTTTCATACGGCAATGCTTTTTGCTGGAATGACATTTACGTCTTATAAACGAAGGGGAGGTGTCATTCTTGCATGAACATTTGTTAAAAATAATTTTCGGCTTCGTCAAAACCCAAGCCACACGCTATCATATATAAATAAAACACAGAGATACAGAGGCACAGAGGAAAAAAACTCTGTATCTCTGTGCCTCTGTGTTGATATTGTTATTCGGGGCTTCATTTTGTGTGTTGTCCAATTCGTTACTCGGGTAAGCAAAAAAATCTGCGATTTTTTTTGCTTTCCGCTCGCTTAATCGTACCTTTGCCGCTTCGCGGCGAAATTACTCACGCTCGGGTAAGCAAAAAAATCTTGGATTTTTTTTGCTTTCCGCTCGCTTAATCGTAATTTTGACCTACGGTCGAAGGTACTCACGCTCGGGAAATTCCAAATAAAATTTGGATTTCCGCTCGCTTAATCGTACCTTTGCAAATAGTATGATTGATAGGCCGACGATAGACCGTATTATGGATGCCACCAACATCGTGGATGTGGTGTCGGAGTTTGTATCGCTGCGTAAGAGCGGTACAAGTTATAAGGGACTGTGCCCCTTTCACGACGACCGCACCCCCTCGTTCTCGGTGTCGCCCTCACGCGGGGTCTACAAATGCTTCTCGTGCGGGAAGGCGGGGAATGCCGTCAACTTCATCATGGAGCACGAGCAGATGACCTATCCCGACGCCTTGAAGTGGTTGGCGAGGAAATATGGCATCGAGGTGAAGGAGCGCGAACTCTCCGACGAGGAACGCGAACAGGAGAACGAGCGCGAGAGCATCTTTATCGTCAACGAGTGGGCTGCCACCTATTTCCAAGATGTGCTCTACGACGACCCCGACGGTCAGGCCATCGGCATGGCCTATTTCAGGTCGAGAGGGTTCCGCGACGACATCATACGTAAGTTCCGCCTCGGCTATGCCCCGGCGAAGCGCGACATGATGCTCGGTGTGGCAAGGAAGAAAGGCTATAAAGACACCTTCCTCGTGAAGAGCGGACTCTGCGGGCAGCGTGAGAACGGCACGCTGTACGAGCGCTTCTCGGGTCGTGTGATGTTCCCATGGATAGGAGTGAGCGGCAAGGTGACCGCCTTTGGCGGCAGACTCCTCGACTCGCGCACCAAGGGCGTGAACCAGAAATACGTCAACTCCCCCGACTCCTCGGTCTATCACAAAGACCATGAACTCTACGGCATCTATCAGGCGAAGAAAGCCATCTCGAAGGAAGACTGCGTGTATATGGTGGAAGGCTATACCGATGTCATCGCCATGCACCAGTGCGGCATAGAGAACGTGGTTGCCAACTCGGGCACCGCCCTCAGCACCTACCAGATTAAACTCCTGCGGCGGTTCACCCCCAACATCGTGCTGCTCTACGACGGCGACGAGGCCGGTATCCATGCCGCCATGCGAGGCACCGACATGCTCCTCGCCGAGGGGATGAACATCAAGGTGCTGCTGCTGCCCGACAACGACGACCCCGACAGTTTCGCCCGCAAGCACACCGCCACGGAGTTCAGGGAGTATATCACGACCCACCAGACCGACTTCATTGAGTTTAAGACCAATGTGCTCTTGCGCGGGGCCAACGGTCCCATAGAGCGGTCGAATGCCATCACGAGCATCGTGAAGAGCATCTCGGTGATCGACGACCAGATAGTGCGCGCCACCTATATCAAGGAATGTGCACAGCGCATCGGCATCGCCGAGCAGACCCTCATCAACGAGATGAACAAACTCATCCGTGGCGAGCGTGAGCAGAAGGCGCGTCAGGACGAGCGCGAGGCCAACCGGCTCCTTGCGCAGAACACCACGCCCCAGGTCAGCAATACGCCCCCTGCCACTGTCATCGGCACTTCGCGTCACGACCAGCAGACGGCGAAGTTGGAGCGTTACATCATTCAGTTGGTGGTGAAGCATGGCGCTGAAGTCATCCTCCACGATGTGGAGAACGACGATGGCACCACCAGCAACCTCACCGTGGCAGAATTCATCTACTACGACCTGCACGATGACGGGCTGCGGCTCAACGACCCCACCTGCAACGCCATCCTCGAGGAGGCGGTGTCGCATATCCAGGCGGGCAACACCCAATTGGCCGAGCACTTCATGCACCACCACGACCTGAAAGTGAGTTCGCTGGCTGCCGTCCTGGGCACCGAAGAATACCAACTTACCGACAGTCTGAAACTGAAGGAAGACGAGGAGTATCTGAAAAACCAGACCATCCGCCTGCTGCTGGAATACAGGATGGTCATCGTGAGGACACAACTCGATGAATACAAGAGACAACTGGCCGTGTCGACCGACGACGAGGAGAAGACACGTATCCTTGGCGACATCACCTCGCTCACGGCCATGCGTACCGAAATAGCAAAACGATTAGGCAACAGCATTATCATATGACCCAGACACAACTGCTGATTATCATACTGATTCTCGCCGTCATGCTCCTTGTCATCAGCGTGAGGGAGAGTGGATACAAATTCTGGCGCAAGAGAAAGACCGTCTCCGTGTCAGACAATATCCGTATGGAGCGGATGGTGAAACTCGCCGATGAAGCCCTGGGAAAACTCAACTGCGACGTGACATGGAGCGAGGAGGATACCGACAAAGTGGCGGCATACGATTATCAGAACGGCCATTTCCGGCTGCGGCTCACACCAGGCACGCTTTACGCCCACCTGGGATACTACTTCTGTTTCTCCACGTCGGTAGACAATATCCACACCGTGCGCACCATATGCAACCAGTGCAACCTCAATTCCGAGGTCGAGAAATTGGTGTATTCCGTTAACGAGAAGAAAAACGAGATCGATGTGCATGTGGTGTCGTCGGTGCTCCTGCATCCCGATGATGCCAAAGACGTGCTGGCCAATGCCATGGGAGGGGCGTTCAGTTGGCAGAATGCTTTCGGCAGGCGTTTCCGCGAAATGGATGAGGAACAGCAGAAGGAGAGAGACCTGGAAATCGGCAAGGCCAACTACAACCGCGAACTGTTCCTCCTGCGGCAGCAGGAACTGCGCGAACAGGGCGACGAGACGATGCGCATGGGACCCGACAGGGTGATGCACCTCGACATGCTGCTCGACAAGGTGATGGGCATCACCGGCATCGAGGCCCAATCACTCGTCGTACAGGGCAAGGAGCGGCAGGAGTTTGAAGGTCACGAAAGCATCATGGCCATCGACCTGAAAGAATTGCTCCTGCTCAGAGACTATGCCCATTTCGATACCACCGTGATGACACTCGACTTCGACGACCCAGGTTATCCGGGAAAGGTGCGCACGATGACCATCACCGTCACCCAGCAGGGCGACGACGGCATGGCCTCATACTACCGCTTCACCCTCTGTCTCGTGCCACTGCCACCGGCCCCCGAAACCCCGTTCCGCAAACACAACGAACTGCAGGCCAACTCAGTGCTCGTGGCATGCGACAGGGCGACGGAGCAACAACTCATCGACGAGAGCAACTATATGTGGAAGGAGGCGATGGAGAAGGTGAAGACCGACGGCATCGACAGCCTTACCGAAGAGCAGAAACTCATCTGCGAGTGCATCATCGGCAACGTGGCACAACAGATGTATATCGGCAAGAAGTTCTTCCTCGCAGGACGGTTCTACGAGGCACTGCCGAGGCTCGAGATGGTGTTTCACGACCTCAACGCACAGTTCGACACGCTCAAGAGCAGACAGCGCGACGCTTTCTTCGAGGTGTGCTACCTCATCGGGTTCATCTACGTGGAACTGAAACAGTATGACCGTGCCATGACCTACCTCGACATGGTGTCCAACCTCCACCGCATCACTTATACAGAAGAGATGATCAACTGCATGGTCAACTCCGGCGACTTCAGAAGCCTCAACTACATCGACCAAATCATCTCCAACCTGGAGTCGGGCGTTGACCCCAATGACGATGAGACGCTTCCCGAACCCCATATCATGAAGTTCCTCGCCTTCCTCAAGCGGCGCAAGGTCTTTGTGCTGGTAGAGAAAGGGGAGTATGAGAAAGCCAAAACCCTTCTCAACGGCATGCTCGACGACCCGGAAAATGCCGACTATGCCATCAACGAACTGGCGTATATACAGAAAAAGGAGAAAAATCCCCCACAACCATGATTTACCTGCATTGGATAGTCGTCCTGGTCTTTTGGCTTTATGTCCTGACCGTTGTCGTCACCGCCGTTGTCGTGGTGATGGAGAACAGGCCGCCGGTGAAGACGATGGCATGGCTTCTGGTGCTCCTCTTCCTGCCTGTGGCAGGCATTGTGCTCTTCATCTTCTTCGGGAAGGATACGAGAAAGGAAAAATATATCACACAGCAGAGTCTCGACCAACTCTCCAAACGGTCGATTATGGGCTTTGCCGAGCAGCACGACCTGGTGATACCGCCACAATACGAGAAACTGGTGAGCCAGTTCTCTACGCAAAACGTGGCGCTGCCCTTCCAAGGCAACGAGGTGGAAATCTTTACCTCGGGCTATGAAATGTTTCCTGCCATGCTCCGTGCCATCGCCAGCGCAAGGCACCACGTTCACCTCATCACCTTCATCTTCGACGACGACCCCCTCGGGCGCCTCGTCAGCGATGCCCTTATCGACAAGGCCAAGGAAGGCGTGGAGGTGAGGGTCATCTACGACGATGTGGGCAATTTCAGTGTGAAGAACGAGTTTTTTGAGCGTATGCGTGAGGCGGGTATCGACGTGCACGCCTTCATGCCGGTGAGGTTCCCCTCATTCACCTCGAAAATCAACTATCGCAACCACCGCAAGTTGTGTGTGGTCGACGGGAAGGTGGGACTGATAGGAGGGATGAACATCGCCTTGCGCTATGTGAAAGGCACCGACACGCCTTGGCGCGACACCCACCTGCTGATTAAAGGAAAAGCGGTGTATGGCATACAGACGGCTTTCCTGCTCGACTGGTATTTCGTCGACCGTTCGGTGGTGTCGGGAAAGGTGTATTTCCCTGAGCCGGAAAAGGTTTCGAAAAACGGATGCCTCACGCAGATTGTCACCAGCAACCCCACGTCGGAATGGCCCGAACTGACACAGGGCTTTGTGCGGATTCTGATGAATGCACAACGCTATGTGTATATCGAGACGCCCTATTTCATGCCTACCGAATCGGTGCTCTTCGCTCTCTGCACGTGTGCCATCTCTGGTGTCGACGTGAGGCTGGTGGTGCCTAAGCGGGGTGAGACGAAGTGGGTGGAATGGGCAAGCCGCTCGTTCTATGCCGAGGTGCTCAAGGCAGGGGTGAAGATTTTCCTCTACAAAGGGGGCTACAATCACTCCAAGGTGCTCGTCTGCGACGACACCGTGTGTTCGTGCGGGTCGGCAAATGTCGACTTCCGTAGTTTTGAGAACAATTTCGAGGCCAATGCCTTCATCTACGACACGGAAACAGTGAAAAGGATGAAGGAGGTGGTGATGGACGACCTGAAACAGTGCGAACTCCTCTCGCTTGCCCAATTCTCCAAGCGGCCTTTCCTCTCAAAACTCACGGAGTCGGTAGTAAGGCTCTTCTCACCGTTGATGTGAGTTAGGTTTATTCAATTTTCAATCTTAAAGATGCTGAAGTTCACGCTTCCGTATGCTCTTCGCTCCACAAACTGTGGCAGCGTGGAAAAGTCGTTCTGCTTGCCATGCTCGAGCACGAAGATGCCGCCGGGAGCCAGCAGGTTGCCGTCGAAGACGAGTTTGGGAAGGGTGGTGAGTTGCTCGAGAGCGTAGGGAGGGTCGGCAAAAATCAGGTCGAACTGGCGGTGGCAACTCTTCAGGAAACGGAACACGTCGCCGCGCACCAGTACGGCATTGGGGTCGCCGATACGCTCCACGCACTGGCGGATGAACGCATGGTGGGCACGGTCGAGTTCCACGCTCACCACCTCGGCACAGCCTCGCGACAACAGTTCGAGCGTGATGCTGCCGGTTCCCGAAAAGAGGTCGAGGGCGTGGACACCGTCGAGGTCTACGTAACTGTTGAGCACATTGAAGATATTCTCCTTGGCGAAGTCGGTGGTGGGACGTGCCTTGAACGTACGGGGCACGTCGAACCTGCGGCCTTTGTATTTTCCGGTAATGATACGCATTAATATTGAAAATTATCCGGACTTCGTCCGATTGAAGATTGAAAATTGACCGAAGTTGCTACTTAATAGAGAATACGAGGTCGAGGGGCATTGTGGGGTCTGACATGTCGGGCACGGTCACTTGTCCCACATACGTCGCCATTTGTTGTGTGAGCCATTGTTTGTTGGTCATGCTGCCCAGCACCACCACCTCATCGCGCGAGGCCTTCATGCCTTGTTGGGTGAAGGCATTGAGCACGTAGTAGAGCACGTCTTTCGCATGGGTGGCTTCGAAGGTGTTGCTGAACTTGAAATGGCTGCCATTGAAACTGAACAGGTCGGCCTGTCCGTCGTGCAGATAGACATACAGCCGTTTGCTGTTTTTCTCGTCCTTGCCGCGCTGTTTTCCTTCGTGGCGCCACACGGGGAGGCATACGGGTTGCCAGCGGCAGGTGGCGAAGGTGTCGGCAAGTACGGTATGGAGGTCTTTGTCGATGCCGAAGACCACCACGGCATGATGTCCGGCAATCGCTTGGTGTGCCACCACATCGCGGTCGTGCCCGGTGAACGTATATCTGTAGAGTGGGGCGGCATCCTCGGCGTCGAACTCATCGGAAGGCACCAGGAGGGTAGGGGAAAGGAGCAGGATGTCGGCCTGGTCGTGTGAGGCTGACAGTTGTGGATGCGATTTCAGCCATTCGCGCAGGTTGGCAGCCACGGAGATGCCGCCTTTCATCTCCGTCTCCTCATAGTCGGCCACTTGTTGGCCCTGGAGGGTGAGGAAGGCGATAGCCGTCCGCCCTATTCTTATCACGAGCCGCTGGTCGTTGTCGGATATGTGTGAAGTTTCTTGCATGGTGGTATGGTTCTAAAGTGGCCGTGCACTGATGCCATATTTCTCGGCAAACTGCTTTACGGATATGTATTCCATTCTATCGGCAAGTTTTTGGTTGAATTTGAGTCAAAGATACAAATTCTTGCCGATAGCGGCAAGTTTTTCTTTGTTTTTTCGTTTTTCGGATACGATTTGCCGATAGGTCGTGGGAACACTACTTGCTCAGCCTGTTGACATATTTCACCGGTTCGCCTTCTTGTTTGAGGGCGTCGGCAAACTGCTGGGGGGTAATGGTAACAGGGCCATGCATGAACTCCGGGACGTTGTAACTCTTCAGCAATTGACGGTGCCGGTCGGGATAGGCACAGGGCAGTTCGAAGGGCTTGCTGCCACGGCCGTTGCTGTCGATATGGGCGATGAACGGACGGGTGTAGTTGCTGTCGTAGCGGCGGCTGCTGAACACCACCCATTTGCCGTTGCTCGACCAGGAGTGATAACTCTCGGTGTCGGGAGAGTTGAGTTCGCCCATGATGCGTGCTTTGCCCGTCTGCAAGTCGAGCAACCATAGGTCGGCATCGTGGTGCCAGATATGGAAAACACCATATTGGGCAAGCGTGAACATCAGGAAGCGGCCATCGGGCGAGATGCGTGGCAGGGTGGCACTCTTGTCGATGGAATCGGCGGCAAACACCAGTTCGCGAGGTCCGAACTGCATGGTGGCAGGGTCGAAACTCTTTTTGTAGAGGTTGTATTTCGCCTCTTGCGTGCGCGTGGTGAACTCTGCTCCCTTGTCTATCGTGTCGCGGTATTCGAAATGGGCGCTGCAGTAGTAGAGCGTCTTGCCGTCGGGTGCCCAGAAGGGGAAGCATTCCATCTCCGTGGAGTCGTTCTCGATGTTGGTCACCTCGTTTTTCTCCACGTCGTAGGCGATGAGGTCGCTTTCAGAGTCGAACACCTCAATCTTGTTGGGATTGACGCTATGGAACACCTGGCCAGTCATGTTGGTGGAATAGACGATGAGTTTGAGCGAGGGATGCCATGCGGGATAGACACCTGCAGAGAGGATGGAGTCGTTGCGCATGTTGATTTTCTTGATGTCACCATCATAGGCGATGATCGTTCCGCCCATGCGCTGACGGGCGTGAAATTGCATCCGTTCGGGGTTGTATTGCTGGTAGTTGTGGCAGTTGATGCACTGTCCGTCGCCCCCGTCTGAGCAGAGCATGTTGTTGTATATCACGCTCTCATCATAGTTTTCCAGACACCGCTGGTTGATGGTCAGGTCCTCATAGGTGACATACGAAGGCGGAATCAGTCGATAACTGATATAGGGGTCGATGGAGTCGGGCGAGACATAGATGTTGAAAGGCTTGAAGCGCCTCCAACTGCCGTTCTGCTCCACATACACCTCTACCTTGATGGCATCGCCCTTGGCACGCTCGGTGAGCCGTTTCCAGTCATCGGCATCGGGCATAATCTCCCGTCCGCTGCAGATGACCTCTTCCTCGCCGGCCGAGAGCCTCGCCACCACATCGTCGGCATGACCGTCGATTTGGAAGGTCAGCGGCGCAATGTTGATGGGCACCGTGACGTTGGTATAGTCAGGATAGATGTTGGGGAGTTCGTCGGCCTCCCAGAAATTTTGGGGTATGTCGTTTCCACAAGCCACCAGCAGTGTTGCCATGGCGGTGAACAAAAGCAGTCTCTTCATGTTAATAGTAGGTGATGTCTTTTAAGAAAAAGTATTCGAAATAGTAGGTAGAGCCGAAAGTATCCAATATGGTTTTCTTGTTGAATGCGTTGGGGTTCTTCTTGAATTGCTCCATTTGTTTCATGAAAGCATTGAAACTCTCCTTCACACCCGGCGCAAGTTCCCACTCGTCGAGCCCCTCCTGTCCTTGCAGGTTGGCAAAGAGCCATGCCGCCTCCTGGAAGCAGCGGGGAATGTTGCCGTCGGTCTTCTGCTCCACATAATGCTTGAACCGAAGCCAGAAGAGGTCGGGATTTCTTGTCCACATCGAGGCGATGACAGCCTGTTCCTGGAATTTGAGGTCGTCGGCGTCCTGCTGTGCCAGTGTGGTCATCAGGAATCTCTCCACATAGCCCTCTACCGCGTTCAGTCCGTCGGTGTAGTGCATCATGTGGGTGATGAGTCCCGTCTCCTTGTCCTTGGCCAACTGCTGCTTGTCGTTGAGCAACTTCTCCATGTGGTCGGCCCAATCGCCATAATAGCAGGTATGGCGGAGGAGATCGAGGAATTTCCTTGCCGCCTGCGGCTCCTTGTTGAGGATGGAGCAACGTGCCATGTCTTTCAACTGTTCCACGTTCCAGCCATACTCCACACCTTCTTCCATGCACACCCGGTGGCACTCGTTGATGGCGCCATACTGATAGAGCATCATCCTGCCGGCGACATTGTACATATAGACAGGCAGCGATGTGTTGTATTTTCTGGAACCTTTCGGAAACTTGTACATCTCATCGCATTGGCGGTCTAAACGGCTCAGGGCCAGGTTGTGCATCATCACGATGGCCCTGGTAGGCTCGTCGTCTTGCTTGGTGCCTTCCTCGATGACACCTTCCCAGTCGGCCTGCTCGATGCAGCGTTGCATGCGCAGTTCATGGTGGAAGTTGGCATCCTTGTACCAGAAATGATAGACGCAGACCGCGATGACGGCAAGGATGGCGCAAGGCAGGATATAGGATGTGATGGGCAGAGCCTTGGGGGCTGTTTTCTTGCTTTTATGGGTGTTATGGGCTTTTGGGGCATTATGGGCATTATGGGCATTTTGCTCCTTGTGCTCCTTGTGCTCTTTGCGCTCTTGGCGGTAGGTGATGGCCATAATCAGGAAGCAGGCGGCCAGCGCATAGTATGGATAATAGAATTGGGGATAATGGTCGGAAACGGTGAAGGCAGGAATGGCTGTACGATAGATATCGGCAAGGTTGGTCTGGTTGTAGACGAAGCGATAGTAGAGCAGCGGGATGATGATGATGCCCAGCAGGGCTGTGGCACTCAGCAGGATGTGGGAACCACGCGAATGGGGAAGACGCCACTCCATCACTGCCATGAGGGCTGCGGCTGCCAGGGCATAGGCACCCATCAGCGGATAGCCCACGAGTGTCACCACGATGATGAAGGCCATGCGCACCCACATGTTCTTTGGCAGGCAGCGATATGCCCATAGCAAGGCGGTGGCTGCTGTCACGCCGATGGTGGCGACATAGAAGTAGCCGGGGAGTTTGATGACGTAGACCCAGTAGCCCAAGACCATGTTGGCTACCAATAGGAGGGCAACGGGAATCAATGTCAGCACCGTCCATTTGCCGGGGATGTTGAATGTGCGTTTCGTCAGCCACATCAGCAGCAGCCACCAGCAGCAGAGCAATATCACGCCTACCCAGGGATAGTAGAAATGCTGGGAGAAGAATGTTGCCAGATAGGAAAGCATGCCTCCGGGCACCGCCATCATCTGATGGAAGAACAACGACGTGTTGAGGAAAACATTGTGTTGCTGAACCTTCCATAGCAGGTCGGCGTCATAGAAAAGCAAGGCTGCCGCCACCACAATCAGGGAAGCCAGCCAGAGCGCAATGGGTTTTAGAAGTCTTTTCATCATCAGTAAGCCATGAGATGGTTTTCGGGGGGTAAAATTACACTTTTTTTTGCAAATACCGAGGGCCTGTCTCCGTTTTATGCGCTTTTTATATGTATTTGTTGTTCTTTCCCCCATGCTTGTGCCACTTGAGCCGCTGATTGCTTTTCGCATTTTGGCAAAAAAAGAAGGCATTTTTTGGATATGTCATGTCAATAAACTACTTTTGCATGTTGAATCATAATAATGATAAGCAAGTAATATGAAAAGAACCATTTTGATGATGATGCTCTCAGCCGTCGCCATGTGTGGATGGGCTGCCGGCAATGGGAACAAGACGCTGAAAGTGAAACTCGACATCGTTGACTTCGGTGATACCGCAGTGGTTTACCGTTCAGGCCACGAAGAAAAGACCTTCATAGGAAAGAATGGCAAGTTTGAGTTTGAACTCGAGGTGGATACCCTCGGTGAAGGACTTATTGTTCAGCCCAGGCTGTTGCGCGGCGACATGGAGTCGCCTCGTTTTTACTTTGTGCCACTCATGCCGGGCGAGGAAATGCGTCTCTGGGATACCGACGGAAAGCGCTATGACATAGATGGCACGGGATTCTATGCCGAATACCACCAAGTGGACCTCTTCAATGAGAATGCAGAGAAAGAGTCGAGCGGCTATGGAAGTCAATTCCGTGAGATGAGGGAGGGTGGCACTGTCAGCGAGGAGGAACTCACCAAGTTCTACAATGACATCTATGAGCCCAGTTTCGCTCGCTATCAGGAGGCACTGTTCGACTATATCAAGGCCCATCCCAAGCAGGAGGCTGCTGTGTGGTTGCTGAAAAGCATCAATGGTCTTGACAAGAAGAAGGAGGCTTACGCCTTGTTTGATGTCTCTGTTCGCGAGGGCCGCATGAAGTCACTCTACGACAGTTGGATAGCCGCTGCTGAGGAAAATGAAAGGGCTGAGGCTGAAGAAAAGGAGGCCCAGAAGAAGCAGGTAGCAGGAATCGAGGCACCGGTGTTTACGCTTAACGACATCAACGGCAAACCCCTCGCCCTCACCTCGCTGCGTGGCAAGTATGTCATCCTCGACTTCTGGGGGTCATGGTGCGTCTGGTGCATCAAGGGGTTCCCAAAGATGAAGGAGTACTACGCCAAGTATCCCGGCAAGTTTGAGATTCTAGGCGTCGACTGCAACGATTCCGAAGAGAAGTGGAAGGCTGCCGTGAAGCATCATGATTTGCCTTGGCTGCATGTGTACTGTCCAAGTGAGTCGACAGTTCTTGCTGATTATGGCGTCACAGGATTCCCAACCAAGATTATCATCGGTCCCGACGGCAAGATTGTAAGGACCATCGTAGGTGAGGATCCTTCGTTCTATACGCTGCTCGACGAGTTGTTCGGACAGTAATTCCGGGCTAAGCATTCGCTCAACTGAAAGGAGTAGGCCATTAGTTTTTGCCCTAGGAGACTGAAAAGGGAGTGCCCTCGGGGCAGAACCAACGGTCACTGTTCGCGAAGCGAGGGAAAGTAAATCTTGCAAATCATTTCAAATCACACAAATCAAAAAAGATAAATAGATTTGTAAAATTTGGATAGATTTTTGCTCAGTCATACTGCTGGAGGGAGACGGGAAGAATCCCGTCTCTACAGCATGGATGGACATTCTTTTGACACACTCTCTTGTTTGATAGTGCATTGTCATCCGCAGGACAGATGACAATGCACTTTTATTTTTTCCTTATGCTGTCGAAGTCGACCCTCACGAAATCGTCCTTCCCTTCCACAATGCGGCGGCGGGGCTTGAACTGGTCGCCGATGATATCGCGGTCGGGCTTGTAGTATGGTGTCTTCACCCCACCAAGGTGGAAGAGCATGTGGCAGATGTTGTCGGTGGTGAAGGGGCGGTTGACCGAGCGGGCAATTTGCTCTACCATTTGGGGATGAGTGTCGACGAACTTGTCGGAGCACCAAACGAAGAACGGCACCTCGTGCACATATTTCAGCCATGGGTCATCCATCTCGGTGTAATGGCGCCCCATGGTGTCGCGGTAGTCGTAGGTCTCCTCGCCATGGTCGGAGAGATACACCACCACGGCGTTCTTCTCGCGGAAGAGGTCGATGATACGTTTCAGCACATAGTCGTTGTAGAGCGTGGCGTTGTCGTAGTCGGCAATGAGTTGCCGCTTCCTGGGGGTGAGGTAGGGAGCCTGAAGGGGGACGCTGTCGGGGGTAAACCGCTCAAACTGCTCCACGTGAGGGAAACGGTCGGCGGTGATGAAGTGCTGTCCCATGAGGTGGAACATCACGAGGTTGTGCTTGCCCATCTGCAGGTTGCTCGTGGCAAAGGAATGCACGATGGAGTAGTCGCAGGCAAAACTGCGGTTGCTCGTGACGGTATACGACAGGCGCATGATGGTGTCGTTGTAGAGGAAGGAGTTGATGGCGAAGGTGTAGAGCGCGTTGGGACTCACCTTGCGCTGATTGTCCCAGAAATAGACGTTGTAGCCGGCCCTCTTGAAGACGGCGGGGAGATAGGGCGTATCCTGCCAGCGCTCGTCATCGGCCACACTGTTGCAGCAGAGCATGTTCTTCATCGCAGGACTGGTGATGCTAAAGGGAGTGACGGCATCGTGGAAGAGGAACAGGTGGCCTTGTTCCTGCTCTGCCTCGAGCAAGGGGTTGGTGCGCAGGCTGTAGCCATATAGGCTGGAGTGATACTTGTTGTGCGACTCGCCGATGATAAGCACCACGTTGAGCGAGTCGGTTTCAGTCACCGTGGCAAAGGTGTCGAGATGGTAGTTGGTGGAGATGGCCGTACGCATCTCCTTACCCATGAGCCGCATGCCGTAGATACTCTGAAACAGACTGCTGATGGGGTCGGAGGGACGCACCATGTCTTCTTCTTGCTGACCGAAATAGCGCTCGATGTCGCTGCTTTGGAGCAGTCGGACGAAGGTGCCGCAGGAGAACACGCCGAAGAGCAGCACCAAGCCAATGGCCAGTCCTGCCCATGCACTGCGATGCTCGCGCCAACGGGGGAGAAGCCATCGGCGGTATGCCCTCTCGGCAAAGCAGATGGCGGCTATCACCAGTGCGATGATGACAAGGTTGCCCAGACCACTCTTCGACAGCACGAAGAGCCGCAGAAATTCCGACGATTCGCTGCCGTTGGTCTCTGCCAGGAGCATGAGCACATTGGGGCGCAATATCATGTCGAAGGTGCGGAGGAGGAAGAGGTCGACAATGAAGAATGCCAATGTCACGATGTAGACCGTCACCTTCAGCCAGCGCTTGTCCGCCCAATGGATGAGGGCGGTAAGGAGGTAACCATAGAGGAATACGATGGCCAGTCGGCCCACCAGGTCGAATGTCGTGGTGTCGGGGTCGAGGATGGTCGTTTGGTCGAGGATGTTGAGCAAAGGCCGCATTCCCATCAGAAAGAAGAAGGTGAGGAAGAAAGGCAACTCGTGCAGGATGGGGGTTGTCAGGCTACGGAGAATATTGGTGATGCGATGAATCATGTTGTGGAATGATGAATGACGCGGCGAAGGTACTCATTTTTTTTCTTTTTCCGATGATTTGTTTTGACATTTCTGGGCTTTCCCTTATTTTTGCAAGGAAATAAGTTTACTCAAGTTTCTCAAGCATTCGTATTTGGTGATATTTAGTCGCCTACGGCGAGAAATCCTTCAAATCTATAAAAATCTAACAAATCTGTTTTTGAAAGATTTGAAAAGATTTGTAAGATTTACTTTCCCTCGCTTCGCGAACAGTGACCGTTGGTTCTGTCACGAAGTGACACTCATTATCACACATTTACTATATGCGTAAGTTGAATAAGTTGATGATGACAGATATTGAATTATCCGACAGGGTGAGGCACGCCCTGCAGTTGCAGCCCACGGCAGAACAGGAGCATGCCATCAGGGTGTTTGGAGCGTTCATGACCCATGCCGACAACCACACCGTGATGATTATGCGCGGGGCGGCAGGCACGGGAAAGACCTCCGTGGCAGGGGCTTTCGTCAGGTCGATGGTGGCTATGGGACAGAAAGTGATGCTGCTGGCACCCACGGGACGGGCGGCAAAGGTGTTCGCACTCAATAGTGGCCACGCCGCGTTTACCATCCACCGGAGGATATACAGGCAGCAGTCGTTTACCGGACAAATGACGGGATTCCTCCTGGGCGACAACCTGCACCGCGATACCCTCTTCATCATCGACGAGGCGTCGATGATTGCCAATGAGGGAGAGGGCGACGCACGATTTGGCAGTGGCCGGCTGCTCGACGACCTGGTGAGTTTTGTCTACTCCGGACAGAACTGCAGGATGCTCCTCATCGGCGACACCGCACAGTTGCCACCGGTGGGCGAGGAGGAGTCGCCTGCCCTCAATGCCGACTTCATGGCGGGCTACGGACTGCATGTGATGCATTGTCAACTCGACGAGGTGCTTCGCCAGGGACAGGAGTCGGGCATCCTCTACAACGCCACTGTGGTGAGGAGGATGATTGGGCGCGACGGGGAGACGCTGCTCCCGAAGGTGAGGTTCGAAGGGTTCGCCGACATCCACTTGATGCCAGGCGACGAACTGATAGAGTCGCTCGATGCCAGTTACAGCAGGGTAGGCTACGATGAGACCATCGTGCTCACCCGGTCGAACAAACGCGCCAACATCTACAACCAGGGCATCCGCAACAGCGTGCTTGGCAGAGAGGAGGAACTGTCGTCGGGCGATATGCTCATGGTGGTGAGAAACAACTATTACTGGACCGAACAGCAAAAGGTGGGGCTCGACTTCCTTGCCAATGGTGACAGGGCGAGGGTGAGGCGTGTGCGCAACTACCGCAACCTCTATGGGCTGCGCTTTGCCGATGTGGCCCTCACACTGCCCGACTACGACGACCGCGAACTCACCTGCACCGTTGTCCTCGACTCGCTGCGGTCTGACGCGCCATCGCTCACCAGGGAGCAGAGCGATGCCCTCTTTCAGGGAGTGAGCGACGACTATGCCGACATCCCCTTGAAGCACGACAGGATGATGAAGGTGCGCGACGATGCCTACTACAACGCCTTGCAGGTGAAGTATGCCTATGCCGTGACGTGCCACAAGGCGCAGGGCGGACAATGGGAGCATGTGTATGTGGACCAAGGCTACATGACCGACGATATGGTGACGCCCGACTATCTCCACTGGCTATACACCGCCTTCACCCGTGCCACCAGCCACCTCTTCCTCGTCAACTGGCCTAAGACGCAGGTGGAGGTTTAAGGTATAAGGTTTGAGATTTAAGATTTAAGATTTAAGGTTTATCATGCGCGCATGATGAACATCGGCGGTGCCTCGGTATATGTCTCTTGTTGTTGTGCAATTCGGATTTTTCCTTGCACAATGTTGTTGTATTCGTAGTTTTTGCTTATTTTTGCAAATACTTATACGATAAGACTTACAAATAACTATCATAAAAAGCAAGAACATGAAGAAAAAAATCCTTACTATGACCATGGCCGTCGTATTGCTGGCGGGTTGTGGCACTTTAGGCAACCAGGGCGGTATTCTCAGCGGCATCGACGGCACCAGTATCCTGGGCAACGTCTTGGGCAGCGTGCTCGGACTGAACAAGATATCGCAGGAGAGCCTTGTGGGCACCTGGAAATATTCCGGTCCGGGATGCGCCTTCACCAGCGACAACCTCCTGGCACAGGCCGGCGGCGAGGTGGCATCGCAGAAAATCAAGTCGACGCTGCTCAACTATTACAACAGTGCAGGCATCAGTTCGTCGAACACCTATTTCACCTTTGGCAAAGACAATACCTTCACGGCAAAGGTAGCAGGAAAGACCGTCAGCGGCAATTATGCCTATGACCCCAACACGGGGCAGATGACCATCAAGACGCTGCTCTTCACCATCAACGCGTATATCACCGCCTCGTCCTCGGGAATCAGTCTGCTCTTCGAGTCGCAGAAACTGCTCACTATCTTGCAGACCATTGGGGGCATGAGTGGCAATGCTACTTTGGCTACCATCGGTGAGTTGAGCAGAAACTACGACGGTGTGCGCCTGGGATTCGACCTGGCAAGATAAGCCGGTATATTACTTCAGATAATCATCCACGGGAAACAGGCTTTGGCGACGTTTCTCCGTGGATGGTTTTTGTGAAAGGACTTTGTAGTCTTTCAGTGCATGGGCTGATTCGTGCCCGATAATTTGGCATATCACACAATTATTGTTATTTTTGCACTGTATTCCACCATGAAGGACTATTTTCATGGCAGAAAAACAAACTAAATAAAGATAATAATGGTTCTTCTTAGTTTTGACACCGAAGAGTTTGACGTTCCACGCGAACATGGAGTGGATTTCTCTTTGCAGCAGGGTATGGAAGTCTCAGTGACGGGAACTCACAGGATTCTCGATGTGCTGAAAGAAAATGAGGTGAAAGCCACCTTCTTCTGCACGGGAAATTTCGTGAACAACGCCCCCGACACCATCCGCCGCATCATAGACGAGGGACACGAGTTGGCATGTCATGGCGTAGACCACTGGCAGCCGAAGGCTACCGATGTCATGGAATCGAAGACCATACTTGAGGCCGCCACAGGACTGCAGGCCATGGGATACCGGCAGCCAAGGATGTTTCCCGTCAGCGATGACGACATCGCAAAGGCAGGATACCTCTATAACTCGTCGCTCAACCCTGCTTTCATACCTGGCAGATACATGCATCTCACCGATCCGAGAACATGCTTCATGAAAGGCGACGTGGTGCAGATACCGGCATCGGTGACACCCCTCTTGCGGTTTCCGCTCTTCTGGCTCGCCTTGCACAACCTGCCTGAAAGCCTCTACCACCGTATGGTGAGAAGAGTGCTCAAGCACGATGGATACTTTGTCACCTACTTCCATCCGTGGGAGTTTTATGAACTCAAGGAACATCCCGAGATGAAGATGCCTTTCATCATCAAGAACCACAGCGGACTACAGATGGTGCAAAGGCTTGACAGACTGGTCAAGATGCTCAAGAAGCATGGCTATGAGTTTGGCACCTATACCCCCTTCGCTATCGAACAGAAGAAGCGGCTCTCGAAATGAAGACTGTGTTGTAGGTCATCACATCATTTAAAATTTTTACAGACATGATACAACTGGCCATCGTGGCACCCTGCTACAACGAGGAGGAAATACTGCAGGCATCGGCAGTGCAGCTCAACAGCCTTTTCGATAGTCTTATCGAAAAGGGCAAGATAACGCCCAACAGTTTCATACTCCTGGTCAACGACGGAAGCCGGGACAACACTTGGGAAATCATCAGGCAGTTGCACCATGCCAACAAACGTTTCAAGGGCCTTTGCCTCGCACATAATGTGGGGCACCAGCATGCCATCATGGCAGGGATGATGCAGGCCAAGGACATTTCGGATGCCGTCATCACCATAGATGCTGACTTGCAGGATGACATCAACTGTATCGAGCAGATGATTGATGCCTACGAAGAAGGCTATGACATCGTGTATGGGGTGAAGGTGTCGAGAAAGGCCGACCCCGTGATGAAGAGGTTGACAGCCGTGGCGTTCTACCAGTTGCAGAATAAGATGGGGGTGGAGAGCGTTTTCAATCACGCCGACTTCCGCTTCCTCAGCAAGAGGGTGCTGCAGGCCCTCTCACAATATGGGGAGCGAAACCTGTATCTCAGAGGACTGATACCGCTCGTAGGCTTCGACTCTACCACTGTCGACGACGTGATCACGGAGCGACAGGCGGGAAAGTCGAAATACACCCTCGGAAGGATGCTCAACCTGGCTGTCGACGGCATCACATCCTTCTCCGTAAAGCCCATCTATTACATCATGTACCTTGGGTTGGCTTTCATCTTTGTAAGCCTCCTCATCGGACTGTATGTGCTATACTCTCTCATCTGGGGCACGGCAGCGCCCGGATGGGCTTCCCTCATGCTCAGTATTTGGTTTGTGGGCGGCATCAGCATCTTCTGCTTTGGTGCCGTGGGCCTGTATATCGGAAAGACGTATGTAGAGGTGAAGCGCAGACCACTCTATACCGTCAAGGAATTCCTCGACTGACGGTTGCTCAACTGTTGGATGGGGTGTTCACCACTTGCTTGTCGAACTTCAGCAGAAGCATCGGCTGACCTGCCACGCGCTGTTCGCCGGAGTCATACATTTTGGTGAAACGATAACCCTCCTCCTCGAATTTCGGCAACCAACGTTCGGCATCTTCGGTACCTATCATGAGGAAGCCCGAAGATGGCTTGTCTTTATAGAAATTCGCCACACGGTCGTGAAGGTAGAAGTTCATCTCGAAATAATGCACGGGGTCGCCCTTGGCAAGCACGCCGTCCTCGATGAACTCATAGAGTTTGCCCTTGTCTTCGGGAACCAACTCCTCTACCTTGGCGGCAATGCCTTTCACCGACTTGGCATTGAGCGCCGCCGGTTTGTAGATGGCGTCGACATGCAGATAGATGGCCATGATTAGTGCCACGATACCCCAGAAATACATCTTCTTCTTCCACCAGCCCGCCAATACCACTACGCCAAGAGCCAGTATCAGCCATTGCCACCATGCACCGGCTTGTTGTAAAAGGAGAACCATGGTGTAGTTCTGAAAACCATGGCGGCCATGGAACCAGCCTTGGTCGATGGGTATCCATTTCAGCACCACGAAAGCCAGTGCCACGACAAGGCCTGCTATCGAGAGGAAACCGCAATAGCCTTTCCAGATACGTGGATGGTAATCATGCACCCAGAATAGCAGTTTGGCAACGAAATAGGCGATGAAGGGATAGATGGGCATCAGATATGCGCTGCGCTTGCTTTGGGGGATGCAGTAGAACACGAAGATGACCACGATAGACAACAGGGAGAACAGGTCGAGGGATGAGATATTGCGGAGGCTTGACACCGCACGCGAAAGGACGCTGCGCTTCTTTCCTTCTTCATCGGCATTGCCCTTTCCTATCTTTTTCCAATCGACACCAAACAATGCCAACAAGGCAAGGAGGGTCCAAGGCAGATAACCGGGCAGGAGGGTGATGAAGTTGTAATACCATGGTTCAACGCATGATTGATACGACATGGTGCTGGTCATCCTGCCTACGTTCTCTTCCATCACAAGGTCTATAAACTCCTGGCCGCCCTGTTGCCATGCGGCGTAATACCAGATGGCGGGCAAAATCAATGACAGCAGGCCGAAAGCCAGCATCGAGAAAAAGGCGCGGAAGAAGTTCACTCTTCTGCAAAGGAGGAAAACTCCGGTCACCAGACATGGCAGCAGCGCGCCGATGGGTCCTTTGGAGAGCGTGCCAAGGCTCATCAGGAGGATGGCCCACAGCGGTATGCCGTGCATGCCTCGCTCATACCATCGGTAGAACGCCATCAGTGCCCCGACGATGAAGAAGGTTAGGAGCATGTCTATGCGGCAGTTGAAGCCATGGCGGTGTAATTCCCATGTGGTGAACGACACCAATGCCGTAGCCAATGCCAGTTTTCTGTCAACCCGGCGTCCATAAAACAGGAATGTGGCTATGGTGAGCAGGATATAGGCAACGGCCGACGGGATGCGCGAGGTGAACTCGGTCACCTCGCCCCAAATGGCACTCACTATTGCCACGGTCCAATAGAAAAATGGGGGCTTGTAGGCCATCTCGCCCACACTGTTGCGAGGAAGAATCCAGTTGCCCGATTCTATCATCGTGTAACTCACGATGCTCTCGCGCGGCTCTCCCTTGGTGTTATAGTCGTAAATGCCCAGGAAGGGGACGACGGTGAGCAAGCAGATAATGAGCAGCAGCCACAACGTCTTATTGTTTCTCTTATCCATCTGATTGGTAGTCTTGTTATGAGATTGCAAAAATAAGCAAAAAAAACCAAACCCTATTGATTTTGTGCTATTTTCCCTGTTATCTTCACGATTTTAGCGTCGCCGTTGAAAGCGCAGATGTCGGCTGCGATTTTGTTGAGGTGATGAAATCGACTATAGTCGCTGTCGGCGGGCACCCCGTTCACTCAAAGAGCGGTCTGTATTGTCGCTGTACCAGGGCATAATACTCCTGGCGCTGCTTTCGTGACAGGCTGCGTACGAGCGATCCTTCATTGCTGTGGCGCAAGGCCTTCTCACGCAGCCATGGCGGCACCTCGGGCCTGTTCCAATCGACCGAGATCGGTCGATTGGTGGAATTGGTGAGGCTCTGCTGTTGCCAGCGACTGGTGCAGGAGGCCTTGAAGGCCTGTATGATATCGCCGAGGCTCCATTGCATGGGCTCCAATACCTCTATCACGCCGTGGAAATGGTCGGGCATGCAGACACAGGCATGCACCGCTACGTGGTTGCCATGTGCCATCTGTCTCTCGGGTGTCTGCAGCCACATTTTACGCACCATTTCGCCCACAGGCGACAGCAGCACCTCAGGATGACGCACATCATTGTTCAGACGTCCGAACAACGCCTCACGCCCACTCACCACCAAGGTCACGAGATAGATGCCACGGCCATAATAGTCGTGACCGGGATTGCGTGGACGATAGGATGCGACATTCATGGTGTGTGGATATGGCGATATATTATACCATTACGGGGAAACGGCGTTAATGACCGTTTCCCCGTGAATGGTTTTTATAGTCTCAATCTTTTATTTCCACTCGATGATGTTGAGGAATTTCTTCCACTGCTTGTCGAGGTTGTAGTTGGTGGTGGCACCTTTCTTCACGTGCACGATGGCTTCTTTCATCGTGGCTTTGGCGAAGGAGCCGCCGCTGATCTTGATGGGTATCGAACTATTGATGTAGATGTCGGTGATATTGTTGCAGCCATCGAAAGCATCGTTGCCGATTTCCTTCAGCGACACGGGCAAGGTGAGTTGGGTGAGGCTGGCGCAGTTCTCAAAGGCACCGCTGTTGATTTTCTTCAGCGCGTTGGAGAAAGTCACCTCCTCGAGGCTGGAGCAGTTCTTGAAAGCATCGGTGGGAACCTCTGTCAGGCCATTGGGAATCTTCACCCTCTTCAGCGTGGCGCATCCTTCGAAGGCACTGCTGCCCATCGATGTGATGGAGTTGGTGAGGTTGAGGCTGTCGAGCACAGCACAGCCGAAGAAGGCATCGTGCTCAATCTTGCGGACGGCGTTGGAGATTTCCACCATCGTCAGTTCGGTGCAGTTCTTGAACATATTGGCGGAGATGGTGCTCACGCCAGCAGGGAAGCGAAATTCCTTCAGGCTGGAGCAGCCGCTGAAAGCACCGGTGCCGATGTTGCTCACACCCGTAGGGATGTCGATGTATTCCAGGCTGGTGCAAGCCTCGAAAGCACTGCTGCCAATCTTCTTGATGCCAGAGGGAAGAGTGACGTTGCGCAGTTCGGCACAGCCCATGAAGGCCTCGCCGGGAATCTCGGTCACCCCACTGGGCACCTCGAAGTCGACAAGCGACTTGCAGCCCTTGAAGACGTCGTCGCCCAATTTCTTCACGCTGCCCGAGAAGTTGACGGTGGTGAGGCTGGCGCAGTTTTCGAACATATCGGCAGCCAGTTCCTGGATACGGGAAGGAATGGTGATTTCGGTGAGGCTCGAACAGCCCAAGAAGGCAGAGGAGCCAATCTTCGTGATGCAGTCGGGGATAACGATGGAAGTGACACCCGGACATTCCTTGAAGGCGCCAGAGGCAATCTCCTCGATATAGAAGGTGACGCTGTCGACCGTGATTTTCTCGGGTATGACGATGTCGCCCACATAGGGCTGCTCGCCACGAACGATTACTGCCGACTGCTTCTTTGCGTTGAGGGTATAGGTGATGTCGTCGACCACCGTCTTGTCTTTCTTGAACTTGATGTCGATGGCACTGGCAGAGAGACTCATGGCCAGGGCTGCAATGAAGATTGATAGTCTTGCTATTGTTTTCATATGATTGTGATTAATGGTTTTGTTCTTAATTCTGGGTGCCCATTGCCACCACCTTGTCGATGGCAGCAGAGAGACCGTCGGTGTCTTTACCGCCGGCAGAGGCGAAGTGGGGCTGACCGCCACCGCCACCCTTGATGAGTTTCGCTGCCTCGCGCACCATCTGTCCGGCATGCAGGCCATGGTCTTTCACCAAGTCTTCGCTCACCATCACGTTGATCATGGGCTTGCCCTCATGGATGGAGCCGATGGCGCACAGCAGACTGCCTTCAATCGACGAGCGCACCTTGAACACCAGGTCTTTGGCGCCTGCGGGGTCGATGGGCAACACTGCGCTCACCACTTGGATGCCATTGATGGTCTTGACATTCTTCAACAACTGTTCCTTAGCCCTCTCCACACCACGGGCCTTGAACTCTTCAAGTTGCTTTCTCATGGCGTCGTGCTCGCTCATGTATTTCACGATGACGCCGTTGAGGTCCTTGGCGTTGTTGAAGAGTTCGCGAATCGATTTCATCGTGTCTTCCAGCATGTAGAGCAGATCCTCGCAGGCCTTGCCCGTCTTTGCCTCGATGCGGCGGATGCCGGCGGCAACGCTGCTCTCGCTCACAATCTTGAAGAACCCGATGCGGCCGGTGGAACTGGCATGCACACCACCGCAGAACTCACAACTCGGACCGAAACGCACCACGCGCACCTTGTCGCCGTATTTCTCGCCGAAGAGGGCGATGGCACCCATTTGCTTGGCCTCGTCCATAGGGATGGCACGGTGCTCGTCGAGCGGCAGGTCCTGGCGTATCATCTCATTGACGATACGCTCTACCTGGCGCAACTCCTCGTCGGTGACTTTCTGGAAGTGGGAGAAGTCGAAACGCAGGGTGTCGTCGCTCACATACGAGCCTTTCTGCTCCACATGGTCGCCCAGCACCTGTTTCAGGGCATAGTCGAGCAGGTGGGTGGCGGTGTGGTTGGCGGCACTGGCATTGCGGAGGTCGGTGTCGACGCAGGCCATGAATTCTGCCTCCACGTTCTTGGGCAGCGCCTTCACGATGTGCACGCTCTGGTTGTTCTCGCGCTTGGTGTCGATGACGTCGATGGTCTCGTCCTCGCTCACCAGCACGCCGCGGTCGCCTACTTGTCCACCCATCTCACCATAGAAGGGGGTGTAGTCGAGCACCAGTTCGTAGAAGGAGTTCTTCTTCTGCGTCACCATGCGGTAGCGCAAGATATGACAACTGTATTCGGTGAAGTCGTAGCCCACAAACTGCTGCTCGCCCTCGCGCAGTTCCACCCAGTCGGAATTTTCGACTGCAGCGGCATTGCGGGCACGGGCCTTCTGTTTCTCCATCTCCTCGGCAAACTGCTTCTCGTCGACGGTGTAGCCATGCTCACGGCAGATGAGTTGGGTGAGGTCGAGCGGGAAGCCGTAGGTGTCGAACAGACGGAAGGCCTGCACGCCGTCGAGCACGGTCTGGCCGTGGGCCATCAGTTCGTCCATGGCGCCATTGAGCAGGTTGATGCCTTTGTCGAGGGTGCGCAGGAACGACTCCTCCTCTTCTTTCATCACGCGGCTGATGAGGTTCTGCTGGGCGGGCAACTCAGGATACGAGGGACCCATCTCTGCCACCAAGGTGGGGATGAGGCGGTAGATGAACGACTCCTTCTGTCCGAGGAAGGTGTAGCCGTAGCGCACGGCACGGCGGAGGATACGGCGTATCACATAGCCGGCCTTCGCGTTGCTGGGCAACTGGCCGTCGGCGATGCTGAATGCCACGGCACGCAGGTGGTCGGCCACCACGCGCATGGCCACGTCGGTCTCTTCCTTCTCGCCATATTTCATGCCCGTGATGCGCTCAATCTCGCGGATGATAGGCTGGAAGATGTCGGTATCGTAGTTGGAGTGCTTGCCCTGGAGGGCGCGCACCAGGCGTTCAAAGCCCATGCCGGTGTCGATGACGTTCATCGACAACTTCTCCAGCGAGCCGTCGGCCTTGCGGTTGAACTGCATGAACACGAGGTTCCAGATTTCTATCACCTGTGGGTTGTCCTTGTTCACCAGATCACGGCCGGGAACCTTCTGCTTCTCTTCCTCGGTGCGTGAGTCGAGATGGATTTCGGAGCAAGGACCGCAAGGTCCGGTGTCGCCCATCTCCCAGAAGTTGTCGTGCTTGTTGCCGTTGATGATATGGTCGGCGGGAACGTGCTTGAGCCAGATGTTTGCTGCCTCGTCGTCGCGCTCCAGACCTTCTTCGGCAGAACCCTCAAACACGGTGACGTAGAGGTCTTTGGGGTCGAGGTGCAACACGTCAACAAGATATTCCCAGGCCCAGTCGATGGCGCCTTCTTTGAAATAGTCGCCGAAACTCCAGTTGCCAAGCATCTCGAACATGGTGTGGTGGTAGGTGTCGTGGCCCACCTCCTCCAAATCGTTGTGCTTGCCGCTCACGCGGAGGCATTTCTGGGTGTCGGCACGCCGGCGTGGCTCAGGGTCACGGGTGCCCAGTATGATATCTTTCCATTGGTTCATGCCGGCATTGGTGAACATCAGGGTAGGGTCGTCTTTTACTACCATTGGTGCCGAGGGCACAATGGCGTGGCCTTTCGACTCGAAGAATTTCTTGAATGAGTCGCGGATTTCATTGGCTGTCATCATCTTGCTTCTATTTATTTTGCTGTTCTGAAAGTGTTGGGGTGATGATAATAATTGGTGCAAAATTACTGCTTTTTTTCAAGAAAAGACAAGATTAATTATAAAATGTAGGAAAGAGAAGATGAAAATCCTCGATTTTAATTTTGTTTTGTTTCCCTTTTTCCTTATTTTTGCATTCCCAAATAAGATTGTAACTATTCGACTAATCAGTTGCATGAGGCCGTCATCGGTAAGGCCAACACAAGGTGAGTAGGGAACAAAGGCATTGAAAATGGAGAAACCAAAGACACAAAAAGTATATTATTCCATCAAGGAAGTGGCGGCGATGTACGACGTCAAGGAGAGTCTGTTGCGCTATTGGGAAGGGGTGTTCCCCCACCTCAAGCCACAGACCACGAGCAACAACGTGAGGCAGTATACCCAGAAAGACATCGACCAGATAGGTCTCATCTATAACTTGGTGAAGGTGAGAGGGTTTAAGTTGGCTGCAGCACGGAAGATGCTCAACGAGAACCGCAGTGGCGTAGACAAGAGCGCCAAGGTGATGGAAAGCCTCATCGGCATACGCGAGGAGTTGTTGCAGTTGAAGAAACAACTCGATGGCCTTTCGTGATGCCGGGCTCCGCCCCCTATGCCGCTATCCGTACTTCTTGAAAAACATCTTCACCCCGAATCTTTACATGAAAAAACAGGTGTAAACAAACTATACGAAATGAAATACTATAGACTCTTTGTGCTGGCAGTGCTCTGCGTATGGGCAGGCATGGCAACAGCAGGCAATTCCAATAAGGTAGTGGGCGGCGACATCTCCATGCTCACCAAGTATTTTGAGGCTGGCAGCATCTATTATGATGCCAATGGCAACAGGTTGGCTACGGCGCAACAACTGTTGGCGTATTTCAAGGACAATGGGCTCAACGCCATGCGCGTGAGGCTGTTTGTAGACCCCTCTCAGGCTTCGGCTGCCGACGTTGCCAGCGGCGTGTGCCAGAACCTCGACTATGTGAAGGCACTGGGAAAGCAAATCAAGGATGCGGGACTCCGTTTCCTGCTCGACTTCCACTATTCCGATACCTGGACCGACCCCGGGCAGCACTCCACACCGGCATCGTGGAACAGCAACGACCCCGCCACACTCGCCGACATGCTCTACACCTACACCAAGGACGTGCTTGAGGCTCTGGTGGCCTATGGGGCAACCCCCGACGACATACAACTCGGCAACGAGGTGACTGTGGGGATGTTGTGGCCCACAGGAAAGTGCTATGCCAATGGGAATGGGGTGACCACGGGGTCGATAACGGGGTCGATGGACAATTTCGCCCTCTACCTGGCGAAGGGTGCCAAGGCCTGCCGCGAGGTGTGCCCCAACGCCAAACTGATTATCCATACCGAATTGAGCAGCAACGGATGGGGAGCCAAGACCCTCTATACGACGCTCGACAACTATCCCGATGTGGACTACGATATCATCGGTCTGAGTTACTATCCCTATTTCCACGGCAATCTCAATGCCCTTGAGAGCGTCATCAACTCCCTGGAGGCATCGCATCCCGACAAGCCGATACAGATAGTGGAGGCTGGCTATTACTACAAGTGGCAGACCCAGTCGGCATCGTATGACTACTCTTCCACCTATCCCATCTCTGAGGAAGGGCAGAAGGCATTCACCGACGACCTCATCAGCATGCTCAACAACCATACCCATGTGAACGGGCTCTACTGGTGGTGGATGGAAGCCAATGAGTATGGCAAGCCCAATAATGTGACCACCAACTGGTATTGCGCCAGTTTGTGGAACAATGAGACGGGCTATCCCACTCCGGCATTCTTCTCGTTGAAGGCCTTCGCGGAAAATGACCTAGGCATCTATGGAATGCCGGTGCCATCGATGCCGACGGACAGCCGTTATGACCTCATGGGGCGCAAGGCATCGGATGGTGCCAGGGGCATCATCATTGTGGATGGCAAGAAAAAAGTGGTGAAATAGCAGAACGGCAGAGATGGTCAGGGAGCCCAGTCGTCCTCTACCTTGAACACTTGTTGCAAGGTGATGGCAGCCGCCTCTTTCTTGCTCAGTTGACGGCTCCATGGCGCGCGGCCGTTGGTGGCAGCACCCTCACCGCTGTTGTTGTATTCCAGGTAGCGGGCGGTCTGCTCATTGGCCTCATTGCCCCAGTTGTGCCATCCTGCAGGGCAGATATGCTTGCCCAACTCACAGTTCATGAACACAGTATAGGCATAGGGTCGCCACGGACGGCCCAAGTACACTTTGTCGACACCCTCGTCGGCAATCAGCCGGCAGTGGTTGAACACATAGCCGTAGGCAATATCGCGGGGTGTGGAGGCTGCCGTGACGTATGAGTTGGCCTTGCTCTTGATGACACAGCCTTCAAACCAGGCGGTGGAAGGTCCGAAGATGAAGTCGGTGGTGCCCTCTATGTAGCAGTTGAGGAAATAGAGGCGCGTGCCGGCTTTCCCCGTATAGACAGTGTCTTGGTGTCCCAGGAAGCGGCAGCCGATGAAACGCAGGCGGTCGCCTTCGGTGTGCAGGGCGACGGCTTGTCCCAGACGGGCGGAGTTGTTCTCTATGGTGATGTTTTTCAGCGTGATGTCGTTGCCCTCTATCTTCAGGGTATAGGTGCGGAAGGTGCCCATGCCCTTCTCTGTGCCTTCGAGGCGGATGTTGGCATGGTCGTCGTAGGTGATGATGGTGTTGTCGACGTCCTCGCCCACGATTTCGATGTTGTCGAGCCATGAGGGGATGATGAGTTTCTCCTTGTAGATGCCCCGTTTCACGAAGATGACCTTGTGGTAGTCCATGAAGGCGCGGCACACCTCGATGGCGTCGTCGATGTTGCGGAATTCGGCGGTGCCGTCGCGTGCCACGAAGAGCGTGTCGGGATTGTCGTATTTGCCGGCAGCCATGGCAGGGAAGGAGAGTGTCATGGCGAGGAGGAATAGAAGGGTGCGCATAGGGTAAGGTTTATTGTATTTGCTTGATTTCCTCAAGTCCTTCGATGGCTTTCAGACTGTCCATGATGATTTTTACGTCCTTGCGCTCGTAGACCTTGAGTTGTATGGTACCGTCGAAGATGCCGTCGGTAGTGGTGATGACCAACTTCTGCATGTTCAGGTTGAGTTGGCTGGAGATGACATGGGTGAGTTCGTTGAGCAGGCCGATGCGGTCGATGCCGGTAATCTGGATGGTGGCATCGAAGAGGATGCGGCGGTGCATGTCCCATTTCGCGTCGATGATATGGTTGCCGAAACTGCTCTTGAGTTTGGTGGCCACGTCGCACGACCGCTTGTGTATCTCGATGTGGTTGCGGTTGTCGATATAGCCGAGGATGTCGTCGCCGGGGATGGGACGGCAGCAGGGTGGGAAGATGAGGCGGTTGATGTTGGTGTCCTTGATGATGAAGGGCTTCTTGCGGTTGAAGTCCTTGTCGACAAGGAAAAGGTCGGTGGTCTCGTCGTCGGTGTTGTTGGAAACCTTGGGTTTCTTGTCGTTGCCGAGGAAGGGCACGAGTTTGCGCCATCCCGATTTCTTTCCCGTACTGTTGTCGAGGATTTCGTCGATGTCTTTGTCGCCAAGGATGATATTCTTGTTGCCCAGCGCTTGGAAGAACTTCTCCGGTTTCTTGATGTCGTGCAGGGCGCACAGACGGTCGATGACCGATGTGGTCATCTCCATGTCGTGGGCAGCGAGAAACTCGCGGAGGGTATTTTCTCCGCTCTTCTGTATCTCACGCTCGTTGCGCCGCAGGATGGCAAGGATTTTGGTCTTTGCCTTGGCTGTGGTGGCGAAGTGCACCCAGGTGGGACTCACGTGCTGTGATTTCGAGGTGAGTATTTCCACCTGGTCGCCACTCTGCAGGCGGTGGCTCAGGGGCACGAGTTTGTGGTTCACCTTGGCGCCAATGCAATGGCTGCCCAGGAAGGTGTGTATCTGGAATGCGAAGTCGAGGGCAGTGCTCCCTGCCGGCATGGTGCGTATCTCGCCCTTGGGGGTGAAGACAAAGATTTCGGAGGCGAAGAGATTGAGTTTGATAGTGTCGAGGAAGTCCATCGCATCGGGCTGTGGGTCGTCGAGGATTTCCTTGATGGTGTGGAGCCAGTCGTTGAGTTCGCCGTCCTCACCGGTCTCGCTCACGGCGGTCACGCGCCCGTCGGCCCCTTGCTTGTATTTCCAATGGGCAGCAAAGCCCTGTTCGGCAATGTCGTCCATCCGCTCCGACCGTATCTGCACTTCCACCCATTGTCCTTGTTTCGACATCAGTGTGACGTGTAGGGCCTGGTAGCCATTGGCCTTGGGGTGGTTGGCCCAGTCGCGCAGCCGTTCGGGGTGCGATTTGTAGATTTTGTTGATGGCGACGTAGATTCTGAAGCAGTCGTTGATTTCGTGCTCCTTGCTCTCGGGCTTGAAGATGATGCGCACGGCAAGGATGTCGTAAATCTCGTCGAAAGTGACATGCTTGTTCTGCATCTTCGTCCAGATGGAGTAGGGGGTTTTCACCCTTGCGTGAATCACGTATTTCATGCCCATCTGGTCGAGTGCCTCACGGATGGGAGCGGTGAATTCCTCGAAGAGCAGGTTACGCATCTTCTCGGTAGAGGCGAGTTTGGTCTTGATGCTGTCGTATTCCTCGGGATGCTCGTATTTGAAACTCAGGTCTTCGAGTTCGTTCTTGATTTTGTTGAGACCGAGGCGGTTGGCGAGGGGGGCATATATATATAATGTCTCCCCGGCTATCTTGTATTGTTTGTTGGCAGGCTGACTGCTCAGCGTGCGCATGTTGTGCAGGCGGTCGCAGATCTTGATGAGGATGACGCGGATGTCGTCGCTCATCGTGAGCAGGAGTTTCTTGAAGTTGGCGGCCTGGGCAGAGGCTTTGTCGCCGAAGATGCCACCCGATATTTTGGTGAGGCCATCAACAATCTGCGCAATCTTGGAGCCGAAGATGGTCTCGATGTCTTCTACAGTGTAGTCGGTGTCTTCCACCACGTCGTGGAGGAGTGCCGAACAGATGCTGGTAGACCCCAGTCCCATCTCCTTGGAGGCTATCGTGGCCACGGCGATGGGGTGCATGATATAGGGCTCGCCCGACAGGCGCCGCACGCCCTTGTGGGCTTGGCGGGCGAAGTTGAAGGCCTTGTTGATGATGTCGACCTTCTTGCGGTGGGGCGACGACACGTAGCAGGCAATCAACTCTTCGTAGGCTTTGTCTACAAGTTGGTTGTCGGCGGTTTCGCGGTCAATGTCTTTGCCTATATGCTCCTGGTCGTTCATGGATGGATGTGTTGGGGGTGTTGGTGTGGTCAGCCACGGCGCCCGCTGCGGCGTTTCCCGGAGGAGTAGTTGCTCGAGGCGGTGGTGCGCTGACTGAATGAGGAGCCACGGGAACTACGCCCGTAGCGTGATGATGAAGAGCCGGCAGATGCCGTTGCGGCGGAACTGGAACTGCTGCGTCGACTGCTCCTTGAGGCCGACGACCGGCTGTCGGACGACCGTCGTGAGGTGCTCTCCCGCGACGAGCCTTTCTCCTCTACGGCAGCATAGGCATGCTTTCCACCCACGTGGGAGGCGTCATAGGAGAAGATGGTGTCTTGCAACTCCAGGAATTTGTTCATCGAGGGGATGGTCATGCGGATGGTCGACGGTTCGGTGCTGCCGTTCACCAGGTCGCGGCGGTATTGTGGGTTGAGTTCGCGGAGCAAGTCGATGTTGATGTCGCAGAACTTCGAGATAGTGGACAGAGAGATGTTGCGGTCGACGATGACGGTGTCGGTGCGCTCGGGAAGGTTGGTGAGCATCGGACAGATGTTGTGCTCACAGTAGTAGGTCATGACGTAGTTGGCGGCAATGAAAGCGGGCACATAGCCGCGGGTCTCGGCGGGAAGATAGGGGTATATCTTCCAGAAGTCGCGCTGGCCGCCACTGCGACGGATGGCTTTGTTGACGTTGGCCGGCCCGCAGTTGTAGGCAGCGATGGCCAATGTCCAGTCGCCGAAGATGCGGAAGAGGTCGCGTAGCAGGTGTGCTGCGGCATACGAGGCGCGGATGGGGTCGCGGCGGTCGTCGACGAGAGAGTTGACGCGAAGACCATATTGCTTGCCTGTGGCGAGCATGAACTGCCACAGTCCGGTGGCACCTACGCGAGATACGGCTTTGGGGTTGAGTGCCGACTCGATGACCGGCAGGTATTTCAGTTCGAGGGGCACGTTGTAGGCTTCGAGTGCTTCCTCGAAAATAGGCATGTAGAAGTTGGAGGTGCCGAGCATCACGCTCACCGACCTGCGCAGACGGGTGCAGTAGCGGTCGATGAACTGCCTGACGATGGTGTTGTAGGGCATGTCGATGGCGGTGGGCATGCGGCTCAGTCTCTCGGCATATACCTCGTCTGCATAATAGGGGTTCTCACCTGTCGACTCGCAGGCCTCGTCGGTGATGAGGTAGGTCTTGGAATGGTAGAGCGCGAGCATGCTGTCGAGTTCCGACATCATCATCGACTCGGGCAGTTCCATGACGTCCTGATGGCCGTTTTCGTCAGTGAACAGGATTTCGTAGTCTTCACTGATTTGGGCAGAAAGGTGAGTAGTGCAACATAATAACAATAGGATGAGTGTCTCAATCTTCTTCATTTTCTTGCTTTTGCTTCTTGTCGTTTATGTTTTAAAAGTTCAGGCTGCAGTGCAGTCCGATGGCACTCGACTTGATGGGGTTGCGGTCGGTGCGGTTGTTGATGACTGTCGGTGAAACCTTCAGGCTCAGGTCCTTGCTGATGTCGAAGTCCGACAGGGAGGCATCGACATACGCGTCGATGACAGAGAGGGCATACACGCCGATGAGGATGAAGAAACTCAGGTCGCGGTAGCGACGGTAGTAGTCCTTGCGTTTCTTGAACAGCGACTTGTAACGGGTCTCGTTGTTCTCGTTGTTGGGGTCGATGCGGTTGCCGAGGTGCAGGAACTGGTTGTAACTCTGTGTGGCGGGGTTGTTGTCGGAGATGTCGAGGAACGCCCTGGAATAGTCGTTGTACATCATGTTGTTCCAACGCATGGCATAGATGCATCCCACAAACCCACCGTAGATGATGGGGAGTTTCCAGTATTTGCGGTTGTAAATCTGTCCGGCACCGGGCAGGACGATGGCAAGCCACATGGCCCGTTTGGGGTCGGGTCGCCAGGTGCTCCAGTCGCGCCGTGGCTTCGCCAGAGTGTCGGCCGCGATGAAACGGCCCAGTTGCAGTGTGTCGTCAAATACCAGTTCCGTCTCCGTCAGTTCAACGGGCGTGATGCTGTCGGCGACGGTCACCTCTTGCGCCATGCCGAAGGTGGCGGCGAAAGAGAGCACCCATGTGGCGACAAGGCGGATGGCAGACGATATCGGTGTTCTCACGGTCATATCAGTTTCGTTTCAACCGGTCGAACACGCTCATGATATGCTCCAGTTCCTCTTCGTTGGCAAAGGGGATGCTGATTTTCCCTTTTCCCGAAGGTGAGATATTGAGCGATATTTTCTTGCCGAAGAATCCTGTCAACTGCTCGCGCAGGATGGTGAATTCCTCGGGCAGACGGGCTCCCGACGGCATCTTCTTGCCGCCAAGGTCCACGTTCTCGCCATTTTTCAGTTTCTTCACGATTTCCTCTACCTGGCGAACCGACGAGCCGTTTTTCTGTATCAACTCAAATACGGAGAGTTGCTGCGACGGGCTGTCAAGGGAGAGAAGGGCACGGGCATGTCCCATGTCGATGGCACGTTTCTGGAGCGCCATCTGCACCTGGGCGGGCAACTTCAGCAGACGCAGGTAGTTGGCCACTGCCACGCGGCTCTTTCCCACGCGCTCAGCCACTTTCTCCTGCGTCATCCCCTCGTTCTCGAGCAGATGGGCGTAGGCCAGGGCTATCTCAATGGCATTGAGGTCTTCGCGCTGGATGTTTTCCACCAGCGCCATCTCCATCACGCTCTCATCGCCGATGGTGCGGATATAGGCAGGGATGGTGCTCAGTCCAGCCATCTGCGAGGCACGCCAACGGCGCTCTCCCGCCACAATCTGGTATCTGTTGTCGCTGGTCTGACGGAGAGTGATGGGTTGCACGATGCCTATCTCGCGGATGCTGTTGGCCAACTCCTGCAGGCTGTCGGGATCGAATTCGCGACGGGGCTGATTGGGGTTGGCTTCTATCTGGTCGAGGGCTATCTCGCTGATGGTGGAACTGCCCTGTGGGTGTACCTCGTCGGTGGAGATAAGGGCATCCAGGCCTCGGCCCAGTGCATTGAATTTCTTTTTTGGTGCCATAGAATATGTGTGTCGTGCGCGGTGGTGCTCCCACCGTGACTTTAACTGTTCTTGTTGATAATCTCCTTGGCCAAAGCCAGGTGGTTCTTGCTGCCGGTGCTGTCGGCATCGTAGAGTATCACGGGAAGACCGTGACTGGGGCTCTCGCTGAGTTTCACGTTGCGCTGGATGACCGTCTTGAACACCAGTTCCTGGAAATGGCGCTTCACCTCATCGTAGATCTGGTTGGCCAGACGCAGGCGGCTGTCGTACATCGTCAGGAGGAAGCCCTCGATTTCCAGGCGGGGGTTGAGTTTGCTCTTGATGATTTTGATGGTGTTGAGCAGTTTGCCAATGCCTTCGAGGGCGAAATACTCACACTGCACGGGGATGATGACGGAGTCGGCGGCAGTGAGTGAGTTGACCGTGATGAGCCCCAGCGATGGGGAGCAGTCGATGAGGATGTAGTCGTACTCTGAACGGATTGGGGCAAGCAGGCGGTCGACAACCTTCTCGCGGCTGTCGATGTTGAGCATCTCTATCTCCGCGCCCACCAGGTCGATGTGGCTGGGGATGATGTCGAGCCCCTCGATGTCGGTGGTGTAGATGGCTTCACGCACGTCGACATGGTCGACAAGGCATTCGTATAGAGAGCACTCCAGGTGGTTGACATCTATGCCCAGACCGCTGGAGGCGTTGGCTTGTGGGTCGGCATCGATGACGAGCACCGTCTTTTCCAAGGTTGCCAACGAGGCCGCAAGGTTAATGGTGGTGGTGGTTTTTCCCACCCCTCCCTTTTGATTGGCCAATGCTATGATTTTTCCCATTCAGTTACCTCTTATAGAATCTTTTTCCTTAACAAAGATGGAACCGCGCACAAAGGCGTCGGCCGGTTATACCTAATCAATGTGCAGTAGATTATTGCTTTCAAAATGCAAAGATACACATTTTATATGAGAAAAGGACGATTTAAACCTTTTTTCATACTTAACAAACAAAATTAAGGCTGGATTTATTGTTTCACGGGTGCTCTTTTTCGTATTTTGTTTTTTTTTCCTACCTTTGTCAAAACAAAGCGAAGAAGATGAACAACAACCGTCATTTCATACTGATTTCCAACGACGACGGCTATAAGGCGAAGGGTATCAATGCCTTGGTGGAGATGCTGCGCGACATGGCCGACATCTTGGTCTGCGCGCCCGATTCCGCCCGTTCGGGATATGCCCGTGCCTTTTCTGCCACCACACCGCTCGACCTCACGCCAAGGCACCGCGAGGAGGGCGTGGAGGTGTGGTCGAGCAACGGCACACCCGTCGACTGCGTGAAACTCGCCCTCAACCAGTTGTGTACCGACCGCCTGCCCGATATGGTGATTGGCGGCATCAACCATGGCGACAACGCATCGGTTAACACCCATTATTCGGGCACGATGGGCGTGGCTGCCGAGGGATGCATGAAATACTTGCCTTCGGTGGCTTTCTCTATCTGTGACTACAGTGCTGATGCCGATTTCGAACCCATGCGCCCGCTTGTGAGGGCCATCACCCGGCGGGTGCTCGACGAGGGACTGCCCAAGGGGGTGTGCCTCAACGTGAATGTGCCCCGTGGGGGATACCGTGGCGTGAAGGTGTGCCGCATGGCATGGGGCACCTGGTATGACGAGTGTGTGAAAGAGCGCCATCCGAGGGGTTACGACTATTTCTGGATGGTGGGCAAATATAAGAATGACGAGCCGGAAGCCGATGATACCGACAACTGGGCGCTGCAGCACGGCTATGCCGCCATCACCCCCACCCGTATCGACGTCACCGACTACGAAATGGTAAAAGCCATGCAATCATGGCATTACGACGACTGACAAACGCTTTTCAAAGATGAGATATTACCTGATAGTGGGAGAGGCGAGCGGCGACCTGCATGCCGCACACCTGATGCGCGAACTGGCGCAGGCCGACGCACAGGCAGAGTTCCGGTTCTTCGGTGGCGACAACATGGCTGCCGTGGGAGGCACGCTGGTGCGCCATTACCGTGAGATGGCCTACATGGGTTTCATCCCGGTGCTCCTTCACTTGCCCGCCATCTTCCGCAACATGGCACAGTGCAAGGAGGATATCCGCCAATGGAAGCCCGACGCGGTGATTCTCGTCGACTATCCCGGCTTCAACCTCGACATCGCCAAGTTTGTGCATCAACACGGGCTGGCAAAGGTGTTCTATTATATCTCTCCGAAGATTTGGGCGTGGAAGGAATACCGCATCAAGAACATCAAGCGTGATGTGGACCACCTGCTGTCTATCCTTCCCTTCGAGGTGGACTTCTATGAGAAGAAGCACCACTATCCCATCCATTATGTGGGCAACCCCACCGCCGATGAGGTGGCGGCGTTCCTCGAAGGCTACCATGAAACGAAGGAGGACTTCGCCCGGCGCCACGGACTGGATGCCCGGCCTATTGTGGCGTTGCTGGCGGGCAGCCGTCGCCAGGAAATCAAAGACAACCTGCCGGCAATGATGCAGGCGGTGGAACGGTTTGGCGACTACCAGTTTGTGCTGGCATGCGCGCCCTCCATCGAACTGTCGTATTATGAGAAATTCGTGGCTGGGAAAAATGTGAGATTAGTGTCGGGCGAGACCTTTGCCGTGCTCGCCAATGCCACGGCAGCCCTTGTCACCAGCGGTACGGCAACACTCGAGACTGCCCTCTTCGGCGTGCCCCAAGTGGTGTGCTACGAGACGCCCCTGCCACGTCTCATCGCTTTCCTTCGTCGCCATTTGATCAAGGTGAAGTATATCTCGCTCGTCAATCTCATCGCCGACCGCGAGGTGGTGACTGAACTGGTGGCCGACACGTTCAGCGTACAGAATATCGTGAGCGAACTCTCCGCCATCCTCCCCGGCGGAAGCAAGCGTGAGGAGATGCTGCGCGGATATGAAGAAGTGCGCCAGGCTATCGGAAAACCTGGCGCACCCCAACATGCTGCACGCGTCATTCTCGATGTGCTTCAGAAGGCCTGAGGCTTTGAGAACTGTTCGGCTGATTTAACTTGAAAACGACAGGTACGCTGTATTTCACCCGTAAATAATCGCCATTGCTCATCGCCGGATTCCATTTAGGCATCAGTCCTACAACACGCACGGCCTCTTTGTCGAGCAATGGGTGAACGCCGCGAGCCACCTGGACATTGCTGATTGATCCGTCTTTTTCGATGATAAAAGTCACCACAACTTTCCCTTGGATACTGTCTTTCAAAGCCTCTTCTGGATAATGCACGTTGTCTTGTAGGAATGATAAAAGGGCACTTGCCCCTCCGGGGAAAGAGGGCTGATACTCATAGGGTTCCCACAAGATGAGGGAATTAGAAAAAGAATAGGGAATGCTGTAAATGCCGCGCTGACGATTGGGCTCCGACTGCATCTGATAGGTGATGACACCACCACGGAGGATGTCGGCATGCTCCAGATAGTTCTTGTCATAAGGTTGACCGTTGAAGGTCATCGCACCGATGTATCGGTTGTCATTGTCGTTGTCGAAAGCCTGGAAGACGAGCGTCTTGCCTGTAGGGAGATGGAGTGTCATCTTGTCGAAATAAGGCGTACCGAGCACATACTGTCCGCTTCCCGGACAAACGGGATAAAACCCCATGGCCGAAAACACATACCAGGCAGAGGTCTGCCCGTTGTCCTCGTCGCCACAATACCCGTCGGGCTGTGCCGTGTAGAGACGGTCCATCACCTCCCTTACCCAGTATTGCGCCTTCCATGGCTCACCGGCATAATTGTAGAGATAGACCATGTGCTGGATAGGTTGGTTGCCATGAGCGTAATTGCCCATGTTCATGATCTGCATCTCCCGTATCTCGTGGATGACACCCCCGTAGTAACTCTCATCGAAGAGGGGTGGCACATTGAACACCGAGTCGAGCATCTGCACGAAGACATCTGTTCCACCCATGAGACGTATCAGTCCCACAGGGTCGTGGAACACCGACCATGTGTAGTGCCATGCGTTTCCCTCGGTGAAGGCATCCCCCCATTTCAAAGGACTGAAAGGCGACTGGAACGACCCGTCGGCGTTGCGGCCGCGCATCAGAAGGGTCTCTTCGTCGAATACTTTTTTATAGTTGAATGCCCTGTCGTAGAAAGGCAACCACTCACTCTGGTCCTTGCCCAACTGCCGGCCCAACATATAGATGCACCAATCATCGTAGGCATACTCCAAGGTGCGCGCCACACTCTCATTGATGCCGATGTCATAAGGCACATAACCCAGTTTGTTGTATTGTTCGTAGCCCAGGCGGCCTGTTGATGACACAGTAGGATGCACAGCATTGGCGCCATAGACGACAGCCTCCCATAAAGTGTCAATGTCATACCCCCGCAAGCCTTTCAGCCATGCATCGGCCACCACGGAGGCGGAGTTATTGCCCACCATGCAGCCACGGTGGCCGGGACTTGCCCATTCGGGCAGGAAACCGCTTTCCTTATAGCAGTTCACCAGTCCCTCCTGCATTTTCTCGTTCATCTCGGGATAGAGCAGGTTGAGCAGCGGGAAAAGGGCGCGGAAAGTATCCCAAAAACCGGTGTCGGTGAAATAATAACCTGGGCAAACTTCCCCGGTATGAGGGCTGTAGTGGATAGGTTTTTCTTGGGCGTCATATTCGTAGAACATCCTCGGAAAGAGCACCGAGCGGTAGAGGCAGGAGTAGAAAGTCCGCAGATGGTCCACGTTTTCGTCTTCCACCTCAACACGTCCTAGCACCTCGTTCCATCGTTTTCGTCCGTCGGCCTTGACTTCATCAAAAGTGCGCTCGCCCAGTTCCTGAAGGTTGAGAAGGGCCTGTTCCGGGCTGATGAACGACGAAGCCACTCGCAGAATCACCTGCTCACCCCTTTTCATCGATGGGAAGCCGATGACAGCCCCGGTGTGGTTTCCCCAGACCTCCTTCTTGCCTGCCACCAGTCCATCAACCTCTGAATAGCAGGCTTCATAATTGATCGGATGCGAGCAGTCGATCACAAAGAAATTTTTGAAGTTTTCCGGAACTCCGCCGGAATTCCTGGTCGTGATGCCGGTCACACGGCGTGCTTTGGAATCCACCGCCACGTGTGAACCTGCATCGAAGGCGTCGATGATAACACGGGCCTCGGATGTTTCAGGAAAGGTCAGTCGGATAATGGCCGCCCTCTCCGTAGGGGTGATTTCTGCCGTGATGTCCCAATCGGCAAGGTATACTTTATAATAATACGGCTTGGCGACCTCTGCCTTGTGTGAGAACCACGATGCCCGTTCATCCTCATTGAATACAGTGCGCGTAGTCGGCATAATGGCAAACTGGCCGTAGTCGTTGATCCAAGGTGAGGGTTGGTGTGTCTGTTTCAGTCCGCGTATCTTGTCTGCTGTATAGACATATTGCCAGCCATCCCCCATCTTGCCCGTCTGGGGAGTCCAAAAATTCATCCCCCACGGCAAGGCGATGGCAGGATAAGTGTTTCCCGTGGAGAGCGAATGTTTCGACAGCGTACCTACAAGCGTTGACACGTAGTCCACAGGTTCTGCGTACAGCATTTGGCAGAAAAACAATGCTGCAATGAAAAGACGTGTCGTCAATAGTGATTTAGACGGTTTCATATTGACATCGTATCAATAATATGCAATCTTCAATCGGGTGCAGCCCGCATATTTTTCAATCGGGCGAAGACCGCTGTCACTTGTTGTATCTCTTCAGATACTCACGCACCATCTTTCCCGAGCGTTTGATGACATCTTCGGGCCATGGTCCCGTGGCGGTGGCACGTGGCAGGAGCATGGAGCACGACTCGTCTTTGTCGCTCAGCGACCAGCAAAGCCAACTGATTTTCAACTTCTCCATACGGTCGAGCCACAGTTGTTGCGACTCTGGGTCGATGACGCCATTGCCCGACGCCTCGGTCACGCCACTCTCGCTCACGAAGATGGGTATGCCACGCTTCACGGCATCCTCCATGCGGTCGCGCAGGTATTCCTTGTGGGTGGAGGCATAGTAGTGCAATGTGTACATGATGTTGCTGAAACCACGGAGCGGACTCTCTGCCACCACATGAACATCCTGGTCCCAGTGCGGACATCCCATGAGGATGATATTATCAGGGTCGTATTTCCTAATCTCGGTGATAATCTCTGAGGCATACTGTTTCAGCGACTCCCAGGAGTCTTCCACTGGCTCGTTGTATAGTTCGTAGATGACGTGGGGGTACTTGCCGTATTTCTGTGCCATCTGGGCAAAGAACGCCTTTGCCTCCTTGGTGTGCATCTCATGGGCGTGCCAGTCGATAATCACATAGATGTCTTCCTTGATGGCGGCTTTCACCACCTTCTCCACACATTCCAAGGCAAACGAGGGATTGTCGAGGTAGTTGTCCTCCACGGTGGTCACACCCATGGCAGCACGCACCACGGTGGCGTTCCAGTCGTTCTTCAGTGTGCGCACCACTTTCTTGTTGTAGAACCTTGGCCAGATGTTGTGCCATCCCAGACTCACGCCCCGCAGCACCACTGGGTTGCCCTGCTGGTCGCAGAGTTGTGTGCCTTGCACTTGCAGTTGTCCCCATCTTTTCACGGGACCGGCGGCCTGGGCGGTGAGTGCCATCATCAGCACCGCTGCCATAGTAAGCAATAGTTTTTTCATCGTCATATCGTTTTAGGTTAGTGTCTTTCCGGAGTATCGGGAGCCATCAAGATGGCCCATCTTTTAATCTTTTAATTTCCCAATTTTAATCTTTAATATTTCATCTTTAATCTTTAATTTTTCAGCCTCGCCACTACATACTCCGACTGTGTGCCTATGCGGAACTTGCCTCCCCAAAGGCCGAGGCCAGAACTCACGTAGAAACGGGTGTCGCCCCGCTGGTACTCACCCCACGAGCATTCATAAATGGCATCGGTAATCCATGAGATGGGCCACACCTGTCCGCGGTGGGTATGGCCGCTGAACTGGAAGTCGGCCTTGCTCTGTTCGGTCTTCTCCAGTTCGTGGGGCTGGTGCACAAGGACAATGGTGTAGAGCGAGGGGTCGACGGTGGCAGTGAGCGAGGCCAGTTCCTTGCGGTTGGGATTGGTGCGGTCGTCGCATCCTATGATGCAGAGCGCACTGTCGATGACCACGGTGCTGTCGACGAGCAGGTGTATGCCCGCCTGCTTGTAGAACTGCCGTGCCCGTGGCTCGCTGCTGTAGTATTCGTGATTGCCCAGACAGGCGTAAATGGGTGCTTTGATGCGATGAAACTCCTCCGCCATCTTCTCCTCTGCCAGCGGTCTGATGCTGCTGTCTATCACGTCGCCGCCGATGAGCACCATGTCGGGCTTCTCGGCATTGATGAGGTCGACCCATTTAGCGAGTTCGCCGCGGCGGTTGTGGTAGCCTAAGTGCAGGTCGCTCACCATCACGATGCGGTAGTCGTGAGGGAGGTGTTTCTTCGTTGTCAGTTCCAACGGCACCCGCACCTTGTTGTGGTATTTGATGTTGCCTGCCACAAAGATGACCACCATGAGGAGGGTCACACCGAGCGTGCCCGCCCAACTGTTGAAGAGGAGGCTCTTGGGGACGATGTGCAGCAGTCGGCAGATGTCGAGCACAAGGAAGGTGATGAGCAGGTAGAGCAGAATGATGACCGACGAGGTGTTGACGTGGTAAGCCACGCTGGCAACGGGCAGCGGCCACCGCTCGAATGCCCCGCCGAACATGAAGAACATGCTGAGCGGACAGGCAGCCAGAAGGATGACCACCAGCCATTTCGCCCATTTGAGAAGGGGCAGTATGTGCCAGATGTGCCACAGCACATAGCCCAGGCCTATAAAGAGTAGCAGGGGAAACATGATGAAAAATGCCATCCGCATCTTAGAAAAGTGAGAGGGTGTAGAAATAAATCACCGCAGCGGGAATGGCCATCAGCGAGGAGTCGAAGCGGTCGAGCATGCCACCGTGCCCCGGCAGGATGTTGCCGCTGTCTTTCACGCCCAGTGTGCGCTTGAACAACGATTCCACGAGGTCGCCCAGTGTGCCGAAGACCACCACGGTGAGGCCCAGTCCCATCCATACGGGGATGGAGTAGCCACCCTTCTTGCCACCTACCAGGTAGCCGATGATGGCTGCGGCGATGAGCACGAAGACGGCACCGCCTATCGACCCTTCCCAACTCTTTCCCGGCGACACCCTGGGAAACAGTTTGTGGCGCCCGAGAAGCGAACCGACGCAATAGGCGCCGGTGTCGTTCACCCATAGGAAGATGAAGAGACTCAGCGGCAGCAGGAAGTTGAAGGCCACCTCACCCTCGGCGTTGCTCTGGAAGGCCAGCACGTTGATCATCGAGAAGGGTAGGGCGATGTACATCTGGCTGAGCATGGCGTAAGCCCAGTTGTTGATGGGGTTGGGAGCCATGGTGAACAACTCAGAGATGATGAGGTAGATGACGGTCACGAGGTAGGGGATGAACACTGTGGCAGGGGTGAATCCTGTGCAGTAACCCGCGAAGGCGAGAAACAGGTAGACACCTGCCGCCGTGCTGATGAAACGGTTCACCTGGATGTCGTCGAATTGGTTCACCAGTCCGCCATACTCCCACACGGTGAGCCCCGTGATGAGGGCGAAGAGGAAAATCATGGAGTCGGGACGAAGGAAACAGGTCACCAGGATGGCGACGAACAGCACACCGGTGATGGTGCGCACGATGAAATTCTTCTTCTTTTCGGTCATGGCTGGATGATTGCGATTACGGGGTTATTTCTCTGGGATTTCCGGCGTTTCCGGCGTTTCCGGTGTTTCGGGGGTCTCTGGAGTTTCGGGAATCTCTGGAGTCTTTGGGGCTGTTGCCTCTTCGGCCTCCATGTTCATGATTTCCTGTGAGCGGCTCACCCACGGGCGCTTGCCGAAGATTTTCTCCACATCGTCGGCAAAAATCACCTCACGGCTGATGAGGAGTTCGGCGAGGGCGTTGTGTCCTTCCTTGTGCTCCAGCAGAATCTGCTTGGCACGGTCGTATTGCTCGTTGACCATCTTCAGCACCTCGTCGTCAATCACCTTGGCGGTGGTGTCGGAATAGGGGCGCTGGAACTGGTACTCCTGGTTGTTGTAGTAGCAGATATTGGGCAGTTTGTCGCCCATGCCCGCATAGGCAATCATGCCATAGGCACTCTTCGTGGCACGCTCCAGGTCGTTCATCGCTCCCGTGGAGATATGGCCTGTGAAGAGTTCCTCGGCGGCACGTCCGCCCATGAGCGAACACATCTCGTCGAGCATCTCCTCCTTCGTGGTGATCTGTCGCTCTTCGGGCAGATACCATGCTGCGCCGAGGGCTTTGCCACGGGGCACTATCGACACCTTCACCAGGGGGTTGGCGTGTTCGCAGAACCAGGAGATGGTGGCGTGGCCGGCCTCGTGAAGGGCAATGGTGCGCTTCTCCTGGGCGGTCATCACCTTCGTCTTCTTCTCCAGACCGCCGATGATGCGGTCCACGGCATCGAGGAAGTCCTGTCGGCAGACCGTCTGTGCATTGCGGCGGGCTGCGATGAGGGCTGCCTCGTTGCACACGTTGGCGATGTCGGCACCCGAGAATCCGGGAGTCTGACGGGCGAGGAGGTCGATGTCTACGGAGTCGTCTACCTTGATGGGTTTCAGGTGTACGATGAATATTTCCTTACGCTCGTTGAGGTCGGGCAGGTCGACGTTGATTTGGCGGTCGAAGCGTCCGGCACGGAGCAAAGCCTGGTCGAGCATGTCGGCGCGGTTGGTGGCGGCCATGATGATGACACCGCTGTTGGTGCCGAAGCCGTCCATCTCGGTGAGGAGAGCGTTGAGGGTGTTCTCACGCTCGTCGTTGCCTCCCATAGCGGGGTTCTTGGAGCGGGCACGGCCCACGGCATCTATCTCGTCGATGAAGATGATGCAGGGCGACTTCTCTTTCGCCTGGCGGAAGAGGTCGCGCACACGGCTGGCTCCTACGCCCACGAACATCTCCACGAAGTCGCTGCCGCTCATCGAGAAGAAGGGCACGCCGGCCTCGCCGGCAACGGCCTTGGCGAGCAGTGTCTTACCTGTTCCCGGAGGTCCTACGAGCAGGGCGCCCTTGGGAATCTTTCCTCCGAGGTTGGTGTATTTCTTCGGGTTTTTCAGGAAGTCGACAATCTCCTGTACTTCTTCCTTGGCGCCTACTTGTCCGGCTACGTCCTTGAAGGTGATGCCCAGGTCGTTGCCTTTCTCATACATCTTCGCCTTGCTCTTGCCTACGCTGAACACTCCACCGCTGGCACCGCCTCCCATCCTGCGGAAGAGGAAGATCATCAGGGCGATGAAGAAGATGACCGAGGTAAGGTTGATGATGGTGTTGAACATGTCGCCGTCTTTCTTGTTCTCGAAGGTGACATGGCCGTTGAACTTCCCCGACTTCTGTGCTTCGTCGAGGAACTGCTCCAGCGTCTCCACCGAGCCGAACTCCACATCGAGGTAGGGATTGGGACCAGTCTTTTTGATGTCGGCATGGAAGACGTCCTGAATGAACTCGGGTTTCACATACATCTTCAGTTTCTTCTCGGCGCCGTTGATGATCACCTCGTTGGCGGCTCCTTTCGACACCCAGTCCTTGAAATTGTAGTAGTTGTCGTCTTTGGCTATGCCACCCTTGCCGTCTGCCGACGTGCTGCTGTCGCCATAGCCAGTGAAGAACAGAATGCCCAGTGCCACCATGATGGTGATATATATCCAGTTCATGTTGAACTTGGGCATGTTGGGCTTCTCTTTGTTGTTTTGTTCCATTATGCAGAATTATGTAAATCGATATAGGGTGAAAGTAGGTGGAAAACCTCAGTCGAGGTCGGGCAAGCGCTCGAGGTTGGCGTCCGACCACAGGGTCTCCAGACTGTAATATTCGCGCATCTCGGGGAGCATCACGTGCACGATGACGTCGGTGTAGTCCATTGCCACCCATTGGGCATTGTCGAGACCGATGGTCCCCACGGGTTTCTCATGCAGATTGTCGCGCACGACATCGATGACTGAGTTGGAGATGGCGTCTACCTGCAGGGGCGAATTGCCTTGGCAGACGACGAAATATTTGCAGATGGCTCCCTCTACTTTCTGTAAGTCAGCAATAACTATGCCACTTCCTTTTTTCTCTTGTATACCTTTGGTTATTTCTCTCAATAAATCTTTTGTAGTGTCCATGTATGGTTTTGATATTGTTTTCGTATAATGTAGCGGCGCATTTTTCGCCACAAAGGGCAAAGTTAACTTAATTCCGCCAAAATACCATGTTATTTGCCCAAAAATCACTCCAAACCTCATTAATTTTGATTTTTTTAGAAAAAAACGCAAAAAACCTTGCGGATTTCAAAAAAACACCCTACCTTTGCAACCGCAAAACGGAACAAGGGTGTTCTGAATTGACTTTCACATTGGGGTATGGTGTAATGGTAACACTACAGATTCTGGTCCTGTCATTCTTGGTTCGAGTCCGAGTACCCCAACAAAAAAATCGCCTAGGCGCTGAATTTCAGTACTTGGCGATTTTTTGTATTCCTATAATTCCCGATTTTTTCCCGAGTTATAAATAACCTCTCACTCCGATCTGAATTCGATGGGTATGGTCATTTTCGCTCTTATCGGTATGTTATTCTGCTTATTTCAAAGGAAGTTTTTTCATAAACTCTTCCTTGATTTCTTCACCGAATGTTTGAGGGCCGATGGCACCTCCGCCATATTCGAGTACGACTCTATCAGTATAAGGAATGAACATCGGATCCTCAAGATATTCCTTTTTCTCCTCAGCGTTCATAGGATGGTTATAGATACGATAGGAATACATACCCAAACCCACTCTTCGGAAGCCGATGTCTGCATAATCTGAATGCGTGGTTGCAGTCTTAATAGAGATGCAACCCAGTTTTCTCAGTTTTCGTCGGATATTCTTGAGTTCCTCATGGTCCAATCCCACGACTTGCATCAAGGAGTCGATTTTTTCATCTGAAGAGACGTCCCAATTACACGACCATATCGAATCATTCCTCTTTACATGGAAAATCGAGATTCCACCATGTCCAAATTCAAGTTGCATTTCTGCCCCTTTGTCAAGGCTATGGTTCGTGTAGTTTATTAGTTCTTGTAATTCAGACTTGTTGTTGTCATAATGTTCTGCCATGATGTCAGGGTTACATTTATTGCCGAATTTTGCGGGCGAAATAAAGTGTGCCCCTACCAATATGATAATGACACATCCCCATATCAAATAGATTTTCCATAGAAATCCTTTTGTCCAAAAAGATTGCAGGAACACCATTATAGCCCAAACTATCAAAGGCCAAACAAACCAACATCCAAATATGAAAAGCAAGCCGGCAAAGAAAGGGTCATCTTTCATTAGCCAGACGAACCAACTTACAAAACACATCGGAATGAGGCTGATGTATTTGTTGATGGAGTTGGTTAAATCTCCCAATGTGGGTTTAATGCCAGCCATATTATTTTGTTTGGTTCTCGCTGAAAATAACGTGAATAATATGCCTTTATTGTGTTTTTAAACGCTTCACTATCTGTACCATTTACAGCTAAACAGCCCTTTGAATAGAACAAGATGAGGTACAGAGTCGTTATGGGAAAGGCTTTCGAGTCAATCCTTTCAGTATTCTTCGTTTACGACAAAAGATTCATCAAGAGAGTTCGAATAATTGAATTGGTGCGTGATGGTAGGTCCATATGCGAATTCACTTTTGATGATGAGAGTGTATGTCTTGTCTTCAAGAGGGCCTACTTCTGAATTGAGGTCATAATGGCATATGCAGTTTGTTGTTGGCGGTGCATCCTCATGGACAATGATCGTACTTTCTGAAACATCGACAGAGATGGTGAATTCAGCTTCACAAGGAAAAATTGCATTCTCATGGAATATGTAGAGCGTTCCTTTTTCGTTTCCTTTGAGGGACACACGTTCAGTGATTTTACTGTCAAACTGACTTTTCACCTTTTGGTATCCTGACGAAGATGTATTGGAAAAGGAAGCGACATCCTTGCATCCACTCTCTGTATGGTTTCTCAGCATGATTGTCTTTGAATTTCCATCAGAATCATCTGAGGAACAAGCCAGCATCATACTGCTCAGTACGATGGCTGCCAATACATACAAACTCTTTTTCATAAACAGATACTTTTGTGTCTTTTTCTTTCTTTATTTATTTCCGATAAAACCTAAGGTACAAGCTGTTGTCGCCCCATTGTTCGTTGGGAATCTCATCCCATTCCATTCTGTCTTTCGAAAAACTCACAATATCATATTCAAAGACCGTCTGGCCATAATAGGCTTCTATGTTCTGGAGATGCAAGGTGATATGGTTCCCGTTGATTTTATACCTGAAAGATTTTGTGGCATAAGGGCCAGTGCCCGTGCCATCAGGATAGAAGGTGAAAGGCCACATGTCGGCTGTGTCTGCATATTTGGGATTCTTGCTATGATGACTCGCCGACCATTCTCCAATCAACGATAAAGGACTGACAGCATCACTGTCATCATCACTGTTGCACCCTGCCAGCAACAGCAGGAGCACGCCAATACTCAATAGCTTCCTCATCGACATTTCTACTTGTGTTGTAGTCATTGACTTCTATTATTATAATGCAGCAAGTGCCCAATTCTTGCATGGAAGACTGTTAAAAAAAAACTTAAGGATGCATTTATAAGCACCTCTTGTTTTAAACGCTTCACTATCTGTACCATTTACAGCAATCCTATGCCGCATCACTCGGGAGCCGTTGATACGGAAACACCATAGGAAGCCCTCTCGACAACGAAAGTGATGGTGGGTGGGCAACCGCCCACCTACTTGCTTTTACTCGTTCCTCGTTGTTTTTCGTGAAAAATAACTGATTTATCCCGGTTTGTTTGGATGTTTCAAAACTATTGATTAACTTTGCGGATATGGAGAAGAAGATACCAAAAGAAGTCCAAATCATCGCAGAACGTGAGGCGTGCAATGCTATTGACTTCTGCGGAATAGATGACGGTTGGGAAGTTTATGGGATTGGTGAGGTCGGCGAGGACGGGAGCATAATTCCAACCGGGCTTCCCGTGCTTGTTCTTTGGAAAGATGGGGAGATAAAAATCGTCAGTGGTGAGGATAGTCTGCGATTACTTTCTCGCCTTGAGTAATCTCTCTGCGAATTTAGGGTTGAGTTTTAAACGCTTCACTATCTGTACCATTTACAGCATAACTTCGCAAAACATTCAACAGAAAGTAACATGGAATACAAGGATGTTACAAAAAAAATGCTCGGAATTGCAAGGCAAGCATATCTCGGCAATAACATTAAAAAGGTTTTACAAATCGGGGTTGTGGATGGTCGCGCTATTTATTATGCCGTCGGGAAAGGTGGCAAGGTTGGTATATCCCGTAAATTTTCTATTAAAGAAGACGGAACTGTTCATAAATTGGATATAGAGGAACAAGCTCAAATAGCATCGATTTTACGGGTATAATTCGATAACTTTCGATAAGTACTTATTCCGAGTGTTTATTAGGAGATTATCTAAACGAAGTATTTCCAATCCAGTTTTTCAATTTCTGCTATTTGTAAAATGGTTTTTAGATTGCAGAAAGTGTTCCCTTGTTCGTCATGAATGAGCAGTTTTCCACCAATACGTTCCATATATACCATATGGCCATCTACCTCTTCCCATTTGATAACTTTGTTCTTGTACAACTAATAACTCTCGTTATCTGTCCATGCAAGCGAATATCGCGTCCCATCGACTTTCGTCAATTCATCCACCCTCTTTATTAGTTGAGCATATATTTGCTCTTGGTTTCTGATTCTCTTTGTCTCCGCTGTTTTAAACGCTTCACTATCTGTATCATTAACAGCCAAGACAATTGAAGATTATTTTGTTTGGGCAAATAAAAATGAGGAGGAATAAAAATGACATGGAAAGAACTTGAAAAGCGTGGCTAATTGTACAATATGGGAGGGCGGGTGGATTAAACGTGGTAAATATGAAGATAAAATTCGAATATGGTTGTAATTTATCAATTAAAGTGTTATCTTTGCAAACATGAAAGGACATCAATTAGACGGTTTTGAACCATTGCCGCGTTTTCAAAGAACATGTTGTATAAAATGCAAGTTATTTGATGGGATTGAAAAAGGGACATGTCCAGCATACCCTAAAGGAATCCCTGATAAATTTGCTGTCAGAAACGCATGTAATTGGATGCAAACGCATTATTTTAAAGAACCAGACCAAGAGGGCTATTATACCTTTACACCTCTTTGACAATATATTTAGCACCTAAGTTTTAAACGCTTCACTATTTGTACCATTTACAGCCCAACAACCATTTTTTGGCCGTCTATAGTAAGTCGTATGTTAAATTTTATGTTCTTTGACATATTTAATTATTTTTATACCTTAATCAGATACAACCTATTTATATTTTTCCTATATTTGCATTACAAATAATAGCATTTATAAAATGGCAAAAATTGGATTTACTTTAGCTGGCATCATGATAACAGCACTTATTATGCTATATATGTATTCATGGCTATTTGTAGACGTGAGACCACATTGGTGCCATGTTACAATTATATGTCTATGGTGCGGCCTTTCTCTTTTGCAATTCATCAGTTTGTTCTTCTTAGATGAAAGCGGAGGTGATGGACTTTACTAACCATCCCCCTCCAGCCTCTCAAACCTCTTCCTAGCCTCTTCTGCCGACACCTTTGGTGCTTCGGCCTTTTTTTTGCTCTTTTCCCAAGGGAATGGAAGCAGGCGTTCTGGTTTTAAACGCTTCACTATCTGTACCATTTACAGCGAGAAAGATTATCAGAAAAGAAATTAGAACCAATTGCCATCGTTAATGATGTCGATGCAGAAATCAAGCCAGAATACATACAAGCCCTGAAATACAAAGGGACGAAACTAATACCTTGGAGTAAAAGACAAACCTCCCCCTATTTTTCAGCGTGAAACTAATATATTCATAGTTTTGTTTGGAAGTTATTAACTAATTTACTAAATTCGCGACATGAAAACAATCTTTGATTTTAATCCTACTAAAGAAGAGCTGTATAACATAACAGCCTATCCTGATAAGCAGGAATATCTATCCTGTTATAAAGATAGTGCTGATGATTTAAACCGTCATCTTGCTTTGCTTTTTTGGTATAGAAATAAACCCATAAAAATGCGATTGTATGCAAGACGAATTAAAGATATAGATATTCGTAATTCCTTCTGGAGAAACATATCACATTCTTGACTATACCATAAATGCTTTATCTCCCATTTTTCCAATAATAGTTTCCGCATTTTTTACTTTTCTTTTCTTTAAAAACTTCACTAAATTATCAAAGATAATCTCATAGTCATTAACAAGTATTCGATTAGAGAAATGATTAAAGAAATCATCCTCACTAATATCATATTTCTCTAATATAGCATGTAAATTGGATAATTCTTTTTTATATCCGTATCCGTTTCTAAGTATGGCCTCATGATATTTCGCTTCTACACCCATTCTCTTTAGCCTGATTAATTCATAGGCCTTGGCCTTTGACGGTCGTTTCTCTTTTTTTGGTATGTTTGGATTTGGCACGCCCTTTTCAGATGGAATGAGATTGGCAAAATTGAGCCTGTCAGGGGGCATTT